>Ga0335080_10002223_pt1 | contig 19299 bp, 16 predicted proteins | sample Lox_Sample_34_FD_206720 | JGI IMG/M metagenome (GOLD analysis project Ga0335080, IMG submission 206720) | Soil microbial communities from Loxahatchee National Wildlife Refuge, Florida, United States - Lox_Sample_3.4 | ecosystem: Environmental > Terrestrial > Soil > Wetlands | place: USA...
GGCTCACCCGCCCAGTTCAGCAAGCATTTCCAGCGCGGTTGGGTGTTTCGGTTTTCGGGCAAGGAATCTCTTGAGCACGGTGCGAGCCGCTTGCTTGTCGCCTTCGACAAGGTGGACCCGCGCGAGGTTGAGGTAGGGCTGGTCAAAGTCGGGCGCGACCTGGATTGCCTGTTCGAAGCTGGCGACAGCGTCGTCTCGCTGGTGCGTGCGCAGGTAAAGGATTCCGAGATTGTTCAACGCCTCGGGATAATCGGGGCGGGCTTTCAGAGCTTGTTGCAAGTGTTCGAAGGCGTGGGCTGTGTCGTCCTGCTGGGCATAGACCATTCCCAGTCCATAGTTCGCGTCGGCGTCGTTTGCGTTGAGGGCCAGAACACGCTGGTAAGTTTTCCTTGCCTCGTCCCATTGACTTTGCTGGCGATAGGCGCTGCCTAGATTGTTGAGCGCGATGGGATGATCGGGGCTCAGACGAAGCGCTTCCTGAAAGTAGGCGACCGCATCGTCGAGGCGGCCTTCGCGGCCGGCAATCAGACCAAGGTTGTTCCATGAATTGGGCAGCGTATCCGGATAAGTGGGGCGCATTTTTAAGGCGCGTTCGAAGTACTTTTGCGCCTCCGCATTACTTCCCTGGTTGAGAAGAACGCTGCCGATTCCATAGACGGCTTCGGCGCTCTCGGGATCGTCGCGCAGAGCGGTCTGGAAAGCGTCTCCTGCCTCGTCGTAATATCCTCGCTGAAAAAATACCGAGCCGTAGGAAAGATAGTTGCGGCCAAACTCTTCGACATCGGTGACCCCCTGGAATGGCAGGGCGCGAGCCATCCGCTCGGCCGGCGTCCTGGGAATGTTGCGAAAATCCTTCTCGATGTGCAGGGGATCGGCGGAGCCTTGATAGACCTTGACTATCTCTCCCTTGGCGTCGATCAGGAAAGATGTTGGGAGCGTCAGGTCGCGATGACGGTCGAAGAGGTGGCGATAGACGATGTTGTAGACCGCGGCGACGTCATCGCTGCCCTGGAGGATGGGAAAAGAGAGCTTGTAGTCGCGCGTAAATGCCCGCAGACTCTCTTCGTTCTCCACATGGATGGCGAGCAGCTTCCATCCGTGCGCGGACCAGAGGGCGTAATGTCCGTCAAAAGCGAACCAGTACTGGCGGCATCGCTCGTCGGTGGCGGCGCCGAAATTCAATAAGACCGGCTGACCGCGCAGAGCGGACAGAGATTGCTGCTGGCCGCTTAGACTGGCTAGAGAGAAGGCCGGGGCTGAAACCGGCGCCAGCAGCCATGTCTCAGCAGTGCCGGGAAAAGTCTCGGGCGGCTGCTCTAAAGAAAACGCGCGGGCCGATTGATCCAAACCAATTCGCGTTTGGAAAGGAACGACATGCGTGGGCGCGTCGCCCTCCATTCCGGGTTCGGATTCAATAACCAAGATCCGATGGTTGATTGGCAGGTCCCGCAATTTCTGCACATGGCCACTCGGCCAGAGGATGGTTGCGGAAACCGGCCCGCTGGAGCCTCCGATGCCAAAGAAGACTTCCTTGCTGTGTTGCGAGAGAAAGCCGGACCCAGCCTGGAGAGAACGCGTCTGGACTCCATTTGCCGTTTCGATCTTGATTACCGCTCCAATCGCATCGCGATTGCTTTTTGTCCCCTGCAGGCGGAACGCGATGGACGGAGGCAGGGTGGGGAGCACGTTTTTCAGAATGCGGAGTTGAGGGGCATTGCGATTCTTGAGGAAAATTTCCTGGCGGCCGTCCTGATCGAAATCGGCGACGGCGAAGGCGCGACTGTCCTCAGGAAAGTCCAGACCTGCAATGGCTGAGATGTCGGAGAAGGTGCCGTCTCCGTTGTTGGCATAGAAAATGTTCCGTTCATAGCCGCTCCAGGTACGGTCAGAGCGGATAAGTTCGTTGATCGCGCTCCAGGCTTGTTCGTAGCCGTGCGAGGGCTTCGCATCATCGGGCGACTTCGCAACTACCTGCCGCCAGAAAAAGCTGTTGAGATCTTCAGAGCCGCGGTCGGGGGCGCTCACCATGCCGTTGGTGACGTAGAGGTCCGAATATGTGTCGTGGTCGAAGTCCCAGCTGTCACTTGACCACGCCCAGCGGCCAATCCGAGTTTGCGAGACATCGGTAACATCGGCAAATTTCCCGGCCGCCGCGCGGCCGGATGGGATTGAGGAGTTCGAGTCAGAAGCCGTAAGCGACGGGTTGGCTGAGGCCGGCGCCGAGGGTGAAGAGAAAAGCGAGTTGCCCATGGCGTGCTTGTGATACAGCGCGCGCACCGCGGGGGAAGAACTCTTCTTAAACTGCTCCTGCATCGTGATGCGCTCGCCCGCCGCGGTCCACATATTCGCGATATACAGATCGCCGGCGCCATCGTTGTCATAGTCGAACCAGCACCCGCTCATGCCAGCGCCAATGTCCTCCACGCCGGCTTCGGCCGCGACATCGGTAAAGGTTCCGTTGCCATTGTTAAGGTACAGATTCTTGCGGCCGAAATCGTTCACCACACAAAGATCGGGCCAACCGTCTCCGTTGAAGTCGTTCCAGGCGCAACAGAAGCTGTAACGGGTATTGTTCTGGTTCATACCGCTCTCGGCGGTAACGTCGCGGAACGTGCCGTTGCGGTTGTTACACATAAGAAAATTCGGCGGGCCGTTGTTGGCGTCGTGATAAGGAGCCGGATATTTGTACTGGCTCGTACCCTGGTAATAGATGTAGAGACAAAAGTAAATGTCGAGCCAGCCGTCGCGGTCGTAGTCGGCGACAGCCGCGCCCGTGAACGTTCCTTGGGGCGGAGCAGCGAACTCGAACGCATTGGCCTTCTGATGAAATTTGCCGTTGCCGTCATTCAGAAAGAGCAGAGGGCCGTTGTTGCGAACGACGACGAGATCCTGACGGCCGTCGTTGTTGACGTCGACGAAGAGGGCGCAGGCGGTGTTTTCGATGACGCCTACACCGCTGGCTTGCGTGATGTCTTCGAACGTGCCGTCGCCGCGATTGCGATAGAGGCGGTTCGGAAGGCCTCCGGGCTGGCAGATGTACAAGTCATCCAAGCCATCGTTGTCGATATCGCCGACGGAGACACCATTGTGTCCGTAGATGTCGATGCCGCAGGCTGCGTCGAGAATCGTTCGCCAGTAGTCAGAGCCATGCTGGAGCTGCGCGGAGTAGGAAGGGTTGCCGCCGAGCGCGGCGGCCGTGATGTCGGCGTAAACGCGATTCGTGGATCGGCATTGGGTCTCCTCTTGCGTTTGCCAGGTGAGAACAGTGAACGCGCCACCGGCAACCGCTTTCCAGGTCAGGTTCCAATAGCCTACGCGCTGCTCGCGGTGCGCATTGGGAACAGCCGCGACTAACTCATAGCGAATTGCGGTTCGAACTTCGGAAGGCGTGTCTTCCACCCTTGTAATCTGGAATTCAGCGGTCAGAATCTTCGGCCATGCCCTGAACAAAGCGAGCAGCTCGCGCAGGAAAGCCTGGCGAGTTCGTGAGAGGGCGTGATCGAAGGTGTTGCGCCGGATCTCGATGGGCGGGCCTTGACGGACGGTCTTTGTTTCTACCGGCGTGAGGGAAGCGGCAGTAAAGTTGGCATCCAAACACTTTTCGATCACGGAGAGACCAGGGGGTGACTGGAGCAGACTTGCGCTCCATTCGCCGAGAATCTTTTCTATTTGGGCGGCGCGTTTTTCGCTGACGAATTCATCCTGCCCGGGCTCGGTCAGAAGCAGTAACGAATCGAGCGGCTTGGGCATCCGGTAGTGCGGATGGAGGTGAAACCCGCTGGTCACGGGCATTTCGGGCGAATCGAGAAAATGCAGGCCACGAAGGTGCGGCGCGATCACGGTTGCCGAAAGACTCTGGCCGGCACGAATCAGAAACTCCCGGCGGCGGAGATCGACCAGGGCAGCGCGGAAGTGATGGGAAGTGCTCTCTGGTTCTTGCGAGCTCAGAATGATCTCCGTGTGCGCGTGTGGCTGAAGTTAACAGCCGTGTGCCGGGGCGTCAACTGGCGCTACCGCTGACCGTGACGGCTGGAAACCGCCCGTCAAGAAAGGCTAAGCGACCGTGTTGTCCAGAATCCCGCGCGGCATCAATCGCTATAATGATCGCGGTCATTGAGGAGCCCCACAGTGATACGTAAGCCCCTGCTTATCCTTGCGCTAGTTTTTGTGGTTTGGAGTTCTGCCCGCGCGCAAACACGTCGAAAGATCATTCTTGACCAGGACGGCCGCGGTCCGGCTACGACCGATCAGCAATCGATGCTGATGGTGTTGCAGGCGCCGGGAATCGAAACCCTGGGCATCACGATCGTCAGTGGCGATCAGTGGCGTGACGAAGAAGTCGCGCACACTTTGCGAATGCTGGAGTTGACGGGACATTCGGACATCAAAGTTTATCCGGGCGCGGTATTCCCCCTGATCAACAGCAAAGAGGAAATCGCGCGCTGGCAGAAGCTTTATGGCGTGGTGAATTATCAGGGAGCGTGGAACGAGCACAAGATTCGGGGTGTGAACGGCACGAATAATTCGGGAGCATGGAATTCCGGGATCTATCACGGGCCGTTCGAGGTGCCGAACCCTCTGCCGGAGGGGAATCCTGCGTTGAAGGCCGAGACGGAAGATGCAGCGCATTTCATGATGCGGATGGTGCGCCAGTATCCACACGAAGTCACGATTTATGCGGGCGGGCCACTTACGAACCTGGCGCAAGCGGTCAGTCTGGATCCTCATTTTGCGGAACTGGCACAGGAACTGGTCGTCATGGGCGGCAGCATCGAACCGGCGGCGCCGATCGAGTGGGTGCAAGCGAACCGCCGCGAGTTTAATTTCTGGTGGGATCCGGAGGCAGTGCATATTGTCCTGCGCGCGCCCTGGAAAAAGATTACGGTCACGACCGTCGATATCTCGGTAAAGACCCGCATGACCCGCGCGATGATCGATGAGATTGCGGAGACGGGGACGCCGTCCGCCCAGTATGTCGGCAAGTGGGCGGACGAAGAGTTTTTGTGGGATGAACTCGCGGCGGCGGCGTGGATCGATCCGGGCATTATTACGAAAGAACAAATGCTGGCCATGGATATCGATATTTCGCACGCCGCAGGCTACGGAAACACGCTCGTTTGGGTACCCGCGAATGCTCCCGGCCTGGGGGAGCAGGTGGTGCACGTGCAGACCGATTTGAACCTGGAGAAGTTCAACAAAATGGTGATCTCGCTGTTGTCGAAGGGGCCGAAGTAGGTACAGACGCATCGATGGCAAATTGTCGAGATCCGATTGCAGAAGCAAACCCTCTAGAATTTCTGCTGCGTTTATGACAGCACGGGTTACAATTCGTGCCGTCTTTCTTTCATAATTCACTATGGCCAAGGCTACGTTGGACGCGGGGACTCGTGCGCGACTGGAAGGGGCGGCACGCGCCGCGATGGAAAATGCGTACGCGCCGTTTTCGAATTTCAAGGTGGGCGCGGCAATTCTTACCTCCAGGGGAGACATCTTTGCAGGCTGTAATGTGGAGAACTCTTCTTACGGAATGACGAATTGCGCGGAGCGGACTGCGATTTTTTCGGCGGTGGCGGCGAAGGGTCCGAAGCTCGAGATTGTGGCCGTTGCCGTGACGAATGCGCAGGGCGTGCCGTGCTCTCCCTGCGGCGCGTGCCGCCAGGTAATTTACGAATTTGGACCGGATGCGGTGGTGTTTTACCAGGGGCAGGAGGGCGACGCGAAGAGCACGATTAAGGAACTTCTGCCGGAGGGCTTTCGACTGCGGTGAACCAGCCTGGTTCTTCTTCTGCATTCCGCGTGATTGACCTCATCCGCAAAAAGCGCGATGGCGGCGCGCTTTCGACCGCGGAGATCGAGTACGTGGTTTCCGCTTACACCGCCGGCGATATTCCCGATTATCAGGTTGCGGCGTGGCTGATGGCAGTTTTGCTCCGCGGTATGACGCGGGCTGAACTCGCCGCCCTGACGAATGCAATGTTGCATTCGGGCGAGGTGCTGGACCTGAGTTTCCTGCCGGCGACCAAAGTCGACAAGCACTCGACGGGTGGAGTCGGCGACAAAACTTCTCTGGTGCTGGCGCCTGTGGTGGCTGCGGGCGGACTCTACGTGCCGATGATCAGTGGACGGGGCCTCGGCCACACGGGAGGCACGCTCGACAAGCTGGAGTCGATTCCGGGCTTCCGCGTGGGCTTATCGGTGCCGGAGTTTCATCGTGTGCTCAAAGCGTGCGGCACGGCGATGATTGGCCAGACGGAGAAGGTCGCGCCCGCGGATCGCAAACTTTATGCCCTGCGCGATGTGACTGGGACCGTGGAAAGTCCGAACCTGATTTGCGCTTCCATCATGAGCAAGAAGCTGGCCGAAGGCACCGATGCCCTCGTGCTGGATGTGAAAACCGGCTCGGGCGCGTTCATGAAAAAAGAAGAAGACGCAGTTCATCTGGCTGAGTTGATGGTTGAGACCGGCGAGCGCATGGGCAAACGGATGGTCGCGCTCATCACGAATATGGATCAGCCGCTCGGCCGCATGGTCGGCAATGCAATGGAGGTTGCCGAGTGCATCGAGGTGCTGCAGGGCGGCGGACCGGAAGACTTGCGCGAGCTTTGTCTGCACCTGGCGGCTTGGATGTTCCATCTGGGCGGGACGACGAAGACGGTTGCCGAGGGGAAAGCGATGGCTGGGGAGATCATCGCGTCCGGCAAGGCATTTGAGCGCTTCCGGCAGATGGTCGAGTTACAGGGCGGCGACACCAGCGTGATTGATGACCCCGGACAATTGCCGTCGGCGGGCTGCCGGGTGGAGGCGAGGAGTTCGGCGACGGGCTTTGTCTCAGCAATCGCCTGCGAGGACGTCGGAACGGCTTGCGTCATTCTGGGCGGTGGCCGCGAGAAAAAGGAAGATGCGGTCGATCCGGCGGTAGGAGTTATTGTGCATAAGAAGATTGGCGATCGAGTCTCGGCGGGCGAGGCGTTGTGTACGATTCATTGCCATTCGGAGGCGTCAGGGGAGCGGGCGCAAAGGATGATTGAGGCGAGTTATACCATTTCCGCGGAGGCGCGGGCGCATCGGCCTTCATTAATTCACCGAGTGATCTTCAGGGGAGAACACTGATGGGACGATTCACGGGCATTCTTGGACTGCTGACGATGCTGGGGTTGGCCTACATTTTCTCCACGAATCGGAGGGCGATTCGGCTGAAGACGGTCGCGTGGGGATTGGGTTTGCAGTTTGCGTTTGCGGTTTTTGTTTTGAAGATGGAGGTGGGACGGAACCTGTTTCAAAGGGCTGGAGACGCAGTCAACACGCTGCTTAGCTATGCCTTCGTGGGATCGCAGTTCGTGTTCGGCGATCTCGGAAAACAGGGTTCGCATTTTGGGTTTTATTTTGCGTTTCAGGTCCTGCCGACCGTCATTTTTATTTGCGCATTGTTCGCGGTGCTGTATTACTTCGGCGTGATGCAGGTGATTATTCGCGTTGCCGCCTGGCTGATGACGCGGCTGATGGGCGTGAGCGGCGCGGAGTCACTGAACGTCGCGGCCAGCATTTTCATGGGACAGACGGAGGCGCCGCAGACGATCCGGCCGTTTCTGCCGGATTTAACGCGCTCGGAGTTGATGACGGTGATGACGAGCGGCATGGCACATGTTTCCGGCGGAATCATGGCGGCTTATATCGCGTTCGGGATCGAGCCGAAACACTTGCTGAGCGCGGTGATCATGACAGCTCCCGGAACGCTGCTGATGGCGAAAATGCTGGTGCCGGAGACTGAGTCTCCCAAGACAGCCGGGCGCGTAGTGATGAGCGAAGAGGAGGTCGAGCAGGAGAAGAAGGAAAATCTGCTCGGCGCGATCGCGCGCGGAACGACCGACGGCCTGGGCATGGCGCTGAACATTGCGGCCATGCTGATTTCTTTTCTGGCCCTGATCGCACTGCTCGATGGGTTAATGGGCGGGATCCATACCCACATAGGGTGGTTCCCGGTAAGCCTGGAGTCGGTGCTGGGCAGGCTGTTTGCGCCCATTGCGTTCGTGATCGGGATCCCGTGGCATGACTGCACCGCGGTCGGCAATCTTCTGGGCGTGCGCATGGTGCTGAATGAACTGGTGGCATATTCGATGCTCGGAGCTCAGAAGGCCGCCATCGATCCACGCTCATTCACCGTTGCGACGTTCGCTTTATGCGGATTCGCGAACTTCAGCTCGATTGGAATTCAGATGGGCGGGATTGGGGCGCTCGCACCAAATCAGAAACCGCAACTGGCTCGCCTCGGGTTGCGGGCGATGCTGGCCGGCACGATGGCGAATCTGATGTCGGCGTCGATTGCGGGAATGTTGCTGTGAACCTGCAGTTGAGGGCTTGAAGAAAAATCATAGAGGGCACGGAAGACACAGGGAAATTACCGCCCGTCGAGATTTGCTAGAACTTCGTTCGTCGTCACGAGCTTTGCTCCTGATCTTTCAAATTCAGCGGCACACGTTTTCCCCGCCTCCACTGACAGGGTTTCGATGGCGTCTCGCACTACGGCGACGCGCCGGTTGCGCTTTAGCAGGCCATTGACTGCGAAAGCAACGCAGTATTCCGTTGCCACGCCGAAGACGACGAATTCCGGGTGCGCACCGAGACGCTCGACGAGTTCGTCCGCATAGCGAGATTGAAAAACGTCCAACGTTTGTTTTTCGAGGATGATCTGCTGTTGGGCAAAAAGATCGGCCGGGAGTTTGGCCTCGGGTCGATTCTCGACTGTGACGGATTTGCCGGCCCGGGCTTCCGGCAGCAACTCGGCTCCGGGCGTCCCTTTCACGCAGTGCGGGGGAAATTGGGCGAATTCCGGATCGTCCGGTGCGTGGAAATCTCCGGAGGAAACGAGAAGAACCTGATCGCGGCGGGCAGCATCCGTCAGTTTGCGTATGTTGGGGAGAAGCCGTTCAGCTCCCGGGACGTAGAGCTTGCCAGCCGGAAGCATGAAGTCGCGCTGCACGTCGACTTCCCAGAGGATGAAGTTGCGGTTCGGCATCGGCTCCTACTGCTTGACTTCTATTGTATGGTTGCCGGCGATGGAAAGACGATTCGGTTGTCACTGCGGCGGGCGGGATGCGCCACGACGGTCCGGCGAACCGCAGGCGCTACGGTCCTGATTTTCTTTCCCTCTAGTGTTCCATGCCGAGCGAGGCGCCCACTTTCTTCCCGTATTCGCGCGCTTTGGCGATAGCGGCTTGTTCGTCGACCGTCAGCAGCTTGTGGTCCTTCATCACCACGCGGCCGCCGATCATCACCGTTTCCACGTCGCTGGCTTTCAAGGCGTAGGCGATTTGCGCGTAGATGTCGTACACCGGAACCGCGTTCGGTTCATTCAGGCTGATTATGATCAAATCCGCCTTCTTGCCTTTTTCCAGAGAGCCAATTTCGTTTTCCATGTGAAGAGCTCGCGCTCCATCGATGGTGGCCATTTCAACCACGGCTTTGGCATTGAGGGCGAGCGGGCTCATGCGCGTGATTTTGGCCAGCTTGGCCGCGAGATCGATTTCTTCCATGAGATCGAGGTCGTTGTTGCTGCCGGCAGGGCCATCGGTGCCAAGTCCCACGGCAATGCCGGCCGCGCGCTCTTCCGGAACGGGCGCCACGCCGCTCGCCAGCATCATATTGCTCGATGGATTGTGGACACAGCCGACATGTTTTTCGGCTAGCGTCTTGCGGTCGGCCTCGTCAACGAAAATGCAGTGCGCTCCGACCACATCGGAACCCAGGACGCCGATTCTGTTGAGATATTGCGTTGGCGACATGCCATTGTTCTTGAGGCTGTCGTCGTTTTCCTTTTTCATTTCAGAAAGGTGAATGAGGACGGGCGCGTGATATTTGCGGGCCAGGGCGGCGGAGTCTTGTAGCGTTTGTTGTGAGCAGGTGTAGATGGAATGCGGAGCGACCGACGCGTGGATGAGCGGATCGCCCCGCCACTTTTGCAGGAACTTTTCGGTGTAGGCGAGCATGGCGGCGCGGTCTTTGTTGTCGGGCGTGGGGAAATCGATCCAGGTTTCGCCCAGCACGCCGCGCATACCCGCTTTCTTGGTTTCTTCGGCGATGGCGTCTTCGAAGTAGTACATGTCAGCAAAGGTGGTAACGCCGGAGCGAATCTGCTCGGCGGCGGCGAGGCGCGTTCCCCACCTCACGAAATCCTCGGTCACGTTCTGCTTTTCCGCCGGGAAGATGTACTTGTAGAGCCAGTCGTTGAGCGTGACATCGTCGTGGAGGCCGCGAAAAAGCGTCATTGGGACGTGAGTGTGTCCGTTGATGAAGCCGGGAAGGATGAGCTTGCCGCGGGCGTCTATGGTTTGGGACGAACTGTACCGCGCCTCAATTTCGGCGCGCGGGCCTGCGGCCAGAATTGTGTCACCTTCGACCGCGACTGCGCCGTCGTCGTAGATGGAGCGAGAGGCGTCCATGGTGACAATCGTGCCCGTGACGATGGTTCCGACGGGCTGCTTTGCGTTCTGAGCGTAGACAAAAAGTTGAAGCAGAAAAAAGAGCATGCAGGCTTTAGCTTTCATTATGACTCTCAGTCTGGTGCGGTTTGAACTTGTGATCATCGTTATTTGATCGAAATGCAGGGGATTTGTACAGGGCGGGCAATTCTTTCCCTTTGTGCCGAGCCAGGGGGAAGGATCGCCGGAAAGGCCGGGCTTGCCGCGCGCTGGGAAGAGCCGGTCCTGTATTTTTGGGTAAGCGCTCACACCTGTTGGTGATGGGCGTCACAGAAACCCGGTACCCCGCGAGGCTAAAAGATACGGACACTGGGGGACCGATGGCGGCGGGACCGAATCAGGTTTCGGTGGAGATGCGCGAGGAACTTCTTCGGCTCGCTACTTCCGTTTCATCCGAAGCGAAAGGAACCGTTCTGTTCCGTCGCGGCGATGCGGCTCGCGGTTTATTCCTGATCCGAAGCGGCCGAGTGAGCGTCGCCCTGGATGGGGGCCTCCTGGCTCTTGCGCCTCGTATCTTAGACGCGGGGTCGGTGGTGGGATTACCGGCGACGGTCGCCGGCTCTCCTTATAGCCTTACGGCCGAGGTCATCGACGATGCCGAACTCGCCTTCGTTCCGCGACCGGCTTTTCTCGACTGTCTGCAGACGAATCCACAGCTCTGCTTTGAAGTAATGGATTTGTTGAGTGCCGAAATCTCCGGGACACGGAACGCGCTCAAGCAGGCGGGAACGATTCGGCAAAACAGGGCGTGATTCGAAACGATCCGAACGCGTCATGCCCGGGGGTGGAAACTCCTGACTCCTGTATCAGTCGAGAGCGTCGGCGATATGCCGGCGGGAAACCGGCGCTGCCAAGTACCTTTCCTACCACCGTGACTCCATGATTTTGTTTGCCCGTGCAACTTAGCTTGTGTAATGCTGTTTTCCGAGGAAGATCTTGTTTCCAGGAGCCCCAGCAATGCGCAGAGAGTTTGTTCTTGGATTGATTGTTCTTTTTCCAATAGCGGCAATGGCCGGTGACCTGTTCAACGCAAAGGAAGGGCTGTGGGAGATGACGGTTACGACGGGCGGGTCGGGCATGCAGGGGATGAATGCCGACCAGCTTGCGAAAGTGCCTCCCGATCAGCGCGCCATGGTTGAACAGATGATGAAGCAAAAAGGCATCAGCATGAATGGCAATACCATCACGGTGAAGAGCTGCGTAACGAAAGACAAGATCGCGAAGGGTGAAGCCTTCAGCGACAGCCGGAAGGACAGCGGCGATTGCACGCGCACGGTCGTCAAGCAGACCGCCAGCCACATTGAAGCAAAGTTCCACTGCTCGTCGAAAAAGGGCGAGACCACTGACGGAACCGTCAATGTCGACATCGTTGGGGATCTGGTTAAGGGCGTAACGCACATGACCAATACGAGCGACGGGAACACCCGGACGTTTGAATCGAGCTTCACCTCGAAGTACCTTGGCCCAAACTGCGGCGACGTTAAATAAGACTACTGCGAAAAATGGCGCGGACCTTGGATCGGCGCCGACGGTTCCGGCACGGCCGCGCGCGGACAGAAAGCCCGCGCTCCGTTCTCCCCAGCAGCGGCCGCCCGCGGGAATCAGCGCTACTGCCTCGCTTCGCGTTTGCTTTTCCGGCGACGGCAGTTGAGGATAGTACCGAATGATCGTGAACTTCGCCGAGCGAGCGCACAACCATAACTGGGAGCTGGATCCAATCATCCGGTCGCTGCTGGATACCGATTTTTATAAGCTCCTCATGCTGCAATTCATCTGGAAGCATTTTCCGACAACGCGGGTTTCGTTTGCGGTGGTCAATCGCACGGGCGCAGTGCGGCTGGCCGACATGTTTTCGCGCGAGGAGTTGGCACATCAGATGGAGCATGTGCGCCGGCTCCAGTTCCGCCGTTCGGAGCTGGTGTGGCTGGCGGGCAACACCTTTTACGGACGGCGAGGCATGTTTGAGCCTGCATTTCTGGAGTGGCTGGAGCGCGATTTCCGTCTATCGGATTATGAAATCTCGGTCAGCGATGGCCAGTACCATCTGACCTTCGATGGACTGTGGACCGAGACCACGATGTGGGAGCTATATGCGCTCCCCATCATGAGCGAGCTCAAGACGCGCGCCAGTTTGAAGACGCTGCGCGAGTTCGGGCTGGATATTCTTTACGCGCGGGCAAAAACGAGGCTGTGGAGCAAGATTGAGCGCTTGCGCGGCGTTCCCGGGCTGAGTGTGGCCGACTTTGGCACGCGTCGCCGGCACAGTTTTTTGTGGCAGGAATACGTGGTGAACGCCATGGCCGCGAATCTCGGGTCGGCATTCATCGGAACGTCGAACACGTTCCTGGCGCACAAGCACGATCTGGAAGCCATCGGAACGAACGCGCACGAGATTGCCATGGTGCTCGCGGCACTCGCTCCCGATGATGACGCGCTGAAGGCCTCGCAGTATCGCGTGCTGGAGCTCTGGCAGAACACCTACGAAGGAGCCCTGCGCATCATGCTGCCGGATACGTTTGGGACGACACAATTCCTGGACAATGCCCCCGCGTGGACCGCCGATTGGACCGGGCAGCGCATCGACAGCAAGAATCCTTTCACGGCGGGAGATGAATATATCCGGTGGCTGGAGCGGCGCGGAAAGAATCCGCGGGAGAAACTGATGATTGCTTCCGATGCCCTCGACGTGGACGTCATCCTCGGATTGCACGCATATTTTGATGGCACGATTGCCGCGGGGTTGACGCCTTCGGATTTTAATTCGGCCGCGGACTTTCTGGACCGCACGAAGTGGACTCCCGGCCGGCGCATCCGGCTCAGCACAGGCTGGGGCACGCTGCTGACAAACGATTTTCGCGACTGCGATCCGGCAGGCGGGAACGGTTTTGATCCGATCAGCTTGATCTGCAAGGTGTCCACGGCGGAAGGCCGGCCGGCGGTGAAGCTGTCCGACAATTATGCGAAAGCAGTGGGCGAGACGGCGGAGATCGAACGGTACCGGCGCGTCTTTGGAACGGCCGGAGTCAGCGATGTGCCGGTGATTACATAAAGTGGCTGCCAGCTGTCACCCGGCATGGGAAGCGCAAGTCAACCGGCTAGCGACTCGATGGCTTTGACCGCTTCTGCCGGAAGAGTGAGTTTCACGCCCGCGAGGTCCTGCTGCATGTGCTCGGCACTCGATGTGCCCGTGAGCGGCAGGATTCCGATGGCGCGCGCGAAAGCGAAGACAATTTGCGGGGGTGTAACGCGCATTTGAGCGGCCAGGGCAGTGACCGCCGGATGATGAAGAACATCGACGTTGGCCGTGAGCAATGAGAATCCTTGATAGATGATCCCCCGCTCACTGCAGAAGTGGCGGATTTCGCGATCCCATCCCAGGCTGGCGTAACAGCGATTCTGCACGAATGCGGGCAATTCCCCCGCGGCATCCGTCATCTGCTCGAGATGGCGGAGAGAAACATTACTTACTCCCAGCAAACGGGTGCGTCCAGCATCGCGCTCGCGGCGCATAGCCTCCCAGACTTCCGCGTCCTCGGTGGTCCAGTCGTAGTTGGAGGCGGGACCATGCAGGATGAAGCTGTCAACCGAGTCGCATCCGAGATGTTCCAGGGAACTCGCGAGCGACTGTGCGACCTGCATGGAGAGGCTGGCGGCAGGATCGAAGGGCAGGCGATGATCCTGGCCGCGGCGGTAAGTGAATTTTGTTTGCAGAAAGAGCTCGGCGCGGGTGACGACGCCGGCCTCATAGGCGGCGGCTAAGCCCTGGCCCACGCCAGCCTCGAAGTAGTGCCGCCGCTGGTTGGCAGTATCGATGGCGCGAAACCCGGCGCGGAGGGCAAGCTCCGTCAGGGAAGCAGTACGATCCTCCTTCCAGGCGGTGCCGTAGAGGAAGGTGGGAAGGGGAGCGATTTGCGAAGTTGGCATTGCGAGTTTTTCTGCTTGCGTCTGTCTAAGGGTTCAGGACGATCTTGCCGAACATCTGGCTCTTCTCCAGATACTCATGAGCGCTTCGAATTTCCTGGAGGGGAAAGATGTGATCGATGACCGGCTTGAGGCGTCCGGCGAAAATGTGGCCCAGCACTTCGTTGAGCTCGCTCATCGTCCCCATATAGGAGCCGAGGAGTGAAAGCTGGCGTGAGAAGAGGAAGCGGAGATCAAGATCGACTTTGGGACCGGTGGTTGCGCCGCAGGTAACGAGGGTGCCTCCGGCTTTCAGCGAACGCACGCTCTCCTGCCAGGTTGCTGGGCCGACGTGCTCAATGACAATGTCGACACCCTCTCCCTTGGTGATGGTGCGAACTTCGTCCGCGATCTTTTGCTGGTAGTGATTGATGACAAAGTCGGCGCCGAGTTCGCGCGCGTGCTCCATCTTGCGTTCGTCACCGGCGGTGGTGATGACGCGGGCCTGGAAGAGTTTGGCGATCTGGATGGCAGCGATGCCGACTCCGGAGTTTGCGCCCAGGATAAGAACAGTCTGGCCGGGGCGGATGGAGGCGCGTCCCGTGAGCATATGCCAGGCGGTGACGAAGACAAGCGGGACGCTGGCGGCTTCGTTAAAGTCGAGCGAATCCGGGATAGGAATTGCGTTAACGGCGGGGATGGCGAAGAGTTCGCAGTTGCCGCCGTCCACGGCGTTGCCAAAGACGGTGAACTGGCGGCATTGATTTTGCACGCCGCCAACACACTTTGTGCAGTGATTGCAGAAGCTCATGGGCGCAACCAGAACGCGCTGGCCGACTTTAAGGTCGGTGACATACTCGCCGATTTCGGCAATCTCTCCGGCTGTGTCGGTGCCGAGGATGTGCGGGAGGTTTACGCCGGGAAGACCTTTGCGTACCCAAACGTCAAGATGGTTGAGGGCGCATGCGCGGACGCGGACCAGGACTTGATCTTTGCGCGGTTTTGGGTCGGGGATGGATTCGTACTTCAGCACTTCCGGGCCACCGAATTGGTGAATACGAACGGCTTTCATGCGGGCTCCAATTTGAGGCTGACTTCCAAAGCGGAAATTGATAGTAACCGAAATGCACCAAAAATGTTGACTCCCGCTTTCCGCGCATTCGCCATAGGCCTCGCCGGCGGGCATTTTTTACTTCCGATCGATTTGACCCGCCCTCGCTTGCACACCCATAATCTTTCCATGGACCTTTACGAAGAGATCGTCCGTCTCCGCAAGGAAGGCCGGCGCGGCGCGGTGGCGACCATCGTCAACGTGCGCGGGTCCATCCCCTCGTTTAAGACGGCGAAGATGCTGGTGCGGGACGATGGATCGCTCGTCGGGACGATTGGCGGGGGGTGCGTAGAGGCCGAGGTTTGGCAGGCGGCGCGTGAGGTGATGGAGTCCGAGCGGCCCCGAACCCTGACCTTCGATCTTAATAATGATCCCAAGTACGACACCGGTCTGGTATGCGGTGGCACGCTGGAAGTATTTGTCGAGCCGATCCTGCCACCAGCGCAGCTTTACATATTTGGAGCGGGTCACGTGGCAACGAGTCTTTACCGTGTTGCGCGGGTGGTGGGGTTCGATGTCACGATCGTGGATGATCGCGAAGCCTATGCCAACCGGGAGCGTTTTCCCGAGGCGCAGCAGGTGATTGCCGAGGATTTCGAGAAGGCCATGGCGCAACTGTCGCCGGCCGAATCGTCCTACATTGTGATCGTAACCCGCGGGCATCGCGATGACATGCGGGTACTGCGCTGGGCCGTGCAAACTCCGGCTCGTTACGTAGGCATGATCGGATCGAAGCGCAAGACGATCGCCATATTCAAGGAACTGGAAAAAGAAGGATTGCCGGCGCAGTTGTTCGAGGGCGTCCACGCCCCCATCGGGCTCGACATCGGCGCCATCACGCCCGAGGAAATTGCGGTGTCGATCATGGCGGAGCTGATTGCCGAGCGCCGAAACGTGGAGCGTGAGTTGCCGCACATGAGCTGGTTCCAGCGGCGTAAGTCTCTGACCACCGAGGACGCCGGGAGTTCGGAGAAAAGCTGATCGGAACGCGGGGTGCGACCTCTGCGTGATTTTCTCCGTGAAACTTGCTTTTTGCTACCGCTAAGGATTCCGCATGGCCCAGGAAATCGAGATCAAATTCCGCATTGCCAATCCCCGGGTCTTGACTCGAAATCTTAAGCGCGCCGGCTTCAGAAAGATCACTCCCTCAACCCACGAAATGAATTCGCTGTACGATTTGCCCGGACAGAAACTACGCATGCGAGGCGAATTGCTAAGGCTGCGAAAATATGGCGATCAGTGGGTCCTGACCCACAAGTCGAAAGGCAAAAGCGACCGCCATAAGGTGCGCACGGAACTCGAAACACGCGTCGAGCGCGGCCAGCAGATGGACGCGGTCCTGCGGGCGCTGGGATTCGCGCCCACGTTTCGCTACGAAAAGTATCGCGCCGAGTGGAGCGACGGAACCGGCCACGCGGTAATCGACGAAACTCCCATCGGAACGTTTGGCGAGCTGGAAGGCCCGGCGCGGTGGATCGACCGCACGGCGCGGTCTCTGGAAATCTCCCGCGAGGATTACCTTACCCAGACCTATGCAGAGCTTTTTTTTTCCTGGAAGCGCGCTCACCGCAGCCCGGCTATGGAAATGACCTTTCAGGCGTTAGGCGGCAGGAAGCGCCGGTGAGCGCAGTGGACCTACCTGAAAAAGACTGGCGGTTCATATTCTTGTTTGGAGTGCACCGCTCCGGATCCACCTGGGTCGGCAAGATCTTCGACAGCCATCCGCAAACGCTATACCGGCACGAGCCGGACACGTTTTCCGAACTGCCAAAAATCCCCTGGGTCACTGACATGGCGCAGACGGAGGCCTGTCGTGAAGAAGTTGAGCGCTTTCTGAATTCGCTGCCCGAAGATCAGACCAGCTTCATCGCCGGATCCCTGCCCGTGTTTCACAAGACTTATCGCTCGAAGTGGCAGGACTCCGCTCATCTATTGAGCGTGATGGCAGCAAAGATCGGCCGCAGGCTTTCGTGGAAAATTTCCGTCCACCCCTACGCGGATTATGCTTCTGTGAACGGCCTCCCCGTGGTCTGGAAGTCGATCTGCTCTCTCACCCGCCTGGGCGTGCTGCTGCGCGTAGCGCGGCCGTCGAAGGCCGTCATCCTCCTGCGCCATCCGTGTGCCGTCATCGCATCCCAGGCACGCGGACGAGAGCAGGGATATCTCCGCACCAATCCGAGCAAGCACTTCGGCTTCTTTGGCACTCTGCTCGATACGATCCCGGGGAAAAAATTCGGGATCACGGTCGACGACTTACGCGGAATGGAGCCCGAGGAGCGCCTGGCCTGGCGGTGGATCTTGACGTACGAGAAAGCCATCGACGACATTGCCGGATTCGAAGGTGACGTTCTCATAATCCGCTATGAAGATATTTGTGCCGACCCGAAAACCTGGTCGCAGAAAATGTTCGAGCACTGCGGGCTTCCATGGCACTCGCAAACCGAAGCATTCCTCAAGCAAAGCACATCCGATGCCGGCCGCCGGATCGCCCCGCGTGTTCTACGCTCCGATTATTTCAGCATCTTCAAAGACCCTATGGTGTCGGCGACGAAGTGGCGCCGCGAACTCGAGCCGGAAAAAATTGAGCGCATCCTCCGCATTATGGAGCGCAGTTCGGTGGCGCGGCTCTATCTCTCTTAGCCCGCTTACATTGGCCTTGAAGTCAAACTTGGATTGCCGGCAAAGGGGATTTCGCCGTAGCGCTGAGAAAGACGGCCTCGTCAGCCGCCTTTCTCAACGTAATTCGCTCTTCCCATGCGCGGGTCAAGCGGCGTGCGCGATCTGCGTTTCTTTTTCATGCTTTCCGTGCCAATAGCTTTCATATCCCAAAGTGGCAAAGTAGATGGCCTGATCAAAGAAGAGATCGAGCAGCCGCAAAAGCTCGAAGCCACCCAGAATTTCCAAAGGTCTTTCGCGCATACCCTCCATCTCGAGGAAATCCCAAAGATTTTCTTCGGTCATCATCAGGCCCCAACAAAGCGCGCTCAGGTTGACTCCCTGTTCGGCGCGGCGCCGGCCGAGCGGCGTGTACACGCGTTCAATTTCGTCTTCAGTTTTACTGAGCACCCAGTCGCTGAGATTGCGGTAGACTTCGCGCGAACGTTCGCGAATCTCAGCTTCCGGGACTTTGTGCAAGTCGGCAGCCCGGCTGGAACGTTGTAGTTTATGAATAAGACTTTCGGTGAGTTCTTCGGAGTGGCACTCGATCAGACGAACCAGGCGAAGAGCGATCATAACGAACCTCCTCGACGTTCTACTTGAATTGTAGTCCCGGTGAAAGGTGCGGGCGAGGAAATCACAAATGAACACTCACGGGCGGATTGTGACCGCGAGATAGCGGAAGCGGCGGCTACTCCGGCTTCCTATCGTCGGATTGCCGGCTGACTTCCTTGGCAACTTCGCTCAGATCGGCGGTTTCAACGCAATCGCCTTTGTCGTCGTAGCCGCAGGGGCGGCCGGGATGGGATTGCTTGCACTTCTGGCAAAGTTCGGTGGCCATAGTTACCTCAGTTGCTCGACCCTATTGTATTCAATCTGAGAGCGCGCGACCTTGCTTATTGACCGAGCTTTGACGCGGAGTTTCACTTCGCCGCCCGCACGGACAAGAGGGCCGGTGCCACCCTTGCTCAGGCGCCGTGGCACTTTTTGTACTTCTTGCCGCTGCCGCAAGGACATGGATCGTTGCGGCCTACTTTCTCGCCTGAGCGTACCACCTGCTGCACCTGCCGGTCGCCCGCGCCTGCCATGCGAGCCTGTTCGAGCTCACGTTTCTTTTTGCGCTGAAAGGCCTCTTCGATTTCGTCGACCGAGGTG
>Ga0335080_10002225_pt1 | contig 19289 bp, 18 predicted proteins | sample Lox_Sample_34_FD_206720 | JGI IMG/M metagenome (GOLD analysis project Ga0335080, IMG submission 206720) | Soil microbial communities from Loxahatchee National Wildlife Refuge, Florida, United States - Lox_Sample_3.4 | ecosystem: Environmental > Terrestrial > Soil > Wetlands | place: USA...
CGCACTCGGCGCCGCAGTACCGTCGTCCGCGCCGCATAGGCCGAACGATACCCTGCCCTCAACACAAAGACCGCGGGAACGTCCGGGAGCGCCTCCAGGTCGGCTGCAGACGGCTGGGGGAGTTCCTCGGGAGCTGCGTGCAGGAGTTCGTGCATGGCCCTGAAGTCAGTCTACAGCGGGACGCCGCGCCCCTCCCGGTGTGTCGCTCAGATACAACCGCCGCTGGCGGCTGACCGACAACTTATTGATTCTCAAAGCATTATCCTGGAGCAAAACTTGCACGGCCATACTAGGTGTTATGAGTCTGCGGTTCCTGATCCTCGCGGGTCTGGTCTGGCTGCCTGCGCGGACCACGACGCTTCAGCACCTGACCCTGGAGGAGATGGCGGTGAAATCCACCGACATCGTCCGCGGCCACGTGCAGCGAGGCAAGGCGTTGTGGCACGGGTCACAGCTTTTCACGCATTATCTGGTGTTCGTTAGCGACCGCTGGAAGGGAATGGGCGGCCCTGTCGTCGATCTGGCGTTACAGGGCGGCGTGGCCGACGGCCTCCGGCAGGTCTGGGCCGGGACGCCGGAACTTCAGGCAGGCCGCGACTATGTCCTGTTCCTCCAGCGCACACCATCCGGTCTGAATCTGATCATCGGCCTGTCACAGGGGCTCTTTGAGGTGGATACGAAGGCGGGACAGGCTGTCCAGGCATCGACGAACGAGGCCATCGTGAACCGCAAGGGAGCGGAGATGGCAGCAGCACCTCTGCGCATGAATGTCGCTGAATTGCGCAGGTGCGTACAGCGGGCAGTTGCGGAGGTACGATGAGAGTGCTCTTAACCCGAGTCTTTGCGCTGGCGTCGCTGATGTTACTCGCGGGCGGCGGCGCTTCCGCCTACTATTACTACATCCACTTCGACGCGTCGGGGAACGCCCTGCCGTCGAAGTGGGACCTCACCAAACTCCCCAACAACACCGTATATTTCTACGTTGCCGACAACGGACTGGACACCGCCCACCTGACGCCCGGGGACGGCTTCGACGCGCTGGTGAGCGAGCTTCGGGCCGCCGCGGACGTTTGGAACACCATATCCACATCATCAATTCGCATTGCGTACGGCGGGCTGTTCCATTCCGATGGCACCGACAATAACACCGGCATCAACGTGGATTTCTCCGATGCAATTCCCGATGGTTTGCTGGCACAATCCGGCGTGACCACGATTGCCAACCCGGCAGCCGGTGCGACTTTCCTGCCCATCCTGCGAACCCAGCTCCTGTTCCCGAGGCTCCCGTACGGCTACTATGGCCCGGGCTATCCCCTGGCAAGCTGGAGCGAGCTTTTCTTCACAACCGCCGTTCACGAGTTCGGACACAACCTTGGTCTGCAACACACGACGACGTCGGCGGCGATGTCAACATACGTAACCAGCGGAGTGAGCAAGGCCAAGCCGTTGGCGGCCGATGACATCGCCGGTATTTCCGCGCTCTATCCGACCGAGAGCTTCGCGGCGCAATCGGGTACCATCACCGGCAAAGTCACATTTACGAACGGCACTCCGGTCAATCTCGCGGCGGTCGTCGCCGTGCCGGCAGCAGGCGGGGCGATCAGTGCAATGACGCGTCCGGACGGCACCTACGAGATTGACGGATTGCCCACCGGTGTCTACTATATCTACGCGCAATCGCTGCCACCGGCGCTCCTCGGGGAGAGCAGCAATCTCGGTCTCGTCTACCCTTTGGCAGCCGACGGAGCGACCGTACTCGGCCCGAGTTGCACGGGCCAGGTCGCTTCGCCAGACTGCTACTTCGAGACGACATTCTTCCCCGGCACCAGCAACTGGCGTCTGGCGACTCCGGTTTCGGTGATCGCCGGCGCAAGCCAGAATGCCATCGATCTGCGCGTTCCCCCGCGGAACTGGATGTCGATGGGTTCGGTGAGGAGCTACGGTTTCGTGTCGGGTGGAATCGCCGTCGGTGCGCCACCGATCCTGAAAGGAGGCCCCCGCCAGTCACTGATTGTCGTTGGGCCGAAGGCCAGCCTCCTCGATCCGGAAACGAACCAGTTCGAGCCTGGCGTCACGTTCGACGGCCTCGGCTGGATCTTCCAGGTGGTGCCCAACACGGCTCGGCCGTATCCGCCGCCGAATCCGATCTGGTACGCCGCCGTAGACGTGACCGCCAGCTACTTCGGTCCGAACGGCCCGCGGCATCTGGTGATCAACAGCGCCGATAATGTGTATGTCCTGCCGGCCGCGGTGCAAGCCGTGTCCGGCCCCGCCCCATCGGTAACGAGCGTGACGCCGGTGGGTGACGGCACGCTCTATATCAACGGTTCGAACCTCAGCGTGGACACGCGCGTTGTGTTCGACGGCGCGGTCGCCGTCACACCCACGGTGGTCAACAGCCACCAACTGATCGTGACGCCGCCACTGGCGAAACCCGGCTACAGCGCGCACGTGGTGGCACTCGACTCTGACGGACAAAGCTCTCTTTACATCTCGGGCGATTCTGGTGTGCCGACATGGACCTGGCCGGGCGCGGCCGTTCCGTCTCTCGCGGTCACGTCGGGAGTCCTGCCCGCAGGCCAGTCCATGGTAGTGGACGTGATCGGCACCAACACGAACTTCGTAGACGGTCAGACCGTGGTCGGTTTCGGCGGGAGTAACGCAACGGTCACCAATGTCGACGTTCTGGGACCCGGACATCTCCAGGCAACGGTCATTGCGGCATCGGGCACTGCCATCCCAACCACCGAGATCAACGTGACCACGGGGCTGACGGTAATCTCAAAGCACCTCGGTTACAGCGTCACGGGGATGTAGCGGCCGCAGCCAGCGCAGCCTGTGTCTTGCGCGGCAGCTTTGCGTAGATCAGGTTGTACGCCTGGCGAAGCAGCCGTTCCAGCTCTGCCGCGGGAACGGCATCGAACGTTTCCAGCGCAACCCACTGCTTTCTGGCGAAGTACGGCGCCTGAACCACACCCGGAATCTCCGTCAGACTGGCGAACTCCTCCGGTGTGGTCTTGAAAGAAAGACAGATGCGTGCCGGCTCCAGCGCCACGACTGCGTAGACCTTTCCGCCAACCTTGAACACCAAATGCTCACCCCACTGTACGGACTCAGTGGTACGCGGCATCGCCAGACATAACCTTCGGACCCACGCGGCATTCACGGCTTAGCTTTCGATGCCCATCTGCGTCAGGCGATAGCGCAGCGCGTTGCGCGTCAGCCCAAGCATGCGCGCGGCCTGGCTCTTGTTGTTGACGGCCCGCCTCAGCGCATCCCGGATAATCGCCTGCTCATATTCGTCCAGCGTCATGCCGTCGGGAATCGCGTATTCGGAATTTGAAGACGGCCGATGCGCACGCGGCGCGGTGTCGAGGCGGATGTCGGAGGCGCTCAGCACGGGCTGCGCTGCCAGCACCATACTACGCTCGATGACATTCTCCAGTTCGCGCACGTTGCCCGGCCAGTGATACTGCATGAGCTTCTGGATTGCCTCCTCAGAAATGCCGATGGCGACGCTGCCCAGGTCCTTCGACAGTTTCTGCACGAAATGCTCCGCCAGAAACGGGATATCCTCGCGGCGCTCGCGCAGCGGCGGGATGCTGATGGGCATTACGTTCAACCGGTAATAGAGATCTTCGCGGAATGTGCCTTGTTCGAGCGCGGCACGCAGATCGACGTTGGTTGCGGCCAGCACGCGCACGTCAATATGCCGTGTCTTATTGCTGCCCAGCCGCTCGAACTCGCGCTCCTGCAGGATGCGCAACAATTTCACCTGAATGGACGCTGGCACATCGCCGATTTCGTCGAGAAACACCGTGCCGGTATCGGCCTGCTCGAACTTGCCGGGTTTGGTGACGTTGGCGCCCGTGAAAGCGCCCTTCTCGTAACCGAAGAGCTCGCTCTCCATCAGGTTTTCCGGCAACGCTGTGCAATTGATTTTGACGAACGGATGATCCCGGCGCGGCGAGTGCTGGTGGATCGCTCGCGCGATCATGTCCTTACCCACACCGCTTTCGCCCGCCAGCAACACCGTCGCGCGCGTGGGCGCCACGCGTTCAATAGTCCCGAAGATCTCACGCATCACCGGGCTGCGGCCCACAATATTGTCGAATTGATAGCGATGCCCGAGCTCTTCCCGCAACTTGCGGTTCTCATCGCGCAGCGTGCGGATCTCCAGCGCCTTGTTCACCACCGCCATCAGATGGTCGAGCGAAAACGGCTTGGGCAGGAAGTCTACCGCGCCGGCCTTCATGGCCTCCACCGCGGTCTCAATCGACCCGAACGCGGTCATCACCACAATGGGCGTCTGCAGGCCGCGCTCGCGCAAAGCCGCGAGCAGTTGCAGCCCGTCCATGCCGGGCAGCCGAAGGTCGGTGATGATGAGCTCTGTGGAATCAGCCGTCTTCAGGCCATCTTCGGCTGTACCGGCCTGTTCGACCTCGAATCCGGCAGCTCGCAATTGGAGCTCCATCACGCGACGGAGCTTGTCTTCATCTTCGATGATCAGTATGCGAGCGCTCAACGCTCACCTCCGGATGTCTGATGCGCGTTCACAGGCAGCAGCACGCGGAAGATGCTGCCCGAGCCGGGCTCGCTTTCGACGGCGATGCTGCCGCCATGCTCGTCCACGATGCGCGAAACAATGGCGAGCCCCAGTCCCGTGCCCGACGTTTTTGTGGTGAAGAACGGATTGAAGATGCTTTCCATGTGCTTCGGATCGATGCCCGAACCCCGGTCGATCACGGCGATCTCGACGGTATTGTCCATCTGCCGCGTTTTGACAGTGATGCAGGATTGCCGCGGGCTGGCTTGCGCCGCGTTCACCAACAGATTATAGAAGACACGCTCCATCAGGGCCGGATCGAACGGAAACGGCGCGATATCTGGCGCGTAATTTCGATATACCGACACGGAGAGGTCGCGCGAGCGCCCCATCTCCTCTACGGCGCGATCAATCGTCTGAGTGATGTCGCCCTTCTGAAGCTGCACTGCCAGCGGTCGCGCAAAATCGAGGAAGCGGGTCACCAGCGTGTTGGTGCGATCGACTTCGGTCGATATGTACTCGGCCATCTCCTTCGCGATCGCACCCTCTGCGTCGAGATTGCGCGTCAGCATCTCCGCCGAGGCTTTAATGGTGCCAAGCGGATTGCGCAGCTCGTGGGCAAGGCCGGCCGACATCTGCCCGATCGCCGCGAGCCGTTCCGTGCGCCGCACCGCGGCTTCAGCCTCCATCAATTGCAGATTCGCTCTGGCGAGCTGGTCGGCCGCGTCCTGCGCCTTCCGCGCCTCGGCCCGGCTGCCTTCGGCGATCTGATTGGTGAGCAGGCCGAGAAAGGCCAGCGCGAGCACACGAAACACGAGCTCGCGAATTGCGTCCGGCGGAATGTACTGGTGTTGCCAGTCGATGAATGCCAGAAACGAGAGATATCCACCGCATGCAAGCAGTGTTGCGGTTAGCGTTCCCAGCAGCGAAAACGCCGGAGCCGCCGTGATCACCGGCACCAGCAACATCCAGTAGTAGCTGCTGCTGATGCCGTCCGTGTAGTTGATCAGCACCAGACACAGCGTCAGCGTGATGGCGAACGAACCGATCTGCCCGCGCCGGCCGCGAAACGCCGGATGGCGTCCGGCCACAATCTGAAACACGCCAATCGCGAGCAGAAGAGAGATGGCTTCCGGCGTGTGATACGGCCCCAGCACGGCCATCAGGCCGGAGAACAACAGCCAGGCAAGCGCCATGGTACTTCCCGGCATCGAACTCCGCCAGCCCATGAGACAAGTGTGACAGAATAGATGTACACACTCTCTGTGGGTCCCATGAATCCATCCGTTACGCCCGGTGTCGCGACTGAAGGCCAGTCTGCGTCCACCGAAGACACTTCCTTTGCCTCAATTCTTTCGCAGTTCGAGACTGAACACGGCCAAAACGGACACGGCCAGACCATCGAAGGCCGCGTGATCTCCGTCGCAGCCGACCAGGTGTTCGTGGACATCGGACGAAAGATGGAAGGCGTGCTGCCGGTCGATGCGTTTCGCGACGCGAAGCCAGGCGACACGTTGCTGGTGAACGTTACGGGGCGCGATTCGGAGGGTAACTATCTGCTCTCCACCATAAGAGTGGAGCGCCCGCGGGATTGGAGCCAGTTCGAGACGGCTTTCGCGGAGGGCCGGCGGATCGCCGGCACAGTGAGCGAAGTGGTGAAGGGTGGGTTGCGCGTCGATGTTGGCGTGCCCGCGTTCATGCCCGCCTCGCGCAGCGGTGAGCGCGAGCTGCCCGACATGGAAAAGCTCGTCGGCCAGGAGATCCAGTGCCGCATCATCAAACTCGACACGGCGAAGGAAGACGTGGTGGTGGATCGCCGCGCGGTGCTCGAAGAGGACGAGGCTGCGTCGAGGAAGAAAGCGTTCGATGAGCTGAAGGAAGGCGCTGCGGTGAGCGGCACCGTACGTACAGTCACCGACTTCGGCGCATTCGTGGACATTGGCGGCGTGGACGGCCTGCTGCACGTGGCTGACATGTCGTGGACGCGAATCTCGAAACCGGCGGATGTTGTGAAACCGGGCGACGAAGTGCAGGTTCAGATCCTCAAGATCAACGCCGAAACCCGGAAAATCTCGCTCGGCATGAAGCAGCTCACGCCCGATCCGTGGACCGTAGCCGCGCAAAGCCTCAAAACCGGCGACCGCATACGGGGCATGGTGTCCCGCGTTGCCGATTTTGGCGCGTTCGTCGAGCTGATGCCCGGCGTGGACGGCCTGATCCACGTGTCCGAAATGTCCTGGTCGAAGAAAGTCCGGGCGTCCGACATTGTGAAGCCGGGCGAATCGGTTGAAGTGATGATTCTGGGTATCAATCCGGCCGAGCACCGCATCTCGCTCGGGCTGAAGCAGGCACTCGGCGATCCCTGGGAGGACGCCGGTAAGAAGTTCGCTCCGGGAACAGTGGTGGAAGCGCCTGTGACTAGTCTGGCCGCATTCGGAGCTTTCGTGGACCTGGGCGACGGCATCGAAGGCATGATTCATGTCGGCGACATCAGCCGCGAAAAGCGTCTGAACCATCCCAGCGAAGCTCTCAAGATGGGCCAGGTGGTGAAAACACAGGTGCTGGAGCTGGACAAGGCCAAGCGCCGTATCCGCCTTGGAATGAAGCAGCTGGAGCCCACCAGCGCGGATCACTATATCGCCGAGCATAAGCTGGGCGACGTGGTGAGTGGCCGCGTTGTGGACGTCCGCAATGGCCGTGCTCGCGTCGAATTGGGTGAAGGCGTCCATGGCGATTGTGCCGCGGATAGCCGACCAGACAAACCCGGAGTCGAACAGACAGCGAAAACGACCGATATTGGATCGCTTTCAGCGATGTTGAGCGCCCGCTGGAAGGGTGGCGCGTCCGCGCCTTCGGATTCGGAGCTGCGAGTCGGCCAAATCCGCAGTTTTCGCGTCTCTCAAATTGACGCCGCGAGCCGCAGAATCGAACTGACGCTGGCCGACTAGCCTGCGCCGCGCCCGGAGGGAACCCCCGTGACGTTTCTCGCGTACCCTCGTCTATGTCAGTGATTGGAAGGGAATACGCAGGCAGTGGCGGCCCCGGCGATCGAGATCCAGCGAATGGATGAATCGACGCTGATCAGAGCAGCTCAGGGGGGCGACGAGCGCGCCTTCGAGGAGCTGGTCCGTCAGTACGATCAGAGTGTCCTTCGCATGGCACTCAATCTGCTGCGCTCGCCCGAGGACGCAAACGACATCTACCAGGAGACCTTTCTCCGGGTCTATCGCAACCTGCACAAATTCCGTTATGATTGCAGCTTTCACACCTGGTTGTATCGCATCGTGACAAACCTGTGCCTCGACGTTCTGCGCAAGCGCAAAGTGAGGAAAGAGGAATCGTCCACAGTCAGCACGGGTGATGGCGAAGTCGACCGCATGGACGCGGTCCGCGAAGCCAGGGCGCACGGGGATCCGCAACGCGAGCTGTTCAGCCGCCAACTGGATGGCCGCATTCGCGTGGTGTTGTCGGAGCTGACCCCGCGAGAGCGCGTTGTGTTCGAGATGAGGCATTACGAAGGCATGCGTCTTAAGGCGATCGGCGAAACGCTGGGAACCACCGAGGAAGCGGCCAAGAACTGCCTGTTTCGCGCGACCCAGAAGATGCGAGCCGCGCTGGGGGATTTCACATGAAGTGCGACCAAGCCGCGCGATTGATTCCGCTGTACCTGTACGGCGAACTGGGATTCGATGAGGAAGAAGGGCTGGAGCAGCATCTGGATGGATGCGAGTCATGCCGGGTGGAAGTCGCGAGCCAGCGTAGGCTGCACGACCTGCTGGACGCTGCCACCATTCCCGTCGATGACGGCATGCTGACCGCCGCGCGGCTGGAATCGCGCCGTCGTTTGAAGCAGGAACCTCGGCTGCGTGCGACGTGGTGGTCGCACATCGGCGATATGTTCTCCATCCGCTTCGTGCCGGCTCCGGTCTTGGCGCAGTCGCTGGGCGCGGTGGCTCTGGTTGCTGTGGGGTTTCTGGGTGCGCGGATCATGCCGGGCGGGTTCTTCCCGCGAAGCAGTCAGGGGGACATCGCCGACGTTGCCGATCCGGTGGCTTCCCGCGTTCGCTATGTTGAACCCGGCGATTCCGGGCAGGTCCAGATCGTGATCGAAGAGACGCACCGGCGGACTCTGACCGGACACGCGGACGACGAACCGATTCGGCGGTGGTTGATGGCCGCGACTAAGGACCCGGCCGATGCAGGTGTCCGCGTGCAGTCGGTGGAATTGTTGAAATCGCAGTGCGGCCAGGCTGATATCCGGAATGTATTGCTCTATGCTCTGCAGCACGATCCAAACGCCGGTGTGCGGTTGAAGGCCCTCGATGGCCTCAAGCAGTTTTCTTCCGATCCGGAAACGAAGCAAGCGCTGACGCGCGTGCTGCTGGCCGACAGCAACCCAGGCGTGCGGACGCAGGTGGTCGATCTGCTGGTGCAGCATCGCGAAGATCAGATGGTGGGCGTGCTGCAGGAGCTGCTCAGCCGGGAGAGCAATCGCTACATCCGGCAGCGTTGTGAACGCGCGCTTCATGAGATGAACGCGTCGCCCGAAACGTACTAGTCCGCCGCTGGGCGGGCGACGCGGCTACGAGGCGTTGAAAGAGGACGGGAATGAGATGTTCGTGGGCGTCCGCGGCGATGGCTGTCGCGGGATCGCTGGTATTGTGCGCCAGCAGTGCGGAGTTGCGGCGCGAGGGCCGCTACTGGATAGCGCAGAAGCAGGGTGCAGCGTCAACGCAGGGCATTCGCACTGTGCGCGTGGATACGCGGGGCCGGGTAAGTGTGCGCGGTTCAAACACGAATACGGTGGCCTGGACGGCCGTTATTCGGGTCGAAACCGCTGACGAACGGCAAGCGCGAGCCTTGCTTGCGGCCGCAGTCATGGACCTGCACCGTGTGGGAGAGACGATGTCGCTGTCGTTCGCAAGCGCGGCCGGTCAACCCGACGCTGAATTGTCGGTAGTGGTGCCGCGTGAGACACAGGTTTGTTGGATTCGTACGCTGGGTGGGACGGTCCAGGCTTGGGATCTTGACGGCGCACTGGAAGTCTCCAGCGCCGCGGGGAGTCTCCAGCTCGACCGGATTCGAGGGCCGGTGAAAGTGCGTACGGGCGGAGGCGAAGTTCGCATCGGGCGGGTGGACGGCGAGGTTTATTCGTTCACCGGCGCCGGCGGGATTCGCGCGGATTACATCGGCGGCCGGGCACGGCTGGATACCGCTGGTGGCGAGATTCTCGTGAAGTACGTGCATGGACCGTTGCTTACGTCGAGTGCCGGCGGCAGCATTGAAGTGCAACAGGCGGATTCGTCAATCACGGCGCGAACCAACGGCGGTGTGATCGAAGTGGGCCGGGCGGCCGGTCCGGTTACCGCCGATACCGGCGGCGGAGCGATTCAGATCAGTGGGTCGAGCGGGGCGGAATGCCAGGCGAGCGAAGGTCCGATCCGGCTGAAGAATGTGGCTGGTGCGGTGCGGGCGGTCAGCGGGTCTGGCGATATCATCGCTCAGTTGATGCCCGGCAGGCCGCTGCAAAACTCGAAGCTGAGTACCAACTCCGGTGACATTACAGTTGTGATTCCGGCGACGTCGTCGCTCACGATCGTAGCGCAGAGTGCGCGCAGGGGCGCCGTGGGACGGATTATCTCCGATTTTCCGGAGATCCGGCTGGCCAGCCGACGGGGTACTGGCGGGGCTCTGGAGATGGCGGAAGGTTCCTTGAACGGGGGAGGCCCGGTGCTACAGGTGGTGGCATCGGGAGGCTCGGTGTATTTGCGGCGTCAGCGGCAGCAGTAAGAGGGGGTCAGGGATGATGTCTGTTCTTGTGCGAATTGCAGGGGCGCGCGGCGCCCCGGTCCTGCTGGGATTGCTGGCGGGGTTGCCGCTCATGGCGGCTCAGTCGCGGGCTTATTCGGCGGTGCCGGGTTCGGGCCCGATGTACCTGGCGTTTGCGGGCGGCGGCAATACGAGTTATCTCGGCGTGAATATCGCTGAGGTCAACTCCGAGCGTGCGAAAACGCTGAGACTTCCCGCCGAAGAGGGCGTAGAGATCACTCGCGTCGAACCGGACAGCCCGGCTGAGAAAGCCGGCCTGAAAGTGGGCGACGTCGTGGTGCAGTACAACGGCGAGCATGTTGAAGGTATGGAGCAGTTTGGAAGAATGGTGCGGGAGACTCCAGCAGGCCGGCGGGTGACCATGCAGGTCAGCCGCGGGGGCACGTTACAGTTGGTGACGGCGGTAATCGGCAGCCGCGGGAAGTTCGGCCCCGAGGGCCTGATGGTGATGCCACCATTCCAAATGCCGCAACTTCGTCTGCCGGATATTCCCGAGGGTTTCCCTGCATGGCGCAGCGGGATGCTGGGAATTGAGACCGAGGCTCTGAACCCGCAGTTGGCCGATTTCTTCGGAGTAAAGCAGGGTGTGCTGGTGCGCTCGGTAATGACCGGATCGGCCGCTGAGAAAGCCGGTATTAAGGCCGGCGACGTTGTGACGAAGGTGGACGACCAGGAGGTCACCACGCCAGGACAGGTTTCAAGCGCCATTCACGCTGCCCGCGGACGGCACAGTATTTCCCTGAAGCTGGTTCGTAGCCGGCACGAGATGACCGTCACAGCGACTCTCTCCGACGACGAGTCGTCCTGGCCAGCGACCCCCGAGACCAGGGTCATCCAGCAGGAGGTTCGGAAGTAGATCCGTCGGACGCGGCCGATAGCTGCTGAATCCGGATCAACAGCTCGATTTCCGGCCGTGGCAGGTTAAGCGAGGCTGCCACGTTCTCAACGTTCATGCCACGGTGCAACATACGCAGAGCCTGAGCGCGGCTCGCGAGGGTGAGGCCGGCTCGCGGCTGGCCAGCCTGGACAGGTGGGCGATCCTCTGCGGCGCTGACACGCCGGGCCAGCGTATCGATGCGCATCTGAAAGTCGGCGAGTGCCGCGTTGGCGGTCTTCTCGAGCGTCGTCATGCGGCGGCAAAGCTCCTCATTCCGGCGTTGCAGCGAGAGGAGCAATAACGCGACCGAGACGCAGGCGGAGGCCAGCAGCAGCAGAGGGATCACCGAGACGAGGGCGGTTGCGGGCATATCGTCTACCTCAGCGTACGCAGGCGTTCCTGCCGGCTGACCACTTCGTGGACGCGTACGCCGAAGTTCCCTTCCACCACTACAACCTCCCCGCGTGCGATTACGCAGTTGTTGACAATAACATCAACGGGCTCCGAGACAGACCGATTCAACTCGATGATCGAACCGGTGGTGAGCTTGATCACGTCCTTGAGGAGAAGCTGGGCGCGGCCGAAAGACACACTGACGGGCAACTCGACATCCAGCAACAGCTCCATTTTGCGCGACCGGCGGATACTCTCTTCGTCGGTCGGGGGAACCAGAGTCCGGATCGCGGAATCCGGCACAGTCGCGGGCTGACCGGGACCCTTCAGGGCCGCGTCGAAGGCAGCGACAATGGCTGGTTCGAGGGAAACAACCAAAGCCAAAGGCCCGATCGCACCCCAGGACACGTCCAGCCGAAAGGTTGGACCGGAGAGCGCGGGCGCGGATTCCGGCGCGTTGCCCGGCGCAGTTGTCACCTGGCTTCCGAGGTGACCTGAGAGCGTGCGTGTGGCACCGGCGAACGTCTGGCTCAGGATCTCGGAGAAGGTGCTGCGAATGCTCTCGCGATCGCCGTCGTCAATGCCGGCAGACTTGAGGATGTTGTTACCAATCTCTATCCAGGAGCTCTCGGGTGCCCCGACAATCACGCTGCCGTCGGCAGAGAAGCTGAAGGACTGACGCCACCAGGCGCAATCCGGCGGCGGGGCCGCTGCCCCGGAGACGGCCTCCACGGCGACGCCCGGTTTTTCGCCGGTCATCCCCTCGATCGCCTGCGCGAGAGAGGCTGAGATCGCATCGATTAGCGTGCGATCAGGCGCCGCTTCCGGCATTGGGGCTCCCTTTTTGTGTCGGCCAGCGTTTCTCGATCCAGGAGCGCAGCCTCAGAATGGCCTGAGACTTGAGTTGCGATACACGCGATTCGTGAAGGTGCACAATTTTGGAGATTTCGCGCAGAGTCAGCTCCTCGTGGTAGTACAAGCTGAGCACCAGCCGCTCTGTGTCCGGCATGCGGTCGATCGCTTCGGAAAGAAGCCGCTGTAACTCCGCTCGCTCGACGACGTGGGATGGCCAGTTCTCTTCGTCGTCGGAGATATAGCGCAGCATGTCGTGCCCTTCCTCTTCGCCGGCGACACTGTCGAGGCTGCCGAGATTGATGCCGCGGATGTCGACAAGCCAGTCGTGATACTCCTCAATGCTGAGGTGGAGTTCAGCGGCAATTTCATCCTCGGTGGGTGTCCGCTGCAGTCTCTGTTCGACGCGGGAAATCGCTGATTCGATCTGTTTGGTTCGCTTGCGCTGCTGGCGGGGTGCCCAGTCGAGACCGCGCAGGCTGTCGAGTATCGCACCCCTGATTTTGTATTCGGCGTAGGTTTTGAGCTTGACGTTATGGCCGGGATCGAAACGGTCAATCGCGGAGATCAGGCCGACAATGCCCGTCGAAACCAGGTCTTCGAAACTCACGTTCTCGGGCAGACGCTCGTGAATGCGGCGGGCAATCAGGCGCACCTGCGGAAGATGCTCCAAGATGAGCCGCTCGCGCTCTTCCTCGGCGTTCGTATCGTTAACCGCGTAGGAACGCGCCCCTCGACTGATTCCTGAGTTCACGGCTCCTCCTGGGCTGGCGCCCGCAACGTTCGGCCGACTTCTATCCTGGGTACAACAAGATCGGCAATGCGGACTCGCGTAGCCGGTTCGATATCCTCCGGCACCCGCGGGCCGCCCGACAGAAAGGAAGCGGGTCTGCCAGTGCGCACAATCTCATTCAGCAAAGGGCCGAAGGTCCGCGTCTCATCGAGGCGCGTGAAGATCAAGGCCTCCGGCCGGAAGACCGCGAAGTCTTCCGAGATGCGGCGGAGATCGCTGGACCGCAGCGAAACCGGCAGAACGAGCTGAACCTCAACGTCGAGCGCGCGCAGGTCACGAGCGGTCCGTTCGGCGAGGTCCATTTCAAACCGACTGTAGCCGGGAACATCGATCAGGACCTGTTCGTTCTTCCGCTCCTCCAGCGCTCGGCCCAGGGACGAGTCATGAGCGAGCGCATCAAAACCGACCCCGATAATCGCCGCGTAGGCGCGCAGTTGCTCGCTTCCGCCGACCCGGAACTCGTCCAGGGCAAGTACATGCGCCTTCCGGTGCATGGTGATCGCCTGGCGCGTCGCGAGTTTGGCCACACAGGTTGTCTTGCCGGCGCCGGGAGGCCCGACAAGCGCGACCGCTCGGGATCTGGCGGCTTCCGCGCCGAGTGTCGGTCGGCAGGCGGCCAGTCGCATGACATGTCGATGTACTAGTGTCGTCAGCGGTGTACCCCTTCCAGCCACGAAGTCATCGCCGGATCCCTGGCCCGCGGTATGCGCTCCGGCCTCGCCGATGATCTGTTGCGCCAGATCGGGGTCCACCTCTGCGGCCAGCAACAGCGACAGCGCTTCGCGCACCTGCACTGGGGTTCCCGTTGCCGCAGCATTCGCGCTGGCCAGCACCACCGCGGACTGAATTCGCTGGAGGCATCGCTTCAGTTCGGCGATCTCGTCAGCCAACTTTCTGGCGTCGACAGCGAAATCCCGGGCAGGGCGCTGCTCGCGGAGGTCGTCAGCGGCACGGACCTCATCCTCTGGAAGAAGCGCGCAAACGACCTCGTACTCGCACTTGCTTCCTGCCTCGACGGCCGTCCGGCGCGATTGAACCAGCACTGCCTCCGGACCGAATTCCCGCCGGGCCTCGCTGAGTGCCTCCTCGACCGATCCGGCGAAGAACGATTTCAGCTTCATGGCCTCACAACCATCCACGAGTTCGGTAGGTTCATCGAATTGTCCCCAGAGCGATCACTTTCACCCCCGCGGGAATCTCCCCATGGGAGAGAACCATCAGATTCGGTAACACAGCTTCCGCGATCTGGCGAAGGAAGTAGCGCGAACCGGAGCTGGCCAGCAGGACTGCCGGGTTTTCGGGCGGGCCGGCTTGCGCAGAAATGCGGTCAAGCACATCGCGAATCCGCTGCGGCGACAGATTCAGGTGACTCGATGACTCGCCGTGTTCCACAGCCGACTCGATCGCTTGTTCAAGGGGCGAATCGACGATCCATGCGGCGAGATCACCCTGCGCGTTCAGTTGTGGCTTCACAAGCATCCGTCGAATCGACTGCCGCACGTACTCGGTCAGCAGGACGGTGTTTCGCGTAATGCTGGCTCCCTCTCCCAGCGCTTCCACAATGGTGAGCGCATCCCGAATTGAAACGCGCTCGCGCAATAAGTTCTGCAATACCTTGTGCACCGCCACCAGGGGGAGCAATTTCGGAACCAAATCTTCAATTGCGCGCGGATTATCTTCCGCCACCCGGTCGAGCAGTTTCTTTGCGTCCTGTCGTGAAAACAACTCGTGTGCATGGCGCCGGATGACTTCCCCGAGGTGGGTGCCCACTACGCTGATCGAATCAACAACCGTATAGCCCGCGCGTCTGGCGAATTCGCCGTTTTCGGGCGTCACCCAGAATGCGGCGATGCCGAATGCCGGTTCGTGCGTCGGTATCCCGTTGACCTGCGGAGCGCCTTCGCCTGGACTGATGGCAAGCTCGACCCCTTGCGGGAGTTCGAAACGTGCGACTTCTACCCCTTTAACAGAAATGGAGTACTCCCTGGCACGCAGCGAGAGGTTGTCCGCGACGCGTACCGGGGGCAGGACGTATCCCAGATCGGAAGCGATCTGCCGCCGGATGCTGCCGATGCGACGCAACAGCGGTGAACTCTGACCGCCTTCAACAAGGTTGATTAACCCAAGGCCGACCTCGACCGCCAGAGGCTCCACGCGCAGCAGGGTCTCGACGTTCTCCCGCGCGGCCGGTGCGGCCGGTGGCGGTGCGGTATCCGCCGCGGTCGCCTTTCTGCGCACGTTCCATGCAATCGCACCCGCGCCAGTCCCGAGCACCAGAAACGGGATCGTCGGCAGCCCCGGGAACGCAGCCATTGCGATCAACACTCCCGCGGCGAGCAGAATTGGTTGCGGGTTCGCAAATATCTGATTGCGTACATCGGCCCCCAGTTTGGAATCCGAGCCGGTGCGGGTGACAATCAGACCTCCCGAAATGGAGATCATCAACGCGGGAATGACCGTTACAAGGCCATCTCCGATAGTCAGAACAGTGTAGGTCTCGAGCGCCCGGCGGAGTTCCATGTCGTGCTGCAGCACGCCGATGAGGAACCCGGCGATGATGTTGATTCCGGTGATCAGAATACTGGCAACGGCGTCGCGCTGGGTGAAACGTGAGGCCCCGTCCATGGCCCCGTAGAATTCTGCCTCCGCCGCCAGTTGCTTGCGCCGCGCCCGCGCCTCCGATTCATCGATCAGACCGCCGTTCAGGTCAGAATCGATGGACATCTGCTTGCCTGGCAGAGCATCGAGTGTGAAGCGCGCCGTTACCTCGGAGATCCGCACGGCGCCATGGTTGATTACGACATACTGGATCGCGATCAGCACCAGGAAGATGACCACCCCGATGATGTAGTTGCCGCCGACCACAAATGCCCCAAACGCCTGGATGACCTGGCCTGCCGCAGCCGTCCCGGAATTCCCGTTGAGCAGGATCAATCGGGCCGATGAGATGTTCAATGCAAGGCGGAACAGCGTCATCAGCAGAAGGGTTGTGGGGAAGATGCTGAAGTCGGCGGGCTTGGTGATATACATGGCCACCAGTAGCACGATCACCGACATTGTGATGTTGGTGCTGATAAGCACATCGAGAACGAAGGACGGCAGGGGGGTGATCATGGCGAGCACAATCGCCAGCACTGCGATCGGCACCGCCATCTCCGGCCAGTTGGCGTTCCTGAGACCGCCAAGCCCCCCCAGGGTGGCTCCTCCGTTTCTACGGGATCCGCGCTGCATCTGTCTTTGGGCAGAGTTGGCAGTGGGGGGAGTCTGAATTCCCAGTGCCGGGATCTGAGCAGGACCCGGGGCCATCGTCAGGACGTCCCTCGCGGCTTCATGAGCCGATAGATGTAGGCCAGGATCTCAGCAACCGCTCGATAGAGATGCGCGGGAATCTCCTGCCCGACCTCCACGTGCTTGTACAACGCCTGCGCCAGCGGCCTGTTCTCGACAATGGGCACTTCGTGAACGAGGGCGATCTCACGAATGCGCCGGGCGAGGTAGTTTCGTCCTTTGGCAACCACGCGCGGCGCCGCCATGGCTGCCATGTCGTAACGAATCGCTACGGCGAAGTGGGTGGGGTTGACGACGACCGCGGTGGCCCGAGGAACTTCTTTCATCATCTGCCGGCGGGCCAGATCTCTCTGAATGCGGCGCACCCGGGCTTTGATCTGCGGATTCCCCTCCGTCTCCTTCACCTCGTCACGGATCTCCTGCTTGCTCATGCGCAGGCTTTTCAAGTGACGGCGTTTCTCCCGCACAAACTGCAGGAGTGCGATGACCCCGGCAATGCAACCGCATTTCCACAACAGGCTCGCGAGCGAACGGCGAACCGTCTCCCACGCGACCTCGATGCCCATCAGCGGGAGCCGCAAAAATGCCTCTTCGTTTTCGCGCACGAGTTCGGCAACGACCAGCGAAAAGAGACTGATAATAAAGACCGCTTGAAACAACGCCGCAAAATTCTGCGCCGGCAGGCTGGTCAGCTTCGACACCGGGTTCAGCCGTTTGAGGTCGGGGGCGAGTTTTGCGCCCGCGAATCCGAAGCGCGTGACGGCCATCTGGACAAACAGAACGGCAACGATCAGACCCGCACCGCCGACCAGGAGCGGCGATCCGAGAAATCCGGCCATGCCGCCGGCCATGTTGCAGACATCCCTGACCTGAAGCGACTGGTGGAAGGCCAGCTCGATCTGGGCGCGGAAGGCACGTCGCAGCTTCTCGATCAGCGAATCGCCGCATGATGTCAACAACCACACAAAGGCAATCAGTTGAAGCGCGGCCACCAGTTCACGGCTGACGGGAAACTGCCCTTCCCGGCGGGCCTTGTCCTGGCGCCGCTGTGTCGGTTTTTCGGTGCGATCGCCAGCCATCAGCGCGCCGCCAGCCTCGCAAGAACGGAGAGCATGGGTCCGGCTCCATCGCGGAGGAGCTGGGGCACGGTGGCCAGAACCAGCGCGAGCAGCATGAATCCAGCCAGCAGTTTGGCCGGAAATGCGATGGAGAGAAGCTGCAACTGTGCGCTCATGCGCCCCGCGATGCCGCAGCCGATATCCACCAGCAGCAGAAACCCTACGACGGGCATCGCGAGCCGCAGGCCCAGGGTGAACATCACCGCTCCCATTCGCGCAATGGTATCCCCGGCCGCACCGGCGAGATGCCATGCCCCTGGAGGCGCCGTCCGGAGGCTCTCCCCTACAATGCCGATCACGCGCCGGTCGAGGCCGAGGACGAAGAAGAGCGTGGCAGAGAGCAGTTGCATGAAGACGTAGAGCACGCTCGAATCCGCTTCGGTATTCGGATCGATGGTGGATGCGTAAGAAAACCCCGCCTGCAGTCCGGCAACCTGAGCGGCCATCTGCAGGCCCTCCAGAAGAAAGGCGAGAGCGACCCCAATGGTAAGACCGAATGCGACTTCGCCGAACATCGCACTCACGAGGAAGCCGGCGCCGGTCTGACCGGCAGCGACTGGCGGCCAGAGGGGAAACAGGACGCCGGTGATGCACAGCGAGAGGAAGATCCGCGGCACGTCCGGCGCGGTCTTCAGGCCGGGCAGGGGCAGAAACGTGAAGATGCCGGCGACGCGGGTGAAGACGAGCAACCCGCTCTGCGCGGCCGGCAGGCTGACGATCAGATCACTGCGCATACCGTGAGAAGTCCCCGAACAACGCGACCGTGTACGTGATCAGACGCATCAGCATCCAGGGCATCACCAGAACCATCGCGAACAGGAACGCCGCCAGCCTCGGAATGGCACCGAAGCTGGTGTCCTGAATGGACGTGATAATCTGCAGGAGACTGACCACTATCCCGCTGATGAACCCCACGGCAAGCAGGGGCAGGCTGAGCCAGAAGGCGGTCATCAGAGCATGCCGAAACACTTCGACCGCACCTGAAACGCTCACTGGTAGAAACTCCTCATCAGCGAACCGACCACCAGATTCCAGCCGTCCGCCAGAACGAACAGAAGGATCTTGAATGGTGCCGAGATCATCACCGGCGGGAGCTGTACCATGCCGACCGACAACGTGACTGACGCCACAATGAGGTCGATAATGAGAAACGGCAGAAACAAGACCGCACCGATCTGAAAGCCGGTCTTGAGCTCCGACAGGATGTAGGCGGGGACCACGACACTGAGACCAAGGTCCGCCGGACGGGCCGGCGCGGGGGCATGCGTCAGTTCCAGCAGCAGGCGAATGTCTTTCTCCCTTGCGAATCGGATGAGGAACGTCTTCACCGGTTTGCTTCCCTCATCGAACGCCTGAGCCGATGTCAGTGCCCCTTCCTCGTAGGGTTTCCAGGCGTTCGAATAGACCTTGCTGACGACGGGCTGCATGATCAGGAAGCTCAGAAACAGCGACAGTCCGATGAGAACCTGATTCGACGGCGTCGACTGTGTGCCGAGCGCCTGACGCAGAAAATGAAGAACGACGGTGATGCGCAGGAACGGCGTCACGCACATGATCATGGCCGGGAGGAGGGCGAGGGCGGTCAGCAGCAGA
>Ga0335080_10002226_pt1 | contig 19286 bp, 12 predicted proteins | sample Lox_Sample_34_FD_206720 | JGI IMG/M metagenome (GOLD analysis project Ga0335080, IMG submission 206720) | Soil microbial communities from Loxahatchee National Wildlife Refuge, Florida, United States - Lox_Sample_3.4 | ecosystem: Environmental > Terrestrial > Soil > Wetlands | place: USA...
CAATTCGAACGAAAACTTCTCCCACGAAAACATCCAGTGTTCATCAAATTGCCCGCGATTCTTGTCACGCTCTTGTCAACAGCTTGTAACGTTTCCTTCGCGGTCGAGGTCGCTGAATTCGTTCGCCATTTATGACACTTTATTTACATTTCCAAGACAATTCCGCTGCCCAGCGGGAGTCTAATCTCCTCCAATTCTTCGAGCGAAGGTGGGGACAAATTTCTTTCGCTCAGATTCATTAATTTCCTGAAAAGGGTTCAGCTCACAGGCCCCTGTAAGTGAGGGGGCGAAGCTGTATCCACGATCAGACTCTCTGAAATCGCCATGAGCGTACTCGCAACTACTTCGATCGTGCCGGCGCCGCCAGTCTCAACCCCGAACTGGTATGCGCTCTATACCGCTCCCCGTCACGAAAAATTTGTCGCCGACCAGATCCAGCGGCAAGGCATCGATTGCTTCCTGCCCCTCTATCGATCAATGCGGCGCTGGAAGGATCGGCGCAAAGAGCTGGCGCTCGTGCTATTTCCGGGTTACGTTTTCGTCCAGATTGCTCTTCAGAATCGGTTGCGGGTGCTCCAGCTTCCGGGCGCCGTGCGGCTGGTCGGCTTCAATGGCCAGCCCGCCGCAATGCCCGATGAGGAGATCGAGAATCTCAGAACCCGGCTCTCCTGCTCGGGAAAAATTGAACCGCATCCGTATTTGAGTGTGGGACGCCGCGTCCGCGTACGAAGCGGCCCATTACAAGGGCTGGAAGGCATTATCGTCCGCACCAAGGAACCTTTCCGCATCGTTTTGTCGATTCACTTGATCATGCGCTCCGTCGCCGTCGAAGTGGAGAGCGCCGACGTGGAGTTCATTGCCTAAACAGGTTGAGGCCTCGGTCCGGCGCGAGTGGAGAGAAACCCTATGTTACCGATTCTGATTTTCGTGCCCAACACACTCTCAGGAAAAACCGCGTATTGTGTCTCTCTTCTGCTCATCAGTCAGCTGCTCTGCGGACAAGTGAATCAGAGTTCTCGCGCAAGGCAGGATTCGTTCTCGGCGAGTGACGCCACCCTGTCCACTCTTGCCAGGGAGAATCTCGATCGCGTAGCGGCGTCGTCGGTTCAAATCCGAGAGATTCTCGTCAAGGATGCCGGGTTGCTGGTTGAGTTGAAACGATGGGTTGCGAAAGAAGCCAGTGACAACGGGCAGGTTGTGCGCGAGTCGGACCTGTCGGAGTCGGCAATATTCGAGCGGCTCGATCGCGATGTCGCATTTCGTTCGGTTGCGACTCGCCTCCTGCAACGGTATGGATACTTACTGCCTGCGCCAAATCCAGAGTCGGATTTTGCCAAAGAGCAAGACTACGTTTTGAAGGAACGCGCGCGCCGTCTGGTTGCGATTGAGGCTCAAGAAGACTCCGACGCGCTCCGCCGCGGCAAAGATAATCGGGCCGAGACTGATGTTGAGCGCACGAGTGCATGCGACCCGCAGCACGATCGCAACTGCGAGAACACACGCAGCCGCAAAACCGGAGTGCCCCCTTCGACAGGGAACGAATCGCCGGCGACGGAGCCACCCTCCGAAGCGCCTCCACAGGCATCGCCCGCTCGAACGCTACGAGCAGGCGTCGACGGACAAGCCGAGCGCGCCGGCTCTTCGCCCGAGCTCGAGCTGGCGTCCAGATCTGCAACTGACGTTCCCTTCGCTTCGCAGATTTCCGACTTTCTCGCCGCGGATGGCGTTATCGGTTCGAACAGGAATCTGACCTATCCGGACAAAATCGTCCGCGATAGTTTTCGCCAAAACGAAGTTCCTGAGAGCCAGTCTTTTCAGGTAAACAGGAAACGCCCGTCCGCGGGTCAATTCGAAGAAGACGTGAAGTCCGTGAACATGGTGCGGCAGGCGAATCCCTATGCCGACGTTCCCTCGCTCTACGACATGTACGTACAGGCGGATTCTCCGCTGCGTCCGGCGCAGCGTTTCGGCGTCGACGTCTTCCGCAACGATGCCAACCAGCCCGACGTGATTCCGATGGACCTGCCGGTCGGGCCGGACTATGTCGTAGGAACCGGCGACAGCCTGGCGATTGATTTGTGGGGCAGCGTCTCGCAAAGACTGGTGCGCCTGGTGGACCGCGAAGGGCGCATCTCTCTTCCGGAAATCGGGCCTCTGCTCGTCAGCGGCAAGAATTTGGGTGACATTCAGCAGGAGGTTCAGCGCGCGCTCCGCGCAGCTTTCCGGGAGGTGTCCGCCGATGTCTCGCTCGCGCGAGTGAGAACCGTCCGAGTGTATGTCGTCGGCGATGTGGCGGAGCCGGGGGCCTACGATATCAGTTCGCTCTCGACCCCGCTCAATGCGCTGTTCGCCGCGGGAGGAGTGACGGCCCGCGGCTCGTTGCGCGCGCTTCGCCACTCGCGCGGCAGGCAACTCGTGCAGCAGGTGGATGCTTACGACCTCCTTCTGCACGGTGTGCGCTCCGATCTGAGGCGGCTCGAGAATGGCGACACATTATTGGTTCCACCTCTCGGTCCCCAGGTGACGGTGGAAGGGATGGTGCGGCGACCGGGAGTCTATGAGTTGCTCGACGAGAATTCGCTGAGCGACGTGCTCGCGCTGGCGGGCGGGATTCTTCCCACGGCTGCCCTTCGTCATATCGAGGTCCAGCGCGTGGAGGCCCACGAAAAGCGTACGATGCTGACTCTGGATCTGACCTCGAACTCTCTCCACCAAGATGTCGACAACCAGATGCAGGCGTTCAAGGTCCGGGATGGCGACCGGATCCACATCTTCCCGATCGCCGCCTACAACGAAGATGCCATTTACCTCCAAGGACACGTTCTGCGGCCCGGCCGTTATTCCTTCAAGCCGGGAATGAAGTTGACGGACCTGATCTCTTCTTACTCTGACTTGCTGCCCGAACCGGCTCCTCACTATGCCGAGATCGTGCGCTTGAATTCGCCGGATTTTCATCCGAGCATCGAGAGCTTCGATATTTCGGCTGCACTCGCCAATCCAGCGTCCGCTCCGGCACTGAATCCCCTGGACACGGTGCGAATCTTCAGCCGATACGACTTTGAACGGCCGCCCGATGTCTCTGTAGCCGGTGAAGTGCGCGCGCCTGGAGACTACCGCACCTCCGGTGAGGCTCATCTGCGGGATGCCGTCTATCTGGCCGGTGGACTTACACCCGATGCGGCGCTCGATTCAGCGCAGTTGTTTCGCACGCAAGCCGACGGAAGTCTCAGAATTCTGAGCGTGGATTTGCACGAGGCTCTGGCTGGAAACCCCATCGACAATATTGTCATTCAGCCGCGCGACCGCCTCCTCATCCACAAAAAGTTGGGAATGGTCGATGCTCCGACCGTCAATATCACCGGCGAGGTGGCAAAACCTGGCCGCTATCCCTTGACCGGAAACATGCGAGTCGCGGATTTGGTCCGAGTTGCCGGAGGACTGAAGAGAAGCGCCTTTGCCGACGACGCCGATCTTACGAGATTCGCGGCAAGCGGCGACGGAGCTAGTCAACGCCTGGACGTGAAGCTCACAGCCGCTTTATCCGGCGACATGAACGATAACCTTCCCCTTCGCAATGGAGATGTGCTGGCCGTGCGGCAGATACCACAATGGAGCGACCTGGGCGCTTCGGTCACCGTGCGGGGAGAGGTGCTGCATCCAGCAACCTATGGAATCGAGCCTGGCGAACGGCTCAGTTCCCTGCTGGCGCGCTGCAATGGTTTCACATCCGAGGCATATCCATACGGAGCTGTGCTGATTCGCAAGGAAGTTCGCGAATTGGAAATGAAGGCGCATCTTGAACTTGTCAATCGGATCAAAGCGGAGACGGCTTATCTGAAGGGTTTGCCGGAGGGCGATGCCGATCATAAGAGCGCAAAGCTCACCGCGATCGCCCAAACGGAAACGACGCTGCGCCAGCTTGAGGCCGTCGCCCCCGTTGGACGACTGGTGATTCATATACCTCCGGACCTGAGGAAGCTCGCGAACTCTCCTGCCGATGCCCCGTTGCGCGACGGCGATGAACTGATCATTCCCAAGAAAACGAATTACGTGGTTGTGAGCGGACAGGTTTTCAATCCGACTGCCGTCAGCTACCAGCCGGGCAGGAGCGCGAAATGGTACTTGAATCAGTCGGGAGGCTTGACCCAAATCGCGGATAAGGACGCCGCTTTTGTGGTGCGCGCCGATGGCTCTGTTCTCTCCGCGAAAAACAATTCGGGCCTGTGGCTGGGCGATTCCATGAACGCAGTTCTCAAGCCCGGAGACTCCATCATCGTGCCGGAAAAGGCGCCCAAGATCGCGGCGCGAAACTGGGCCCCGTTGTTGCAGGCGGCTCAGGTTGCTTCTTCGGTCGCCCTTACGGTCGCCTACATTCATCCGTAAATCGAGAGCGTGTGGTCAAGGCGGTGATTCGGTTCTTAGGTGTGACGATTGCCATGATTTCTTGCCTGGCACGTTCCGGTTGGTCACAGGAGATGAAGGCGGCGTCCGCAACAAACACGCCTGAAACTCTCATGGATCACGAGACGACCAATCTCGGCGCCGGAACTCTTGAAGCCTCGCGCCAATACTCCTTCCGAAATACTTTCTCCGGTCACTTTCACGACTTTCTTCACGATCAGGGAAAAATCTGGAGCAGCCCGGCGCGTTTGCGATTTTCGGATGCAACCTGGCTTGTGCCGCTTGGAGGCCTCACCGCCAGTCTCTTCGCGACAGACCGCCAGTACAGCGCTTCCCTCCCGCACGATCCTGCGACGCTCCGCCATTACAGGACAGTTTCCAATTTCGGGCTGGCAAGCCTCGTCGGCACCAGCGCCGGAATGTACCTGCTGAGCTATCCCATGCACAACGACCATTGGCGCGAAACCGGATTCCTGGCCGCCGAATCCGCCCTGAACACCTTGGTAACGGTTGAGGCGCTCAAGTATTCATTCCGTCGCGCACGGCCGGAGCAGGATGCTGGCAGCGGAAGACTGTTCAGTGGCGGGACATCGTTTCCTTCCGAACACGCTGCCGTGGCCTGGTCAATTGCCGGAGTAATCGCGCACCAGTATCCCGGCACCCTCCCCAGGTTATTCGCCTATGGGATGGCTTCCGCAGTCAGCTTTTCTCGCGTCCACGAACGGCAGCACTTTGCCTCCGACGCGCTAATTGGGAGCGCGCTCGGCTTCTTGATTGCACAGAGTGTTTATCGGCAGCGGCATGAGGTTGACGTTGGCGGAGGAGAATGGCGCTCTCCGCACGAGTTCGTGGCTGAGCCGGCAACGCGGGCGCCGGCATTCATGGGATCGCCCTATGTGCCCCTCGATAGCTGGATCTATTCCGCCATGGAACGGCTCGCGGCGTTTGGATACATAAGAAGCGCGAGCTTGGGGATTCGTCCGTGGACGCGCACGGAGTGTGCTCGCCTGCTGGGAGAAGCCGCGGAAATGGCCCCCGACAACGACGGACCACCCGAAGTGCAGGATCTCTTCAATTCCCTCTCGCAGGAGTTCGCCGCCGAGGCGGAACTCATGAGTGGCGAGCAAAATGTGCACGCGCAGGTGGAATCCGTCTATCAGCGCACGCTCGCAGTCTCGGGGAGGCCGCTCACTGACGCGTTGCATTTTGGCCAGACGATTTTGAACGACTACGGCCGTCCTTTCCAGGAAGGCTTCAACACCGTGGCCGGAGCTTCGGCTTGGGCAACGGCTGGGCCATTCGTCTTCTATGCGCGCGGAGAATATCAATACTCGCCAGGCGCTCCCTCGCCATCGGGCGCCGTGCTCGACTTTATCAGCGGTGCAGATGGCCTCCCGCCCAATGCGCCATCGACGCCGATCGCTGTCACCAGCCGCTTTCGGCCCCTGGATGCCTATGTAGGAATGAATCTGGGAAATTGGCAGCTGTCATTTGGAAGGCAGAGCCTGTGGTGGGGAACAGCAGACAGCAGCGCGATGCTCTTGACGAATAACTCCGCGCCCCTGAACAAAATGTTTCGTGTGAACCGGGTGAGCCCCTTTCGCTTCCCCTGGATATTCAGCCATCTTGGCGACGTGCGGCTTGACCTCTTCATAGGCCAGGTTGCGGGACAGGAATTCATCAATAACGGCGGGCTGGGAGCCGTCGCGCAGGGCCAATACGGCGTGAACCTCAAGCCCCAGCCTTTTCTCAGTGGCGGGAAGATTAGTTTCAAACTCACACCCAACCTTGAATTCAACTTCTCGAAGACTACGCTCTATGGCGGGCCGGGCAATCCTCTTACGCCCAATACGTTCTTCAAAAGCACTTTCGACTTGCACGTGAACAAAGAGCCTCTTGGTGACGGCCGCAGTGTCGTCGATTTTTCCTATCGGATTCCCAGGCTGCGCGACTGGGTCACCTTCTACGGCGAGGGATTCAGCGAAGACGAGGTCATTCCGCTCAACACTGCGGAAAAATCCGCGTGGCAAGGTGGTCTCTATTTCGCTCGCCTCCCAAAGATACCCCGGCTCGACTTGAGAGTCGAAGGCGGATTCACCGTTCCCGTCGATTTTCCCACTTGCAATGGCTGTTTTTATCGCAACTTTCAGTATGTCAGCGGATACACGAACGATGGCCACTTAATCGCCAGCGGCATTGGCCGGGCCGCGCAGAGTGAATCGATCATTACCAATTATTGGCTCAGCGCCACCAGAAAGATTGGGATTGAAATGCGACACCGGAAGATCGACCAGCGATTTCTGCCCCAAGGGGGTTCGCAGAGCGACCTGGCTCTGAACTCCGACCTGTTGATGACGTCGGGCTTCCGGTTCACTGGCACGCTGCAGTACGAACGGTGGCAGATACCGTTGGTGGCGGCGACTGCTCAATCGAATATAACCGCTTCATTTCAGTTCAGCTTCTGGCCGCGCGTGCGAACGAAGTAAGTCGCTGACCAACGCGACGTCGCTCGATGAAATTCAACGAGAGTTAGGGTAACGAGAATTTTCTGATGCCGGGCACTCCAATTCGCGTAAGCACTGGGCAGGACAGCATCGGATCCCCCGTTTTCGCCGAACCACCGCGATACGAAGAGCCCGCGACCCGCGCCGCCTTCAGGCGGCTTCGAGTACTGCTCGACCATCGCTTCTTTCTGCTTCGGGTCACCGCTTATGGGCTTGCGTTGGCGACGCTGCTCGCCTTTCTCATTCCAGTGCGCTATGAGTCGCGCACACAGCTTATGCCCCCGGACAGCGAAGCCAGTTCCGGGTTGGCCTCCCTGATGGCCATGTCGAGGGGCGCAGGCCTGGGAATGCTGGCTGGTGACTTTCTCGGCCTCAAAACCAGTGGTGCGCTCTTCATCGGGGTACTTCGCAGCGACACCGTCGAAGACCGAATCATCGATAAGTTTGATTTGAAGTCCGTCTACCGCGTCAAACGAATGCAGGATGCAAGACGCGAGCTCGAAGAGAATACCGGGATATCGGAGGACCGCAAGAGCGGTATTATCACGATCGGGGTGACGGACCATAGCCCGCAGAGGGCGGCCGCAATCGCCCAGGCCTACGTCGAAGAACTCAACCGCCTGGTGGTGGAATTGAATACCTCCGCCGCGCATCGTGAGCGCGTTTTTCTGGAAGACCGGCTCAAAACTGTGAAGCGGGATCTGGATTCGTCGGCGAAGGAATTCAGCCAGTTTTCCAGCAAGAACACCGCCATCGACATCAAAGAACAGGGCAAAGCCATGGTGGAGGCCGCCGCCGCCCTCCAGGGCCACCTGATCGCTGCGCAATCGGAACTCGAGGGACTGCGCCAAATCTATGCCGACACCCACGTCCGCGTGAAGGCTGTGCGCGCCCGGATCGCTGAGCTTCAGAAAAAGCTCGATGAGATGGGCGGCGGCGATCTCTCGGCTACCGGCGCAGCCGAGAACAACTCCCTCTATCCCTCAATTCGCAAACTGCCTTTGCTCGGCGTTCAGTATGAGGAACTCTATCGCGAGAGCAAAATCCAGGAAACTGTCTATGAGTTGCTGACCCAGCAGTGCGAATTAGCCAAGGTGCAGGAAGCAAAGGAAACTCCTAGTGTCAAAATTCTGGACCTCGCCAAGATTCCGGAAAAAAAGTCTTTTCCGCCGCGATTGCTGATCATGTTCCTGGGTACATCCCTCTCCATGATAATTGGCGCCCTCTGGGTCATCGCGAGAACCGGGTGGGAAGACATCGATGCAGCGCACCCCGGAAAACTGCTGGCGCAAGACGCCCTCGTCAGTCTTAAAGCAGATCTTGGACTCACCTCTGGCAATGGAGCCCGCTTTCACCTTGTGCGGGATAAGATGCTTTGGTTTAGACGTAACTCACAATGATATCCGCCTGAACTAGTCTTACCGCCTAGCTTTCACCTACTACTCTATCCACAACCAGTGCATAAGTTACTTCAACTCTACTAACAAATATTTGACAGATCCCATGAAGACCGAGGAAACGCAATGAGGATTCTTGTTCTTGGTGGCGACGGCTACTGCGGTTGGCCGACTGCCTTACACCTTTCGCGACTGGGCAATGCCGTGGCCGTCGCGGACAGCTTTCATCGCCGTTTCTGGGATCACGAACTGGGCGCGCAAACTCTTACCCCGATTCGCCCACTCACCGAGCGCTTGAGAACCTGGGAGCGCGTTACGGGTAAGCAGATCGAGAGTTACGTGGGCGACATTCTGGATTATGAATTCCTGTCCCGCGTCATGACAGCTTTTGAGCCCGAGGCAGTGGTCCACTTTGCCGAGCAGCGCTCCGCCCCCTACTCAATGATTGACCGCCAGCACGCCGTTTTCAGCCAGGTCAACAACGTCGTCGGAACCTTGAACGTTCTGTTCGCAATTAAGGAGTTTCAGCCGGATTGCCATTTGGTCAAGCTAGGTACCATGGGCGAGTATGGCACCCCGAACATCGACATTGAAGAAGGTTTCATCCGCATTCACCACAACGGTCGCGAGGATCTGCTGCCTTTTCCCAAGCAGCCCGGATCTTTCTATCACCTGTCGAAAGTTCACGACAGCCACAATATTTATTTCTGTTGCAAGATCTGGGGGATTCGCGCGACCGATTTAAACCAGGGCGTCGTCTACGGCACAGTCACCGACGAAACTGCTTTGGACATAGGGTTGGTCAATCGATTCGACTATGACGACATCTTCGGGACGGCCCTGAACCGTTTTTGCGTCCAGGCGGCGATCGAACACCCGCTCACCGTGTACGGTAAGGGCGGCCAGACGCGAGGCTTCCTCGACATTCGCGACACGGTGCGCTGCATTGAACTCGCTTGCCTGAATCCTCCCGCCCGCGGAGAGTTCCGCGTCTTCAATCAGTTTACAGAGCAGTTTTCAGTGCTCGAACTTGCCGGGATGGTGCGCGTTGCCGGCGAACGGCTTGGACTCGATGTCGCGGTGGAGCACCTACCCGATCCTCGCGTGGAGGCCGAGGAACACTATTACAATGCGAAGCACACTAGGCTCGTCGACCTTGGCCTGAAGCCGCACTTGCTCTCCGAATCGCTGCTCGACTCGCTTGTCAATATTGCCCTGGAGCATCGCGACGCCGTCGACCGCACTCTTCTGCTACCGCGTGTCAATTGGCGGAACAGTCGCAATGACCATAAGTCGATAACAGCGACTGCCGCTGTTGCCGCTGACTAACAGGATAAGAGATTGTGAAGGTAAGTGGCGGGCTAGTCGCTCGAAACTGGGTCCTCAACCTCCTGGGATGGGTGGCGCCACTGTTGGTGGCGCTAGGCGCGATTCCCTATGTTGTTCACGGCCTCGGCGCGGAGCAATTCGGCATTCTCTCGATTGCCTCAGGCCTGCTCGGCTATTTCGGCATTTTTGATCTGGGTCTTGGCCGGGCAACCACTAAGTTCGTCGCCGAATCGCTCGCACTGGGTGAATCTGAAAAATTGCCGGCGATTGTCTGGACCTCACTTTGGTGTCAGGTCGTCTTTGGCGTAATTGGGACAATCGTCACCGTTAGCCTGATTCCAGTGATCGTCGACCGCTTCTTTAATGTTGCGCCCGCTTTAGCCGCGGAAACCAAGAGCGCTCTTCTGATTCTGTCCGCCTCGCTCTGCGTCGTGTTGGGCGGCAACGCTCTACGCGGCGTGTTGGAAGCGGGGCAACTCTTCAGCGTCGTCAACTATGTCAAGGTGCCGACAAACATCTCCATGTATCTCTTGCCCGCCGCTGGCATAATGTTCCATCTAAGTCTTCCTCACATTGTATGGCTCCTGGTCGGCGCTCGCGTCGGCGCAACGGTGGCTTACCTGGCCGCGTGCCTGTGGTTCTTCCCTACCCTGCGGCAACGATACCTCCCTGACAGAACCTGGCTTCCCCCGCTGCTCGTATACGGAGGCTGGGTCACTGTTTCCAACTTCATTGCCCCGTTGTTATCTTACGTCGATCGTTTGTTGATCGGGTCGCTGGTTTCTATGAGCGCGGTGGGCTACTACTCCGCCCCTTACGAAGCCATTAATCGAGCCTGGGTCGTACCCGGCACTCTGGCGGCAACGCTGCTTCCGGCGTTCACCAACCTGGACACGGGCGGTTCCAAACGGCATCTTGAAGAACTATGCTCCCGGTCGCTCAAGTCGCTGCTATTGATCTCCGCTCCCACGCTCTTGACGCTGGCGCTATTCGCTAAACCTGTTTTGCGATGGTGGCTGGGCGCGGACTTTGCAGTTCAGGGCACCTCCGCGCTCCAGATACTGGCACTCGGAATGCTGATCAACTCCGCCGCCCTCGTGCCCGCCATACTTCTTCAGGGCGTAGGGCGTCCTGATTTAACCGGGACATTCAGTTTGTTGGAATTCGTGTTCCAGGTCGTCGCATGTTGGTTCCTTGTGAAGCGCTTCGGCATTGCAGGCGCGGCAGCGGCCTGGACACTCAGAGTTTCGTTGGACGCCGTACTGATGTTTGGGGCGGTTTTCTGGCTTAACTCGGTTTCATTCCGGAACCTTCTCACAAACGGGATGCGGAGAACGTTATTAGCCGTATTCGCCCTGGCCTTGGCACTTGTACTTCTCCGGCAAGCGAATGGGCCGTTCGTCATCCAGGTTCCGGTGGCAATCTCATTTGTGCTCGTATTCGTCGTGGGCTCCTGGGCCTATGTGTTGGATAGCAGAGATCGAGATCTTCTGGCAGGCACAGCCAATCGACTCAGGCTCGCCTTCGTTCGACGGAGATAGCTGACGATTCCCGGCGATCGCGGTCTGGTGCACATCATGGAAGCAAGGTCACTTAGAGCGGAACATATTTCAGCGGCAATGTTGGGCCTTCTCGCTGCCGCCTCTGCGGTATCGCTGGCAATCGTGAGCGATCGGGGAACTGAGGCCAGTAAGTACGCACTCGTATGGGTTGGAGTATTGGGTTTCGTCGTCTTGTTAGGACTCTCATGCCTGCGCCCTCTTGTAGTCGTCGTCGTGGCGTTGATGTTTCTGACCTGCCCTCTTCAACTAATTCTCGGCCTGCCACAGTCGGCGCTTGTTAGTGCGTTCTTACTGGGAGGAGCCGTCCTCGGTTTTGCCTTGCGCTTTCCGCTTTGGCCGATGGTGCCGGATCCCTTGTTGACACCAATTGGACTCTTTGCCGGCTACGGTATTGTCTGCGCAGTGTATGGGTTGTGGATGGGCAACGGGATCGCATACACGATTGGAGATTGTTTTCAAGTTATCGAGTTCGCAGTTGTTTATTCATTGCTATCGCGGCTGCTGACGAACCCGCGAACAGTGAGCCTCGTTCTTCGCTTTTGCCTCGCCTCAGTGCTTGCGACAATTCTGGTCGAACTAACACTGTTTGCGCTTGGACCAGCCGCCGGCAATCTGCTGCCTTCTTGGGAACCAACTGCCGATTCTGACGTAGTCCTGCGCACGATCGACATCAACGCCGCGATTCTGTTCGCGGTCCTTTTCAATTTCTACCCTCTCGCTCACTCGCGGAGCCGGCGATTCTGGATTCGGCTCGCTTTCGTGCCTACGTTCGCCGCCATCGCCCTGAGCCTTTCCCGTGGATTGTGGCTTTGTAGCCTGGCGTCCGTTGTCGTGTCCGTCATGTTACAAGGGCGCGCGGGGAGAAACCGCTTGATAAAGGCGTTCGGGGCCGTGAGCATCGCGCTCTTGTTGCTCGCGGCGGCGTGGAAGACCGGGTCCGGCTCGGACGCGAGTCTCCTCGGCGTCTTTGGCGATCGCGTCTTTTATGGAGTCGACCAGGTCGAACAGGGTCTCGCCGGAGTCGAGAGCATGGAAACGCGCCGCTTTCTGGAATGGGTTATCGTCGGTCCCCAGGTGATCGAGAGACCTCTGTTGGGACATGGACTCGGTGCGACGTATGTGATTCCCGGCTTCGCCGTCATCGACCCCGGCACCAACTCACCCATCGATCATCACTTCATTCACAATCTTTACCTGGTGACGGCATTTCGAATGGGTGCAGTCGGGCTTGCTCTGTTGTTTTGGACGTTGGTCCGCTACCTTCGAACTACACTCTCGCAATACAAACGTATGGTCAATAGTTGGGAAAAAGCCATGGTTAGCGGACTCCTGGCGGCTGTAATCGGACAACTGTTCCTCTCTCTAACTCAGCCTACTGTCATTGATCACCCCAGTTGTGCCGTCATCGCCTGCGCACTAGCTGTAAGTTCCAGGCTGGCAAGACGTGGCGCGGCGGGGAGTATGGCCATACGCGCAATGACTCGCCCGGGCGAGGCTTCCGCTCTGTGACGCACGACCCGGCCGCACTCATAATTACGGTAAACTTTCGGCACAATAAGTGCACCCTCAAGTTTTTGGAAAGCGCCTCCCGCCTCGACGGGTTTAACCGTTGCAATCTTATAGTCGTCGACAATAACTCTGGAGACGGCTCAGTCGACCAGATAAGACAGGCCGTCGCGGGATTCCACAACCTTGAGCTTCTCGTCTCTTCGCAGAATCGGGGTTATTTTGGTGGCGCAAAATGGGCCTTGGGCGAGTATCTGCTTCATCACCCGCTCCCGGACTGGGTCATCGTGTGCAATAACGATGTCGTGTGGAACGAGCGGACATTCTTGACCAGGCTCCTTTCGAAGAACCAGCAGATCGAGCCCATTATTGCGCCTGCGATTATTTCGGGACTCACCGGCCTCGACGCAAACCCGATGATCAGAACAAGGCCCGGTTGGATGCGCATCGTACGATATCGCATTTTGCTCTCTAGTTACTTTCTGGCTCGGTTGACCCAGTGGCTCGCACCGCTTATAAGACAAGTGCGGGCCGCGTTGATACCGACGCCTCCGGCTCCCGCCGGGCACGGGCGCGCGATTTACGCACCCCATGGAGCCGTATTCGTTCTTGGCCGCAGGTTTTTCGAAGCGGGTGGCTTCATCGATGACGGATCGTTCCTGTTCGGTGAGGAACTGCGCGTTGCGGAGATGTGTCGGAACTTCGGCCTGCCGATTGTCTACGCTCCGGACCTCAAAGTTTGGCACGAGGAAAACCAGACGCTAGGAAGATCTCTCACTCGCGAGACATACCTCCATCAGAAAAATGGTTTCGAGTACGCTTTGAAGTGTTATAAAGCTTCTCGCCCCAAGTCTGGTTCCGCGTCGTCTCAAGGGATACCGTTGGGAACCACCAGCGAACACCGGTGTGGATATATCTCAATCGGAGATAGCCCCAAGTGATTCTGCTTGATCGGCTCTCGCTGGTCCTCCTCGGCATTGTCGTTTACGTGTGGCTACTCTACCCTGCCTTCGTATTCGCTTTGGCATTTTTAGTCACACGCTGGAGTCTCTTATTCAAACATCCCACGCAGCGGAACGGCCGCGAAGCCGCGAGTCCGCTCTTGGTCTCTGTCATCATTCCGGTACACAACGAACAGAGAACCATTTCAGCTAAGCTTCAGAATTGTCTTGAGCTTTTTTACCCGCACGACGGGCTGGAAATAATCGTAGCTTCGGACAGCAGCACGGATCAAACTCGGGAGATTGTCAGCGCGTTCTCTGCTCGTGATTCGCGCATCATCTGGCTCGAGAGCAATCGCCGCGTGGGGAAGAGTGGCATTCAGAACCTTGCCGTAACTCACGCCCGAGGTGATGTGTTCCTGTTTACGGATGCAGGCACCGACGTGACTCCCGGAGCGCTGCAAGCGATGATCGGCGCTCTGGATGACCCGGGGGTAGGACTCGTCACTGCAACGGTGTTTTTCGGCCATCCGGAAGATGCGATTCAAAAAGGCCAGGGATTCTATTGGCGTTATGAGCTTTTTTTGCGGGAGGCCGAATCTCGCGCCGGAGTCCTCGCTACCGGCAGCGGTCAGGCCTTACTGCTTCGCCGGGAGCTCTTTCGTCCATTGCCTGATTGCTATGGTGACGATTGCATCATGCCGCTCGACGTACGGTTGCAAGGATACAGGGTCATTCAGGATCGGCAGGCGATCGTCTACGACACCATGCCGCATAGCATTGAAGGCGAGCTTCGCGCGCGAATCCGCATGACTGCCCGGAATTGGACGGGCACTCTTTCTCGTCCGGCTCTTCTCAACCCGCAGCGCTTTCCACTAACCTCCCTGGGAATCATCTCGCATAAGCTGCTGCGTTGGTTGACGCCCTTTGTTCTCGCCGCCCTCTTTTTCTTGAGTGCGCTTCTCGCTATGAAAGGTGAAACTTCCGCTTTGGTATGGATTCAAGGTGCGTTCTATCTTTGCGCACTGATTGGCTGGCGGCTGGCGCACAGGCGACGGCCTGCTTGGCTGTTCGGCTATCCTTTTTCTTTTTGCCTCGCAAACATCGGCTTCCTTCTCGGAATCGTGAAGGCGCTTCGCAACCAGAAAGTCATCGCCTACTAGGCCTCTACTTACCGCGGTATTCACTCTACTTATACGTTATAACCAGATACTTTTCTGAGCACATGGCCTCCAGCCTTCAGCAACCGCCTTTACACACCACAGAGCAGCGGGAAATCGATCGGATTCGACGAACCTATGAACTGCGGAGTCATTCGAATCTTGCACAACGATACTCGCGCACCAATCCTGGCCACTTGTTCTCCCTACATGAACGAGACGCCGCGATGGCCGCCCTGTTTCGGTCGGTCGGCCTGAGGTCGCTATCCGGCCTCAGAATTCTCGATGTTGGGTGCGGCACCGGCGCTACGCTTCGCCAGTATCTCGAATATGACGCTAGTCCTGGTAGACTCTGGGGCATCGATCTAATGCCATCTTTCGCTGCAAGAGCACACTCGGCGTCGCCGAGCCTACAAGTGCTTTGCGGCAGCGCCTGCCGACTTCCATTTAGCGACGCCAGCTTCGACATCGTTTCTCAATTCATGCTCTTTACATCTGTGTTGGACAATCACATAAGACGTCAGATCGCCCAAGAGGTCCATCGCGTGCTGGCTCCTGGCGGCAGGATCCTGTGGTACGACTTCGCGTTCAATAGTCCGTCCAACCCGCACGTCCGGGGAATTCCACTCGCTGAGGTGCGCCAACTCTTCCCGAGTTTCTCCATAACTAGTCGCAGGATCACACTGGCGCCGCCGCTTGGACGGGCAATTGGCCACTTGGGACCAATAACCTACCTTCTTACTTCAAAGCTTCGATTTTTGTGTACACACTATCTTTGTATGCTTCACAAGGCGTGAACTATGCCGTTCCTGCCAGACGATCACAATAGAGGTCCGATCCATCATGCGTGATACCTTCCTCCCATTCTGCTCTCCATTAATAGGAGAAGACGAAATCTCCGAAGTCGTCGACACCCTGCGTTCGGACTGGATTACCACCGGCCCAAAAGTGAAGCGCTTTGAGCTCAACTTCGCGAACTTCGTCCATGCCCCCGATGCGTTGGCGGTCAATTCCGGGACGGCTGCGCTGCATCTTGCTCTTCTTGCGCTTGGAATCGGTCCGGGAGACGCCGTCATCACTACTCCCCTGACATTCTGTTCCGCAGCGCACGTCATCGAGCACGTTGGAGCTACGCCTCTGCTTTGCGATGTCGAACCCGGCACCTTGAATTTGAACCCCCAGGGTATCCGCGAACGCATCGAACGCGCTGAAAATGAACTTCGCTTGCGTGTCAAGGCCATCATGCCGGTGCACCTCTACGGTCACCCTTGCGACCGGGGCGCCATCCTGAAAATCGCCGCGGAACGCCATTTGGCCGTGATCGAAGATGCCGCTCACGCCCTGCCGGCCGCCTGCAACGGCCATTTAATTGGTTCTGTTTCCGCCACCGACAATGTGCCCGTGTTGACCTGCTTCTCGTTTTACGCAACGAAAAACTTAACTACCGCCGAGGGAGGCATGCTTACCGGACCCAGCGGATTGCTGGAGGAGGCCCGGCGATGGACATTGCACGGGATGAGTCGCGACGCTTGGAAGCGCTACAACCTCAACGGTTCGTGGTCTTACGACGTGACCTGTGCGGGCTTTAAGTACAACATGACCGACATCGCAGCCGCGCTCGGCCTCCAGCAATTGAAAAAACTGCCCCAGTCCTATGCCCGTCGGCGCTCGATCGTACATCGTTACCAAGCGGCGTTTCGGCATCGCGAAGAACTGGAATTACCCACCGAATGCAATGACGTTCAACACGCCTGGCATCTCTATGTATTGCGGCTGAATCTCGATCGCATTTGTATCACACGTGATGAGTTCATCCAGCGAATGCGGGACCGGAATGTTGGCTGTTCCGTGCATTTTATTCCCGTTCATCTCCTTAGTTATTATCGCGACAAGTATCGTTACTTGCCTGAGGACTTTCCCGTCGCGCTGAAGGAATACCAGCGTATGGTTTCACTCCCGTTGTCGGCCCGGATGTCCGACCAAGACGTAGAAGATGTCATCGGCGCGGTCACCGGCATTCTCAGCGACGTCCTCACCTCACGAACTTTAACTGCACGAAACCCGGCCTCCGCCGATGTTGTCAGCGTCTAATACGCCCGAATTAGTCGACGGATTCGCGACTCCGGCCAGGACCGCCGTCTTCCGTCGAACATTCGATATCGTGTGCGCACTAGCAGGATTGCTCTTTCTGTCACCCTTGCTTTGTGCCATTGCCGCAGCCATCAAGTTAGACGGCGGCGGACCTGTGTTTTATGCGCAGAACCGCGTCGGAAAAGGCTTTCGACAGTTTCGTCTTTACAAATTCCGCAGCATGGTTCCTGGCGCCGATCAGCATGGTTTGTTGACTGCTCCGGGAGACGTCCGTCTTACACGCCTGGGGGCAGTGCTGCGCCGCTACAAGCTCGATGAGCTTCCTCAACTATTTAACGTTCTTAGGGGTGACATGCAGCTGGTCGGCGCACGTCCCGAAGTAGAAAAATATGTACTGATGTTCCGTGCGCAATATGCGGTTATCTTACGGGATCGTCCCGGCATAACAGATCCTGCAACCTTATCTAATCGACACGAAGACAAACTGCTCTCGGCCGTCCAGATCGAACGACAGTATGTGGACGAAGTCCTTCCTGCAAAACTCAGAATGTCGATTAACTACCACATGCGACGCACCTTCATGTCGGATGTCGGAATCTTATTGAGCACCGGACTTATTCTGTTCAAGTAATCGCTCATCGTATATGTAACGTGTCGTCAATTGGAATTAGCTCGCACCCACCCGGATGAAGATCATCAACCTCGCACAGACCCTATTGCGCAAGAACTCGTGGTTTGTAGGCGCCTTTCAAGCCATGTTGATCTTGGTCTCGCTGATTCTGGCCTGGTTCCTCAAATTTGACTTTACATTGCCGGATCGACAGGTGCTGCTTCGAGCGGCTTGTCTGCTCGTTGTGATTCGGATGGCCATGATCGCCATTTTCGGCTTGTTGCATGGCTGGTGGCGATATACCGGCCTGAGTGACACCTTGGACGTTGGCAAGTGTGTGTTGTCCGGGTCCGTCATTTTCGTGCTCCTCACTCGATATGCCATCAAAATGACAAACTTCCCAGGGGCTATCTACGTCCTGGAACCACTCCTGACTGCGGGAATTCTGATTGGCGTGCGCATTTTCTCCCGCGTCTTGGCGGAGTCCGTCCGCCAGGACCTGGCGGCCGCGAGGAAGGTGCTCCTGATCGGGGCAGGGGTCGCCGCGCAAACCGTGGTTCGGGAAATGCTCCGCCCGGGGAGCGAGTACGCTCCCATCGGATACGTCGACGATGATCATTCCAAGCTCGGTCTCAAGATCGAAGGCATTCCGGTTCTCGGCACCGTCGATCAGCTTCCACAATTGGTGGTCGCTCATCCGGTCGACGAGGTGCTGATCGCCGTACCTTCCGCTTCTTCCAGACACATGCGGCGCTTCGTCGAAATATGCGAACGCACGGCGGTTAAGTTCCGCACCGTGCCCGACCTGCGGGATGTCATCGCGCAGAGGGTCAGCATTAGCGACTTCCGCGACGTGGATGTTGAGGACCTGCTGGGAAGGGATCCGGTCGAGATCGATCTGCAATCGGTGCGCGGCTCAATTCGGGGCGCGTCCGTACTGGTGACCGGCGCCGCTGGTTCGATCGGCTCGGAAATTTGTCGTCAACTACTCGAACACGAACCGGCCGTGCTCGTCTGTGTCGATCAGAATGAGACTGGGATGTTCTATTTGGGTCACGAACTCATGCCTCGACGGGGCAATACTGCTTTGCGGTGCCATGTCGCCGATGCTGGAAATCGCAAGCTCATGGAGCGCATATTTTACGAGAACCATCCCGGAACAATATTCCACGCAGCCGCTTACAAACACGTGCCGCTGATGGAAGAGAACGTCTGCGCCGCTGTGCAGAACAACATTTTCGGGTTGATGAACCTTCTGGAAGTCGCGAGCGAGCATGAATGCAGGCGCTTCGTTCTTATCTCTTCCGACAAAGCGGTCAACCCCACCAGCGTGATGGGAGCAACCAAGCGCATCGGGGAGCTCATCATCGCTCACAAACCCACGAATGGGATGCGCTGCTTATCTGTCCGCTTCGGCAACGTTCTCGGCTCCAACGGGAGTGTTATTCCGGTGCTCCAGCAGCAACTGCGACGCAATGAACCTTTAACGGTCACGCATCCCGAGGTCAGGCGTTTCTTCATGACAATCCGCGAAGCGGTGTCGCTTGTCTTGCAAGCCTCTGTGATCGGCGAGCGCGGCGACACGCTTGTTCTCGACATGGGAGAGCCGCTCCTGATTCTGGAACTGGTACGAGCCTTGATCAAACTCTCCGGCAGGAACGACAAGGAGTTCGCCATCCTCTTTACTGGACTAAGGCCTGGGGAGAAGCTTAGCGAAGAGCTATTTTACGAGAACGAAGAGCTTGACCACACTTCATTTCCAAAAATCAAAAAAGCGCGGGGAGT
>Ga0335080_10002229_pt1 | contig 19278 bp, 17 predicted proteins | sample Lox_Sample_34_FD_206720 | JGI IMG/M metagenome (GOLD analysis project Ga0335080, IMG submission 206720) | Soil microbial communities from Loxahatchee National Wildlife Refuge, Florida, United States - Lox_Sample_3.4 | ecosystem: Environmental > Terrestrial > Soil > Wetlands | place: USA...
TGACGCTCCTGGTCGGCGGGCCCCACATGTACTCGACGTACCTGCGCACCGCGCTCGAGCCCCGCTTCCGGCGCCGCTACGGCTTCCTGGCCTACCTGCCGCTGGTCCTGATTCCGACCCTGGTGGTCATCGGATCGATGTACTCGTTCCTGCTGCTCCTCACCGGCTTCTTCTTCTGGGCTTCGATGCACGTGACGCACCAGGCGCAGTGGATCTCGGAGACGTACCGGCGGCGCGCCGGGCTCGCGACCACGACTCTCGATCGGCTGCTCGACGGCGCCGTGATCCTCGGCGCGCTCTACACCATGGCGATGTACAAGTTCGTCGAGGGCCAGTTCAAGCTCGGGACTTCCGCGCTCCTCTTCCCGAACTTCCTGAAGCGCCCGTGGGTGGCGCCGGCCTTCACGGCGGCGTTCGCCGCGCTCTTCCTCTTCTACGTCGTCCGCACATACCGCGAGATCCGGAGCGGCCGCTCGAGCTGGCCGAGGCTCGTCTTCATGGCGGCGACCGTGGCGCTCGCGTTCATCATCCCGCTCTTCGACAATCTGGACGTGGCGTTCCAGGGTTTCAACACCTGGCACTCCCTGCAGTACCTCGCGCTGACCTGGTTCATCCTGTCGCGCAAGGCGGATACCGGAGAGATCGGAAGCTCGTTCGTCCAGAAGATCTCCGGCACCTCGCACACCGGAATCTTCTACGCCTCCATGATCGGCGCGACGGTCCTCGCCGGCGTCGTCTACCTCGTGCTCTGGCAGGGATTCGACGTGCCGCAGGATCGGGCGTACTACGTGGTCGTGCTGTCGTTCCTCCTCATCCACTACTTCTACGACCACATCCTGTTCCGGGACTTCGGCTCTCTCGACGCCTCGGCCGCCCGCCCGTAGCGGGCTCGGGAGTTACTTGCCGAGCTCGGCGTAGTTGCCGACGCGGGCGAAGCCCTCCGGCTTCTCGAAGAGCTTTCCCGGGGCGCCGAGACGCACGTCGTCGAGGCGCGTGTCTGTGACGCCCTGGTACTCGTCCTTCGGGTCCTTCTTCTCGTGCTCGATGCGCACGACGAGGCGCTCGAGATCGCGGGCGACCCACAGGGTCACGCGGTCGCCGGAGGGCAGCGACATCACGAAGCGCTCGCACGGGTGTCCCCCGAACGCGGCGTCGTCGACGCGCTTGACGGTGCCGTGGAAGCGGTCCGCATAACCTTCCGGGTCGAAGTGCGGGTCGAGCGGGTAGCCGGGCACCAGCTCTTCCAGCGGCGTCCAGGGCATCTCGATGATCTTGCGCGTAGACGGGCGGAACTGCCAGATCTTGCCGAGATCCGGCCGCTCGATCTTGACGAGCTCCGATCCGTCGAAAATGCCCGAGACGCGCTGCTTCTGGCCGCGCACGGCGACCTCGTAGCGATCCGTCGGCGAGTAAACGAGCGCGGCGCGGTAGCCGCTCCGCGTCACGGTGCGCGGACCGCCGCCGAACTCGTCCTGGCAGGCCGCGGCGGCGAGAAGAAGCGACACCGCGAGCCATGCGCGCGCGCGGAAAGGGAACATCGCGCGAACTCTAACGCCTTTGGCGCCTGCGCCATAATGCGCCCGGCATGACCTGGTGGGAGTCGTGGTTCGGCGAGGAATACCTCGATCTGTATCCCCATCGGGACCGCGATTCGGCGCGCCGCGAGGCGGCGTTCGCGGCGGCCCGACTCTCCCCGAGGTCCACGCCGATGCTCGACCTGTGCTGCGGCGCCGGCCGGCACTTCCCGTTCTTTCGGGAGCTCGGCATCGCTCCGATCGGTCTCGACTACTCCGCGCCGCTCCTGGAGCTCGCCCGGGCCCGCGCGGGGGCGCGCGCGCTCGTGCGCGGGGACATGCGGTGGCTGCCGTTTTCCGACGGCGCGTTCGCCTCCGTCGTGAACTTCTTCACGAGCTTCGGATACTTCGTCGCCGAACCGGACAACGCCGCCGTCATCGTCGAGATCGCGCGCGTCCTGGCGCGAGGCGGCCGCGTCCTCTGCGACACCTTCGGGCTCGAGCACGTCCTCGCCCGCCTCGTTCCCGAGGAGTGCCGCTCCGGCTCCGGGCGCGAGTACCGGATCCGCCGCTGGTGGAACGCCGCGGCGCGGCGCGTCGAGAAGGAGATCGAGGTGCGCCGCGGCGGCTCGACCGAGATCTTCCGCGAGAGCGTGCGCGCGTACACGGACCGGGAGCTCGCCGCTCTCTTCGAGGCCGCCGGCCTGCGGGTCGAAGCGACGTGGGGCGACTTCGACGGAAGCCCGATCGGCTGCGATTCGCCGCGGCTGATCCTCCTTGCGAGCAAGCCGTGACCGACGCGCGCATCCCCTTCGCGAGATACCCGGGCCTCTCGCCGCTCTTCCTCGAGTTCCTCCGCGGCTCGGAGCTCTTTCCGGATCCGCCGACGCCGGCGGCCGTCGAAGCGCGCGCGAGAAAGCTTCTCGGAACGAAGTCGCGGGTGCCAGCCGCCGCGTTCCGGTTCCGATCCGACGAGGCGCGGTCCGCCGCCGAGGCGTTGGCCGCGGGCCGCGCCGTGGCGTCCGTGGCGGGCCACCAGGTCGGGCTCTTCACGGGACCGCTGTACACGCTCACGAAGGCGTTCGACACGCAGCGCGTCGCGAGAGAGATCGCCGCGCGCGGCGTCCCCGCGGCGCCGGTCTTCTGGGCGCTGACCGACGACCACGACCTCGAGGAGATCGCGCGAACGTCGCGTCCCGGCGCCGAGGGCCCGGAGACCTTCGTCCTCGAAGGCGCGGACCGTGGCAATCGCCGTCCCGTCGGCGGACTCGGCGTGCCGGAGAAGGCGCAGGAGCTCCTCGCCGGGTTCCGTGAAGGCGCGAAGGCGCCGGACGCCGCGGAGGTTCTCGAGCCGTTCGTCCGCCGCTACGCGCCCGGCGCGACGTACGCCGACGCTTTCATCGAGACGTTGCTCGATCTCGTCGCGCCGGAGCCGCTCCTCGTCCTCGATCCGTCGCACGAGAGCCTGCGGCCCGCCATGACGGAGTTCTTCGCGCTCGCCGTCGAGCGGCGCGCGAAGATCGAGGCGACGCTCGCGGAGGCGGCCGCGCGCCTCGAGCGCTCGGGGCGTCCCGTCCCGGTGCCCCACCGTCCCGGCGTCTTTCCCTTCTTCCTCGTCGAGAACGGCGAGCGCCGCCGCGTCGCCGATCCGAGCGAGGCGCTCGCGAAGGTGCGCGCCGGCGCCGCGTGGCCCTCGACGGACGTCCTGACGCGGCCGATCCTGAAGTCCTTTCTCATGCCGACGGCCGCGGCGATCCTCGGGCCGGCGGAAATCGCGTACCACGCGCAATCGCTCGCGCTCTTCGCGATCTTCGGCCTCGAGCCTCCAGTGCTGCTGCCCCGGTCGCATCTCGTCCTCGTCGGACCGGCGGAGCGGCGCGCCGCGGAAGCGCTCGGCGTCGCTCCCGCGGACCTGCTCGTTCCGGCGGCTCCGTCCGCGACGCCGACCGCGGAGGCCGACGACGTCCTGCGGATCGGGCGCACGCTCGACGTCGGGCTCGCCGCTCTCGCGGCGCGCCTGCAGGCCCTCGACCCATCGCTTTCGGGCGCGCTCGAGACGACGCGGCAAAAGGCCGCGTTCCCGCTGGCGCAGCTCGCCGAGCGCATCCGCAAGGCGGCCGAGCGCAAGGACACGACGACGACGACGCGGCGCCAGCGTCTCGCGACGATGTTGACGCCGTCCGGGACCGCCGCGGAGCGCCTCTACCCGCCACTCGTGCCGATGCTCGCCTTCGGGCGCGACGCGCTCGCGCGGATCCGCGAGGCGGCCGACGGCTCGATCGAAGGCGCCGCAGTCGTGAATCTCGGCGCACCGGCCAAAGGAGAAGACGATGCCCGTTGACGTCCTCGCGATCGCGGCCCACCCCGACGACGTCGAGCTCACCTGCGCCGGCACGCTCCTCGCGCTCAAGGCGATGGGACGCCGTTTCGGCCTCGTGGACCTGACCTCGGGCGAGATGGGAACGCGCGGCGACGCGACGACCCGCGAGCGCGAGGCCCGCCGTGCCGGAGAGATCCTCGGCGCCGATTTCCGCGAGGCGCTCGATTTCGGGGACGGCGGCCTGCGGACGGGGCGCGCGGAGGAGCTGGCGGTGATCGACCTCATCCGCCGCGAGAAGCCGCGGATCGTCCTGACCTCCTATCCCGAGGACCGCCATCCCGATCACGCGCGCGCGGGCCGGCTCGTGACCGACGCGGGGTACTACGCGGGCCTGCGCAAGCTCGAGACGGCGCATCCCGCGCACCGCCCGCAGCAGACGATCTACTTCTCGACCGCCATCCTGCACGAGCCCAACCTGGTCGTGGACGTGACGCCGTACTGGCCAAAGCGGCTCGAGGCGATCCTCGCCTTCACGAGCCAGTTCCACGATCCCAGGTCGAAGGAGCCGGCCACGATGCTCTCGCAGCAGTCGTTCCTCGCGGCGATCGAGGGGCGCGCCCGGCACATCGGTTTCTCGATCGGCGCCGAGTTCGGCGAGGGGTTCATCTCGAGGCGGCCGCCCCGCATCGCCGACCTCGTCGCGTGCTTCGAGGGCCACGAGGCCGGGTTCTAGGGCACGGAGCGGCGCGTGAAGATCGGCATCACCTGCTACCCGACCGTCGGCGGCAGCGGCGTCGTCGCCACGGAGCTGGGGATCGCGCTCGCCGACCGCGGCGACGAGGTGCACTTCATCTCTTACCGGCTCCCTTCGCGGCTCGCCCTGCCGCGGCCGCGCGTCTCGTTCCACGAGGTCATCGCGCCGAGCTACCCGCTCTTCGTGTCGCCGCCGTATACCCTCGCCCTCGCGACGAAGATGGCGGAGGTCGCCGCGAGCGAGGGGCTCGACCTCCTCCACGTGCACTACGCGCTGCCGCACGCCATCTCCGCGATCCTGGCGCGCGACATGAGCCGCAACGGCCGCGACTTGAAGGTCGTCACGACCCTCCACGGCACGGACATCACGATCGTCGGACAGGACCGCTCGTACCTTCCGATCACCCGCTACGGCATCGAGCGCAGCGACGCCGTGACCGCGGTCTCCCGTTACCTGCGCGACGTGACGGTGCGCGAATTTGCGGTCGCGCGGCCGATCGAAGTCGTGCCGAACTTCGTCGACGCGTCGCTCTACCGTCCCGACGGCGCGTCGGCCTACGCGCGGACGCTCGTCGGCCCGGGCGAGTGCGCGATCGTGCACGTCTCGAATTTCCGGCCGGTCAAGCGCATCGGCGACGTGCTCGCGGTGTTCGACCGCATCCGGCGCCAGGTGCCGGCGCGCCTCCTCCTCATCGGCGACGGCCCGGACCGCTCGCTCGCGGAGCGCCTCGCCGACAGCGGCGGCTACCGTGACCGCACGACGTTCCTCGGCAACGTGGCGGCGATCGAGACGGTTTTGCCCGTCGCGAAGCTCTTCCTCCTGCCCTCCGACGCGGAATCGTTCGGCCTCGCCGCGCTCGAGGCGATGGCGTGCGGCGTTCCCGTCATCGGCACCGCGGCGGGCGGCCTGCCCGAGGTCGTGACCGACGGGGCCGAGGGTTACCTCCGGCCGGTGGGAGACGTCGAGGGCATGGCGGAGGCCGGTCTCTCACTCCTGCGCGATCCCGAGAAATGGGACCACTTTTCCCGGAGCGCTCGCGAGCGCGCCGTCGCGGCGTTTCCGACGGAGGCCGTGGTCGCGCGGTATCGCGGAATCTACGAGAAGACGCTCGGCTGAGCGCGGGCGGGCGTCAGACGTCCGCGGCCGCGAGGGCTGCGAGACCCGCCCGCCGCTCCTCCGGCGAGCAGAACGCGCCTCGCCAGGAGTTCTCCGCGCAGCGCCGCCGGTCGGCCGGCGAGACGCCGAGCTCTCCGCGGAGAAGCCCGTACTCCCGGCGCGTCGTGGTGTCGAAGAAGAGGGGATCGTCGGCCGCGATCGCCACGCGCACGCCCGCCGCGAGCAGGCGCGACAGCGGGTGCGCGGCGAGCGACGGCACGGCGCGCGTCACCCGATTCGAGGAAGGCGCGACGCAGAGCACCGTGCCTTCCTCTGCCAGGCGGCGAAGCAGACGCGCGTCGGACGCCGCGGCGATCCCGTGGTCGATGCGGTCCGGGCGCAGAGCGTCGAGGGCCTCGGCCACGGACGACGCGCCGGCCCACTCGCCGGCGTGCACGGAGGTCCGGAGGCCCAGGGCGCGGGCGCGCAGATAGACGTCCGCGAACGCGGCCGCCGGATAGGACGCCTCGTCGCCGCCGAGACCGAATCCGACGATCGACGGCAGCGGCCGGCTCTCGTAGAGGTCGAGGACGCGGTGCGCCGACTCGGGACCCCACTGCCGCACGGAATCGAGGAGGATCCGGCAGCGCGTCCCCTCGGGCGCGCGCTCGAATCCCGCCGCCACGGCCGCAAGACACTCGGCCGCCGGCAGTCCGAGGCGCGTGAAGATCTCCGGCGAGACGTAGACCTCGGCATGCGAGAGACCGTCACCGGCGAGCCGCGCCGCGACCGCCGCCGCCGCCTCGGCGTAGTCGTCCGGCCCCCGGAAGAGGCGGCAGACCTCCGCATAGAGCGCGAGGAATCCGGCCGAGTCGGTGACGGCGGCCCGGGCTTCCGCGAAGGCGTCCGCCGCGGCGAACCGATGTCCGATCCGGCGGGCGAGCTCCCGCACGGTCTCCTCGGGAAGGCATCCTTCGAGGTGCAGGTGGCAGTCGGCGAGCATGGATGGCGAGTTTTCAGTCATCAGTAGTCAATCGTCGGTTCAGAACTGATATCTGATGACTGACAACTGACAACTGATGACTGATAACTGATAACTGATAACTGATAACTGATAACTGATAACTGATAACTGATAACTTCATACGAAGATCGCGAAAACCATGAACGCACCATATCGCCGGGCGAGGCTCCTGGCGCTCTTTATCGACGTCGCGATCCCCGCGGCGCTCGCGGACGCCGCCGCGCTGGCGCTCTCCGCCGCGGTCTGGCGATTCTGGCCGGCGGCGCGGGAAGAGACGCACTGGCTCTGGGCGCCAGCGGCCGCGGCGGCCGTCGCGCTCTTCCTGCTTCGGGACGCGCGAGGCGGGCGCGCCCGGCGGTGGATGGCCCTCGAGGTCCGGCGCGCGGACGGACGGCCGCCCGGCTCCTGGGGTTCCGTCCGGCGAAACCTCCCCCTCCTCCTCCCGGGCTGGAACGCCCTCGAAGCCTGGCCGGCCCTCCGCGACGGCCTCGCCCCGCGCCGATCGGACCGGCGGGCCGGCTTTCGGATCGTGCCATGCGATTGAAGCGAAAGGCCTTGCTCCGGAATGTGAACCTTTCGGCCCCCGATCCGTTAATGAGTGCGGAGATGAGAAGCCGCCGCGCCGTCCTGATCGCCCTGACGCTGGCCGCGGCCCTGACGCCGGCGGTCCGGGCCAGTCAGGAGGAAGTCTTCGAGAAAGCCTTCTCGATGGAAGGCGTTTCGCGAGTTTCCCTCGAGAACGTCAACGGACAGATCAACGCCCAGGCCTGGGACCGGCCCTACGTCAAGGTCCGTGCCGTCAAGACGGCTTCCTCGGCCGAGACGCTCGCGGAGACGGAGATCCGCGTGCGGAAGGTCGGCGACGAGATCAAGATCGAGACGGTGACGCCCCGGCGGCGGCGCCTCTTCGGATTCCTCGATCTCGGCACTCACAACGTCAAGGTGGACTACGAGCTCTGGGTTCCGACGGCGGCCGCGACGCGCCTCGAGACCTGCAACGGCCGGGTCGAGGGAAGCGGCTTCTCCGCCGACGTGTCCATCGATTCCGTCAACGGATCGATCGAGCTGCGCGACGTGACCGGGCCCGTCAAGGCGACGACCGTGAACGGGTCGGTGCGGGTCGCCTTCAAGGGAGCGCTCAAGAAGTCGCACCTCGAGACGGTCAACGGCAGCGTCGAGATCGCCTTCGACAAGAGCTCCTCGGTGCGGTACGACCTCGAGACGATCAACGGGCGAATCGAGACGGACCTGGATTTCAAGGTGGAGGGGAAGTTCGGGCCCAAGGAGGCCAAGGGCTCCTTCAACGGCGGCGCCGAGACCCTCCACTGCGAGACCGTCAACGGCTCGATCCGACTGAAGACCTCCGCCTGAAACGCCTGGCTTTCGGCTGCGGCGGTCGAAGACGACCGGCAGCCGAGAGTTTCGGCCCGGAGGGCTCAACTGCGATTTGGCCTGAAGACTCTCGGCCACCCTTCGCGAAGCGAACGCCCGCGGCCGACAGCCGGACACGACGCCCGCGCTCATTTTTCAGCAGCCTGCTAGGCTTCCTCCCATGCCGGATGCCTCGCTTCGCCGCGCGGCGCTCCTCACGCTCGCCTACCTCCCCCTGCTCGGGGTCCTGACCTTCGCGCTCGAGAAGCGCGACCGCGACGTCCGGTGGCACGCGCGCAACGGCCTCGCCCTCTTCGCCGCCGTCGCCGCGGTCATGGCACTCGCGACACTTGCGTCGGTTCTCTTTCCTTCGCTCGGCTGCGTGTACGGCGTCGCGATGCTCGCGCTCGTCGCGGCGTACGCCCTGATCGTCATCCTCGCCCTCGTCAAGGCGATCCAGGGGGAGCGGCTGATCGTCCCCGGCATCTCGCGGTATGCCCGCTAGCGCCGCACCGGCCGCGCCGCGACGGAGCCTCGTGCCACTCGTCGCCGCGGCACTGATCGGGCTCGTCGGCGGCGATTGCGCGCGGCCGGCCCCCGAGCAGGTGAGCGCGCGGGTCGTGGTGTCGGCGATCGACGCGTACCGCGCGATCGTTTCGCCCCTCCTCTCGAAGTCGGGACTCGCGCGGTGCCGCTACGAGCCGACATGTTCCGCCTACGGCCGAGAGGCCATCACCCGATACGGAACCGCCCGCGGCGGCTGGCTGACGGTCAAGCGCATTGCGCGCTGTAACCCGTGGGCGAAGGGCGGGTACGACCCGGTGCCATAGTCGTCGCCTCCGATTGTGCTCGGAAATCTGCGTCCTCCGGCCGCACCGGCTCGCGGCTCGCCACACCGGGCTCGACCGCTCGCCTGATCCCCTCGCGGCGTGCGAAGTCTCCCGAGCGGAAGCGAGGGCTCTTTCAGTCAGGCTCGTCCATTCGCTCGCGGCGCGAGGAGTCTCCCGAGGTAATCGAGGGAGGAGCCTCGCGCCGCGGGAGCGAGCGCGAGCGAAGGATCAGGCGCTCGGTCGAGGTCCTTTGACCGAGCCGAGCGCCGGTGCGACCGTCAGGGAGCAGATCCTGAGCGAAGCGTGAGCGACGTTACATGGTGCCGTCGGCCGGACTCGAACCGGCATGGGTTGCCCCATACGCCCCTCAAACGTACGTGTCTACCAATTCCACCACGACGGCACGAAGGAAATTCTATTTCTTGGCGGGCACCGTGGGAGCGGCCGGAGCCGCGGTCGTCGGCACCGGCGCGACCGAAGTCGGAGCGGCCGCCGCCGGCGCGCTCGACCCGGGTGCCGGGACCACCGGAATCTGCGCCGCGGCGGGCTTCGGCGGCGCACCGCCGGCCGGCACGACCGAGGCGCGCGGGCGCGCTTCGAGGACCGTCAGCACGAAGGCCACCACGATGAACGCCACGAAGCCGCCGGTCGTCAGCTTGTGCAGGACGGTCGTCGCGCCGCGGGCGCCGAAGGCCGTCTGCGTTCCGCCGCCGCCGAAGGCTCCGGCGATGTCCGCTCCCTTGCCCTGCTGGACCAGCACCACGAGGATCAGGAAGAGGCAGACGAAGGTGTACAGGACGATCAGGGCGGCGTAAAGGAATCCCACGGGACCTCCATTGACCAATGACCAACGACCAAAAAGGGGCGGCAGTGTACGCGCCGGCTGCCGGGGCGTCAAGGCGCGCCCCGGGTCAGGGCAGGCCGGCGATCGCCGCGAAATCGTCCGGCGAGAGGCTCGCCCCGCCGATCAGGAAGCCGTCCATCCCGGATCGCCGCAGCAGATCCGCGGCGTTGCCCGGGTTGACCGATCCGCCGTAGAGGAGGCGCAGGGCCCGCCGGCCCGACAGGAGGCGCGCGATCTCCTGCCGCGCCTGCCCGGCGTCCTCGGGCGTCGCGGCGCGCCCCGAGCCGATCGCCCAGACCGGCTCGTAGGCCACGACGAGCGGCGCGTCCGGCGGATCGCCCGCGAGCGTTTCCGCCTGCGCCGCGAGGACCTCGGGCGTTGCGCCCTCGGCGCGCTCGGCTTCCGTCTCGCCCATGCAGTAGATCGGCGTCAGACTCGCCTCCCGCGCGCGCGCGAGCTTGCGTGCGAAGAGGGCGCCGCCCTCGCCGTAGATGTGGCGCCGCTCCGAGTGGCCCACGATCGCGTAGCGGCAGCCGGCGTCCGCGAGCATCCGCGCCGAGACCTCGCCCGTGAAGGCGCCCGCGTTCTCCGAGGCGACATTCTGCGCCGCGAGCGACCAGCGTCCCTGCGGATCGCGCGCCGCGTCGAGCGCCGTCAAGGGCGGCGCGACCGCGAGCTCGACGCCGGCCGGGACGCCTCGGGACAGCCGCGCTCCGAGCCGCTCCGCGAAGGCGCGCGCCTCGCCGCGCGTCTTGTTCATCTTCCAGTTGGCGACGAAGAAAGGCATCGGCGACGCGGCCTACTCCAGAGCCTCCAGGCCGGGCAGGGTTCCGAGAGTCAGGTACTCGAGCGAGGCGCCGCCGCCCGTCGAGACGTGGGAGAACTTGTCCGCGACGCCGGCCGCATGCGCCGCCGCGACGCTCTCTCCTCCGCCGACGACGGTGAACGCCTTCGTCTCCGCGATCTTCCGCGCGAGCCCCGTCGTGCCGCGATCGAATGGCGGTTTCTCGAACACGCCCATCGGGCCGTTCCAGAAGATCGTGCGCGCGGCCCCGAGGAGCCGCCCGAATTGCTCAAGCGTCTTCGGCCCGACGTCGAGTGCCATCGCATCGGCGGGAATCTTGTCGATGCCGACCGTGCGCGCTCCGGCGGCGTCGTCGGGCGACGAGGCGACCACGAAGTCGGAGGGCAGGGCGATCGTCTTTCCCTCCTTCTTGCAGACGTCGAGGATCTCGCGGGCGACCGCGACCTTGTCCTCCTCGAGGAGCGAGCGGCCCACGGAAAGGCCGATCGCGCGCACGAAGTGATTCGCCATGCCGCCGCCGAGGAGGAGGATGTCGGCCCGGCCGGCAAGCGCGCGGAGCGTGTCGATCTTGCCGGAGATCTTGGCGCCTCCGAGCGCCGCGGCGAAAGGACGCTCGGGCTCGAGCAGCTTCGCGAGCGCGCGGACCTCCCTCTCCATGAGGAGGCCGGCACCCTTCACCGCCATCTGCCTCGGGAGGCCGACGACGGAAGCGTGCGCGCGATGCGCCGCGCCGAAGGCGTCGTCGACGTAGACGTCCGCGAGCCGCGCGAGCGACTTCGCGAACTCCGGGTCGTTGCCCTCCTCGCCCGCGTGGAAGCGCAGGTTCTCGAGGAGCAGGACGTCGCCCGAATGCATCGCGCCCGCCGCCTTCTCGGCCTCGGGGCCGACGCAATCCGAGACGAACCGGACGGGCCGGCCGAGCGCCTCGGCGAAGGCCGCCGCCACGGGCGCCAGCGAATACTTCGGATCCGGCTTGCCCTTGGGCTTCCCGAGATGCGACGCGCAGATCACCCGCGCACCGCGGCCGAGGATCGCCCGGATGGTGGGAAGCGTCTCCACGATCCGCGTGGCGTCGAGGACTTTCCCGCCCGACAGCGGAACGTTGAAGTCGACGCGCAGGAAGACCGCCTTCCCCTCCAGGGGCAGCTCGGACAGGGATTTCACGGCGGGCATCTTAAACCCGCCGCATAGAATGACGCGGTGAAACGCGCGGCGGCCGGGATCGTCCTTCTTCTCTTTCTGCGGGCCGCCTCCGTGCTCGCGGCGGGCGATCCGATATTCGCGCGCGGGCGCGGCGGAGCGGTCGCGGCCGAGGAAGGAACCGCCGCGAGGGTCGGCATCGAGATTCTCCGGAAGGGCGGCAACGCCACGGACGCGGCGGTCGCCGTCGCCCTCGCGCTCGCGGTCACGTGGCCCGAAGCCGGCAACATCGGCGGCGGCGGTTTCTGGATTTCCCGCGACGCGAACGGGCGCGCGGCCGTGATCGATTTCCGCGAGCGGGCGCCGCGGGCCGCCCGCCGCGACATGTTCTCGATGCCCTCGAAGCCCGGGGCCCCGCTTCCCTCGTCGACGGATGGGCCGCTCGCGTCCGGCGTTCCCGGGACCGTGGACGGCCTCGCCCTCGCGCACCGCCGCGCCGGCCATCTCTCCTGGAAGGCGGTCGTCGAGCCGGCGGTCCGCCTCGCGCGCGACGGATTCCCGATGACGGAGAACGTGCGCGCCTCGATCGCGGCGGATCAGAAGAAGCTGGCGGCCGACCCCGAAACCGCGGAGATCTTCCTGCCGAACGGCGAGCCTCCGCTCGTCGGCGTCCTCTTCCGCCAACCGGCGCTCGCGCGAACCCTCCAGGCCATTCGGGACCGCGGCGAGGACGGCTTCTATCGCGGCCGCGTCGCGCGCGAGATCGAGGAGGGTCAGAAGAAGGCCGGCGGCTCGATCAACCGCGGCGACCTCGCCCTCTACAACTCGAAAGTCCGCAAGCCGGTGGCGTTCCGGCTCCTCGACGCCGAGGTCCTGACGACCGGCGCGCCGTCCTCGGGGCCCGCGATGGCGGCGATGGCGGCGCTCGTCGAATCGCTCGGTCCGAAGCGATTCCGCCCGGAGGACGCGCCCGGCGCACATCTGCTCGCGGAGATCGAGAAACGCGTTTTTCGCGACCGGAACCGCTACCTGGGCGATCCGGACTTCCCCGGCGTGCGGCAGGATCTCTTCCTCTCCGCCGACCGCCTGCGGCGCATCGCGGCGACGATCGACCCGTCCAAGGCGACTCCGGCGAGCGCGCTGCCGTCGCTCGAGTCGCGCGACGGCTCGACGACCCATTTCTCCGTCGCCGACGCCCGCGGAAACCTCGTTTCGGTGACGACGACATTGAACGACTCCTTCGGAAACGGGCGGGTCGCGCCCGGGCTGGGATTTCTGTGGAACAACGAGATGGACGACTTCGCAACGCGTCCCGGCGAGCCGAACCTCTACGGCCTCGTTCAAGGCGACGTCAATGCCGTCGCGCCGGGCAAGCGGATGCTCTCCGCGATGTGCCCGACGATCGCCGTGATCCCGAAGCGCGGGACATTCGCCTGGGGAAGTCCCGGAGGCTCGACGATCCTCACGACGAACTTCCAGGTCCTTCTCGGGCTCGCTTTGCGCGGCGAGTCGCTCGAGGCGGCGGTCGGCGCCCCGCGCTTTCACCAGCAGGACTCTCCCGACGTGATCGAGGTCGAGCGCGACGCCTTCGATCCCGCCTGGGTCGCGGCGCTCGAGGCGATGGGACACACCGTCAAGGTCAGCGAGCGCGAGCCCGTGCCCGGCCGCATCGGGCGCGTACACGCCGTCGGGGTGCTCCCCGACGGGACGATGGAGGCGGTGGCGGATCCGCGCCGGCAGGGCGCCGCGCTGGTCGTTGCGCCCGCGCCGTGAGCCCCGAGGCCCCGGAACTGCGGCCCTTTCGACCGCTTTACCGTGAGGGGCGGCGGCTGCGCCTGCTCGATCAGCGGCTCCTGCCCGCCGACGAGGTCTGGCTCGAGCTCGAGACGGCGCCTGAGATCGCCGTCGCCATCCGCGACATGGCGGTGCGCGGCGCGCCGGCCATCGGCGTCGCGGCGGCCTACGGAGCGGCCTTCTCGATGCGGAGCGGCTCCTCGACGCCGCCCGCCGAACGCTTCGAGACCGCGCGGCGGCTGCTGGCCTCGACGCGGCCGACGGCCGTGAACCTCTTCGCGGCCCTCGCGCGTGTCGCGCGCCGGTTCGATGCCGTCCGCAGCCGGCCTTCCGAGGAGATCGAGGAAGCGCTCGTCGCGGAGGCCGACGCCCTCACCGCGGAAGACCTCGACGCCTGCCGCCGCATCGGCGCGCACGGCGCGGCGCTTCTGCCCGCCGGCGCGACGGTGCTCACGCACTGCAACGCCGGGGCGCTCGCGACCGCAGGCTACGGCACGGCGCTCGGCGTCATCCGCGGCGCGGTCGCGTCGGGAAACCCGGTGCGCGTCCTCGCCGGCGAGACGCGGCCGTATCTGCAGGGCGCGCGGCTGACCGCCTGGGAGCTCGCGCGCGACCGGATCCCCGTCGAGCTCATCACCGACAGCATGGCCGGCCACTTCCTCGCGCGTGGCGGCGTCCAGGCCGTCGTCGTCGGCGCCGACCGCATCGCGGCCAACGGCGACACCGCCAACAAGATCGGCACCTATTCGCTCGCCGTCCTCGCGAAGGAAAACGGAGTCCCCTTCTACGTCGCGGCGCCCACCACGACCGTGGATCTCGAATGCCCGAACGGCGCGGCGATCCCGATCGAGGAGCGCGCCGCGGGCGAGGTGCTCTCGTTCGCGGGCCACGTCGTCGCGCCGGCCGGAGTCGGCGGCCGCTACGTGGCGTTCGACGTCACGCCCGCGCGCTACATCACTGCGATCGTCACGGAGCAGGGCATTTGCGCGCCGCCGTACGACGAGAGCCTGCGACGAGCGGTCGCGGCGAACCCAAGCGCGCCGGTGTCGCCATGATCGTCCTCGGCATCGAGACGTCCTGCGACGAGACGTCGGTGGCCGTGCTCGACATGGACGGCCGCGTGAAGTCGAACGTCGTCGCCTCGCAGATCCGGTCGCACGCGCGTTACGGCGGCGTCGTCCCGGAGCTCGCGGCGCGCGCGCACCTGGAGAACCTCCCGACGGTCTTCGACGAGGCGCTCTCCCGCGCGGGCGTCGCACTGGAGGACGTCGGCCTCGTCGCCGCGACGGCGGGCCCGGGCTTGATCGGCCCGCTGCTCGTGGGGCTTTCGGCGGCACGCGCGCTCGCGTTCGCCCGCGGGATCCCGCTCGTCCCCGTCAACCACCTCGAGGGACATCTCTACTCCGCGCACCTCGACGCCGCGGGAGGTCCGGCGGCGCCGGTCGAGCACCCCTTCCACGGCCTCGTCGTCTCCGGCGGGCATGCCGAGCTCGTGCGCGTCGAGCGCGATCACATCGTCGCGCTCGCGCACACGCGCGACGACGCGCCCGGCGAAGCGTTCGACAAGGTGGCGCGGCGTGCGGGCCTGCCCTATCCTGGCGGGCCGCCGATCGACCGCATCGCCGCGCGCGGCAACGGCGCGCGCTTCCCCCTCCCGATCGGCCGCGCGGGCGACGGCACGCTCGACTTCTCCTTCTCCGGATTGAAGACCGCGATGCTGCGCGAGTTCGAGCGGCGCGGCGTGAACGGCACCGCGCTCGACCCGGACCGTCTCGACGCGGAGCTCACCGACCTTTTCGCCTCGTTCCAGCGCGCCGTCGTGACGGCTCTCGTCGAACGGGTCGAAGCGATCCGGCGGCAGGAGGGCGTGCGCCTGCTCGCGCTCTCGGGCGGCGTCGCCGCCAACTCCGAGCTGCGCGCGACGCTTTCCGCGTGGGGGAAGGAGCACGGCGTTCCGGTGCGCCTGCCCGACCGGTCGCTCACCACGGACAACGCCGCGATGATCGCCTGGGCCGGCCTTCTGCGCTTCCGCCGCGAAGGGGCGCCCGACCCGGCGACGGCGAACGCGCGGTCGCGGTGGCCGCTCGGGAGCGACCGCTAGAATTGCGGGCACCTCGATGTCGCTGACACCCGGCTCGCGGCTGGGCCCCTACGAGATCCTCGCCCCCATCGGCGCGGGGGGAATGGGCGAGGTCTACCGGGGCCGCGACACGCGCCTCGAGCGCCCGGTCGCGATCAAAGTCCTCCCGAGCCATCTCGCGCCGTCGGACGAGGTCCGCCAGAGGTTCGAACGCGAAGCAAAGGCGATCTCCCAGCTCTCGCACGCGCACATCTGCGCGCTCTACGACGTCGGCCGCGAGGGCGACACCGAATACCTCGTCATGGAGCTCCTCGAGGGCGAGACGGCCGCGAGCCGCCTCGCGCGGGGGCCGCTCCCCTTGGATCAAGCCCTGCGCTTCGGGACGCAGATCGCCGATGCGCTCGACCGCGCGCACCGGCAGGGCATCGTGCACCGCGATCTGAAGCCCGGAAACATCATGCTGACGCGCTCGGGCGTGAAGTTGCTCGACTTCGGGCTGGCCAAGCAGATCGCCCCGACTGCCGCCGCGCCCGGCACCCTCACGGGCCTTCCCACGCAGGCCAACCTCACCCAGGAAGGATCGATCCTCGGCACGTTCCAGTACATGGCGCCGGAGCAGCTCGACGGCCGGGAAGCGGACGCGCGCACGGACATCTTCGCGTTCGGCGCCGTGCTCTACGAGATGGCGACCGGGAAGAAGGCCTTCTCGGGGCACTCGCAGGCCTCGCTCATCTCGTCGATCCTTCGCGACGATCCGCGGCCGATTTCGCAGGAGAATCCCGGAACCCCTCCGGCGCTCGACCGCATCGTCGCGACCTGCCTCGCCAAGGATCCCGAAGATCGCTGGCAGTCGGCCGCCGACCTGAAGCGCGAGCTCCACTGGGTCGGGGGGAGCTCGCAGCCGTCCGCTTCGTCCGGCGCCGCAGCGCCGCTTCCGGCGAAGGCCGGATCGAGACGGTTCGCGATCGCCCGCGCGCTCGCGGGCCTGCTGCTGCTCGTCGCCGGCTTCCTCGGATCCGAGCTGGTTCGCGGCCGCGGTGAGACCCCGGCGCCGGTGCACTCCTTCCTGATTCCGCCCGAGGGGATGGCTTTCAAGCTGACCGGTGACGAGGCGGCTCCGGTCGTCCTCTCTCCCGACGGCGCGAGCGCCGCGTTCGGGGCCGACGGCAAACTCTGGGTGCAGTCTCTTCGCGACGGATCCGCTACGCCGCTTCCCTCGACGGAGGGCGCGGCGTTCCCGTTCTGGTCTCCGGACGGGCGCTCGCTGGGGTTCTTCGCGGGCGGCAAGCTCAAGACCGTCGAGGCGGCGGGCGGTCCCGTTCAAGTCGTGGCCGACACGAAGACGCCGCGGGGCGGGACGTGGGGCAAGGACGGCACGATCGTCTTCGCTCCCGATTTCCGCGGCGGGCTCTCCCGCGTCTCCTCGCAGGGCGGCCCCGTGACTCCCGTGACGAAGGTCGACCTCGCGCGCCACACCACGCACCGCTGGCCCTTCTTCCTGCCCGACGGGAAGCACGTCCTCTACCTGGCGGCCAGCCACGCCAGCCCGCGGTCGGATCAGAGCGGGATCTACGTCGCGTCGGTCGAAGGCGGCGAGCCGAAACGGGTCCTGCCTTCCTACGGCAGCGCCGAATACGTGCCCGGCTTCCTGCTCGGCGTCCACGACGGGAACCTCATGGCGGCGCCGTTCGACCCGGCGCGGCTCGCGGTGACCGGTCCTTCGGTGCGCGCGGCCGAGGGCGTGAACTTCGACTACGGGACCTGGCGCGGCGTCTTCTCCGGCTCGCAGAACGGCGCGCTCGCTTACCAGATTTCGCAACAGACGGGCGGTGGTCAGCTCACGTGGGTCGATCCCTCCGGGCGCGTGATCTCGACGGTCGGCGAACGGACCACGGCGTACGCGCTTCGCATGTCGCCCGACAACCGGCGCGCCGCCCTCATCGAGGGCGACCCCAACAACGACATCTGGATCTACGAGCTCGACCGCGGCGTGCGGACCCGACTCACGACCGACGCGCAGGTCATCATGTCGCCCGTCTGGTCGAGGGACAGCTCCCGAATCCTCTTCGTCACCGGCGAGAGCCTTCAGAAGAAAGAAGTCGAATACGTCCTCGCGACCATTTCGGCCGACGGCGCGGGCCAGCGGCGCGAGATCCTGCGGTCTGCGGTCCGTCTCCAGCCGACCGACTGGTCCCCCGACGGCCGGTACGTCCTGATCGAAAAAGGCACGATCGGTGCGCAGCACGTCTGGGTGATTCCGCTCGACGTGCCGGACAAGGCCTTCGCCCTGGTCGCGACGGCGGCCCTCGACATCAGCGGCCAGTTCTCCCCGGACGGCCGGTGGGTCGCTTACATGTCGCAGCAGTCCGGGCGGAGCGAGATCTACGTGACATCCTTTGCCGGGGGCGGGGCGCGCTGGCAGGTTTCCGCCGAAGGGGGCCAGCAGCCGCGCTGGAGCGCCGACGGGCGGACGCTCTATTTCGTCTCGCTCGGCAACCAGCTCCTGGCCGCCTCGGTGGACGGGAAGGGGACGCAGTTCCTCGTGAAGGAAGTGAAGCCCCTGTTCCCGGTCAATCTCTTCGCCGGCCCGAGCGTTGCCTCGAGCTACGACGTCAGTTCGGACGGGAAACGCTTTCTCCTCAACAGCGCCGGGCAGGTCCGGGAGCCTCGCGTCGTTCTGGTGACCAACTGGCGAATCGCGCCCCAACGCTGAGGGCCGCCGGCTCCTCGGTAAACCGGCGAATCCTCGACTATCATCTGCGGTTCGCCGAATGACCGATTCGAGCCTCATCCGCAACTTCTCGATCGTCGCCCACATCGACCACGGGAAGACGACCCTCTCGGACCGCATCCTGCAGGTCTGCGGCGCGGTGTCCGCCCGGGAGATGCACGAGCAGATGCTCGACGACATGGAGCTCGAGAAGGAGCGCGGCATCACGATCAAGGCGCGCGCGGTGACGCTCCGCTACAAGGCGAAAGACGGCCGCGAGTACACGCTGAACCTGATCGACACGCCGGGGCATGTGGATTTCTCCTACGAGGTTTCGCGCTCGCTCGCCGCCTGCGAGGGCGCCGTGCTCGTCGTGGACGCCACGCAGGGCGTCGAGGCCCAGACGCTCGCCAACGCCTATCTCGCCGTCCACAACAACCTGACGATCGTGCCGGTCATCAACAAGATCGACCTGCCGTCGGCCGAGCCCGAGCGCGCGAGAGAACAGATCGAGCAGGTCGTCGGCATCCCGGCCGACCGCGCGGTCCTGACCTCCGCCAAGCAGGGCATCGGCATCGAAGAGCTGCTCGAGCGGATCGTCGAAGAGGTGCCGCCGCCCAAGGGCGACCCCGACGCGCCGCTCAAGGCCCTGATCTTCGACTCCTGGTACGACCCGTACCGCGGCGTCACGTCGCTCGTGCGCATCTTGGACGGCCGGCTGGCCTCGCGCACGAAGATCCGCGCGATGGGCACCGGGCTCGAGGCGGAGGTCGAGGAGGTCGGCGTCTTCCGGCCGCAGCGCGAGGCGGTCGAGGCGCTCGGAGTCGGCGAGGTCGGGTTCGTCTGGGCCAACATCAAGGACCTGCACTCAACGCGCATCGGCGACACGATCACCGACGCCGTGCACCCGGCGGCCGAGCCGCTGCCCGGTTTCGCGGAGGCGAAGCCCATGGTCTTCGCCGGCCTCTTCCCCACGAACGCCGACGACTATGCCAAT
>Ga0335080_10002233_pt1 | contig 19266 bp, 9 predicted proteins | sample Lox_Sample_34_FD_206720 | JGI IMG/M metagenome (GOLD analysis project Ga0335080, IMG submission 206720) | Soil microbial communities from Loxahatchee National Wildlife Refuge, Florida, United States - Lox_Sample_3.4 | ecosystem: Environmental > Terrestrial > Soil > Wetlands | place: USA: Florida...
GACGCTACCGACTACCCGCTGTTCGGTCCGCACTATTTGCTTTGGGGCGCGCTGACGGCCGTGGTGACGCTCGGGCTGACGGCGGGATTCTTCCTCGGACCCGCGATGCGAGTGCGCGAGCGCGGCTTGTTCCCGGCGGTGGCGGATTCGATGGGCCGTATTCCGGCGCTGGCCGTTCGCGCGCTCTCGGTGGTCTTCCTGGTGTGGTGGATTGCGGGGATGTTGGCCATGGCGAGCAGGCTGATTTTCTTGTTCCGAAAACCCTCCTGCCTGGAATCGGTGCCTGCCACCTGGACGGTTGGCGCGGTCATCCTGCTGTTTCTGTTCGCAACGGGCGTGCGAAGCCAGCGGACCCTGGCGAAGCTGGCTATGTTCAGCATCAAGCTCGGCATCGCTGTGCTGATTGCGGCAGTGGTGCGCGTGCGTGATGGATGGGATGCGGTAGCGCATGGATTTCCCGAGGTTATTGGGCGCTCCGTGCTTTGGAGTTTTCCGAGCGGCGGTTCACGGCTTGCATTCTATTTTGCGCCGCTGCTGTTCCTCGGCGCGGCTGCGTGCTGGCGGCTGCGCTCGCGCGGAGATGTCGTGCGAGTAGCTCTCGCGGGCGTTGCGCTGCCTTTGTTCGGAACTCTGGTGGTGGTTTCTCTGATTTGCGTGGCGGTAGGCCACACGGAACTCTATCGGCCCAGTCTGAATCCAAACATCGCGATGGCGCTATGGGGCGACGCGGCGCGCCGGACGGTATCCTGGCGGATGCTGATTGCGCTGATCACGATGTTTGGCGCGATGCGGTTTGGGATCAGGGCGCTGGCCGATTCGCTGATGGTGGACTCGCTGCGCGCGCGCTGGCGATGGATCGTGTTGGTCGGGCTCGCCTGCGCGATCACGGGCCTTGCCGCGAACATGTCGCCGCTTGATGAGCCGATGGTCTACAACGTGACCGTGCAGGGGCTTGCTGTCGCCGCCGCCGTGTTGACGGCGGATTCCATAGCCGGGCATCGGCCAGCTGCTTCGCGCTGGATCGACTGGACCGGCACGGTGGCGTTCGTGGCGGGTTTTGTAGCGCCGTTGGCGCTGCCATATCGATTTCAGGAATTCGGACCCAACGACTGGTGGCGGCCGTGGCTGCCGCCGTCCTGCGGAATCGCGTTCGCTGCGTGCCTGTTGGGCCGCCTGCCGTGGGGGCTGGCCCGGCGAACTCTCCACGCCCCGTAACCTTTCCCCGTCTGGTTCGTATGTCCTGCGTGGTACAGGATCTGCGAATTGCTTTTCGCGAGCTGCGCAAACGGCCGGGGCTTGCGGTGACCGCGATCGTTTCTCTGATGCTGGGGATTGGAGCCACAACTGCCGTCTTCAGCGTCGTTTACGGGCTGCTAGCGCATCCGTATCCTTATCGCGACGCGGACCGGATGATCCATCTGGTGGTGCTGAGGGACGACGGGCAGGAGCGCTGGATCAGCCTGACAGGGCCGCAGTTGAAGGTGGTGCGGCAGGCGAAGTGTCTGGAAAGCGTCGCGGCGACATGGGGTACCTGGAACCTGACCACCACCGACAGCGATCTCCCCGAGGATGTGCCTTCCACGCAATTGAGCGGCAACGCGGGCGTTCATTTCGGCGTGCCGGCGATGCTGGGGCGAACGATTCTGCCTTCCGATGCACCCGACGGCCAGGATCCGCAGCCGGTGGTGGTGCTCAGCTATCTGTTCTGGCAGCGGCATTTCAATTCCGACCGCAGCGTAATCGGCCGCAATCTGCAACTGGTGCACAAGAACTACACGATCATCGGCGTGATGCCGCCGCGCTTCACCTGGGAAGACGCGGATGTCTATCTGCCGCTGAAGATGACCAGCGATCAGACCGATTACGACCCGCTGCTCCGCATGCGCCCCGGTGTCACGCATGAGGCGGTGAACGCCGAACTGCAGCCGCTGATCGAGCAGTTCGCGAAGGAAACGCCGACGCACTTCCCGAAGAAGTTTCGCGTGCGGGTGAAGGGACTGAACGATCAATTCGAGGAACGGCTGGGCAAGCAGCTTCTGCTGCTTTCGGGCGCAGTGCTGTTGCTGTTGCTGGTAGGGTGCGCGAATGTGTCGATTCTGTTGCTGGCCCGCGGAACTGCGCGGCAGCATGAGCTGGCGATTCGCGGCGCGATCGGGGCGAGCCGATGGCAGATTCAGAGGCAGCTCCTCTCGGAAGCCGTGGTTCTTGCGCTCACCGGAGCGGTGGGTGGTGTTGTGCTGGCGTATCGGCTGCTGCCGCTGTTGTTGCGATGGCTGCCGGACTATGCCTTCCCGCACGAGGCCGTCATCCGAGTGAACGTGCCTGTGCTGGCGTTCAGCGTGGGGCTCGCGCTGCTGACGGGCGTGCTTTCCGGGCTGGCGCCGGCGTTTCAGCTTTCGCAGCCGCATTTGGCGCAGGTACTGCTGGCGAGTTCGCGGCGATCGATGGGTTCGTCGCACGGGAAGGTGACGTATCAGGTTCTGGTGGCGGGTCAGATTGCGCTGACGCTGCTGTTGCTGACCTCAGCCGGCGCCGCGATCAACGGGTTCGTAAAGATGATGCGGCAGGACATGGGGTACGATCCGCATCGCACGATGTCGGTGGGGATTCCGGTCCATCAGAATACGCACGTGAGCTGGGAGGACCGCTCGCATTACTTCGAGCAGTTGCTGGCGCGCGTGCAGGCCACGCCCGACGTGGTTGCCGCGGGGATCTCGACCAACGCGACGCCACCCTCGAACGGACGCGACATGACGTTCGAGGTGTTCGGGCGCCCGGCCAGCGACCGCGAGACCATTCGCATGAACATGGTGAGTCCGGAATATTTCGCGGTGCTGCGAATTCCCCTGTTGCGCGGAAGGTTCTGGGATCAGCCCGAGATCGGGCGGGGCGCGAAGCTCGCCGTGATCAACCAGGCGATGGCTCACCGGTACTGGCCGAACGGGGATGCCATCGGCAGGCAGGTGCGGCTACCGGATCTGAAGCCGTCGCCTCCGTTCAATGTCTCGGTACCGGAGAGCGACGGCTGGCTGCAGATCATCGGGGTGGTGGCCGACGCCAAAGACGACGGACTGCGCAAGCCGGTGAAGGCGGCCGTCTACGTTCCCTACACGCTGCACATGCACATGTGGACGCAGATTCTGGTGCGGACGCGTGGCGAGCCGCTGGCGTTGCTGAATCGCGTGCGCGCAGCCGTGAAGGCCGTGGATCCCGACCAGCAGGTCTTCGGCGAGACCCGCGACCTGCAACAGTGGATTGAGCGCGAGGACGAATACGCCTACGGGCGGCTGGTGGCGGCGCTGTTTGGCGCGTTCTCCGCGCTGGCGCTCGCGCTGGCGGCGATCGGGCTGTTCAGCGTAGTCTCCTACGCGGTGACGAGGCGCACGAACGAGTTTGGCATCCGCATGGCTCTGGGGGCCACGCCCGGTGAGGTGCTGCGGCTGGTGATGCGATCGACTCTCTGGATGGTCGCAACCGGCGTCGTGGCGGGCGCGGTGCTCAGCTACGCATCGAACGGGTTGCTGAAGCGGTGGTCTGAGGCGAGCGTGCAATCGCCGTGGATGGCAGGCCTTGTCGTGGCGCTGCTGGTGGCGACGGCGGCGGTGGCGGCGCTGATTCCGGCCTGGCGCGCGCTGCGCGTGGACCCGATGGACGCGCTGCGGTACGAATAGCGGAGAACTTCCCTCGGAACCGTTTGGGGAGCCCTGGTACCTGTGGGCGATTTGGGTGATGCGAGAAGGGGCGCTCCTCAGTTCACCGCGAGCGCGAAAACTTCCTGCGATGCGGTCACCACCATCAGCGCGAGCCCGTCACTGCGGAATCTCGCAAACGCGACCGGTGATGGGAAGTGGAATTCGTCTTTCTGGTCGCCGGTCTGGGCGTCGTAGATTACCAGGTGGGCTGGTTCCTTCAGCACCGCGACGCGGGCGCGAACCGGATCGCCGGCGAGAAGATGTCCGAATGCGCGCAGGCGAGGCTGGTCGTTGTCGGCGTTGTAGGTCACCACGCGATTATGCTGGTCCTCAATCGCGACAGCGTGGCCGATTGAGAACGCCTCCCTGATGAGCATGCAGGGATCACCGGGATCGAACAGGATGTGTCCTTCCGATTCGCCATTCTCCATGTTGATGGTTTCGGCGAGCTTCAGCAGATACGTTGGCAGGGGGCCGCCAAGCGACACGACGACGGGGTAGTCGCAGAGCGGTTTCGCGCGCGTTGCGTTCCTGTCGAGAGCGGTCAGCCGGCTTCTGAGGTCGGCGTCGTGCTGCACACGGCTGCTGTTGCCACGCCAGATGAACAGGCCGTGCCGCCCGTTGGGGTCGGGATAGAATACGGGGGCTTCGCTCGAAAAGGTGCGGGACCACTTCAGGTTCATGGAGCGTGCGTCGAAGGTCTCGAAGGTAACGTCGTGGAAGGTGCCGTTCTCAGGATCGAAGAACGGCGACTCGGTACCGTCCTTTCTCCGAAGAACGTAGAGATACGGGCCCGATTGCCGGGCGAGCTTACTGGGGATTTCAGGTCCGCGCGCTACCTGGCGGGAGACGGGGTCCACTTCCACCATGCTGCGATGCTGCGCCGCAGTGCCCGGAACGTCCGCAAGCAAGTGATTGGAGACATCGAAAAAGCCGCCGTTGACCGGACCGAAGCGCATAAGCGCCGCGCCGGTGTTCAGGTCCCACACTCCGGCGCGGGCCGCTGTGGATATTAACAACCGGCTGAAATCACCAGAGACCGCGATCGCGCGAAGTGGAGGCAGATCGCCGCCAGGCAGTTGCGCCGAGGCTCTTACTTGCTTCGTGCTACGGTCGCGCAATTGTGCTTCGCCTGCCGCGTTGTCACTCAAATAGGTGTCGCCGAGGATGTCGAATTCCGCATTTCCTTCCGCCAGCACCTTACCGGACGGCACCTCAAAGACCTCGGCGGCAGGAAGAGTGGACGGCTGGAACCCGGGCGCGGTGAGGCCGTGGCGCGGCGGCGTGGGACGAACCAGAACGGCGCCCGTTTGGGTGGTGCGCTCCACGGGGCCCGGGGGTACGGCGATCCGAGCGATCTCCTCACCCGAAGGGAAGCCGACCAGCCTGGCGTCGACGCTCGGCCTGTTATTGACCTGCCAGGCATCCTGCGACACGAAGACGCGGTCGTCAGCTGTGAACGCGAAGTAATGGTCGTGGAGCTTTGTCAGCAGGCCGCCAAGGTGCGTCTCCGTTTTGCGCTCGAGGTCCCAGGCGACCGCCGATCCGGTGTACCGATTAGGTACCGCGAGCAGGAAGCGGCCGCCGGGCGTGAAATCGATGGTGGCCTTTTCCTGCCAAAGGCCGACAACGTGCAAGCGCATCAACAGGTCGTCGTGGGACGCGACAATAAAGGACCGGTCGTCGCGCGGGAAATCGAGCATCGAGGCCTGCATGATGCCGATGTCACCCGGGACCATAAAGAGCTGCCGGAAGCTGTTGAGCGATTCGTACTCCCAGGAGGCTGCGAAGTTCTTCTTCTCGAACACTGGTTCGGCGGTAGCGGCGTCGATCACTCGCAGGGTCCATTCCGGGTCGACGCACACAAGATAGCGGCCGTCGGGCGAGGAGCGCTCGGCCAGACACGGATCTCGCAGCGGGATGTACGAGTAGGAGGTCAGTTTTCGTCCGGCAATGCTCCAGCGTTCCAACCGCGTGCCCGACCGCAGGAAGACAATATCACGGGCGTCGGGGGTGAAGTCGGCGCGGCCCGCGTTTTCGGCGGGGATCCGAAAGAGAAGTGCGAGTGGCCGTGCGGCGAGTATCGTGATGCCGGAGACGTCCTGCGCCAGAATGAGTCTCCCATCGCGGCTGAATCGGATCTGGCGCAACTGACCGACCAGCTCCGGCTTGAGCCGGCGGCGAGATTGCACGCCGTGAAGGACTTCCGGGTACTGAACGCGGGTGTTGGCCAGAATCTGCTCGCGCCACTGGAGAAACTCGGCGGCAGGCTTCGCCGCCGGCTGGCATCCTCCGGGGATGAACTTCAGCATGCGGCCAAGGCGATCTTCATCTGGAGTGAAGTTGAAGAAGTTCGAAAAGAAGTTGCCGGTTTTGCCGTGCGTTTCCGCCAGGCGATCGAAGACGTGAATGGGCGCCATCGGATCGTATCCGGCCGCGGCCTGAATCTGTAGACCCAGTCTGTCGGCTTCCATCTCGTCGCCGCGATCGACAGCGGGGGCGTGGGTCACGTCATAAGGAGTCACCGGGTGTGGTTTGATCCACAAACTCTCCAGCAGGCGATGATATTTCTCGAAAATGTCGCGGCGGTCATGCACCTCGGTGACACCCATGGTGGATTTCATGAGCCGTGAGACGCGGATCGCGTACTGGTGCGCGAGCAGATGACCAAACTCATGGCTGATCATGCCAGCCACTTCGTCCTCGCTCTGCGCCAGACGGATGAGCGCGAGCGACACATAGACGCGGCCACCAGGCGTGACGAGTGCGCTGGCCTGCGGCACTTCGACGATGAATGTCCGTATTTGCAGACCCCGCAGGGGTGCAGCGGCGGCAAGACGGGTGGCGATGCGCTGCAGGGTTGGGTCGTTCTCGGCGAGGACACGCATATCGAGGAGCGTGGATTCGGCGATGGCGTCGCCGAGGTCGACTTCCTGATCGGGCGAGAAGATATTACGGCTATTATCCGGAGAACTCGAAAATGACACGTGGCAAGCGGGCGTTTGCCCGCGAATCAAGAGCGGAATAACGAGAATCAGAGCCGCAACTTTTCCGTGCACGGTGTCATTCTACGTCAGATGGAGACGTAACGGTCGCCCTTCGGGCTGCAGGTGAGGCGAAACCTGCCAGGGAACCATCCGCCCAGTCGTCCGTATATAGGGCATGGCGACCCTGTGGCGTGATTTCTGCTTTGCGTTCCGGCTCCTTGGCAAGAACAAGGGGTTCACTGCGATAGCGATCCTGGCGCTGGCGCTCGGTATTGGGCCAAACACCGCCATCTTCAGCGTGATCTACGCTACCATGTTCGCGCCCATGCCCTATCACAATCCTGATCAGCTGGTCATGGTGTGGTCGAAGATTCAGGGGCATCGGAACGGGATCGCGGCGGGCGATTACCTCGACTGGGTACGCGACAGCAAATCGTTCCAGGGGTTGTGGGCCTGGTCGGGGTTCAGCGCGAACCTGTCGGGCACGCAGGAACCCGAGAACATCAACGGAACCTCGGTCCGGCCCGGGATGCTGAGCGGATGGGGGGCCAGGATGCTGCTCGGGCGCGACTTCCTGCCGGAGGAGGCGCAGGTGGGTCGCGACCGCGAGGTCATTCTGATGCACAAGCTGTGGGTGCGGCGGTTCGGTTCGCGGCCGGACATCATCGGCCAGCAGATCCGGCTGAACGGGGAAAACTACACGGTGGTGGGCGTGCTGATGCCCGGCCAGCAGGATCGCATGCCCAACGAACTGTACGCGCCGCTGGCGTTCAAGCCGGACCAGATCAATCACGATTTCCACTGGATGCTCTGCATGGGACGGCTGAAGGATGGCGTCACCATTGCGCAGGCACAGGCGGACATGGACGCGGTGACGAAGCACATTGGCGAGGTCTATCCGCAGGACAAGGGCTGGGGAGCGAGCGTGGAACCGCTGCGCAACGACTTCCTGCCGCGGGAACGGATCTCCAGCCTGTGGCTGATGATGGCCAGCGTCGGGTTCGTGCTGCTGATTGCGTGCGCAAACGTGGCCAATCTGCTGCTGGCTCGGGGAACGTCGCGACAGCGCGAGGTGGCAGTGCGGGCATCGCTGGGTGCGTCGCGCGGGCGGCTGTTCAGCCAGTTGCTGACCGAGAGTCTGGCGCTGGCGCTTGCGGGCGGTTTGGTGGGCGTGGGGCTGGGGTGGGGGATTCTGAAGGCGGTGACGGCGTTCATGCCGGATCAGACGCTGCCGTCGGAGGCCGATGTCACGCTAAATGTGCCGGTGCTGCTGTTCACGTTCTGCGCGGCGGTGCTGGCGGGCGTACTGGCCGGGTGTGCTCCGGCGTGGCAGGCGGCTCGGCTCGACTTGAACGAGACGCTGAAGCAGACGGGGCGGGCGGTGAGCGCGGGGCGGCACTGGCTGCGGCGGGTTCTGGTGGTGGCCGAGTTCGCACTGGCGTTGACGCTGCTGGCTGGCGCGGGGCTGGCCATCCACAGCTTCTGGAAGATCACGCAGCTCGATCTGGGGGTGCGCACGGATCATCTGCTGACGTTCTATCTGCCGGTGCCACGCGGGCAGTTGACCGATCCGGATCAGCTTCGGAACTTCTACCGGCAGATGCTGGCGCAGATGGAGGCGCTGCCGGGCGTGCAGAACGCGGCGGTGACCACAGGCATGCCGCTGCAGGGCACCGGATTTGGGATGTTCTTCAATATCGCCGGCCAGACCTTCGCGAATCCGTCCGACCGGCCCGGTTGCGGTTTCCAAATGATCACGCCGGGATATTTCAAGACGTTCGGGGTTCACATGGTGCGCGGGCGGCCAATCGACGAGCACGACATCGCAGGCAGCGTGCGGGTGGCGGTGATCGATGAGAACTTCGTGAAGCGGTATTTCAAGAACTCCGATCCGATCGGGCAGCGGCTGGAGGTGGAGGAACTGACGCCGGGTGTGCAAAGGACAGGCCACAAGCTGGCGTGGGAGATCGTGGGCGTGTTCCATACGGTGCAGTACGGCGACCGGCCGTCGGACGATTTCCCGGTGATGTATGTGCCGTTCTGGCAGAGCCCGTGGCCGGGCGCGCAAGTGGCGGTGCGGACGGGCGGCGATCCGGAATCGATGAAGAAGAGCCTTGCGGTGGTGGTGCATTCGCTGGACCCTGAGCTGCCGATGGCGGGCGTGGAGACGATGGACCAGATTGTCAGCGAGACGCGCGCGGGGGACCGCTTCGGCACGGTGCTCTACGGGAGCTTCGCGGCAGTGGCGCTGCTGCTGGCGGCGCTGGGGATCTACGGCGTGATCGCGTTTCTGGTGGAGCAGCGGACGCATGAGATCGGGTTGCGGATTGCGCTCGGCGCGGGCAGACGGGAGGTGTTCCGTTTGGTGGTTGGCGAGGGGATGATGCTGGCGGCGTGCGGGCTGGGGCTCGGGTTGGTAGGCGCGTACCTGGTGGGGAGGATGATGCAGTCGATGCTGTACGGGGTGGGTGCGTTCGATTTCGGGGCCGTGGGCGCGGTGGGGGCGGTGCTGCTGGGGTCGGCGCTGCTGGCGTGTTATGTGCCGGCGCGGCGCGCGGCGGGGGTGGATCCGATGATTGCTTTGCGGGCGGAGTGAAGTAGAGGGAGTAAAGGGAGTAACTCATCAGAGCGGAGGACCGCCGCACCAGTTAAAGAACGTAGCGCAGATCCAGATCACTCCCATCCAGGCGGGATAGCACAGCACGAACGGCAGAAGCACAAGGAGCCAGAACAGTCGATTCTTCTTTCTGCCAGCTGTGCGATACGTAATCAGGAACACCCAAAACCACAGGGACGTAAAGACGAGAGGCGTCAGGCTGGCGAGGAACGAGAAGAGCGCTTCTCCAGGCGATTGCCAGTTCGATAGCCAATGATCGAGGGTCCCCGGCGCGAACATCGATATGCCAGCCAGCGCAATTAAGGCCGCAACTCGAATGAGAACTACGATGGGCCTGCGATTCTGAGGTGCCTGAGCACGCGTCAGGGACTCCACGCTATCTCCCCGGCAGCACCCGCAGCACGTCCTTCGCGTCGACGTGATCAAACTGCATCGGCAGGCTGTGGCCGTAGTAGTACGAGTCCCACTGGTCTTTGTAGTGGCGGCTGAGGATGTTGGCGCTTTCGCCCAGCGTGATGTTGTTTTGTGAGTTGTCCCAGTTGGACAGGTCGGCGACGAAGTGCATGGAGGGGCCGAGGTGGCTGTGGATCTGCTTCACGGTTTCCGGGCCTCCGCTCATGGGCACTGGGCCGATGTTGAAGTAGCGGCCGACCAGCGGGACGCGCCCGGCGACGGGCTGCTCGATGGTGAGCTGGTTGAATTCGCCGTAGTGCCAGTGGGCGACGCTGCTGCCCTGGTCGGCGGCTCCGTCGGCGATCGCCTGCTTGAGGGCCTGCAGGAGCATAGCATCTTTGTCGGTGAACCAGCCTTTTGCGCCGGATTCCAGCAGCGTCTGGATCACCGAGGGCGCGAGGGGGTAGTTGTAGAGCTGCCACCGTTGTAGCGAGGCGTGGCGGGCGAAGGCTTCGCGGACGTGTACGAACAGCAGGCGCGCGAGCATGGGCGCGGCGAGCGGGATCTCCATCTGGCCATTCCATGAGCGCAGTACGCCGGCGGCTTCCACAAGTTCGGGATCGGAGGGCTTCTTGTGGTCGTACGCGGCCACGGCCTGGCGGGCGAGGAAGAGCTCAAAGCCGGAGTACACGTCCTTCTCGACGGTCAGCATTTCGGCGGGCTTCCAGTGTTCGCGTGCGGCGAGCAGGTCGCGGATCTGGTTGGAGCGGTACTCGCAGGCGAAGTTGCCGCTCACCTGGTATTCGTATTTCTCGGGGAAGGGGTTCTGGTTGGCGGTCACGATGCGGGCGCTTGGGGGATTGTAGAACGCGGGCAGCTTGTCGAAGGGGATGAAGCCCTGCCACTCGAACTTGCCCGAGCTGCCGTCCACGGGGATGGTGCCGTCGAAGCCCTCGCGGATGGGCAGAATGCCGGTGGCGTGATAGCCGATGTTGCCGGCCGTGTCGGCGTATACGAAGTTCTGCCCGGGGCCGCCGTAGCGCGAGAGCGCGGCGGTGAATTCGGTCCAGTTCGAGGCGCGGTCGATGTCGAGGAAGGGGAACTGGAAGGCGCCGGGCTCGGTGACGGTCCAGCGGAGCGCGTAGTAGTGCGGGCCGTTGGCGAAGAGGACGGGACCGTGGCGGGTGACCCAGATGAGCTGCTCGTCGGTAGGCGCGCCCTTGACGCGGATGTATTCGCGGTCGGCCTGCGCCTGTTCGACATGGCCGTCGACGAGGTAGCGTCCGGTGCGCGGGTCCAGCTTCTCGTCGTAGAGATCCTCGACGTCGAACTGGAGGTTGGTGACGCCCCAGGCGATGTGCTCGTTGTGTCCGACAATCACGCCGGGGAGGCCGGGCAGGGAAACGCCGGTTACGTTCAAGCCGGGCGCCTTCAGGTGAATCTGGTACCAGGTGGCGGGCGAGTTGAACTCGAGGTGCGGGTCGTTCTGGAGGATGGGCTTTCCGGTGGCGGTGTGCGCGGCGGAGATGACCCAGGCGTTTGAGCCGGGCTGCCGCTCGCGGCCGCTGCGGGCGGGGTAGAGCTCGTTCACTTTGGCCGGGTCGCCGCCGAGCATCATTTCGTATTTGCGGGCGTCGCTCTTCCAGCTTTCCGTGAGCAGGCGATACATCTGGATGCCGGCGAGCATGGAATCGATGGGGGTCCACGGGCGCGGGTCGTAGCGGAGGAGCGTGAACTCGATGGGGTAGCGGCCGCGGGTGGTGTCGATGTAGAAGTTGACGCCGCGTGTGTAGGCGACAACGGCAGCGCGGTCGGCGGCGGGCAGGATGCGGTACTGCGCTTCGGCCACGCGGCGCATGCCGAGGCGGCGGGCGTCACGGTCGGCTTCGAGCGCGGCGGGACCCACGATTTCGGAGAGCTCGCCGGCGGCGAGGCGGCGGAGGGCGTCCATTTGCCAGAGGCGATCCTGCGCCGTGACGAAGCCCTGTAGGACCATCGCGTCGTCGAATGAGGCAGCGGTGATGTGCGGGATGCCGTACGCATCGCGCGCGACAGTCGCTTCCGCGGAGATGGGCAGCGTGACAGTGCCGGTGGTTTGAGGGAGCGGGCGCCAGACGAACCACCAGACGGCTACCGCGAGCGCGACGAGCAAAACCGCTATGCTCAGATTAATCGCACGAAGGAATCTGCCGGAGCTCACCCGGTGATTCTATCAACTGATGGTCTATCGTCTCTTTGTTCTTGCAGCCATCATCGCGGTGAACGGCTTCTTCGCCGCGGCTGAGGTATCGCTCGTCTCGGTGCGGCGCAGCCGTCTAAAGGCGATGGCGAAGCGCGGCATGACCGGCGCGCAGGCGGCGCTGAGTCTGCTGGCGCGGCCGGAGCGGCTGCTCTCGGTGACGCAGGTGGGGGTAACGCTGGCTTCGCTGGCGCTGGGGTGGGCGGGCGAGCCGACCATCGACGCCATCCTGACAGGCTGGCTGGGGCCGTTGGCGACCACGGTAGCCGCGCCGTACCTGCACGCAATCAGTTTCACCCTGGCGTTTGTGGTGATGACGTGGGCGCATGTGGTGATCGGCGAGGTGGTGCCGAAAAACCTGGCCATCGAGAAGGCCGACCGGCTGGCGCTGATCGTTGCGCCCGCGCTGCTGCTGGTATTCCGTATCAGCGAGCCCTTCGTGTACGTAGTGGAGCGCTCGGCGATGACGCTTTCGCGTGCGCTGGGCTTGCGCGGTACCACGAGCGGCGTGCACTCCATCGAAGAGCTGAAGCTGATCATCGGACTGAGCCGCGACGCGGGGCATCTGCCGCCATTTGAAGAAGACGCGATTCAGAACCTGCTCGACCTGCAGAACTACAACGTGCGTGAGATCATGACGCCGCGCAACGCGATTGTGTCGGTATCGTCGGAGGCGACGCTCGATCAGGTGCTGCGAGTCATGCGCGTTCAGCAGTTTTCGCGTGTGCCGGTGTATGAGAGCCGGCCCGAGCACATTGTCGGCTACGTCCACATCAAGGACCTGCTGGGCGTACTCGAGCAGCAGCGTGTCGCACTGGAGAAAAAGCGCGAGCCGCGCGTGTTCCATTTGCGCAGCATGGTTCGCAAGCACCTGGTAGCGCCGGAGACCAAGCCGCTGAACGAGCTGGTGGACGAATTCCGCAAGACGCACATCCACATGGCGATGGTGGTGGACGAGTTCGGGACCATCTCCGGGCTGGTGACCATGGAGGACGTGCTGGAGCAGATCTTCGGCGAGATCGGCGACGAACACGACGACCGGCCGCCCGCGCCGCAACTGGAAGCGCCGGTGCTGGACCTTGACGGGACCACGCTGATTCGCGACCTCGACACGCAATATCAGATTGAGCTGCCCGCCGACGCCGGGTTCGAGACCCTGGCCGGCTTTCTGCTGTTCCAGATGGGCGACATCCCGAAAGAGGGCGATCTGCTGGAGTACAGTGGCAGGAAATTCGCCATCACGCGAATGAACGGGAACCGGATTGCGCGCGTGCGGATCGAAAAGATCGAAAAAGCTGTAGACTCTGCCCCAGAGAACCGGCCAGTCGGCGATTCACCGCGCGCCACGTGAGCGTTGGGCAGCCGCCTCACCGGGTTCGGCGTCGACGGGCTACCCTGTGGCTACGGGCGCTATGGCAGTGGCACGGTATAGATCAATCCGTCGCCGCGGGAGTGAATGAACAGCCTGCCGGTGAACTCGTCGATGGCAAGGCTGGTCGGGTCATTCAATTCGTTGGCGAGGACAGTCCTGCGAGTGCCAGTCGAATCGATGCTCAGAACCTGCCCGGTGCCATCGGCCGCGGCATTTGCCTCAAGAACGAAGAACGTGGTCGCACCGCCGTTATTCCGCGCGATGAGGTCGATGGCGGACCTCAGGTTGTCGATGATCAGGCGCGACTGGCCGGCCACCGGATCGATCAGCCAGACGCTCGATCCATTGGCCTGAGAGCTATAGAACGTGACCAGAAGCTGACGGTCGCCGAAGGCGCGCATGCTCTCGACCGTTGTTGGGAACTGCGCAACCACGCTCACCTGACCTGTAGTGAGATCGATGCCGTTTAGTCTCCTGGTTCGCGAATCGACGACGAACAGCCGATTTGGGACTGCCGGAAGCAGCGCGAGGGCGACGGGGTGGGCGTTGGTCCCGAGCCGCGCGACAAGGTCGAAGGTGGCGGTGCGTCCCGAAAAGTCGGTGAGGACTACCGGCTGTCCGTTGAGCAACTGCTGGCGGGTGGCGGCGTCCAGGACGAACGGGCCGGAGTTGGAAGGATCGCCGGGGAACCTGATCCGAATAACGTCGGGAGAGAAGACGGTGGCCATTGCGCGGATGAAGGCGGGCCCGGTGGTGTGGAACTGATCCGACTCGCCGACTGCGATGTACATGGTGTCGCCGTCGAGGGCGAATGCGAGGGGACCGAAGGTCGACCGGTTTCGGGTCCTTCCGGCGGGAAGACCGGCGACGGAGGGCAAGTTGAGCTGGTCGCCTCGCTGGTCGACGAACAGCAGGAGGGCGTGGTTGGACTGGGCCCCACCTTCGGCAACCAACTGGTTGCCGCCGGACAGGACGATGGACGAACAGGGGTTCTGGCAGGGTGTAAACTCACTGGCCTGAAACTCCTGAGCCAGAGCAGCTCCGCCAAACAGAAGAGCGAAGCCGAATGCGCCGCGGAGGATTCGCATGGCGCGACTGGAGAGAACCGGCTTTGCGGTTCTTCCGGCAAGTGTTACATGTGTTTTCAAAACAGTGGTTCCTTGTAATCAGAGTCAGAAGAATCCAGTTCGGGCGTGGCACCTGATTCTTCATGTCGGTTGGACGGTGAAAGGGACGCAGCAGACTGCGCGAGTCGTGCTTTTTACACATCCTTCGCATTTCGGTATGGGATGCTGGAGGGCGCGGGAACTGCATGCACTATTGGATCGTATAGATTTCGATGCGCTTGTGCGTTTTGTTTGTTCTGGCGGTAGGGCTTTGCTCAAGCCAGCCCACCATAAAGGTGGATGTACATCTGGTGAATGTCGCTTTCAGCGTCCGCGACGAGCGCGGGGCGCTGGTAATGAACCTGAACAAGGACGACGTTGAGGTGTTCGAGGACGGCATCCCACAGGACATCTCCTTCTTCTCGCGCAGCGCCGACGTGCCGCTGACCATCGGGTTGATCGTGGATGTGAGCGGCAGCCAGGACCACTTCGACAAGCAGCATCGGCGCGACTTGCGCGTGTTTCTGAAGAGCGTGCTGGGACCGCGGGATCGCGCGTTTCTGGTGACCTTCGGCAATCGTGTGCGGCTGCTGAGCGATTTGACGGGCGTGAGCGATGAGATTGTCGACCGCCTGGACGGTCGTGGCCGCGAGGATCGTCGTCCCCGGCATGACGAAGTGCCGGAACTGGGACCGCCGGGCGAGATTCGGGAACTGGGGACGGCGTTCTACGATGCCATCTACTACTCGATCACGGAGAAGCTCGCGAAGGCCGAGGGCGCGCGCCGAGCGGTCATCCTGTTCAGCGACGGCGAGGACAATTCCAGCGCGCACCACATGCTGGACGCGATCGAGGAGGCGCAGCGGGAGAACGTCCTCTGCTTTTCACTGCGCTACACCCAGACGGAACACGGGCGCCTGACCGCGCGAAACAAGTACGGAACCAGCGTGATCGAGCGGCTGGCGCAGGAGACGGGGGCGCTGGATTTCGACGCGCGGCAGGGCGATCTGCGAAAGCACTTCGAGGAGATCGGCGACGTGCTGCGGTCGTCTTATGAGCTGGCCTATCGCTCGACGCAGGGCGCCGGCGACGGGACATTCCGCAAGATCACTATCCGCGCCAAACGGCCAGGGCTCACCGTTCGCACAAAGACAGGCTATTTCGCCAGATAGGCGGCTATTGCACGTCCACCACAAAGTGGGCGAAGGTCTTCTTCCCGCCGGCGTCCTGCGCCTTGATCGTGAAGAAATGCGTGCCCAGTGACAAACCGGAAAGCGCGACGCTGCTCCCCTGAATCGAGCAGTTCGGCGACGCAGGAACACAGGAAACGGTGGGCGCCGGGCCGTCCGCATCGGCCGCGACAAAGGGAACAGTGGCCGTTCCATCGCTCGATAGAAGGCTTGTGGAACCCTGGATGGTAAGCGTCGGTGTCGTATTGCCATCGAGGTCCGCGAGCAACGCATCGACGCTGGCGCGGTACTGCGTGTCGACCAGAAAGGGCACCTGGAACCGGTAGTTCGTCGTGTCGATCTGCTCGGCATTGGCGAACTGGTTCGCTGAGTGTTCAATCTGCTGGTAGACGGTTTGCACTTCCGCCAGATCTCGCGCGACGTAGACGAAGCCCATCCGCAGCCGCTTCTCGCTGTTCTGATAGGACGGGTAACGAACCCCGTCTTTCTGCTCCAGCCAGGTCTGATCGTATTTCGCGACCGAGGAGTAGGAAACGGTGTGGTCAGGGTTGTAGACGGGCGAGGTCAGCACATAGACATCGGGGAAGCTCGCCGCGAAACCTTGCAGATAGAGGTCCTGATCGGAGAAGGTCTCGGTTTCGTTCCTGGTGATGTTGTCGACCGCGGCCCAGGTGAACCCGTTGATCGGGTCGCCGGAAATCTGGTTCACCGTCACATAGCCGTCGTCCGAGTAGGTATCTGCCATCTGTCCCGTGGCTGTGGAATTGGGCAGCCAGTGGCCGCTTCCGACTTCGGATCCGATGAACACTTCCCAGTTGTGACCGATCTCGTGATCGAGCACGCCAAAAGCACTGTTCAGGACAGTGCCCCCGCCGATGTTGTAGCGGCAAATGTTGGGAACCCCCACGCCGGTGATGGTGTTCTCTCCGATCCCATCGGCGAGGTGTCGGTAAGTCAGAACGTTCGGCACATTGTTGGGAGTCAGGCTGTTCGCCGCGATCACAACGAAGAAGTAGTCACTCGGGAACGTCGTCTTCAACGTGTTCACGTAGCTGTTGATGTTCGCGCTCGCATAAACCGCGTCCCATGTATCGGCCGCGTTCCAGTCCACCGCGCTTGGAGTAGGAATGATGAAAAGGGCGTGCTCAGTGTAATAAAGCTGGTCGGTCACTTTGGCGATGGGGAAGGAGGATATCAGCACCGTCACGGTTGCCGTGCTGGTCACCGAGCCAAACGAGTTGGTCGCTGTCAGCGTGTATGTAGTCGTACCTGTCGGTGTCACCTTCATCGATGTTGTCGCAACCGTGCCGATTCCCGGCAGGATGCTCAGTCCCCATTGACCGGTCACAGACCAGCTCAATGTTGCGGACTGTCCCGGTGCTACCGTCGCCGGAGTGGCGGTGAAGCTCGTGATCGTTGGCGTCGGCCCTGCCGTCACGATGACCTGAGCTGTCTTTGCCCCGAACGCGTTCGTTGCGGTCAACGTATAGGCGGTCGTGGTGAGGGGGTTCACGGTGACCGAAGTCCCGGTGACAGCGCCCACACTCGGGCTGATGCTCAGATCCACGGTTGGCGAACCGGTTACCGCCCAGTTCAGCGTGACCGGCTGCCCTGCCACGACCTTCGCGGTAGATGCGGTGAAGCTTGTGATGGCCGGCGCAGTCCCCACCGGCACAGTGGTGGAAGCGGTCGTGCTGCCGAACGGGTTCGTCGCCGTAATGGTGTAAGTCGTGGTGGCCGTGGGCGACACCTTGACGGATGTCCCGGTCACGGGTCCGATGGCGGGGCTGATGCTGATCGCGGGCGAGCCCGTTGGCGTCCAGCTCAGAGTGGTGGATTGCCCCGGAGCGATCATGGCCGGTATTCCGCGGAAGTTCGTAACTGTCGGCGGTTTACCCGCCGTCACTGTCACCGTGGCGGTGGACGAACCGAAGGGGTTAGTCGCAGTCAGCGTGTAGATGGTTGTCGTGGACGGCGTTACGGAGACAGATGATCCGGTGACGGTACCCAATCCCTGGTTAATAGCGAGGCTGGTCGCTCCCGTTACCGTCCAGCCGAGCGCACTTGGGTTCCCGGCGATAACCAGGGCCGGCGTGGCAGTAAACGCGCTTATGGCGGGTTTGTTGCCGACCGCCACGGTCACGGACGCAGTCACGGTTCCGTATGTGTTGGTGGCCGTGAGTACGTACGTGGTGGTTGCCGCGGGAGTGACCTTGCGCGAGCTCCCGGTCACCGTACCGATGCTCGGGCTGAGCGAAAGTGTTGTGGCGCCATTCACGCCCCATGTGAGCGTGCTCGATTGTCCGGGGTTGATGTTAGGCGGACCCGCCGAGTAGCTGACGATGACCGGCAACGTCCCCACCGTGACTGTAGCCGTGGCGGTCACAGTGCCGAATGTGTTGGTGGCGGTGAGCATGTAGACCGTAGTGGCGGTCGGTGTCACGGTTCGAGAAGTTCCAGTCACCGTGCCGGCGCCCTGATTGATCGAAATGGTCGAAGCGCCCGTGACCGCCCATGTCAGGGTGCTCGACTGGCCTTTGGGGATCTTTGCCGGAGTGGCGGCGAAACTGGTGATGACAGGTCGGCTGCCGACGGTGATCGTCACAGTGGCTGTTGCCGACCCGAAGGTATTGGCGGCGGTTAACGTATACGTCTTTGTTGTGGCCGGCGTCACGCGCACGGATGTGCCCGCGACCTTGCCGATGCCCTGATCGATCGTGATGGTCGCTGTACCGCTCACGCCCCAGATCAGTGTGCCGGTCTGACCGGCGATCAGCCTGGCCGGACTTGCGACGAAGCTCACAATGACTGGCGCCTTCCCCACAGTCACCGTGGTCATCGCCGTCGCACTGCCGAAGCTATTGCTGGCGGTCAGGGAGTAAGTGGTGCTGGCGGCCGGGGTGATCGTGACCGACGTTCCCGTTACGACCCCGATGCCCTGGTTGATGCTGATTGTTGTTGCGCCCGCGACTGCCCAGGATAGAGACGTCGATTGCCCGGCAGTGAGCGTGGTCGCAGCCGCCGTGAAGCTGGAGATCTTTGGCACATCCCCCACTGTGATGGTGACGAAAGCCGTCGTTGATCCAAGGCTGTTCGTGGCGGTCAGGGTGTAGGTCGTAGTTACGGCGGGGACGACTTTGACCCAGGTCCCGGTGACGGTACCCACGCCGCTGACCGAAAGCGTGGTTGCATCCGCGACCGTCCACGTGAGCGTGCTTGACTGTCCGGTGATCAGTTTAGCGGGCGAGGCTGAGAACACGGCAATGGTTGGCTTACTTGTTGCTGTGGCCTGCCGTGGCGAGGATTTATCGGGTACCGAAGCGATTCCCGGGACGGCAACCGTGAGCAGGAGCGACAGCAATGTTCGACAGTGCATGAATAGCCTATAGGCTTATCGCCCAATGCCCGGGATTCTTTCGTTAAATCGCCGGGCGGCCGGAGGAACCTGCCGCAGGCCGATTCGTATCATCTGATTAGCGATGTCTACAGCGATTCTCACAGTACTTTCTCGTCGAAGGTTCCATATCTGGCGCGTGACCACGGTAGTTCTGGTTCTGGCGGTGATGGCGTGGTGGGTTGCCGGGGGCGTGATTCTCTGCGAGGGCGCGCTACACCCCAGCCGGGTGGTTGTGACACGTGAGCCTGCGATGGCACTCGCGAGTGAGATGGA
>Ga0335080_10002235_pt1 | contig 19257 bp, 20 predicted proteins | sample Lox_Sample_34_FD_206720 | JGI IMG/M metagenome (GOLD analysis project Ga0335080, IMG submission 206720) | Soil microbial communities from Loxahatchee National Wildlife Refuge, Florida, United States - Lox_Sample_3.4 | ecosystem: Environmental > Terrestrial > Soil > Wetlands | place: USA...
TGTCGTCCCAGGCATCGTAGGAGTACGGACGGTCCAGCGAGGAAATAAGTTGACGCTTGAGTTCACCCAGCACACGGAGCGCGGCGATAACCATTTCGAGGCCCTCCAGATGTCAGATGGCACGCTACGTTTGCTCGGTCTCCTCTTGGCGCTGTATCAGTCAGCAACTCCGCGATTCATGGCCGTCGAGGAGCCCGAGGCGACCATCCATGTCGCAGCGCTTCAAGCCCTGATGGAGGTCTTCCAGGCACGGACGCCCTACACCCAGGTCCTGCTGACGACGCATAGCGCGGAAATCCTCGACTCGGTTCCCATTGATGATGTTTACCTCGTCGAGGCGCAGGATGGCTTTTCACGCCTCGGCCCTGTGTCTGAGGAATCCATGGCTGTCGTTCAGAGAGCGCTGTTCTCCCCAGGAGAGCTGCTCAGAAGCGGAGAGCTGCGAGGTCGGCTGTAGGCCGTGCCGACCATCGAGGTCATAGTTGAAGGCGACGGCGATCGCGACGCGATTCCTATCCTAATGCGGACCCGTCTTGCCGCTCTCGAGATCTTTGACGTAGATATCGGCAGACCGATCAACGCGAAGGGTCGCGGGAACTTACTTCGGGAAGGTCAGCTTGAACGGTGGTTGCAGTTGGCGGCACTGCGGGATGACGTTTGCGGCATCCTCGTCGTGTGCGATACCGAGGGGGATCCAGCCTGTGACCTGGGTCCAGCTCTCGCCAGGCGGGGGGCCGCAGCGGTGCCCCCCGTCCTAGTTCGACTGACACTCGCAGTCAGACAATTCGAGAATTGGATTGTCGCCTCAGGGGAGTCAACCAACGAGGAGGCTCAAGACGAGAACCAAGATTTCGAAGCCCTTCCAGCCACTGAGATCATCCGTCGCTGGAGAGCCCCTCGGAGCTACGTGAAGCCAATTCATCAACCCCGTTACGCGGCCCGAATCGATCATGTGATAGCCGCTCGAAGGTGCAGGTCTTTCGCGCGGCTTCTCCGCTGTATAGACGAGCTTGCACGCGAGTGTTCGTCGGCGGCCGACGGGGATGAGGCGTAGGGGAGGACGGCACTGAGTCGGAGCCGTCTTGCCTGCCATAGGCCAGCTCGCCGTGAGTCCGAGCCTGCACGTGTATGAGGATGCCGGCCGGGGTTGGTACTGCTTTGGCTGCGGTCGCGGCGGATCGATCTATGACCTGGCTTCGCTTCTGTGGAATCGTGGGACGCGCGGGGACGAGTTCGTGGCGCTGCGCCGCGAGATCGAGGTTCAGATGGCGCGGTGTCGCTGAAGCCGGCGCCATGCTCGTTTTGAGCCACCGGGGGGTGATTCGCCGGTGCGGCCGTCTCTATGTGGCGTGTGGCTTCAGCCGATCACCTACCGCGGGCGGATCGCCGCGTGCGCGAGCGCGACTCGCATGGGTGAGGACCCGATGATGGGCGGGGCGCCGACGATCGGTGAGCCGGGTATGGGCGAGGACCCGATGATGGGCGGGGCGCCGACGATGGGTGAGCCGGCTATGGGCGAGGCGCCGAGGATGAGTGAGCCGGCCATGCACGAGACCCCGACGCTGCCCGAGGCCCCCGAGTCCCAACACGAGTCGCTCCTCGAGCGGGTTTAGCATCTGATTCACCGAGACCGCAAGGAGTGACCAGCGAAGGCGTGAAGGGCTGCTCAGTCCCGGCTGCCGCGACCGGTGGTAGGCGCGGGCGATCGACTTCGTTTTCCGAGACCGCGGCATTACCGCCGTGGGACACGGAGGGCCTCAGCAGGAACCGCCGAGCTGTGCCTTTGTTTCATACACAACCATTTGGTGCGCTCCCGTGCGTCTGATGCTCGACAGCGGTCCCTCGTGGCGCAGTGTGCGCCGCCTGCGGGTTCGGATGATGGAGATTGGCGGCAGAGCCAAGGCTGGCAACCGGTTTTGGTGCCGGACAGGGCGACGTCGACGGTGGTGATCGTCGTCGTGGGTGGTCCGTCTCAGCAAATCCGACCGCGATCACCGGCGCGGTGTGTGTCTCATCCGCTCCGCGATTCCTCAGGCTGGCAGTGAAGTGAACCTTGAATCTTCCGGTGGCCCATGGCTTCGGTCGTCTGGCTTGCGTTTCGGCGGTGATCTGACTTCAGAGCTCGTCTTACGGCAGATCGATGGCCAGCGATTGGCACAGCGCCCTCACGGGTCCCGGCACCAGCAAGACGTTCGGTAAGAACCGCTTACTCCCGGTCCACCTACGTCTCACTTACGCGTGGCTGTCATGCGCAGATTATTGGCGTCACAGATCATACGCAGACGCGTGATCTTAACGGTGATCGGCTTGCTAGCATTGAGCGTCGCGGCCGTCCAGCTCGGCGGGTCGGCGGCAGCCGCACAGAAGCATCACCGCAGGCACAAACAGCGGGACACGCAGAACTTGGGCTCGGCTAGCGGGCTTGGCCAGTTGGGCGGCTTCTTGCCGAGCGACAAGCTCACCTTGGAGAGCGCGATCGACGTCAACCTCAGCAACGAGACGGTCCGCCTCCCGATTTATCCTGGCACCGCGCCGGTACCCGGCGACCCAAGTAAGACCGAGACGGTCTGGTACATCCTGGAGGATTCATCGAACCAGGGAGCGGAAGACGACCTCGGAGTGAATTACGCACCAAAGCTGGCGAATATCGGGATTGGCTGCCCAGCGTGTGTGCAGACGGTCACAGAGGACAACCCATCCCCTGAGGCCAATCCGTTCGGGCCGGCAGTGATTCACTTCCAGGGGGCTCCGGACTTCAGCCCGACGCGGATCGCCGTCCCGGGACCGACCGGGTTCCCGCTGGCCAAGTTCCAGCCCGGCGCGGTGGCCGGGCCTGGCTACAGTCCGTTCATCCGGATCGCCGGGTCGGACACCGTGTACAACGCACCGATCGTCGCTGCGGGGAACGGCCCTTACGACGTTGTGCACCACACGAACGTCCCGGACCGCGTTGTTGGGATTCACATCGCCGCGGAGCCGTCGCCTCCGGGACGGTTCAACGAGTCGTGGGTGGACATGCTGTTCGTCAAGGGCTTTGACGCTGGACAGCCGATCGTCTACCTGAGCACCGACGCCGGGCAGCCACTCACGGCGGTGCTCGAGCGCTCGACGTACGTGCCCGCCCTCAACGACGCCTCCTACAACGGCGGCGATGACTTCCTGGGCTCGGCGCGGGAGCGGCTGTTCGGGTTCATCAACGGCCAGACCGGCGCGAACAACCCGAGCGCGCAGGGGTTCCAGCACCTCGCCTTCGACGGTTACGTCGGGGACGACGCCTCGCTCGATGACACGGCGATGATCAACGCGCTCAGGCACGGCGGTGATTTGCTGAACGTGTTCGGGGACTTTCCGACACTGTCAGATCCGCGGCACGCGGACGCCTACAGTCCCCTCTGGGACGCTCAGCTCGGCCTCTGGACCCAGAAGGCGGTCCAGGAAGGTCTGAACACACGCCAGGTCGATGAAAACGTCGTGCTCAACCTGGCGGCCGATCGGCCCGACCTGCTGACGGGCGTTAACCCGGCCACAGGCCAGCCTCAGCCGTACGGTTCGGTGGGCGTCGACATCAATTGTGCCGTGATCGGCTACACCGCCACGGCACCGACCCAGAACCTGGAGCCGAACGCGCCTGGCTCGCAGTTCCCACCCCGCTAGCCCACCCGCACTTCCGGGCTGGCCGATGGCCTGATAGGCGTCGGCCAGCGCCGGGGTGACCATTGCGCTGGGATCGGCCACCGGCACGAGCCGTTCTTCTCGTGTCGTGCCGGTGGACGCTGGTTCGGTCGGCGCTGGCGGAGCTGGACCGGCCGAGACCGGCAGGCTGGTCGCCCCAGCCCGCCGCCGCCTCGCAATACGCCCACGTCGACGAGATTCGAACTATGCCAGCCTAGGCCCACAACTTCACGAGATGGGGAGCGTCAGTTGCGGCCGGACTCGATCGGCAGCTTCACGTCGATCGCGGTACCGCGATTCGCGCTGCTATCTATGTGGATCGTGCCGCCGATGGCCTCGACTCGGTCGACCAGGCCGGTGAGCCCGGAGCCGCCAGCCGCCTCCGCGCCGCCCCGTCCGTCGTCTCTGACGCTCAGCTCGAGCCAGCCCTCTCGTCGCCTGGCGATGACCTCGGCCCGTGAGGCGTGGGCATGCTTGGCGGTGTTGGTGAGCGCCTCCGAGGTCACGTAGTAGACGGCCACCTCGACGGGCTCCGCGAAGCGTTCGTCGGCAAGCTCGAGGCAGAGTTCGACGGGCACCGCTGACCGTCGCGCCAGTGAGCTCAGCGCCGCGCTCAGTCCGCCCTCGGAGAGCACAACGGGATGAAGGCCACGCGACAACTCGCGGAGGTTTTCCAGCACATCATTCAGCCCGGCTCCCAGGCGAGAGAGGCGAGGCCGGAGGTCATCGAGCTCGGGCGGCACCGTCGCCTCCGCGGCCCGCAGCTCGAGGCCCAGCGATACCAGCCGTTGCTGGGCGCCATCATGCAGGTCGCGTTCAAAACGCCGGCGAGCCTCGTCCCCGGCCCGCACGATCCGTGCCCGTGACTCCGCGAGATCGGAGCGGCTCTTGGCGTTTGCCACCGCCAGGCCGGCCTGGCGGGTGAACTCTGCGATCCGAGCCTCGGTGTCCGAGGGGAGTGACTCTGGTTGGCGCGACAGGACCGCGATCACCCCCCACGTCGCTCCCTCGACCACGATCGGGCTGGACACGGCGGAACGGATCCCGAGCTCGCGCACGGTGGCGGCAATCATCCCCGGCGCCCCGCTGTAGTCCTCCTCGCGCCAGGCCGATCCTGTGCGGTGCACCTGGCCGGCGAGGTTCTCCCCCTCGAGCGATAACCGGGCGCCGATTGGGAGCGTGATCGCCCCATCGCTCCAACCGGCGACGACCGTCGCGCTCGAGTCGGCCTCGAAGCGGAGGATCGCCGTGCCGTCGACCTCCAACAGCACCCCGAGCTCCTCGACGAGCGTCGCAAATAGGTCCTCGGGTGAGAACTCACGCGCCACCAATGTCGCCACGCGTCGCAGCGCGGACTGCTCAGCCGCGAGCCGCTCCACCTTGGCTCGCGACTCGATATTTGAGATCGTCGTAGACACAAGCTCGGCAAACTGCGCGACACGTTCCACGCTTCCCGGTGGTAATGAAGCGCCGGTTTGCGCTGCCGCGACCATGGCGCCCCAGAGCTGCCCATCGACGAGGATCGGACCACCGACCGCGCTGCGCACCCCCTCCTCGCGCAGCACCGCGGCAGTCGGACCCCCGACGTTCGAATAGTCTTCGTATCGGGCTGGGCGGCCGGTGCGAAAGACCTGGTCGAGCATGCCGCCCGGCGCGATCGGCATGTTCGTGCCCGGCGGCATCCGGTCCTCGTGTCTGCCGGTCGCCGCTACGACCGTCGCGCTGCCGTCGGGCTCGAACCGGATCGTCCGGACCACGTCGACTCCGAGCAGCCCGCTGAGTTCCTCCGTCACGAGCGAGAACACCTCCTCGGCCGGCGCGTGACGCGCCACCAGCATGGCCACCCGCCGCAGCGCGGACTGCTCGGCCGCGAGCCGCTCCACCTGTCCTCGGGACTCGACGTTCGAGATCGCCGTCGACACCAGCTCGGCAAACTGCGCCACCCGCGCTTCACTTCCGGGCGGCAACGCTTCAGCGCTTTGGGCCCCGACCGCCATTGCGCCCCAGAGGCGGCCGTCGACGACAAGCGGGCCCGCGACCCCGACCCCTGCGCCCTGCTCGCGTAGGATCGCGCCGACCGGCCCCTGAACCTCGGCGAAGTCGTCGACGCGTGCGGGGCGGCCGGTGCGAAGCACCATCTTGATGACGCTTCCCTCCGGAATCGGAAAGTTGGCGCCCCGCGTCAGCCGGTCGTCGGTGATGCCGTGTGCAGCCGCGACAGTGGCCGTCCCGTCTGGTTCAAACCGGACCGTGCGAACGATGTTGACCTCCAGCAGCCGGCCCAGCTCCTTGGTGACAAGACCGAATACCTGCTCCGGTGGTCCTTGACGAGCGACCAGTTCGGCCACGCGACGCAGCGCGGACTGCTCGGCCGCGAGCCGCTCCACCTTGGCTCGCGAGTCGATGTTCGAGATCGCGGTGGACATAAGCTCGGCAAATTCCGCGACCCGATCTTCACTCCCGGGCGGCAAGCTCTCGGCCGAGTCCGATGCAACGACCATCGCGCCCCACAGTTGCCCGTCGACGATGATCGGCCCCCCGGCGGCGCACCGCACCCCCTCCTCGCGCAAGATGGCCGCGATCGGGCCGGAAAGGGTCCCATAGTCGTCGAGGCGCGCCGAACGACCGGTGCGGAGTACCTGGTCGGCGACGCTCCCCGGTGGCCAACTAACGCTCGTGCCCGGCGGGAGCAGGTCCACGTCCTTACCGAGTGAAGCGACGACCGTGGTGCTTCGGTCCGGCTCGGACCGGATCGTCCGGATGAGCCTCGCCCCCAGGAGGAGACTCAGCTCCTCTGTGACGCGGGCGAATACCTCCTCCGCCGGCGCTTGGCGAGCGACGAGCTCCGCCACGCGACGGAGCGCCGTTTGCTCGGCGGCGAGTTGCTCCACCTTGGCTCGCGATTCGAGGTTCGAGATCGCCGTGGAGACGAGCTCGGCGAACTGCGCGACTCGCTGTTCGGCCCCAGCAGGGTATGCCCCGGCCGAACCGGAGTTAACGGTCATGGCGCCCCACAGCCGCCCGTCAACCACGATGGGACCCGCCGCGGCCCACCCTGCACCCAACTTGCGCATGACACTGCCAAGTTCACCGCCGACTTTGTCGTAGTTCTCGACGTGCGCCGGGCGACCGGTGCGGAACACCTGCTCGATCGCGCTTCCCCCTTCCAGCGCGACGCTTGTGCCGGGGGGGAACGCGTCCTGCGCCGTGCCCCGCACCGCCATGATCGTCACGGTCCCGTCCGGCTCGAACCTGCCCGTCCCGACAGTGGCGACGTTTAGCAACCGATTGAGCTCCTCCGTGACGAGGGCGAATACCTCCTCCGCCGGCGCTTGCTGAGCGACGAGTTCGGCCACGCGACGGAGGGCCGCCTGCTCGGCGGCGAGTTGCTCCACCTCCGCCCGCGACTCGACGTTGGAGATCGCCGTGGAAATGAGCTCGGCAAACTGCGCCACACGGTGCTCACTGCCAGGCGGCAACGCCTCCGCGTTCCGCGCGCCGACACCCATCGCGCCCCACAGACGCCCACCGACCACGATCGGACCCGCCACCCCAGCGCCCGCGACCGCGCTCGACCCGCGCAGTGCGGCGCCGACCGGACCCTTGACCTCTCCGAACTCGGCCACCCGCGCGGGACGGCCGGTCCGGAGCACCTCGCCGATGCCGCTCCCCTCGGGAATCTCAAACTTGGCGCCCTCGGTCAGCCGGTCATCGGCGACACCGCGTGCAGCCAGGATCGTGCCGGTGCCATCTTGATCAAACCGCACCGTACGAACCATGTCGACCTCCAGAAGGAGGCTCAACTCATCCGTAACCAGGCCGAACACCTCCTCCGGCGGTGCCTGCCGAGCGACCAGCTCGGCGACGCGACGCAGCGCGGACTGCTCGGCCGCAAGCCGCGCGGATTCGGTGTCGGCCCGCCGGCGCTCTGTCACGTCGCGTGCCACTCCGTATATGACCGCGTCCTCGACGACGGACGTCGCGGTCCATTCGAACACCCTCACAGAGCCGTCCTTGCGAAAAAGGCGGTTCTCAAACGACAGCGTCGTCTTCCCCTGACCGATCGCGGCGGCCTCGGCTGCTGTCCTCTCGCGGTCATCAGGATGGACTAAGTCGAGATAAGGCCGGGCGAGAAGCTCTTCCGGGGTGTAGCCGAGAACCTGCTCGGCGGCGGGATTGACGCGCGTGAAATGTCCGTCGAAGTCCGCGACGGCCACGAGATCCGGGGAAAGGTTGAAGATGCGGTCGAAGTCTTGCTGCGTCCGCGCTCGCCGCATCGCGATCACGGCCAGAGCACCGGCGAGCGCGGCCAGCAGAAGCCCGCTGGCAAGGATGATCCAAGGCAAGGTTGCGCCCGGGCCGCTGACCGATTCCTTCGGCATGACTACGCTGAATTGCTGTCCCGCGACCGCGAACTCGTCACGAACGGTGTCCCCGCCGGCGCGATCTCCCAACGAACCGTCAACGGGAAGGAACCGTAAGCCCGCAGGGTTCCTCGCCGCGGCGCGCAGTGTCGTCTCGGATAAGAAGACCACGACGGCCCCGGGACGGAGCACCCCGTCGATCAAATTGGGTGCCGGCGCGACCAGGAACAGACCACGCGTGCCGTCGCTGCGAACCGCGACCGGCGTCGCACCCACGCCACCGGGCACGATCGCGCTGTGCAGCGCCGCCGCAATTCCGGGTTCGCGATTCAGATCGACGCCGCGTTGATTCATGGGCGGCAAACCGGAGACCAGCGACATCGGTAGGTAGGGAGAGTTCGGGGGCTCGGGCCTGCGCCGGGCGTCGGGTGCCACGATGGAGAAGCGATTACGCCGCTCGTAGGCCGCGCGGTCGGTGGACTGCACCTCCTCGGCCCACGCGGCAGACGGTATGCCTGCTGGGCTAAGCCACCTCTGTACGTTCGTCGCGAACTCGTTGTTCGTGACGCCACCGGCACCTTCGGTCACCATGAATTGGCTCAGGCTCTGCGTGAGCGACGTCGCGACTTCGAGCTGACTCTCGATCTGTGCGCCCGCTATTGCGATCCGGCGCTCGGACTCGCGGCTCGCGTCCCGTTGGGCGAGCGAACGCGCGAGGATGAAGCCCGCGACCGTCAGCCCGAGAACCACTACTACTGCGGTGATGGGCCGCCACCTCAACGGCGAACCTCCGTTTTTCGACGATTGTGACCATCCCGAATCGCCGGGACAAGCCGAACTCGGCCCGACGGGGGAGCGGTCAAGTCAGCCTGCGCCACCCGGCGATCGCGGTCGTCAGGTCGTTCATCGCCTTCGTGTATGCCTGGTAGGACGGCGGCGGCGCCGCATACCACCCGGTGATCTGGTTCGCCCGGACCGCCGGGAGTGCCGCGAACTCCGGGATCTCCTTCGCCTCCTCGAGCGAGAGATAGATCAGCCGGTCGTCGTAAAGGATCCCGTCCGCCGGGTATTTGTCGGCATGGTCCCAGTCGAATGTGTCCCAGTACGCGTCCGAGGTCTCCGCCGAGACGAGCGGCACCCCGCGGTGCTTGTAGAAGGAGAGGTCGCCGAAATCGCCCAGCTTCGCAACGTACATCGAGTTCTCGTCCCCCGAGACGGCGATGATCCGCAGGTTCGACTTGCGCCTCGCGATCTTGGACAAGCTCTCCGCGGCTTTCAGAAGTCCTGCGCGCGCCCGCATTGTCGCCACGGCCGTTGTGTCCGCACCGAGGGCGCGGGCGAGATCGCCGTAACGATCGATCTGATTCGTCGCGATCATGCGGCCGCTGAGCCCGACGATCGGAACCTGCAAGCCGATCTGCCGCTGCTGCGCGACGTCCTTGAAGCCGAAGAGCAGTGGGAAGGGCGGGGCCCACGGCGCGACGACCAACTCGGCCTTCAACTCGAGCAGCAACCCCAAATCGATCTCGCCGTAGACGGACCCGACGACCTCAGACTCGCCCCACGGGAACCCAGCGAGTACTGGATCGTCGCGCGGATTTTGGCCGAAGACGCCGACGGGGGTCACCCCCCACTGGTCGAGAGCGGCGGCTGCCGTGGTGAAACCCACGATCCGCGTCGGGCGCTTGGCCAACCTCACCGTTTGCTTCCGGTCATCGACGAACGTCCAGCCCGTCGCGTGATCCGCCACCGAGCCGCAGCCCACCACGAAGGTCGCACCCCCTACCAAGCCTGCGGCGAGCACCTGCCTCCGTGTGAGCCGCCATTCGAGCAAGTTCTCGTTCATCGGCTTCCAATGACCCGGGATGCGACCTTCGGCGAGGTCTCGGTCGCCGCCGACAGGATGTTGATCACCTCCGCATTGCACGATGCGATGACAAAATGACGCCCCCAGCCGTGGGAAGCCTTCGCGTGGTGATCGCAGACGACGATGTCCTCCTGCGCGAGGGCATCGCCCGCCTGCTCGAACCGTCGCGCTTTGTCGTTGTCGGCCTCGCCGGCGATGTGACCGAGCTGATGCGGCTCGTCCGCGAGCACGTCCCGGAGCTCGTCGTCTTGGACATTCGGATGCCCCCCTCTCATACGACCGAGGGTCTCGATGCCGCGCAGGCGATCCGCGCACAATTCCCCGAGATCGGAATCCTCGTCCTGTCCGCGCATGTCGAGGTGCATCGCGCGGTGGACCTGCTCTCGGAGGGGCGCGGGATCGGATACCTGCTCAAGAGCCGGGTCACTGAGGTCGGCCAGTTTCTCGAGACCCTCGAGGGGATCGCCGGCGGCGGGTCGGTCATCGACCCGGGGTTGGTGAAAGAGCTGGTCGCGGCGCGCCGTATCCACGATCCGCTCAGCGAGCTGACGCCGCGCGAGCGCGAGGTTCTCCAGCTGATGGCGGAGGGCCGCTCGAACGCGGGGATCGCCCGCCAACTGTGGGTTAGCGAGGGCACCGTCCATAAGCACGTCCGAAGCATCCTCAGCAAGCTCCCGCTCTCGGAGACCGCAGACGATCATCGCCGCGTGCTCGCCGTCATCACCTTCCTCCAGGCTCAATCGCGCCACTCGTCCTGAGCTTGGGCGCCTCCTGCCTAGGTGCTCGGGGTCCAAGTGCACGGGTTCACTGAAGTGCTCGGCCGCGCGGACGTGTACCGGACAGCCGGCGGCGAGCGCGGTTCCGACGGCGCTGGTGCCCACCCCCGACTCGCTCCACAGAGCCCCCTCCACGGTGTTCCGTGCGTCAGCCACCTCTGATCGGAGTCTCGCGACCCCGTGGACCCACAGCAACATGCCGTGACCGTCGCTGACCAGAATCCCGTAATCGCTTTCTTCGGCAAACCGCCTTAGCCAGCGCTGAATCAACGGCGCCCCGGTCCCTAGCGGATCAGCCTCCCATCGCTCCCTGACCTCGCCGCGATCGGCGAGCAGCGTCGGTGCGCGAGACTCAAACGGGTCGACACCAGCGGCCAGCGATCGGTGCCACGATTCCGCGATCGGCCCCCTGGCGTGCTCGAGCCGGCCGGCGCCGAGGTATGCCTCCCACCTCCGCGTAAGCTCGCGCTCCAACAGTCGCGACGACGCTTCATCCACTGCGAGCTCGCGGCTGGTAAGCGCTCGACGACTCCGATCGGTCTGGTTGCCGTGCCGCATCACCCGCAATCTCCGCGTCCGTCGTCGCGAATGTGAGCCAAGAGCCCTTGGATCGCCGCCGCTGACAGCTGCGACTTGGGCAGAAACCCGATCGCGGGGCTGGCCGCAATCAAATCCGCGAAGTCCGCCTCGTCGTGGGTCGAAATCAGGATGGTGCGGCCACCCGCCGTGTCGACGCTCTGCACAAGGCGGCGGACCACGTCAAATCCACTCTCGGGGCCAAGGACGATATCGACGAGCATCACGTCCGGCTCCAGCTCCACCATCAGAGCTACCGCCTCGTCACCGGTCGTGGCGACGCCCACGACCGCTATGCCCTCGCCCTCGAGGAACTCGCTTGCGGCTCGCAGCACGTCGGGGCTGTCGTCCACGATCACGCATCGCAGCGTCATTGCGACCACGCTGCGGCAGTAGGGCCGAGTCGCGCGTTAGCGTTGGCCGCGATCTCAGAGGTGTTGCTGTCGCCGACAGGGTGGCCGGCGGTCGCCATCCTTGCGCGCAGTCGGCGTCTGGCGTCGAACAGGTTCTTGTAGATCGCGTTCCGGTTGGTTCGGAGCTTCACCGCCACGACGTCGATCGGCACGTCGTTGAGAGCGACCGCCACGAACACCTCGCGCTGGCGCTCGGTCAGCTCGCCGATCGCCCGCCGTAGCGCGTCAAGTCGGGCGCGCTGCTCGAGCCGTTCCTCGGGCAGGAGCCCGACGGGATCTGGTAGCTGGTCCCAGGCGAGTTGCTCGGCCTCCGGCGGGTTGCGGCGCCATGCGTGCCGCGCGACCTTGGCAGAGACCTCGAACATCACGAACGTGTACGCCCACGTGGTGAAGCGGCTGTGACCGCGAAACTCATCGAGTCTGTTCATGACGTTGACCACGGCGTCGTTGGCGGCCTGCTGCGCGAGGTCGTCAAACTCCGGACCGCGGATCGAGCGCAGCTGATGGCGGCGGCGCGACAGTTCGTATTCGGCGACGCGCTGGAGCACGTCATGAAGCCTTGCGACCGACTGGTGGTGCCGTGGGTGCCCGACCCGAAGTTGCTCGACCCACCGTCGCGAGTCCGCATCGAGCGCCCCTTGCGCGCCCGAACCAGCGTCCTCATTGCGCGCGCTTCGCCTGCTAGCCAGGGCCACGGGGCGTCGCGCTTGTCGGGGCAGTCGAGGGCATTGGGAAATGGTCCCTCGACCGAGCCGCCGCGTCTGCACCCCCAGGGCCCATTTCCGTATCCCCCCTAGCTGGTAGACGTGTCCACGGCCACGGTGTCGTTGGCGGCCTCGGAGCGTCGCTCTGTCTGAGGGCCCCGGGTCGCGCTACTCGGGCGTGATGTCACCGAGCCGGCGCACCGCTTCGAGCAGCCCGTCGTGATCGGCCCGGCAGCCGGCGCAGCTTTGCAGGTGGATCGCCGTCCCGGGGTAAGTACGGGCTACGTCCTCGCCGGCGAGCTCCAACTCGACGTAGGCGTCGAGGATTTGGGCGCTCGCGGTGCAGCCGGCATCTCCGTCGGTGGCGCGGAGAAGCTCATCCAGGTTGCGAAGATCGGGCATCAGGCCGCCTCCTTCTTGAGCAATCGATCTCGCGCTGCTGCCATCCTGATGCGCAGCTTACGCCTGGCGAGAAACGGGTTCGTGTCGATCCGGTCGCGATACCTGTCGTTCGGAGTTTCGTAGGGCATATTGATGGCCGCGCTTTGCTGATCGAGCCGAAGAGGTCGATCCGGCTTTCGACGACCTCCCGAACCGCGCGGACCTCCGGGCCGATCAGCTTCACGACAGCAGTACTCGCCGCGGTGATCGCGTAGCTGGCGCTGGAGCGTTGTGCGCTGGGCGCAGCGGAGGTCGGCGTTGTCGCCCAGCGAACGCATATTGCCCGGATCGATGACCGCGGCCGCGGCCTGGCTGAACTCCACGTGCACGGGAGCGCGCTTGGTCTGCGCCGCTCGATCGATGGCGAGCAGCATCTCCTGGTTGTCGAAGTTGAACGCCGCGACAACGACATGTTCCGCGTTCGAGCGGTCCATCAACTCGCGTTCGACGTCGCCGATCATCGTGGGTTCTTGCCACCTCCTGGGCAACGACGGCTTCAGGGCGCGGCCGGCGCGGCCACGCAGCTCGTGAGGAAGGCGCCGATCAGCTCGGCGATTTCAGCGTTGTGTGTCGCCGTCACGAAGTGGCCGGTGTCGAGGAGGTGGATCTCGGCGTCAGGCAAATCCTGGAGGTAGGCCCGCGCCCCGTCGGGCGGAAAGAACGCGTCGTTGCGTCCCCAGGGGAGTAGCGCAGGCGGCGTGTACGTCCGCAGGTACTCCTGCCACGCCGGATACAACGCCACGTTGTTCCGGTAGTCATAGAGAAGGTCGAGCATCACCTGGTCGCGGCCGGGCAGCTCCAGGTAGCGCTGGTCGAGCTCCCACAGGTCGGGGTTGACGGTCGTCGGGTCGGCGACTCCGTCGACGTACTGCGACCGCGTGGCCTCGAGCGTGAGGAACCCACGGATCGCGGCTTCGTGCCCGGCCCGGTCACTCCAATAAGGCTCCAGTGCCCGCATCCCCGGGCCGAGGCCGACCTCGTAGGCGTTGCCGTTCTGCAGGACCAGCGCCTGGACTCGGTTGGGATGACGGGTCGCGATCCGGAAGCCGACCGGCGCGCCGAAGTCGAACATGTACAGGCTGAACCGGTCAAGGCCCAGGGCGTGTGTGAACGCGTCCACCGTGTCCGCGAGCCGCTCGAAGGTCGTGATCCCGCTGAGCGCCGGGCTTTGCCCGAACCCGGGATAGTCGGGCGCGATCACGTGAAAGCTCTTTGCCAGCCGCTGCATCAGCGGGTCGTATTGCGCCGACGAGCTCGGAAAGCCATGCAGCAGCAGCAAGCTCGCCTCGCGAGGATCGCCGGCCTCTCGGTAGAAAATGTCGCTGCCGTTCACGGTGACCGTCCGATATGAGGTCATGTGCACTCCTTTGTGCTCACGGCCGTGGGTCTACGGCCTCTTGAGGACATGAGCGCAACCGCCGCGGCCGCTTCTTACCGGGTCCGGCAGTAAGAAAGCTGCGCGCCGAAACACTGAACTCGCGTGAGCGGGCCGGTGTCCGGAGCACCGGCCGTCGCTGAGTGTTCAAGCCACGACCGAAAGGCCTCTGATGCCCGACCGACCGATCATCGTCTTCGACGTCAACGAGACCCTGCTTGACCTCGAGACCCTACGTTCCACCTTTGACCGGATTTTCGACGACCCCGCCGGGATGCGGCTGTGGTTCGCGAACCTCATCACCTACTCCGAGGCGCTGACCCTCGCCGGCGTCTACGTGCCGTTCACCGATATCGGTGGTGCGGTCCTGCGGATGCTGGCGACCACACGTGGGATCTCGATCAGTGACGTCGACGGCGCTGAGCTCACCGATCGGTTCGCATCAATGCCAGCGCACCCAGAGGTTCCCGCGGCCCTGCGCCGGCTACGCGACCACGGCTTCCGCCTGTTCACGCTGACCGACAACACGCTCGAGATCTCCGGGCGCCAGCTCGAGAGGGCAGGCGTGATCGACCTGTTCGAACGCCGCTTCAGCGTGGATGAGACCGTGCGCCGCCACAAGCCCGCGCCAGAGGCCTACCAATCGGTCGCTGACGAGCTGGGCGTCGATCCCGGCGACATGTGCCTGGTCGCCTGCCACGTCTGGGACACGCTGGGCGCGGTCGCGGCCGGGTGGCAGGCGGGGCTGATCCTACGCGAGGGCAACGCACCGCTCGACGTCGGCCCACAGCCGGACTACATCGGCGACGACCTCGACGCGATCGCCGGGCAACTGATCGAGCGCTACCCGGCCCCGGCGCCCACGGTGGATTCCGCAGCGCGCTGAGAGCGTTCGGTCCCGACACCCAAGGAGGCACGACATGCCCATGACCCGCATAGCGATTCGCAGGGGCAAGGCCCCGGAGTACAAGCAGGCGCTGCTGCACGAGATCTACGAGGCGATGCATCAGACGGTGGCGATCAAGGACGGCGACCGGTTCATGGCGATCACCGAGCATGGCGACGACGAGTTCGCCTACGGACCGTTTCTCGGGATCGACCGAAGCGATGATCTCGTTCAGATTCAGGTCTTCTGGGCTCCCGGCAAGACGGTCGATGCCAAGCTCGCGATGTACAGGAAGATCGTCGAGCGCTTGGCAGTCAACCCGGGTGTCCGGCCCGAGGACGTGCTCATCTCGGTGGTGGAGACGGCCGCTGAGAACTGGTCGTTCGGCAACGGCGAGACGCAGTTCTACAAGCCCATTGACCACGAGGCCGCGCTCGGACCCGATCACGACCTCACGCTCAACGCAGCCGGGGACGGCGACCAGCCGTCGCGCTCCACATCGGCGCCGGACAGGTGACGACGGATTCTCGAACGCCGCCGGCCACGGCCGAAACACTCCCCGTCCCCGGAAAGGCGCGCCGAGGCCCGCTGGCTACGTAGGACTGGTGGGACATTTCGGCTCGAGCCGCCACGGCTGCGCACCATCGGCGATCCGCGCGAGCAGCGGCGCGCGACATGGTTTGAACTGTTCTTCGACCTCGTGTTCGTCGCGCCAATAGCCCAGCTCGGAGGCGCGCTCGCGGGGGATCCCTCGGCCGCCGTTTTCGCCCGCTTCAGCGGCCCTGTTCGTGGTGGTGGTCTGGGCCTGGGTTCTCTACACGCTCTATGCCAACCGCTTCGATACCCGACGACCCGATCTCCCGCCTCGCGAACTCGGGCGCCATGCTGGCAATCGCGGCGATCGCGGTGAACCTACACCAGACCTCTGGACGGCCGTTCGCACATCGTCGAGGCCTGTCCCCGCAACGCCGTGCTCGAACACGAGCGCAGCCGCGTTGTGGACGATCCCGTCGCAGGGCGCGCGTCCTTTGCCGGTGGCTGGTCCGGCTGTGGTCATCCGGTTAGTCGTTGAAGAAGTGCGTCTTTGGCCGCTCGAGCAGAACTCCATCCAGGTGGATGTCGACCTTCTCGTTGTAGAACGCGACAAGGCCGGCGATCGGGAGCATCGCGCCCGTGGGGAAGTGGTAGGTCCACGCCAGGTCGGGGTGGGTGCCTTTGTCGGTGCAAACGGACCAGTACTCGCTGGTGACGCCCTTGTACGGGCAGGCGGTCACGGTGTCGGTTGCGATCAGGTGCTCGAAGTTGACCGCGGCGCGATCGACGTAGTAGCGGGTCGGAAGACCGGTTTCGAACACCATCACGCACGTCGCCGCCTCCGCCAGAGCGCGGCCGTCGAGCGCGACCTGTATCGGCCGTGCGGAGCGGAGCGCGTCGACCCGGACATACGGGCTGCGGGGGTGGACAAACACCTGCTCGTCCTCCTCAAACCACGCATCGAGCGCGGCCCAGTCGAAGCGGACGGTGTCTCGCAGTTCCGGCAGCGCCGCGTCGCGCAGGACCTGCGCCGCGCCCGGACGGCTGACCTCGCCCGCGCTCACGGCGTGCAGCTCGACTGGCCCGCGTCGTGTCGCCTTCGTGTGACCCTCGGCGGTCAGTGCGCCGCTTCGGACGTCCGCGAGCGGGATGTAGTACTGCGGGTAGTACGGCCACTCCCACACGTACCAGACGCGCGTCGTATCGAATACCACCTCGTCGGCCAGGACCGCGCGGATCCGCCGCGGGACGGGCTCGATATGGTTGGCCTGGGTGATCGCAGCCGGAAAGCCGCCCATCAAGACTCGTTCTTGGACGCTTACCTCAGAGCTCATCGTCTACGCCTCACCGCGGGCCGGGTAATTGTGCTCCCGCCACCACTTCAGGCCTCCGAGGAGGTCGTCGAGTCGCGGCCGGCCCGCCGGCATCGAGAGGATCGACTCGTAGTAGACGGTGCCGTCCGACGCGATCAGGAACAGACCGGGCTCGTTGAACACCGCCGGTTCATGATCACCGATCCCGTGAGAGACGAACAGTCCCCAGTTCCGCATCTGATCCTGGGTCAACCCGTAGGCGAGCGGCAGCCGGTCGAGCTTCCACTCTGAAGCGAGCTGCTCGGTCCGCTCACGAGTTTCCCCGCTGACCGCGACCACCTCAATCCCCTGCTCGCGCAAGTCGTCCAGACGACGGTTGAGCTCGCTGAGCTGGGCGCGGCAGACCGGGCAGTGCAGGCCCCGGAAGAACACGAGCATCGTGTAGCCGTCGGGGTGCTGGTCGGCAAGCCGGTAGGTCCCGCCCGACAGGAGCGGGACGGTCAGGTCGGGCGCGGGCTGACGCGGCCGGACGCCATGGGCGACCGGGGCTGAAAGGGTGGACATAAACAAGCCTCCTGTAATCTTCGGGACCGGAATGGACTGTACAGTCCAATTGGTGGCGGCCAGCATAGCAGCTCTGGACTGAGCGGTCCAGTCGACCTGTCGGGCACAAGACTTTGGTGGCGGCACACCATCGTCCCCGGATTCGGGTCGTCGGCGTATCGGCGAGCGTGGCCATCAATGACCGAACGAGATGCCCGAGCTGCGGCGAACGCATGCCCGACGACGCCGATGGCGTCGCGGTGTTCCTCTGCATCGAGCACGGCCCTGGTCGTCCTGCGGGTGGTGGCGGCGAGAAGGAGCACCCGGCCGTCAGGTCCGCTGAGGCGTCGCTGGTAAGACCGCGGTCCAAGGCGCCACGAACCCTGGTGGTCACCTCCGATCAGAAAGACAGGAGCCGGACATGGGTCTCTCGTGGCAGCAAGGGCCGGTTGGCCGCAGCCCGAACGGTGAGTTCCTTGTAAGCGGCATGCCGGACCGCGTGCTGTGCGCGGCGCCGCTGCGGCGCCAGATGCGGGCCGAGCTCGGGCGGCGCACCGTCGTGCGAAGCGACAGCTTCGCTGACTTGGAGCGACCCTCACGCCAACCAATGGGTGCTGCACGAGCGCGGCTTCGCAGGAGCCACCAGCAGCCCGTGTATCGCGGGCCGGGTGAGGCAACCACAACGATGATGAGAGGACGAGATGACAGATTCGCCCGGGTGGGACCACGTGACCCACGCTGACGTCGAGCGCGCGCTACAGGAGTACGACCGACTAGGGCCTGAGCGGTTCTTCTCTGAGCACGGGTTCGGCCCTACCACCACCTATGACCTGGTCTGGAACGAGCGGCTCTACCCACCGAAAGCGATCTTGGGTACGGCCTATGAGCTCGCCATGGGCCAGCGACTCGCCTCCGGTGATTTCGAGGGCGGCAAGAGCGGTGCCGTAAAGGCGCTCGGCAAGCTCGGCTTCACCGTCCTCGCGCGAGGATGAACAGTGAGGAGTGTCAAGACCACGTCCGGAATGGCTGATGCCGGATACGAGCCCGGGCGGATCAATACGGAGTGATTCGGACCCACGGGAAGCTGAAACGAGAAGGAGATCACCATGGAGCCACTCGACGGAAACGCGATCGCCGGCCCGCTGTTCGAGTATTTCGGCAGTGAGATGACAACCGCGCCCGGCACGTGCGCTCACTGTGGGACGCGCGCGCAGATCGGCGAGCTCGTCGTCTACGCGCGCGCTCCCGGAGCGGTCGTTCGCTGCCGCCACTGCGCAAACGTGGTCATGGTCCTGGTCCCGATTCGAGGCGAGCTGCGCGTCGACGCGAGCGCATTCCGGATGGAGCAGGCTGAGGCGCAGCCGAGAGCACGGTGAGGCAAGCGAGAAACCTCGCTAGACCGCAACCCATCCCGCAGTCCGGCGCTGACGATCGTTAGACCCCCGGAGCCGCGGGACCGCTTCCCGACGGAGCATGACGCCGTCTAGCCTCGCCTCCGAAAGCCGTCTTGCACCTGCCACGTTGACGAGGGTGACGAGCCCGGGGAGTGCCAACGACGGTGGCCACGACGCGCTTCTCAGCTTCGACTCAAGCGGCGAGCCGCTGGGCCCGTTCAGTAGCGATCCGCGGAATCGTTGATCCGCGTGGCCTGTCGCTCGACCCTTCGGGCGCACTCATCTACCTCAACCGCGGAGACGACCGGGTGTTGGCGCTCGACCACCGGGGAGAGGTCGTGCGCGACTCCGGGCGGATACCGGGAATGGACCCGGGGGGCGGCACGGTCGGGCCCGACC
>Ga0335080_10002236_pt1 | contig 19256 bp, 17 predicted proteins | sample Lox_Sample_34_FD_206720 | JGI IMG/M metagenome (GOLD analysis project Ga0335080, IMG submission 206720) | Soil microbial communities from Loxahatchee National Wildlife Refuge, Florida, United States - Lox_Sample_3.4 | ecosystem: Environmental > Terrestrial > Soil > Wetlands | place: USA...
CCAGCATGCTTCCCGAGACCACCCCATTCAGGTACATCCAGGTATCCCCGGGGATACCGTCGCTTCCCTGGCAGTTCGCCGCATCGCTCGCCGACCAGGCCACGGTGAACGCTTCCCCCGAGACCACGTGGCTCGGCGTGAAGGTGATCGTCACCACCGGCGCCGGCGGAGGCAGCACGGTGAGCGTGGTGCCGAACTCACCCTCGTGGCCCCGTCCTGCGAGGTGCAGTTCTCCTGGACGGTGTAGGTGCCGGAGTGTGGCGCGGCGAGTGCCACCCTTCCCTGGGGCGAGATGTTGTAAGCCAGCGGGCCCTCCTCAATGCTCTGCAGGAGCGAATTGGAGTCCGCATAACATTGGGTGAGGTTCGAGTTCCAGCTGTAACCGACGTAGTCCGCCGGCGAGGCGGAGAAGCGGACCGAATCCTTCTCCAGCGCGGCGCTGACAAAGGGTGGTCCGCTTTCGACGGTGATCGCGACACTCTGCTGCACGGACTGATCGCCCGAGGCGCACACGAGCGTATAGGTGTAGCTGCCCTCTGCCGTCACCGTCGGGGAAAAGAAGTCCTGCCCGCGGAAGCTGTTACTAGTCCAGCCATCATTCGGCGCGCCTCCGGAGGGCGTGCAGGTGTCCGCGTAGCTCAGCCACTGCAGCACGAGCGGCTCACCGAGGCGCCGGTCGGTGCCGTTGGCCTGCAGGACGAGGCTCGGTGTCGCGTACTGGACCAGTGTGTCCACCTCAGCACTGTCCTGGATACCCGGACCGCAGCTGAGGTTGTAGGTGATCTCGCCCGCGGTCGTCTGCGTCGTGGTGGTCGAGCCGGAGGCCGGCAGATTGGTGAGCGCCACGGCTCCGCCGCTCAGGGCGCAGGGCGTGATGTTCGAGCTCCAGGTGAGCACCTCCGGCCGCCCCGTCCACAGGATCGTAGCCGATGGAGTGAGGGTGAGCTGCGGGTACGGTCCCACCCAGGCGACGGTGGTGAGGGTCTTCGCGGTGCGACCGCCGGGATATGCGCAGTTGATCGAGTAGGTCACGCCACCGGGGAGGTTCTCGGTCACCGACTGGCTGCCCGTCGTGGCGAGCGTGCCGGACCAGCCATCACCCGAGACGCCGCCCGTAGCGGTGCATTGGGTGGCGCCGGAGGCACTCCAGGTCAGCTGCAGCGGTGTGCCGTAGATCGCCGTCTGCGCGGAGGCATTGAGGATGATCACCGCCGCGGGGGCGCTCGTGGTGAGGAGCGTACCGGTGTTCAGCGGATCAAGCGCTGCCTTCAGGGTGGCGCTGCCCGTCGAGCTCGTCGTGTCAGCCGTTGAGTTCCACACCGCGGCGAGTGCGGTGAAATCGCCGGCACCGTTCGAGCCGTTCGGACCTGAAACACCCGGTGGCGGACAAGAGCCGTAACCGGAAGGATCACTGGTGTCGCGACCATAGGTGAGGGATCCCACGAGACGATTGTTCTGGTTGAACAGTCCGCTCCCGGAGGCTCCGGGCCCGATGTTGCCGTCCTGGTTCAGCGTCTCGAGGAACGGCGAAAACCCGCTGAAGCGGTTCTCAGAGAGAGCCTGTCCCACCCAGGCGACGTACTGCTTGTCGCTGCCCTCGGCCTGATGGACGGTGTAGCCCCCCTGCACGGCGGCACCGCTGGCATCAAAGCCGGCGAACTGGGCATCCGCAACCACAGGATTGACGTCGAGACGGATCAGCCACGCGTCCTGCTGCTCGACGATGGTCTGCGCACCGGTCTGCGTCGGGACGCCGGGGTCGTAGATCGAGCCGAGCGCGCTGCCGCAGCTGCTGGTGGCATCCCAGAAGACGCTCGTCCCGGCGGCTGCGGACGGGTCATCGGCCACTCCCACCTTGCCGCTGATGCAATGGCGTGCGCTGAGGATGTAGGGGGTGTTGTCGCCCGGCACGTCGTTCACGAGGGTGCCCGAGCACTGAAACTGGTTCTCGATCAGCAACGCGACCGTCGCGGCGCCCGCCGGCGCATTCGCCGCGGTGCTCCGGCAGGCGTAATTGACCGCGCAACTCGAATTGTTGCCACCGGTGAGGGGGTGCTGCTTCAGCTGCCGGAAGTAGGGATGATCGGCGACCCCGGCACCCAGGGAGCGGTAGCCCGCCTGCAGGCTCACGATTCCGAATCGCAGCTTGGAGCGCTCGCTGGCGGCGACGGTGAGCGTGAACTCGAGCGCGGAGCCGGGCTGCACCCGGCTCCAGATCTGCGCGCGGTGCACTTCGCGAGCGCTGTAGCTGGTGGTGGTGCGCGCGCCGCGCACCTCGAGCACTGCGCTCTCAGGGAAGGTGACCTCGGTCGCGTGGAACGACAGCGACACCGCCGTCGGCACCCGCACCGCGTAGCGCCAGACGGCGCGGCCACCGGAGACCGACCAGGTGCCGGCACTCGCGGTCGAGGCGGCATGCGGCACCGGCACGGCAAACTGCGCCGGCGACTGGATGGCGGCGCGGATGAGCGGCCGCAGGTCGGTGTTGAGGGTGTGTACCGGGACCCGCGGCGCCGCGGCGAAGGCCAGCGTGGAAGTCAGCAGGGTAAGCGCACCAACCGGCGCGCCGGATGCGACATATCCTCATGTTTCAGCCTTCGGCCGTTATTGTTGGTTTTGGCAGGCCGCGACACGGCTAACTCTGCGCCCAAGTTTGCGCCGCAACAAGACCCCGCCAGCCGTACTCCTCTTATAAGGGGTCTATAAGGGGTCTGCGCTCAGGAGCCCAGCGGCCGCTCGGAACGGCTGGCAGCGGCCGGGCGCAGCCGGCCGAGGAGCGCAAACACCATGGGATTGAGGACGATCGAGAGCAGCGCGCCCGCCACGATGTAGCTCTGTCCTTCTGGCGGCAGGACCTTCATCGCCACTCCCATCACCGCGAGGATGAAGGAGAACTCCCCGATCTGCGCCAGTGCGGCCGAGACGGTGAGCGCGGTAGAGAGCGGGCGCCCGAGCAGCCGGACGATGAGGAATGCGGCGAGTGACTTGCCCAGCACGATGATGGCGAGCACCTCGAGCACCTCGAGCGGGTGCCGCACCAGCACCTCCGGCTCGAACAGCATGCCTACCGCGACGAAGAACAATGCCGCGAAGGTGTCCTGCAGCGGCTGCAGGTAGTGTGCCGCGCTGTGGCTGTGGTCCGAGCCGCTGATCACCATGCCGGCAAAGAAGGCACCGAGTGCCACCGAGACGCCGAACAGCTTGGCGGCGCCGAAGGCGACCCCGAGTGCCAGCGCCACGGCGGCGAGCGTGAACAGCTCGCGCGACTGCGTGCGCACCGCGTGGCGCAGGATCCAGGGAAACACGCGCGCACCGACGATGAGCATCAGGGCGACGAACAGCGCCACCTTGCCCAGGGTCGCGGCGAGCGGGTGCCAGAGCGTACTGCCCGGGCTCGCCGCAAGGCCCGGCGGCGCCTCCCCGCCGAGCACGCCGGCGAGCGCGGGCAGCAGTACCAGGGCGAGCACGGTGACGAGGTCCTCGACCACCAGCCAGCCGACGGCAATGCGCCCCTCCTCGGTGGCGAGCGTGCCCTGCTGCTCGAGTGCCCGCAGCAGCACCACCGTACTGGCGACCGACAGGGCAAGCCCGAAGAGCACGCCGGTGCCGAAGGTCCAGCCCCAGAAGTGCGCCGCGCACATGCCGAGCGCGGTGGCCACGAGGATCTGCGCGAGCGCTCCGGGGATGGCCAGCGCCTTCACGGCCATGAGGTCGCGCAATGAGAAATGCGTGCCGACCCCGAACATCAGCAGCATGACGCCGATCTCGGCCAGCTGCGGCGCGAGGTGCGTGTCGGCGACGAGGCCGGGCGTGTAGGGGCTGAGCGCGATGCCGGCCAGCAGGTAACCGACCAGCGGCGGCAGCCGCAGCTGCACGGCGGCGAGCCCGAACATGAACGCGAACGCAAGGCTGAGCGCCAGCGTCGCGATCAGGGCGTCCTCGTGCAGCATGCCGCGGTTTTGGTCAGCCGGCCGGGTCGAGCAGTGCGCGCACCAGCGGCTGCAGCTGCGGCCGCGCCGGGGTCAGGTCCGCACCGGTGCCGGCGATGATGCGCTGCAGCTCGGCACGCGCGCGCTCGAAGTCATCGTTCACCACGACGTAGTCGAACTCGCGGTAGTGACCCATGTCGGCGACCGCCTCACGCAGGCGCCGCCCGATCACCTCGGGCGCGTCGGTGCCGCGCTTGGCGAGGCGCTCGGCGAGCGCCTGCCGCGAGGGTGGCAGGATGAAGATGCTGATGCAGTCGGGCAGCGCGGCGCGCACCTGCTGCGCGCCGTTCCAGTCGATCTCGAGCAGCACGTCGTGGCCGGCGCGCAGCTGCTGCTCGACGAAGCCCCGCGCGGTGCCGTAGTAGTTGTCGAACACGCGCGCGTGCTCGAGGAACTCGCCGCGCCCGACCAGTTCCTCGAACTGCGGCACGCTGATGAAGTGGTACTCGCGCCCGTCGCGCTCGGTGGGACGGCGCGGCCGGGTGGTATGGGAGATCGACAGCCGCAGCCGTGGCTCGCTCTCGAGCAGCGCGTTGACCAGCGAGGTCTTGCCGGCGCCCGAGGGCGCGGTGATCACGAACAGCCGGCCGCGCTTCATGAGGCGGCAATATAGCCCTCGCGGACGAGTCCCGCGACGAGCGCCTGCAGGGCCTGCGCACGGTGGCTGACTGCGTTCTTCTCCTGCGCCGCCAGCTGCGCGGCCGTGCGCGTCTCGCCGCTCGGCACGAACACTGGGTCGTAGCCGAAGCCGTTCTCGCCGGCCGGCGTGCGCACGATATGCCCTTCCCAGGTGCCGCTGGCGATGAGGGGCGCGGGGTCCGCGGCCGCGCGCAGGCAGGCGATGACACACTGGTAGCGTGCCTGGCGCGCCGCGTCCGGCACCTCCTCGAGCTCGAGCAGCAGACGATTCAGGTTGTCTGCGTCGCTGGCATGCTCGCCCGCGAAGCGCGCCGACCACACGCCGGGGCGGCCGCCGAGCGCATCGACCTCGAGGCCCGAGTCATCGGCGAGTGCGGCCAGGCCGGAGTGCCGCGCTGCATGCCGCGCCTTGAGGATCGCGTTCGCCTGGAAGCTGGTGCCGGTCTCGGGCGCCGGCCGGATGCCGAGTGCGTCCTGCGGGATGAGCTCGACGTGCAGGGGGGCGAGGAGCGCCGCGAACTCGCGCAGCTTCCCGGGGTTGCTGCTGGCGAGCACCAGGCGCATCAGGACCGCTTCAGCGCCTGCGCCTGCAGCGTGAACAGCGTGCCGATGCCCTGCACGGCGAGGTTGAGCAGCGCATCCAGCTCGTGACGGCGGAAGGCGTGACCCTCGGCCGTGCCCTGTACCTCGACGAAGGCCCCGCCGTTGTTCATGACCACATTCATGTCGGTCTCAGCCTGGGAGTCCTCATCGTAGTCCAGGTCCAGCACCGGCACGCCGCCACAGATGCCGACCGAGACCGCGGCCACCTGGCCGTGCAGCGGGCTGGCGGCGATCAGGCGCCGGGCGACCAGCCGTTCGCACGCCTGGGCGAGCGCCACGTAGCCGCCGGTGATGGAGGCGGTGCGCGTGCCGCCGTCGGCCTGCAGCACGTCGCAGTCGAGCGTGATCGTGCGCTCGCCGAGCGCGCGCAGGTCGGCCACGGCGCGCAGCGAGCGGCCGATGAGGCGCTGGATCTCCTGGGTGCGCCCGCTTTGCTTGCCGCGCGCCGCCTCGCGCGCGGTGCGCGTGTGCGTGGCACGCGGCAGCATGCCGTACTCGGCCGTGATCCAGCCCTGGCCCTTGCCGCGCAGGAAGGGCGGCACCGTGTCCTCAACGCTCGCCGTGCACAGCACCTGCGTGTCGCCGAACTCGATCAGCACCGACCCTTCCGCGTGCTTGGCATGGCGGTGCGAGAAGCGCACGGGGCGCAGCTCATCGGGTGCACGTCCGGAGGGTCTGCCCACGGCCCGCAACCCTAGCTGCCGAGCCAGCGCAGCGCCGCGGCCGAGGTGTTGTCGCTGCCGTTGCCGGCGCGCTTGACCGCGCGCTCGCCGAGCTTCAGCAGCTTGTCCTTCAGCGCCCCGGGCGTGCCGAGCTCGGCCACGATCTCCTCGTCCTTCAGCGATCCCCACAGCCCGTCGGTGCATACCAGCAGCACGTCATTGGCGACGATCGGCCGGCGCCGCGCCAGTGACATCTCCGGCAGGATCGGATCCCCGCCGAGGCAGCATTCGACGAAGTTGCGCATCGGGTGGTTGTGGGCCTGGTCGGCGTTGATCAGGCCCTCGCGCAGCAGCAGCTCGACGTGGCTGTGGTCACGGCTGCGCGCGACCAGGCGGTTGCCGCGCACGTGATAGAGGCGGCTGTCGCCCACGTGCGCCCACCAAGTGGCCTGCTGCTGCACCAGGCAGATGGCGCAGGTCGCGCGCGGGCGCTGCTCGAGCGGCAGCTGCGCGCCAAGCTTCACCACCTCCTCGTGGGCACGGCCCAGCGCCAGGTGCAGGAAGCCGAGCGGATCGAACAGCGGCTGCGGCGTGCGCCAGAAGGCCTCGGTGATCACCTGCTGGGTGACCTGCGCCGCCCTGGCACCGTCGGCGTGGCCGCCCATGCCGTCGACCACGACGAGCAGGGCGGCGTGCTCGGCGATCGCCGTGCTCACCCGGTCCTGGTTCTCCTCGCGTCCCCCGAGCAGGCTGATCTCAGCGCTTTCGACTCGCAAGAGCAAACCCATGCATCTGTTAGACTTGCCTGCACTTTATATCACCTGCGCGCCGCACCGGCGTAGCGCCACGCCGCAGATCGCCCGTGGCCGCCGCGCTCGCAGCTCCAGCCGAGTACCACGGACGCACTTACATGATCGCGAGCATGACTGGTTTCGCGCGCCGCGAGAGCAGCGGGCCCTGGGGAACACTGGTCTGCGAGGTGCGCAGCGTCAACCACCGCTTCCTCGAGGCCGGCTTCCGGCTGCCGGACGAGCTGCGCGTCGCCGAGAGCGACTTCCGCGCGCGCCTCACGCGGCAGCTGCGCCGAGGCAAGGTCGACTGCACGCTCAGTTACCGCCGCCCGCAGGGGGTGGAGGGCGCGCTGCAGGTGGATGCCGCGGCGCTCGAGCGGCTGCTGGCCGCGGTGCACGTGGTCAGCCACGCCCTGCAGCATTCCGGCAGCGTGAACGCGCTCGACGTGCTGCGCTGGCCGGGCGTGGTGCGCGAGGAATCAGCCAGCGGCGAGGAGCTGCTGGCGGCAGCCCAGGCCCTGTTCGGTCAGACGCTCGATGAGCTCGTGGCCATGCGCGCGCGCGAGGGCGCGCGGCTGCGTGAACTGCTCGAGCAGCGCTGCGCGGGGCTCGAGGCGCTGGTGGCCGCTGTGCGCGCGCGTCTCCCCGAGGTGCAGGCACGGGTGCGCGCGCGTCTCGCGGAGCGCGTCAGCGAACTCGCCGGCAGCGCGGATCGCGAGCGCCTCGAGCAGGAGCTCGCCATCCTGCTGCAGCGACTGGACGTGGATGAGGAGCTCGAGCGCCTGAGCGGACACATCAGCGAGGTGCGCCGCGTGATCGCCGGGCAGGAGCCGGCCGGCCGCCGCCTCGACTTTCTCATGCAGGAGCTGAACCGCGAGGCCAACACGCTCTCCTCCAAGTCACAGGACCTGGAGACCACGCGCAGTGCCGTGGACATGAAGGTGGTCATCGAGCAGATGCGCGAGCAGGTACAGAACGCCGAGTAGCACTGCGCGGCCAGAGGCCCGAACACCGTGTCTTCGCCGGGCTTAGAGCTGCTCAGTCATCCGGTACCGTGCTCCAGCCACGGCTGCCCGTCGCTGCCGCCGGGGGAGCCTCCGGGACCTCACGCCGCGGCAGCAGATGGTGCGGCAGGAAGAACCCGTTCGCGACCAGCGTGGGCACGATGGCGCTGCCGATGACCGCGGCGATGAGGTACGAGTACTGCCGCTGGTCGATGATGCCGTGCGCGAGCCCGAAGAGCGCGGAGATGCTGCCGAAGGTGAGGCCCGTCGACATGAGCAGTGTCGTGTACATGGATTCCTTCAGCGGCGCCCCGAACACGCGCGTGACCGGATACACGCCGATGAACTTGGTGAGCATCTTCGAGCCGAGCAGCGCACCGAGGATGCCCAGCCCCGCCGCCAGCGCCGGCAGCGACACGAAGGAGCCGGCGCGGATGAAATAAAACGGCGTCAGCAACCCGAAGGTGAGCGTGCGCAGGCGCCGCACCAGGGAGTGATCCTTGCCCACGGTGCTCGCCAGGATCATGCCGAGGATATAGGCCGGCAGCACCGGCTCGCTTCCGGCCCACAGCGCCAGCGCTCCCAGTGCGAACATGGCCAGCAGCAGCAGCTTGGCTTCCAGCTCCGAGGGACGCCCGCCGTAGCGCGCGAAGAAGCGCGGCACCAGCCAGGGCAACACCACGAAGGCCGCCGCGCTGCCGCCGGCGAAGGTGAGGGTGCGATAGCCGAACGGCGCGAACTTGAAGCCGAGTGCCAGCACGGTCGCGAGATCGTTCACGAAGCACGCCGCGAGCACCACCTTGCCGTACTCGGTGCGGTTGAGACCGAACTCGAGCATCACCGCGTAGACCACGGCAACCGAGGTGGTGGAAAGCGCGATGCCGGCGAGCCAGCTGGCATCGCTCCCCCAGCCGAGCAGGAAGCGTGCGGTCAGGGCGCAGCCGAGGAAGGGCGCGAGGAAGGCGACCAGCCCGACCACGGTCGCCTGCTTCCACTCGCGCCGCATCACCTGCGGGTCGAGTTCGGCGCCGGCGAGGAAGGTGAGCACCACGGCGCCGATGCTGGCGAGGAACTTGATCCACGACTGATCGGTGCCGAGGGCGCTGGCGCCGAGCGCGGCGCCGATGATGAGCTGCGCCACCGTGCCGACGATGATCTCGGACATGGCGGTGGCGATGCGCAGCCAGATCGACAGCAGCGTCGCGAGCAGCGCCAGACCGAGCCACAGGGCGGCGAGGCCGTAGATCTCGGTCACGGCTCGCTCCTGCCCGGGTGTGCCTGCTGCCCGATGACACCGAACTGTGCCGGCAGCCGTGCATACACCAGGCTCAGCTGTTCGTGGCGCAGGCTCTCGAGCAGCCGGTCGGCCATCTCATTGGTGACGATGAACTCGATCTCCATCGTCAGCTCGCCGGCGAGTTCGAAGAAGTGCGAGCTGTGCAGCACACCGTGGCGCCCGAATCCCTCCACCGCGCGAAAGACGGAGCCGCCGTGCACACCCATGTGCCGGGCATGCTGCAGCAGCCACTCGTACAGCAGCTGGTGACGATGGCGCACGTTCTCGTGCACGTAGAAGCGCAGGTAAGTGCCGTTCAAGGTGCCGTCACCGGCGGGGTGGGTCGTTGCCACGCTAGCCCTCCAGGGATGTACGAACGAGAAGCGCGCCCAGCGCCGTCATCGACAGCGAGCCCAGCACGTGCAGGGCAATGGCCGCGGCCGCCCCAGCCATAGCGCTGCTGCAGCAGCAGTGTCACGGTCTCGGCCGAGAAGGTGGAGAAGGTGGTGAGTCCGCCGAGAAAGCCGGTGACCAGCAGCAACCGCAGGGTAGGGCGGGAAGTGCAGCGGCTCCGCCGCCGCCGTCATCACCGCGCCGATGATGAGACCGCCGAGGAGGTTCGCGCTCACCGTCCCCAGCGGCACCGTGGGAAAGACCGGGTTGAGATAGATGCCGAGCGCCCAGCGCAGCCAGGCTCCTGCAGCGGCACCCGATCCGACGGCCGCAAAGCCGTGCGCGGGCAACGGTCAACCCTTCAGTGCGACTGCAACGCTTGTAGCAGGCCGGGCGGGGGCAAGGGGCAGGGTAGTCGCACGTGACCTACCACTACGCCGTCCGACGGCGGGGGTAGGCATCATCAGCCTTGCAGCGGTTCGCGGAGAATGCCATCTCCGGTGTCATCGAGTCTAAGACGCCACCGGCGAACAAATCAACCGCAGGCTTTTCAACTCGTACTGCGCTGCGAAGATTCGCAGCGCTCGCAAAAGCCTGCGCCGCGGAATCAGCTCAGCGAGGCAAGCATCAGTGCTCCTGCTTGGCTTCCGGGTACATACAGGAGAGGCGCGCTAGGCGGGCAGCCTCGGCGATGCTCTTCTTCTCCAGCGCCGTCTTCTGCTCTTCGTAGCAGCGCGTGAAGTCGTTGGCCGGCACTGCGCGACCGTTGTCGGACTTGTAGGTCGGCTCAGCCGTGGCCTCCGCGCACAGTGCCCGGATGTCATCGCCCTCCATCTCTCCTCCGGAGGCCACCGCGCTCAACAGGCAGTTCGAGTAGGTCGGCTCGCTACGAGTCGCCGCCACTCTGCTCTGATCGCAGCCGCACAGGGTCAGCGCGGTGGTGCCGAGTATCAGAAAAAGCGCCAGTGAGGCTTTCATGTGTCCGCATTCTTTGCAGTCGCGGGAGACAACCATGTAGCAGCAAATGCGTTCGACGTACAGGCGCCCTGCCATTTGCACCCGAAGAAACGACCGTTCTCTGGATGCTGCGGGCGCTCGCGGCAGCCGCGGCCTCTGGCGTACAGCCGGTGGCTGGCCACCCCGGGGATAACTCCTCAGCTACGCCTTCGAGGATGTCGCCGCCGCGGAGCGTATCTGCAGCGCTTTACGCGCCGGTGGTATCGAGGTCTGGTACGACCGCAGCGAGCTGCGCGGCGGGGACGCCTGGTCTACGTGCGCCACGACCGCTTCTCCACCAACCTGCGCGGTGCGGCCGCCTACCGCAAACTCCTGGTACAGCTGAAACTGCCGCCCTGACCCGGTGTGCCCGGTGGCCGCCGTCGCCCCGCGCTACCATGAGCGCATGGCGAGCTGGACCCACCGCTACGCGCACATCAACGGCCTGCACACGCACTATGTCGAGCAGGGCGCCGGGCCGCTCGTGGTGCTCTGTCACGGTTTCCCGCACCTGTGGTTCTCGTGGCGCCACCAGATTCCGGCCATCGCGGCGGCCGGCTGGCGGGTGGTGGCGCCGGACATGCGCGGCATGGGCCAGACCGAGGCGCCGCCCGATCCGCGCGCCTACGACGTGCCGCACACCACCGGCGACCTGCTCGGCCTGCTGGATCACCTGGGCGAGGAGCGCGCGGTCTTCATCGGCCTCGACTTCGGCGTGTTCGCCATCTACGACCTCGCCTTCCGCGCGCCCGAACGGCTGCGCGCCATCATCGGCCTGGAGAATCCCGCCACGCCACACAACCCCGAGCTCGCGCCGCTGCGCGAGGCGGCCGAATGGGCCCGCCGGCACTTCGTGCACATCCACTACTTCGTCCCGCCGGGCCTGGCGGACGCGGCGCTCAATGCCCAGCCGCGCGAGTTCCTTACGCGCGTCTTCTTTGCCCTGAGCGGCGACTACCATTACCTGGACGTCTGGAAGCACCCGCCCGGCACCGCGTACCTGGAGGCGCTGCCAGCGGCGCCGCCGCTGCCGTGGCGCTGGCTCTCCGAGCTCGAAATGGAGTTCTTCGTCAGCGAGTACGCGCGCAGCGGTTTCACCGGCGGGCTCAACTGGTATCGCGCCATGGACCTGCGCTGGGAGCAGCGGCGGCGCTTCGAGGGCCTGAAGAATCCGGTGCCGTTCTTCTTCATCGGCAGCGAGCGCGACTGCGACCTGGAGGCCTGGCACGGCGCCGACCCGCTCGGTGTGCTCAAGCGCCAGTACGAGGATGTGCGCGGCGTGGCGATGGTGGCGGAGGCCGGACACCTGATGCAGATGGAGCGTCCCGCGCAGGTGAACGAGTGGCTCCTGCGCTTCCTCGGGCAGCTGCGCTGAGGGGCAGAGGCGCATGCTCACCCTGCCGCCGCTCTCGCTCTACGTGCACTTGCCCTGGTGCGTGAGAAAGTGTCCCTACTGTGATTTCAACTCCTACACGCTGCACGGCGAGCTCGCCGAGGCGGCCTACGTGCGGCGCCTCGTGCAGGACCTCGAAGCGCAGAGCGCCAAGGTGGGCGGCCGCAGCGTGCGCACCGTCTTCTTCGGCGGCGGCACGCCCAGCCTGTTCTCCGCGGAGGCTTTGGGACGGGTGCTGCAGGGCGCGCGGCGTCACCTCGCTCTTGCGAGCGACGCGGAGATCACGCTGGAGGCCAACCCCGGCACCATCGAGCGCGGCGCCTTCCGCGAGTACCGGGCGGCGGGCATCACGCGCGTGTCCCTGGGAGCGCAGAGCTTCGATGCCGAGCGCCTGCAGGCCCTCGGGCGCATCCACTCGCCACAGGAGACGCGCACGGCGGTGGCCGAGCTGCACGCCGCGGGCCTAGGCAACTTCAATCTCGACCTCATGTACGCGCTTCCGGGCCAGTCGCGGGCAGGTGCGCTGGCGGACGTGCGGGAAGCGCTCGCCATGGCGCCCGCGCACGTCTCGCATTACCAGCTGACGCTCGAGCCGGGCACGCCCTTCGCCGCGCAGCCCCCGCCGCTGCCCGATGATGATGCGGCCGCCGAGATGCTGAGCGAATGCCTCGCGGCGCTCGCGGATGCGGGCTTGGCGCAGTACGAGGTTTCCGCCTACGCACGCGCTGGCCGCCAGTGCGCGCACAACCTCAACTACTGGAGCTTCGGCGATTACCTCGGCATCGGCGCCGGCGCGCACGGCAAACTCACCTTCCCCGAGCGCAACGAGATCGTGCGCACCGTGCAGCCGCGCGAGCCGCGACGTTACCTCGCCGCCGCGCCCGGCACGCTGACCCAAAGCGCCGTGCCACCCGCGGAGCGGCCCTTCGAGTTCATGCTCAATGCGCTGCGGCTGTGCCAGGGCTTTGACGCGCAGCTGTTCACTTCCCGTACCGGGCTTAGTCTCGATTCGATCGCGGCACCGCTGGCGGCCGCGCTCGAGCGCGGCCTCGTCCTGAGCGAGCAAAATACCTACCGGCCGAGCCCCCGCGGGCTGCGTTTTCTCAACGACACGCTGCTGCTTTTCATGGCCGAAAACCCGCAAATGACCGGTGATTCCGCGTTGTCAATTGCCTGTCACCAGGTCGGCACAGGCAATCCGGCGGGTTTATTCACAGCATCGGGGGGTGCGATCGCAGAATGAGTGAATTACGCGGCAAAGCGGCCAAGCTGCTGAACGAGATGCCCATAACCCATTGAAGAAACAGGTCCAAAATGCCTGCTCATTTTTTAACCAAGGTAATAAATATGCAATGTGGCTGCGAAAACCCGGCCCCCCGGACGCAGCCATCCACAGAGTTGTCCACAGCTTCTGTGGATAAGGAAACGGCCGCGGCAGGGCTGCGCCGCGGCCGCGCTTGAGGGGCGGCCCCGCTGCCGCTAAACTCCCGCGCCCTTTAACTTGTGCTGGCGCGCCACCATGTAGCGCCATCCACCCGACTTGAACGCTGCGAGCCCGCCATGAAAGACGCGATCCACCCGGCCTACAAAGAGATCACCGTCAGCTGCACCTGCGGCAACACGTTCAAGACCAGCTCGACGCTCGGCCATGACCTGCAGGTCGAGGTGTGCTCGAACTGCCACCCCTTCTATACGGGCAAGCAGAAGATCGTGGACACCGCCGGCCGCGTCGACAAGTTCCGCCGCAAGTACGCGAGCGCCGGCGCGAAGTAAGCGCCGCTCCCGCCACCTCCCCGAGACACCCGCTGCGCCGGTTACCGGCGAGTAGGCTCGTGCCTTGATTCGGGGCACGGACCATGTAACCCTCCTGCGCGCACACGTGCGCGCGCCGCCCGGCGCCGCCGCGTCCCCGCGTAGCGATGGAAGACGGCAGCCGAGATGACGGACAAGAAGGGCAGGACGATCGAGCTCACCGACCGCGACAGCAGCCGCAGCACGCAGCTGCCGGTGCGCAGCGGTACCCTCGGTCCGGCGGCGCTCGATGTGTCCACGCTCTACAAGGACCTCGGCGTCTTCACCTACGACCCGGGCTTCCAGTCCACGGCCGCCACCGAGAGCCGCATCACCTACATCGACGGGGACGCGGGCGTGCTGCTGTACCGCGGCTACCCGATCGAGCAGCTGGCCGAGAAGAGCTCCTTCATGGAGGTGGCCTACCTGCTGCTGATCGGCGAGCTGCCCACCGCGCGCCAGCTCGAGGAGTTCACCGGCAACATCCGTTATCACACGATGATCAACGAGTGGCTGCTGCGCCTCTTCGACGCCTTCCAGCACAACGCCCACCCGATGGCCATGGTCTCGGGCGTGGTGGCCTCGATGTCCGCCTTCTACCACGACACGATGGACGTCCATAACCCGCGCCATCGCGAGATCTTCGCCCATCGCATCATCGCCAAGATCCCGACCATCGCCGCGGCGGCTCACAAGCACTCGCTCGGTCAGCCCTTCATCTACCCGCGCAACGACCTGGACTACGCCGGCAACCTGCTCAACATGCTGTTCGCGGTGCCGTGCGAGGCCTACAAGCTCGACCCGATCGCCGCCAAGGCGCTCGACCTGCTGTTCGTGCTGCACGCCGACCACGAGCAGAACGCCAGCACCTCGACCGTGCGCCTCGCCGGCAGCACCGGCGCCAACCCGTACGCCGCCATCTCCGCCGGTGTCTCGGCGCTGTGGGGCCCGGCGCACGGCGGCGCCAACGAGGCGGTGCTGGCGATGCTCGAGCAGATCGGCACGGTCGAAAACATTCCCAAGTACCTGGCGATGGCCAAGGAGAAGTCGAGCCACTTCCGCCTCATGGGTTTCGGCCACCGGGTGTACAAGAACTTCGACCCGCGCGCCAAGATCATCCGCGCCATGTGCCACCAGGTGCTCGCGCAGCTCGGGCGCGGCGACAACCCGCTGCTCGAGCTCGCCCAGCGCCTCGAGGAGATCGCGCTCAAGGACGAGTACTTCGTCGAGCGCAAGCTCTACCCGAATGTGGATTTCTATTCTGGGGTCATCTACAGCGCCATCGGCATCCCGCGCTCGATGTTCACCGTCATGTTCGCCATCGCGCGCACCGTGGGCTGGGTGGCGCACTGGCAGGAGATGATCTCCGACCCGGCGATGCGCATCGGCCGCCCGCGCCAGCTGTACACCGGCCCGGTACAGCGCACCTACGTCGACATCAAGAAGCGCGGCTGAGCCCGGGGGCTCTGCCGGCTAGTCCTGTGTCTGCTCGAGCTTGCGGCCGTTGGTCGGCTGGGTCGGCCGGGCGTTGTTCGGATAGCGGCCCGCGAACTGCACGATCTGGCCGCGCGAAGCCTGCATCTGCCGCTTGAGCACCAGCCAGCGCACGTGCTCGCTGCACGGCGGCGTGGTGAGTGAGCCCTCGAAGGTGTAGTAGCCGCGGTTGCGTGGCAGCAGCTGCGTGAAGTCGAGCGTCGCGCCCGGCACCGAGTGCTCCTTCTCTCCCGGCGGCGGGAAGTTGTCGAACACCTGGCGCAGCAGCGCGTTCTCGTTGCCGTTGCGGATCAGCACCGCCACCACCGCCAGTTCACCCTGCGCATTCTTGTGCACCAGGTGGGCGACCAGCGCGTAGCGCTTGCCGGCGATGCGCTCCTCGCTCGGGTAGTGGAAGTGCACCTGCACGAGATCATAGTGATCCGCGCCGACCGTGATGCCGCCGCTGCCGGCGGGGGCATTCACCTGCATCGAGTGGCCGGTGTCGACCACGGTCAGCGGCACGGGCTTGTAGTCGAACTCTATGGGCGGCAGCTTCGCCGGGGTGGCGTCGCGGATGTCGATCGGTGACTGGCGCGTGCCGACGCCGCAGGTGGCGTAGTCGGGTTCCAGGTCGCCCCAGCGCGCCGGGCCGGTGTCGCCCGAGTAGCTCCAGTGCGGCGCCTCGCCCTCGCTGCGTGCGCCCGCAGCCAGCGGCACCATGGCAAGCGCCCCGAGCGCGATCCACAACGCAAACGGCTTTCTCATGATCCGCTCCCCATGCGCAACTTCGCGCGCGGAACTATAGCAAGAGCTGCGCGGCGCGACGGCCGCGGCGTGGTGACAGCTTCAGGCCTGTTCGAGCAGCGCCGCCACCTCGAGCACGTTGGCGCGGCGCATGGGCCGCCCGTCCACCGGGCTCACCGGCGCCTGGCGGATGCCGTCCGGCGGAAACACCGTCACCTCGATCGGCTGGTCGTCCATCTCGAAGCGCACCCCGGGGAAGGCGCGGATGCGCTCGGCATTGAGCTTGACGCGCCGCTCGGTGACCTCGTGCGGAATGCCCTCGTCGATCAGCTTGAGCGTGACGGATTCGGCGCGCTCGGCGAACAGGTGCAGCTGCACCTCCGAGTGCGCGGTGGCAGTGCCGGAGAGCACCGGACCGACCAGGCGTGGCTCGAACTCCTCCAGGTAACGCATGGCCGAGAGCGCAGCGGCGCGCTGGGCGTGCAGCGCCTCGAGGTAAGTGGCGCCGCCGAACAGGCGCTGGTAGGCCACCAGCGCCTCCTCGATCTCGCTGTTCTTCGGCAAGAGGGCGGCCCCGTCGGAAACGCCGAAGCGCTCGGCGGCCTTGCGCTTGGCCACCAGGAAATCACGGATGCCGTGTTCGGCCATGAGGCGTGCCGCCTCCTGTGCCAGCGCGCGCCGCAGCTGGTCGCCGCGCGTCGGATGTCGCCGGGCTCGCATGGGGCGGTGCTCAGAAGATCGGCTCGCCGCTCGTCTGGGCCTGCTGCCCCTGCGCCATGGCTGCCGCGTCCTCGGCCGAAGGCAGATGGTCGGTCATGAAGATCTCCGGCACACCGTTGGGATTCTCGGCGCTGACCAGCGTGCCGTTCTCCGGCGCGATTCGCAAGGTCACGACGCCGTCGGGCATGGTGCGATGCTGCTCGGTGACGCCCTTGAGCGCAGCCCCCATGAAGTTGATCCAGATCGGCAGCGCGGTGCGCGCGCCCTCCTCGGCCTCGCCGAGCGGCCGCTCCTGGTCGAACCCCACCCATACCGTGGCCACCAGGTTGGGCGTGAAGCCGTTGAACCAGGTGTCCTTGGCCTCGTTGGTAGTGCCGGTCTTGCCGGCGATGTCGCTGCGGTTGAGCGACAGCGCGCGCCGCCCGGTGCCCCGCTTGATCACATCCGCCATCATGTCGTCCATCACGTAGGCGTTCTGCGCGCTGATGACGCGCGGCGCGATCTCGGCCGACGGCAGCGCCGTGGGCTCGCCGTGGGTGCCGTCGGACACCGGCAGCGCCTGCGCGCCCTGTTCACCGGGCACGCCGGGGCTGGCGGCGTTCTCGCACGCGCTGCACACGCGCTTGGGCTGGGCACGCCACACCACCTGCCCGGCGGCATCCTCGATGCGCTCGATGAAGTAGGGCTGCACGCGGTAGCCGCCGTTGGCGAACACGGCGTAGCCGGCGGCCACATCGAGCGGGGTCGCCTCCATGGTGCCGAGCGCCAGCGTCAGGTCGTGCGGCAGGGTGCGGGGATCGAAGCCGAAGCGCTGGATGTAGTCGATCGCCGGTCCGATGCCGATCTCCTTGAGGATGCGGATCGAGACCAGGTTGCGCGAGCGCACCAGCGCCTCGCGCAGGCGCGTCGGCCCGCCGAACTCGCGCGTGGAGTTCTCCGGGCGCCAGGTGTCCTCGCTCCCGGTGCCGTCGAGCACGATGGGCGCGTCGAGTATGACACTCGCGGGGGTGAAGCCGTGCTCGAGCGCCGCCGAGTACAGGAAGGGCTTGAAGCCCGAGCCGGGCAGGCGGCGTGCCTGGGTGACGCGGTTGTACTTGTTGGTGAAGTAGTCGAAGCCGCCCACCAGCGCCACGATGCTGCCGTCGTTCGGGTCGAGCGCCACCAGCGCGCTCTGCGCCTCGGGGATCTGGCCGAGCTGCGCGTGGCCCTTGTCATCGGCCACCACGTACACCACATCGCCGCGCGTGACGATCTGCGCGGCATCCTTCGGCTGTGCGCCGACGCTCTCGTTGCGCAACGCCTTGCGGGCCCACGACAGGCCGTCCCAGTCGACCTGCACCGCGCCGAGGTTCTTCACGTACGCGTGCACAGTCCGATCGGCCACCGAGGTGACGATCGCCGGGGCGAGGTTGCCGATGGCCGTGTATTCATCGACCAGGTCAGCGTAGTCGGGCTCGCCGTGCGCGGGCAGGTCGACGTGCCCGGCCGGGCCGCGCCAGCCGTGGCGCCGGTCGTACTCGATCAGGCCGACGCGCACCGCGCGATTGGCATCACCCTGCAAGCGCCCGTCGATGGTGGTGTAGACCTTGTAGCCGGCGCTCTCGGCCGAGGCGCCGAAGCGCTGGCGCAGCTCCAGGCGCGCCATCTCCGCGACGTACGGCGCCTCGACCTCGAACAGCGGCGCGTGCGCGCGCGCCTCCATCGGCTCCTTGTTGGCGGCCTCCGCGGTGGCGGCGTCGATGTAGCCGAGCTCGCGCATGCGGCGCAGCACATAGGCGCGCCGCGCGCTCGCGGCCTGCGGGTCGTTGATCGGGTTGTAGCGCGAGGGGGCCTTGGGCAGGCCCGCGATGGTGGCCGCCTCGGCCACGTCGAGCTTGTCGAGCGTCTTGCCGAAGAAGGCCTCGGCGGCGGCGGCCACGCCGTAGGCGCGCTGCCCGAAGAAGATGACGTTGAGGTAGAGGCCGAAGATCTCCTGCTTGGTGAACTCGTGCTCCATGCGGTAGGTGACGAAGGTCTCCTGCAGCTTGCGGCGCGCGGTCTTGTCGAGTGACAGGAACATGTTGCGCGCGGCCTGCATGGTGATGGTGCTCGCGCCCTGGCTCTTGTCGCCGGAGACCACGTCCACCAGCACCGCGCGCACCACGCCGAAGTAATCGATGCCGTGATGCTCGAAGAAGCGCTCGTCCTCGGCGGCGAGAAAGGCGTGCTTAACCAGCTCGGGAATCTGGTCGTAGCTCACCGGGATGCGCCGCTGCTCGCCGATCTGCGCGATGAGCGCGCCGGAGCGCGTGTACACGCGCAGCGGCACCTGCAGTTCCACGTTGCGCATCGATTCGATGCTCGGGAGCGAGGGCACCAGGTACACGTAACTGCAGGCCAGCGCGTAGGCCCCCAGAAGTGTGAGCAGCGTCACAGTCGCGCCGATGTAGGTGAAAACTCGAAAGTAATTCCATTTCACAGAAACCAAATTCCTCTGCTTGCGCTCCCTGCGGTGCCCCTGCATAGTAGCCGCCGTTTCAGGGCAAACTCACCGAAAGGTGGGGACGCAAAGCCTCCGGTCTACGGGACGCAAGTGCCTATGACAGCGGGGTTGCCGGATCGAACGTTAACGCACTCGGCGCCACAGGGTCACGCAGGCGCCGCGCAGGTTCGACCGACTGACTCCTCCTGACTTAAGTGCTGCCTCCTGGCGAATCCGCCGCGGGTCTTCGCGCGTCCCCAGGGAAGCTTGGACCGAGCGCAGCAGCATTTGTTGATCCCCGCCGGGGCGACTTATCGC
>Ga0335080_10002240_pt1 | contig 19242 bp, 20 predicted proteins | sample Lox_Sample_34_FD_206720 | JGI IMG/M metagenome (GOLD analysis project Ga0335080, IMG submission 206720) | Soil microbial communities from Loxahatchee National Wildlife Refuge, Florida, United States - Lox_Sample_3.4 | ecosystem: Environmental > Terrestrial > Soil > Wetlands | place: USA...
CAGCAACAAGGAGATCGCCGGCAAGCTCTCCATCAGCATTGAGACGGTCACCTGGCACCTGCGGCACATCTACGGCAAGCTCCACGTGCGGTCGCGCACGCAGGCGGCGCTGGCGTTTCTCAGCCGGCGCAAGGGCCCACAGTAGCCCGCCGCAGCAGCGCCCGGCTGAAGTAGGGACGCCTCGCCGAGGCGTCCGTTTCGGGCGTGGGCGGACGCCTCGGCGAGGCGTCCCTACCTTTGGAATCATAATCGCTCCCGAATTGTTTTTCAGAATTTGACCTTGGCATTCACGCCGAAGATCGGGGCGGTATCGTAATCGCTTTCCGAGAGTTCGTTGCCGCTGCTGTCTTCCACCCGCAGTTTGCCCCCCGTAGCCAGCCCCACGAACGCCGTGGCGCAAAACGTCTTATTGGGCACCCAGGTGGCCGCCGCACTCAACGTGAAGGATTTTTCCTGGCCAATGCCGTCGGCGGTGGGACCGCTGCCTTCAATCCGGAAGCGGGACTTGTGAAACGCGCCGCCGAAGGTCAACTGCCAGTCCGGAGCGCAATCCCACACCGCATCGATGCCGTAGCCCGCCGTGGCCAAATCGGTGAATCCGACCTTTAATCTCCAGTCATCCGCAAATTTCCAGTTGACCGTGACGATGGGCAGCACCAGGGCGTTGTCCTCGAGCTGGCCCATCACCAGGAGCCCGCCGCCGAAACTCAAGTTGCTGTCCGCGAAATAATTCACCGCGAGCACCCCGCCGCCGCGGGTGGCATTGCCCCAGTTGACGCCGGACTCCATCGCGCTCCGCATGATTGGGCCGCCGTACCACAGCCAGTGGTCATCGGCCCGGTACTGCAGCAAGCCAACGGCGGTGAACGTCTCGATGTTTTCCCACGGAGAAATGCCGCCGCCAAAATTGTAGGAATCCACCTGATACTTGACGACCGTGGCGATGAAAAACTGGTCGTTGAGCTGGATGGGCAGGCCCAAGCCCAGCCGGAACCGGTCGATGGAAAAATTCCCGCCGCCGTCAACGTGGGTGTTGAACTGGTGTGTCCAGCCGGCGGTGAAGGGCATGGGCATTTTATTTTGATTGGTCGCGGTTGTCTCCGCCGACACCGGCTCGGCCGTGTCCAATTGCTGTTCATCCTGCGCCAACGCGGGCAGGCCCAGGGCGGTTGAGCCCAGCAGCGCCAGGCATTGGAGTGTTCGCAAGGTCAGATGTTTCATGGTGTTTATATGTTCGGGTTCGGTTGCTTTGTTTTCTATTTCAGTGGCACCAATTAATCAAGGTTGATTTATGAGCCGCCGATGGGCGCCGTCCGCCGGTTGTCTAATTCACCCAGCATTGAATCTGGAATTCGGTCTTGAGTTGGTCGGCGATTTCTTTGGCAATCTGTTTGGCGCGGCCCGAAACCTTGTTGCGGCCGCTCGCCTCGTTGTACACTTTTACCCCGCCGCTGACGATGAGCCCCACCGGGTTGCCGGTGGCCAGCAGGGCGGCCAGCCCCACCTCGCTCCCCGGCGCCTTGTTGCCGCCGGCATTGACGGTGCTGGATCCGAGTTTGCACAATCCCCGGGCCGTCATCTGGTAGCTTTCGACCGCCGCTTTCAACTCGGACCTCCCGGAACCAAATCCGATGGTGACGCGTTTCACGGTGCTGCCCTCGTCAACCGAGAGGATATAGCCGCGGATCACGATGTCGTTGACCCGCGCTGTCGTTCCGATCAAAGCGCGTTCGGCGGGCATACCCATGGCGCGAATATCCTCGACCAGGTGCGCGGCGATTTGCGCGCCCGCCTCGCGGCCGGCCGCAATCTGCCCGGCAGTCTGGGGCGCGCCCGGGGTGGTATCCTGGCCGGCCAATGCCGAATCGGCCGGGACCTCGGCGGGAGTGGCAACGAAGTCATACACCAGGATATTGCCGGGCCGGGGAAGCGGTCCGCTCACGAAATTCTGTTGGTTGGTGACCTGGGTGGAGGCGCATCCGGTCACCAGGACCAGGGCAAACAAGCCCGGGACGATCCCCGCGCCGCGCAACCAAACATCTGGCCGGGGCCGGTTCATGGGTGATGCGAGTGTCCGGCGGGCCGGGGCAGGGCCATGGTTTGCCATGTCCACCGGTCAACTCCCGGTGACAACGGGCGCCAACTTCACCGGCGGAATTGTCCAGGTGCCGTCAATGAGGGACGGCGGCGTTTCCCTCGGCCAATAAAGCCGCAGCATCAGGATGAATCTGCCTTCCGGCGCGGGGAGCCAATTGGCTTCCCGGTCCTTGCCCGGCGATTCATGCTGAAGGTAAAGGTCCACCGAGCCGTCGGCGTTGGTAGTGAATTGATTCCGGCTGCTCAATGTGTAACGGTTCAGCGGGTTGTCCGCAAAAAAGAACGCGTCATTGTACATCGTCAGCGACCAGAAACCTTCGGCGGGCGGCATCTGGCCGGCGTCGAAGTGCATGACGTACTGGTTGGTGCCCGCGTAGGGTTTGCCATCAGCATCCGTCAACGAGGTCGGATAGACGGCATCCTGTGGCCGGTTGCAGCCCAGGCCGATGGCGGTGATCGTGGCCCGCTGGAGATAATCCGTGCCATAAACGCCCCCCCGGGTCGTGAAGAGCCAGCCGTTCGTCAAAGTGCTGGCCTCATGGTAATGGGCCATGATTTTTTCAAAGGCCGGTTTCGGCACGCCTTGCAGGGCTTTGGCCGTGTCCGGACCGAACTGGTTGATGTCGAAGTCCTGACCGGGGACGATACCGATCTTCGCCAGTTTCTCGACCATGGGTGCGTCGGCTTCGGCCGGCGGATTATCCTTCATCAATTTGGCCAGCAACTGGAAATAATCCGCCGCACTGAGGGCGTTCACCTGACTGCGCACCGGCGTCTTCATGTCGATGTTCGTGTCCACAGCGCCCGGCGGCGGAGTGTAAGGCTGGCCATACGAGCTGAGCGGAACCACGGATATGTCGTCCTGCATCTTGTGCACCGCGTCGTAATCTTCTGGCGTGCCGGTGCAATAGATGCGACCGAGAATCCAGACCAGACTGGTCGGCGATTTATATTCGGTCACACCATCGGGCAGTGTGCCACTCCAGCCGGGGCCGGTGAGGGCGTATTTCTGCGGTCCGGTGCCGGTGGTGCGTTTGCCGGGGTCCTGGAACACGTCGGTCCAGCCATCAAGCATGGGAAACAGGTAGTAACGATCGTTCGCATCGGGCAGACTCAGGATCCACGGTTCCTTGCCCACGTCCAGCCAGGCGATGGTATAGAGCGTGTCGGCATTGGGCGCCGTGACATCCTTAAAGGCCGCCGTCGGATACTCGCGCACCCGCATCAGATATCCCATCGGAGCCCGTGTACCCTCGGGCTTCTCCACATTGCTCATCACCCGGCGGGTGCATTCCATCGTGACCAGCGGGTAGCCGAAAATGTAGGCCTCGGTGCCGAGCGCGGCGGCTTCTTCCGGCGTCAGCACGGGCGCGGCGGGCATGGTGGCGGCGGGCGCGGGCACCGGCGCGGGGGCAACTTCAGCCGGGGCGGCCGGAGTTGAAGCGGCAGCATGCTCAGGTGTCGTTACCGCAATCATGAATGCCCGGGTGAGTTTTACGCCCACGCTGTCACGCGGTTTCACATGCGACAGCTTGATGTCCGGACTCACCTTCACCGTTTGACTCGAACCATCCGCCATCTGCAAAGTCACTTCGCGACTCATTTTGTCCACACTCACGACCCTGGCGGTGAATCCAACCGTATCAACGACCTTGCCGGCGGGTTTTTCGCCCAACGGAGCCCGGACGACGACGGAAGCCGTTCCGGCGGCGGGCGGCACGCCGCCCTTCACCAATACGATGGCGACGGCCTGGGCCACCTGGGCCGTGACCCGGTCGCCGACCCGGATCTGGTCGAAGTTGAGCACATCCGGTCCGCACTCATATGTGATCCGGCTGCCATTCGGGCGTTGGAGCACCACGGTGCGATTGCTGGCATCAATGGATTGCACATCAGCAATCGCGGTTGCCGTATCAATGATGACGCCACCTCGTGCAGTCTCCGAAGCGGCAGTTTGCGATTGGGGGGTGGTCGAGCAGGACGTGAACACCAACAGCGCTGCCGGTATCAACATCGTTGCCACCAACTTCATTATTGTGTTTTTCATGGGACGTTCTCTCTTTGGTTTTGGTTTGGTGTCGGTTCCTCGTTTGCGCTCTAAGGTTTCTCGATGCGAATCTTCGTTACTTCCCCGGGCCGCACGACCACGGAGTCGCCGGGCGCCATCTCCAGAAGTCTGGCGTCCAGGCCCGGTTTGAAAATCTCCGACTGGCCGTTGGGATATTGCAGGGTCAACAGCCGGTAACTGGGATCTACCAGCAAAACCCTGGCATCGACGCCCAACGATTCAGCCGTTGCGCCGCCCGGCAATTTGCCGTTCGCCAACCGATATACGTCGAGTTCCCCCCTCACCGTGGCCGCAACCTTGTCATTCACCTGGATTGAACCGAAGGTGTCCACCGCGGCGCTGACTTTGTACGTGGCCGTCGTGTTGTCGAACAGTTTAAGGGTGAGGGTGCGCGCGCCGGCGTCCACCGCCTGCACGATGGCGGGTTCCTTGACGGATTCCACCTGGAGGCCGCTTTGGATGAGGCGCGGCTCACCGGCGGGTTGGACGCTGGCGTTGGGTGGCGTCCAACATCCGGCCAAAGTCAATACCGCGAGGGGCGGCAGCACAGTAGTCGCCCATTTCTGAATTTTCGTTTTCATCGATTTTTTCCGATCCGGTTTTTTGCACGGGGTTCAGGGTTTCCCGACCAGGACCGCCAGGGCTTGCATCCGGCGCGCGCTCACTTCATCGCCAATTGGCTCCCCGGCGGAAACAACCCGGCCATTTTTTGAAGCGTAGCCATCCGGCAAAAGTTGTCCAGCCTCATTCGGCAATTAAAACGGGCGCGCGTACGATTCATCCGGGTTCATTCCTGCAATTCCCAGACCCAGGAATTCCAGCCCACCGAATCTTCCCGCAAATTAGTCATTCCGATTTGTGCGCCGGTCAATTGGGCATCCTGATACGATTGCCGGAAAGACTGGTACTGATTCTGGTTGCCAACATAAATCTGATTGTGCGCTGCGTCCGGGAAAATGTACCAGGTTTTGCCGTTGCGATTTACCGTCGTGATTTTTCCCGGCAGCAGTGTTTTCAAATGCGCCTGCTGCGCCGGCGTCGAGGCCGTCATCGCTTTGAAACTGGAGGCCAGGAGGCGGTCGTGCGTTTCCGGCGTGGGCTGCGGCGTGGAACAACCGGTGGCTAAAGCCAGCAACTCGCCAACGAGGAACAGACTGAAGAAGATTTTCATGCTTTGGTTCGGTTTCAGTCTGACCGGCGCATCCGCAAATTCGCGCGCGGCGGGTGCGCGAGCCCGGAAGGTGGCGCCGCCACGACGGCTTTTTTTCGACCAGCTGATGCTTTCTCGCGATGTCCCGCCAGCGCAACCGGCAACGCAGCCGGTTCCGCTTCCCGCTTCGCCCGCACGTGAATCAGTTTTTCCGCCGCCGACCGGGTGGGGCGGGCGGCGGCTTCCGCGCCGCTCGAAAGCCAGGACAGCGCCTTTTCGAAATCGTCGAACACCCGGACCGTCCAGCCGCGCAGGGTGCTGAGGAACGCAAACAGCCGGGCCCGATGATGCGGGTCGGAGTGGTACAGGACGGCCAGGCGTTGCTGCCGGGTGAAACCGATTTCGCAGAACGTGTTCACCAGCGCAATCAGGTCCTCCCGGCTGAACACCGGTTTGGGCTTCGGTTGCAAGGCCCGCAAATCCATCAAAGCGCGGTCAATGCCTCGTTTGCGGCACGCGCGGGCCAGTTCCGCCAACGCCGCCTTGCTGGCCGCCAGGTCGAAATGGCCGTGCGCCCCCAGCCGGACGAATTCGCTGGCGCGGATGATTTGGAGTTCGAGTGACATAAGATCAGAGTTGACACCGGAAGAAACAGAAGCAACGGAGGTGAATTTGTCAATTCTGTTTTCTCCACCGGCACGCAACAATGACTCCAAATTTTTCACCAAAGGCGCCAGGGCGCAAAGGTTTTGTTTGTTGCGGCGAAGCAATAGGAAGGCGGAGATTACGAATGAACGTGATTTCATTTGCTGCACAAATGATACAATAACTGTAATAGCTATTACAATAATTGTAACAGGACCAAAAACATCAAACCGCCAACTCCGTTTCTTAAAGCCGGCGACGTTGACCACGCGAATGGTGTTTTGGGCCAGGAAGCCAAGATTGGTCAACCGATCCCGTCATTTGATCCAGCCCTGTTCCTGGAATCGCTGCTTGAGCACCCTGGCAATTTCCCTGGCGGTGGCGTCGGCCCGGCCCTTGATCTTGCTGCGACCGCTGTTCTCTCCGTACACTTTCAATCCGCTGCTGACGATAAGTCCCACCGGATTGGCGGTGATCAGGAAGGCGGCGACCCCCAAAGTAGCCCCCGGGCCTTTGCTGCCGCCGGAATCCATGTTGCTGGAGCCGAGTTTGCGCAGTCCCTGGGCCGTCATCTGATAGACTTCCACGGCGGATCTCAACTCGGACGCGCCGTAGCCGAACCCGATGGTAAAGCGCTTGGCGGTGCTGCCCTCGTTGATGGAAATGAGATAGCCCCGGATCACCAGGTCGTTGAGCTGCGGCCTCGTTCCCGCCGGGGCGCGCTGGGCCGGCATCCCCATGCCATGGATTCGCCCGACCAGCTCCGCCGCAATGTCAGCGCCCAACAGCCGTCCTTCCCCAATCTGCTGGTCGGTTTGTGGCGTGCGGTCCAAGTCCCGCTGGCCGGCCAGCGCGGAATCGGCCGGCACATCGGCGGCGGTGGCGGCGAAGTCGTACACCAGGATGTTCCCGGGCCACGGGAGTTGCCCGGTGACAACGGTTTCCTGGTTGGTCACCTTGGTCGAGGCGCACCCGGCAACCAGGAGCATCGCCAACAGATACGGGACTATGATTGCTAATTTCAAACTGCAATACGTTTTCAGGCTAAATTCCCCGGTTGAATTCGTCCGCAGATTACACAGATACCACAGATTTTTTGCAATCCAATCAATTAATCCAGCTCTGTTCCTGGAACCGGATCTTGAGCTGGTCGGCGATTTCTTTGGCGGTCGCCTTGGCCCGGCCCTCGACCGTCGCACTGCCGCTGGCTTCTCCATAGACTTTCATCCCTCCACCGACGATGAGTCCCACCGGGTTGCCGGTGACCAGCCAGCCCGCGGCGCCCAATGATGCTCCGGGGCCCTTGCTGCCCTCGGCGCCGATTGTGCCCGAGCCAAGCTTGCGCAGTCCGTTGATCGTCATCTGGTACCCTTCGACGGCGGTTGTCAATTCCGACCCCCCGGAGCCAAATCCGATCGTCATGCGCTTGACGGCGCTGCCTTTGTCAACCGAAACCAGATAGCCCCGGATCACGATGTCGTTGACCTGCGGCGTCGCCGTCCCTGAAACCTGCTCCGCCGACATGCCCATCTCGCGAATGGCAGTGACCAACTGGGCCGCAATGCCAACGCCCAATTGACGGGCGAGAGCGGTCTGCTCGGCAGTCGGGGGCGTGGCCGGCGCGGAACCTTGGCTGGCGAACGCGGAATCAGCCGGAACATCGGCCGGCGAGGCGGTGAAGTCGTACACCCAGATAGTAGCTGGCCGCGGAAGCGGCCCGGTCACGAACTGCTGCCGGCCGGTGACGTTGGTGGAGGCGCACCCGGCGAGAAATCCACCCACCAGTCCCGCGGCGCACAGGGTGAATATTGTTTTTTTACAGGATAATTTTATTTTCATAGTTTGTTTCTCCAGTTTCAGTGTTCATTTCATTTGTGTCACTTCATCATCCGCTCGCCGGGTTGTTCCGCCCGCCCGTCTTTGAGCGCATGAGCCAGGCGCGGCCGAGCAGGATGGTAATGACCGCGTGCAACCCGACAACCGGCCACAACAGCGGCCCGGCCCATTCGCCGCCGAGAGCGAGCCAGGCGAGATACACGGTGGCGAGCGTGCTGTAGGTCAGCATGCCGAGCGCCGCCGGTCCCGGCCAGCAGCCCACGCCCAAGGCGAGCAACGCGATTCCGGCCACGCGAGCCACGACCGCGGAAACGCCGGCCAGCTCCGTGCCCAGCAGCAAACGCCCGACCAGAGCCGGGGCAACCATCAAGGCCACGCCCGTGGCGGCTTCGGCCACGCCGGTGATGATGAGCAGTTTTTTCATCGCGCGCCCGGCGGAGTTTATTCCAATGGCCTAGTTATTTGCGTTGGCATGCCCTTCGGCGGCCTTCTTCTGATCTTCCAAACCCAACTGTTTCGGGCCGAGTTCAAAAGTCAGTTTGTCAATCGTCCCGTTGAATTTGAACGGACAGTCGTAGTGATATTCGACGAGCGAAACCGGCGTGCCGGTGTCCAGCCCCACGTCAAAGGTCTCGTCTTCCGGGAACATGATGGGCGTGGTGTGTTCTAGGGATTTCGTGGCGACCCGGTTGCCATCCACCATCAACTGGCCGCTGCCGCCTTTGCCCAGGCCCGGACCGTCAATTTCGAAGTCGAAGACGATGGTATGTTTTCCAGGTTTTAGTTCCGGGCCTTCCCACATCGTCCGCTGCAGGCCGAGCAGATTATAGAGAAACACCACGTGGCCCCGGCCGACGCCCTCGATGCCTTTGCTCAAGAACAATCCGTAGCCGCCGAACCGTCCACCCTCGGTGGCAATCATGCCTTCCGCACCGCCTTCGGGGATAGTGATTTCCGCCTTGATGATGTAGGAGCGGTCCAAAATGTCCGGCGCACAAGCGGCGGGGACGCCGCCCAGCTCGCCCGAGTAGGTGAAGGTCGTCCGCCCTGCCGTCGCGCTCGGACGCGGCGTCACAAACCGGGCGAGCGTCGAGTTGTCCAGCGGCAACACGTCGAACTTCGCCGCTTCCTGATAGAAGAGCTTCTGCATTGTCTTGAGTTTGTCCGGCATCTGGGCGGCGAGATCATGATCCTCGGTGAAGTCATTGGTGATGCTGTAAAGTTCCCAACTGTAACCGCTGATGACATCCGGCGGCGGCGCGGCGCTCAATACCCACGGAGTGGTGCAAGGCGTCGTGGCCGCCACCCAGCCGTCGTGATAAATGGCGCGATTGCCCAGCATCTCGAAGTATTGGGTGGTTCGCTTGGATGGCACGTTGGCGTTTTCCTTGGGCCAGGTGTAAGTCATGCTCACACCGTCCATGGGGCGCTGCTTGATGCCATTGATAGTGTCCGGCAAGGGAATCCCGGTCACTTCCAAAATGGTCGGCGCGATATCAATGACGTGATGGAACTGCGTGCGGATGCCGCCCAGATCGGTGATGTGGCCGGGCCACGACATGCACATGCCCTGACGCGTTCCGCCGAAATGCGACGCCACCTGCTTGACCCACTTGAACGGCGTATCAAATGCCCACGCCCAGCCCACGGCATAATGCGGGAACGTCAGGTCGGAGCCCCAAAAATCATAGAACAGGAACTGGTCCTTCACCGGCACCACGACTCCGTTAAACGACGTGAACTCGTTCGGCGTGCCGTTGGTGCTGCCCTCGGCGCTTGCCCCGTTATCGCCGCTGATGTAAATGATGAGCGTGTTGTCGAGTTTGCCTTCATCCTGAACTTCCTGAATGACCCGGCCGATTTCGTAATCAGTGTAGGCGAGGTAAGCACCAAACACATCCGCCTGTTTGATGAACAGCTTCTTCTCGTCCCAGCTTAACTGGTCCCAGTGCTGCAACTCCTTCGGCCACGGCGTCAGTTCGGCGTTCGCCGGCAGGATTCCCAGCCGCTTCTGGTTGGCAAAGATGGTGGCGCGCAATTTGTCCCAGCCGTCGTCGAACAGGTGCATGGCGCTGATTTTATCAATCCACTCCTTGGTCGGATGATGCGGCGCGTGCACGCCGCCCGGCACGTAATAAACGAAAAACGGTTTGCCCGGCGCAATCTCGGAGAGCTGCTTCATGTATTGGATCGCGTCATCGGCCATGGCCGTGGTCAGGTTCCATTTCCCCTCATGGCCCTGATACGGATAGATGGCCGTGGTGTTGCGGAACAGGTTCGGTTCCCACTGGCTGGTGTCGCCGCCGACGAACCCGTAAAAGTAATCAAAGCCCATCCCCGTCGGCCATTGATCGAACGGCCCGGCCTGGCTCGACTGGTAAAATGGCGTGTTATGGTCCTTGCCGAACCACGCCGTAGCGTAGCCGTTCTCCTTCAGGATTTCCCCGACCGTCCCGCATTCCTTGCGGATGACGGAATCGTAACCCGGAAAACCCGTCGCCGCTTCGCCCACGACGCCAAAGCCGGCGACGTGATGATTGCGCCCGGTAATCAGCGCCGCGCGCGTTGGCGAGCAGAGCGACGTGGAATGAAACTGGGTGTAACGCAATCCGTTCGTGGCGATGCGATCCAGCGCCGGGGTCGGAATCACGCCGCCGAACGTGCTGGGCGAGCCGTAGCCGCAATCGTCCGTCATGATGAGCAGCACGTTGGGCGCGCCCTTGGGCGGTACGACGCGCGGCGGCCACCACGGTTTCGAGTCGGTGGCTTTCTCCTTGATCACGCCGCCGAATTTCGGGTCCGGTGGCGGCAATTGGTTGCCGCTGATGGTGGTAGTGGCGTTGGGCTCACCGATGACGCCGGTGGTTTGGATTTCTGCCCGGGCAGAAGGAGCCACAGCGCTCATCAATGTCGCCGAAGCGGTCAGACCGGCCAGGCTGTATCTCATCAGGTTGCTTCGTTTCATAACTCTCCTTTTTGTTTATACTCCACCTCGCCCGTGAATTCACAGGCCGAAAGGCGATGGGCATTTACAGGAGGAAATAGAGTTTCATTTTTCTCTCCGTTCTCTCCATTTGCTCCTGTTTTAAGATGGCATGCTTGTATTCATGTCTGCTTTGTTCAGTGGTTTCTGTTGTCGCGTTCTTTCCCTCGTCAATCTGCGACTCACGCATTTTTTTCCATCAGCGCCTTGATGCGACCAGCTTTCACCGCCGCCGCCAGGGTCGCATGGTCGCGCTCCGTCTGGTCCGCATACGCCAGCGCGAACTTGCCGATGGCTTGGTCAAAAACATCCGATTTGCCCAGATAACCGCTGATCGTCGCCGCATCCCCGGACTTGGCGTGGGCGCGGGCCAGTGCCCGGCCGCAAATCGCTGCATACAGCTTCAATCGCGCGGCCGAAGCTCCCTCGACCGGGGCCGACATTTTCATGTCCCGCAACTGACGCCCATAGAAATCGTAACCGCGCCGGCTCCGCGTCCAGCCTAAAAAGATGTCGCTGGCGGACTGCATCAGCCGTTGCCCCACGACGATCCGTTGGCCTTGATTCTGATATTCACTCCTGCCCGCATACGGTGCGAGCACCGAGGAGCCGGCCTCCTTGAATTGCAGCAGGAGGGGATGGCCTTCGGCGGAGAAAAACAATCCGACAAAACAGCGCGTGCCCACGCTGCCAATACCGACCACCTTTATCGCAAAGTCTTGCAGGCGGTAGCGATCAAACAGGACGCGCACCGAGGGAAACAGTGATTGGCGATAGTCTTCCACGCCCTCGCGAAATAGCTTCTCCGCGCCTTTTTCAGTTACATGGACGAGGGTCGGCGGCTGATCCACCAAACGGTGTCGCCCCCCGACTGGAGCGCTGATTTTTGGAAACAGATTCTCGCCGACGCGCTGGCGCGCCTTCGCAGCCGTTTCCTCCCGGCGTTTTCTTTCAATGGCATCAGGTGCCTCCTTGATCAGGGTTTGGGCATCCAACCGCTCATACCAGATGTCCAGCGGATTTTGTTTCGAATCATCGCGCAAGTGTTCCCGGTATGCGCGGACGCACTCGCTGGCGGCGTTGCGCGCCTGCTTGTCGGAGTGGCCATTGTCGCGACTGGCCACCGCAAAGCTGACCGCGAGGCGTTTGACATCCCACTCCCAGGGCGCGGGCAGGGTTTCGTCGAAATCGTTGATGTCAAAGACCAGGTTGCGCTCGGGGGTGGCAAACAGGCCGAAATTGAGCAGATGACAGTCTCCACAGCACTGCACGCGGAGGCCGGTGCCCGGGGTCCCGACCAGGTCGCAAGCCATCAGCCCCGCGGAGCCGCGCAGAAAGGTGAAAGGACTGCGCAGCATGCGGCCATAGCGAATGGGGATCAGTTGAGGCAGCCGGCCACGACTGGACGCTTCCAGAATGGCGACGGGATCGCGTCCTTTGGCCGGCAGTTTCCAGGCGGCGTGGCTGCTGCGCGGCACAGTCGCGCGCAACGCCTTGCCGGCCTCTAAACGCTCGTCGCGCGACAGGAATTTCGGGAGTTGAATACCGGCGGCTTCCCCTTGGGGCGTCGCTGGCTTCGGGTTGCCTGTATCTTTCATAATTGTTTTCATGATTGGGCATCGAGGTTGTAGCACCCAGCATCGTGAACAAACTTCGGCTTCTGCTCCTGCCCGTGCGCCGGAACACGCGAGCCGGCAAGCGCAATCGCCGCCAGTGTGATGAGTGTATTTTGTTTCATGGCGGTTCGGTTCAATTGGTTAACTAACATTCCTGTTTCGCTGTTGAATTCGCGGGCCGGTGGCAGCGCCACTGGCAATCGGGCCGGACCAGCCCGCGTGGTTCACAATCGAAACGACTTACTTCGCATCCGCGGCGCTCTTCATCCCTTCTTCGAGTTTCTTGATGTCCTGGGGCGTCAGCTTGGGCCGGTCCACTTTGATCGTCAGCTTGTCGAGCTTGGCGGTAAGGGTGAACGGCGGCTGATAATCCTCGTCGTTCACGCCAGTGAGCGTGTCGGAGCCGATGTCGAAGCTCTCGTCCCATTGCAGAATCATGGGCAGCGTGTGCTCCATGGATTGCGTGGCGACTTCCTTCCCATCCACCTTGAGCACGCCGGTGGCGGAACGGCCGAGGCCGCTCATGTTGTTGAAGGCGAGCGTGGCCACGCCGAGGCCGTCATACTTGAAGTCAAACTCCAGCGTGTGCTTGCCGGGCGCGAGCGCGTCCGGGCCTTCCCATTTCACGCGTTTGAGATCAATCAAGTTCCACAGGAACACCGGCTTGCCCTTCAGCAGGTAGAAGCCGTAGCCGGCGAAACGTCCGCCGGAGGTCAGAATCATGCCCTCGGCGCCGCCTTCCGGCACTTCGATTTCCGCCGTCATGGTGTAGGAGCTGTCGAGGATGAACGGAGAATCGCCCTGCGGCAGGCCGGTCATGGGATGGGTGTAAACGAATTCGGTCCGTCCGGCGGTGATGTTCGGGCGCGGCGCCACGATGCGGGCTCCCACCGAGGCGTCCATCGGGAAGACCTGATACTTCTTCCCTTCCTCGATGAACATTTTCTTCAGCTCCTTCACCTTGTCCGGATTTTGGCTGGCGAGGTCCTGGGACTGGCTGAAGTCCTTGTCCAGGTTGTAGAGTTGGAGGACCTGGTTGTTGAGCGGGTCCGTATTCGCTGCTCCCATGACTTCCCACGGCGCGCGGTTTACCTTGGTGCTCAACATCCAACCTTCGTGATACAAGGCCCATTGGCCGAACATCTCGAAATACTGGGTCTTATGGCGTGACGGTTCCTTGGCGTTCTTCGCGTCGAACGTGTAGGCGAAGCTGGTGCCTTCAATCGGCGCCTGTTTGATGCCGTCCACCGTCTCGGGGGCGGGAATGCCGCAGACCTCGAGGAGGGTGGGCACGACATCAATGACATGCATGAATTGCTCGCGGAGGGCGCCGGGGTCCTTGATGTGGCCGGGCCAGGAAACGCACATGCACTGGCGGATGCCGCCGAGCCGCGAGGCGTTCTGCTTGAACCAGGTAAACGGCGTGTCAAAGGCCCAGGACCAGCCTGCCGACATGTGGTTGTAAGTCTTCTCGGTGCCCCAATCGTCGTAATATTTGGCCAACTGCACCTCAATCGGCACAGGGACTCCGTTGAAGAACGCGACTTCATTGGGTGTGCCAATCGGGCCGCCTTCGGCACTGGTGCCGTTGTCGCCGTTGATATAAATAATGAGGGTGTTGTCCAGCTTGCCTATGTCTTCCACGGCCTGAATCACGCGGCCAATTTCGTAATCGTTGTAGGCCTCGTAGGCAGCAAAGACTTCGACCTGTTTGATGTAGAGCTTCTTCTCCTCGGGCGTGCAATCATCCCAGTTCTTGAGGACATTCGTCGGCCAGGGCTCGATTTGGGTGTCCGCCGGGATCACACCAAGCTTCTTCTGGTTTTCGAATATCTGCTCGCGGAGCGCGTTCCAGCCCTTGTCGAACAAGTGCATGTCATGGATTTTGTCCACCCATTCCTTGGTGGGATGATGCGGCGCGTGCGTGGCGCCGGGAACGTAATAGCAGAAGAACGGCTTGCTCGGATCAATCTGGTTCAAACGGTTCATCCAATCAATCGCGTCGTCAGCCATGCCGGTGACGAGGTTCCAGCCCGGCTTGCCTTGGAACGGATAAATCTGGGTCGTGTTGCGGAACAGGTTCGGCTCCCACTGATTGGCGTCGCCGCCGACGAACCCGTAGAAATACTCGAAGCCCATGCCGATGGGCCATAGGTCAAACGGCCCGATCGCGCTCGCGCAGAACGCCGGCGTGTTGTGGTCCTTGCCAAACCACGAGGTGGCGTAGCCGTTGTCCAGCAGGATCCGGCCGATGGTCGCCTTGTCCCTGGCGATGATGCTGTTGTAGCCCGGGAAGCCGGTGGCCTGCTCGGAGATCACGCCGAAGCCGGCGGAGTGGTGATTGCGTCCGGTAATCAGCGCGGCCCGTGTCGGCGAGCAGAGCGCGGTGGAGTGAATGTTATTGTAGCGCAGTCCGGACTGGGCGAGCCGGTCCATCGCCGGTGTGGGGATGACGCCGCCGAATGTGCCCGGCACGCCGAAGCCCGAGTCATCCGTCATGATGAGCAGAATGTTGGGCGCGCCTTTGGGGGGCACCACGCGCGGCGCCCACCAGGCTTTCGATTGCAGGGCATCCTCCTTGATGACGCCGCCGAATTTCGGGTCGGGCGGTGGGAGCTGTTTTCCACTGATGGTGGTGGTAGCGCTGGGCGAACCCAATTCGCCGGTGACTTGTTGTGCGATGCACGAGGCGGTCATGGCCGCAAAGGCCCCTAGTCGTGCTGCAGTTGAGTTTCGGCTGTGTGTTTTCATTTGTTATGTCCTTTCCGGTTCGTCGTCGGCGACAATGGCAGCGAGCTTCTTGCTAATCAAGGTTCCGGGCAAAATCGCCAGGTAATCTTCGTTGAACCGGGTGCGCTCGAACATTGGACCTTGGTCTAATTCCACGTCCGAATTGCATATGTGGTGGCTGAATCAGCTTCCAGGTTCGGTGTAGCGGATGGCCACGCCGACCACGACGCGCCCCATGATTTGCTGGACGGAGCGTCCATACCACGGGCCGGTGACCATGGCGCCGGTAACTTCCGTCCGGTCATACACAATCACCACGGCATTGGCGCCCATTTTGGCGGCGGCGCTGCGCATGGCGGTTTCAATCTTCTGCGCGCTGACGTTGTCGCTGGCTGGTTCCGCCCGGACCTCGCCCAATTGCTCATGGGGTTTGGTGGGTTCCTTGCGTAGAATTTGAATCTGCGCCGGGTCCGTTGGCGGATAGGTTTGCACGCCGAGATACTGGTTGGAATTGATGGAAACCGTGTTGCAACCGGTCACCAGGAACAGACTGGCGAGGACCGCGAACGCGGAGAGGAGACGAGGTGTTTTTTTCATTGGAGCATGGTTTCGGGAGTTGTTTATGTTCCCATTTTCTTCCTTACGTTGAACGTTGAACAGCGTTTAATCTGCAAATGCCAGCCTGTCAAGGTTTTGGTAATGTCCTGAATCCGGTTGTTGTCGTGTCGGCGCTCTGCGCCGATTTCGAGCCGGAGGCTCGACGCTACACCACATCAGGACACTGCCCAATCGTATCAAAGATACTTCGCCAGCAGGGGCTCCAGTTCTTTCCTGGTTTTGGCCGGCCAGTGTTTTTTATCGGTCAGGATGGCGTTTTTCAACGCGGAATGGCACGGCCAGTCCGGCCCGGCGGGAATTTGATGGATGGCGCGCGCGATGATCTGTTTGGCCACGTCGGCGTTGTGATGAAGGTTGGTCATGACCAACTCGAGGGTGACGTGCCCGTCTTCCTTCCAACAATCGTAGTCGGTAGCCATGGCCAGCGTCGCGTAGGCGATTTCGGCTTCGCGGGCGCATTTGGCTTCGCCCAGATTGGTCATGCCGATGACGTTGAACCCGGCGCGATGGTTGATGAGCGATTCGGCGCGGGTGCTGAAGGCTGGCCCTTCCATGCAGACATACGTGCCGCCGTTGTGCGCCTGCGCCCGGCAAACAATGGCCGTCTTCAAAAGAATTTGCCGCAACTCTTCGCAAATCGGATGGGCAAAGGCGACATGCGCGACGATGCCGCGCCCGAAAAAGGTGTGGGCGAGTGATTGTTTGGTGCGGTCCACAAACTGGTCCACGAGCACGACATCGCACGGCTTGATTTTTTCCTGCAACGAGCCGACGGCGCTGACGCTGATGATCCAGTCCACGCCGAGTTTTTTCATCGCCCAGATGTTGGCGCGATGGTTGAGTTCGCCGGGCATGATGCCATGGCCGCGCCCGTGGCGGGGCAGGAAAACCAGGTCGCGCCCATTGAGTTTGCCGGTCAACAAATCGTCCGAGGGTTCGCCGAAAGGGGTTTTGACCTTCACCCATTTCTGGTGGGTAAGGCCTTCAATGTCGTAAAGGCCGGTGCCGCCGATGATGCCGATGCGATGAATAGACATGGACGTTTTATAACATGGCCCCGGCGAAAAGTCGCCAGCAATTTTCCCGGTTGGCGCGGGAGCGGCGGTTTGTTAAGCTTGTGGGCGTGGAACTGTTTCAGCGCATTTTGAAGACGGCCATTGAAGGCGGCGCATCGGATGTGCATTTGAAAATCGGCACGCCGGTTGTTTTTCGCATCAACCACGAACTGATCGCGGTGGACGCCCCCCACCCGAGCATGGAATGGATGGGAAAATTAGTCGAAGCTATTACGCCAGCCCATTTAAAAAAGCGCCTCGACGAAGAACGGGAAATTGATTTTTCGTATTTTGTTCCCGGCATTGGCCGCTTTCGTACCAATCTGTATCAACAGCGCGGCCAATGGTGCCTGGCCATGCGTTTTGTCAAGACCGTCGTGCCGAATTTCGAGGAACTGGGCTTGCTGCCGCAGGTGCCGAAAATCGCCGAATGCCCTCGCGGCATCGTGCTGGTGGCCGGCCACACTGGGTGCGGCAAATCCACGACGCTCGCGGCCATGATCGAGCACATCAACGCCAATTTCAAAAAACACATCGTCACGCTCGAAGACCCGATCGAATACATTTTTGAAGACAACCAGTCGGTGATTGAACAACGCGAGATCGGTTTGGATACGCTGTCGTATCATTATGCCCTCCGGAACGTGCTGCGCCAGGACCCGGATATCATCATGATTGGCGAAATGCGGGATGACATCAGTTTTTCGGCGGCCATGAGCGCGGCAGACACGGGGCACCTGGTATTGTCCACGCTGCACACGACCAACGCGTCGCAATCCATCACCCGCATCCTGGAATTCTTCAAAGCCGATGAACGCGAGCAAATCCGCCGACAGCTTTCTGGCAGTCTACACGCGGTGATTTGCCAGCGCATGGTCACCACCATTGAAGGCAAGTCCACGCCGGCCCAGGAAATCCTCATCAACACTCCGATGGTCAGAAAGCTCCTCGAAGAAAACCGCCTCGATAAATTGCCCGCTGCCGTTGAAACGAGCCAGGATGACGGCATGCTCACCTTCAATCAGTCGTTGTTCAATCTGGTCAAGGAGGGGCGTGTGACCGAAAAGGAGGCCATCTCCAAGGCGACCAATCCCCAGGCACTGGAAATGAATTTCAAGGGCATCTTCCTGGACGAAGGGCGCCGTATTATCAGCAACTGATCAGACGGTTGTTGAATGGGCTAAAAATGCAATTGACTTAAATCCGACCTGGCGTATCGTTTTTATGTCATGCGAGTTTCGAAGCAAACTGATTACGCGCTTCGGGCCCTTTTTACCCTGGTGGATCATTTTGGCGGCACGCCGATACCGATTCGTGAGTTGGCCCGTCGGAACGACGTTCCCAAGCGGTTTCTGGAGCAAATCATGCTCAAACTTAAGGCCCAGGGTTGGGCGGACAGCGTAGCAGGCGTGCGCGGCGGATATGTGCTCGCAAAAAATCCCGACCAGATCACGATGGGTGAGGTAGTGCGCTATTTCGACGGTATTTTAGCGCCAATTGATTGTGTTTCGGTCTCCGGCTACAAACGCTGTTCGCAAGAACCGGTCTGCCGGTTCCGGCGAGTATTTCTTGATGCACGCAATTATGTTGCCGGCTTGATGGAGCGCGCAACGCTCGCCGAAGTTGCTAAAGGCGCACCGGTGTCAAAACAGGAGATTTCCTCCGGTTTTACAGGCGGGGAAGGCATTTAGAAAAAAATCAAAAAACCAATTGACAAATCCGGCTGTCGGTGGATAATAACGATAATATTAGTCGTTTATATGATGAAGAATGAAATGAAACAAATCGCTTCAAGTTGCCGCATTTGGCGGAAGTTTGCGGCAAGTGGAGCCGGGTTTTTATTTCATTAGAATAACGACACGAAGCGTCGCCATTAAAAACATCAATCTGGCCATGCAAACTAGTTTTAAATTTTATTGATATGAGCTTGATACAGATTAAACCGGAAAAGGACGCGGACAAGAAGCCAGGCTGGCTGGAAGTCGTTCAGCGGCAAGTAGGGTCGTTGCGTTACGGCGTGGTGCAAATTATCGTTCACGATTCGCAAGTCACGCAGATTGAAAGGACCGAACGCGTACGACTGGAGAAAGCGCCGGCCCGAACCATTTAAACTGACCAGAAAACTGGAAGCCAATCCCAACATAAGCAATGCCAACCGGACCACTGGAGGCGGAATGAAACAACAAAGCACAAAACATGAAATTCAACCAGTGGTCGTGTGCCATTATTGCTGGAATACTCTGCGCTTTTTCGGCGGCGGCGGCGCCGGATCCGGAGTCAAACACCAATACGGAGCTTGAAGCCTTGAAACAGCAGATCCAGGAACTCAGCCAGAAAGTCCAGGCGCTCGAACACCAGCGCGACTTGGACCAGCAAACCAACGCCGACAACGCCCAGCAGCAAATCCGGGATCTTGACCAAAAGGTGCGAATTCTCGGACGTCA
>Ga0335080_10002241_pt1 | contig 19238 bp, 14 predicted proteins | sample Lox_Sample_34_FD_206720 | JGI IMG/M metagenome (GOLD analysis project Ga0335080, IMG submission 206720) | Soil microbial communities from Loxahatchee National Wildlife Refuge, Florida, United States - Lox_Sample_3.4 | ecosystem: Environmental > Terrestrial > Soil > Wetlands | place: USA...
GTCCATCTGATCCGGTGTCAACATTCCCGGCATCAGCGGCATCGGCATGTCGTGCGACATATCCATCCCCGCCATGCCTTCCATCGGCTTCGAGATCGGCTCTCCGCGCGTCGCCAGCCAGCGCTTCATGAACTTGATTTCATCCGACTGCGAGCTCGTGATCTTCACGCCCAGAGATCGCAGCGCTTTGTTCTCGGAGCGCGAATCGATCATCGCCGTCATCTCCACCGCCTGCGCATGATGCATGATCATGCCCTGCATGAAGTCGACGTCAGCCGATGACTTCGGCGGCAGCACCGCATGAGTGGTCGGCGGCAAAACTTTCGTCGCCGCACCCGGCGCCCCGGGCTGCACAACGACGGGCGCAGATGCATCATTCTTCTGAGCAGCCGCGATCGACGAAAGCAAGATCAGACCGAGCGCAATCAACGAATATGTGGAGGCAGCCGCCTCGGCTGCCTTGCGGAGCGAAGCTTCGCCGCCGGACGAGCAACCAGAATTCAACTGCTTTCCACAGAAGCCAGACTTGAAAGTCTTCATTGAAGGATGGAGGTGATAAATCTTGTCATGGAATGAGTTTTTTTTCAAAACACTTTACAAAACAAGGCAGTCCGCAAATGTTATGTCTTTGACCGACACTGCGGACCCACTGTAGTCTCTTCTGTTCCTTTTAACTTCCTGTCTAGGTTTCGTCTGAGGATTCCATGCGCAAACTCCTGGCTCTCGCCCTTCTTCCCACGCTCGCCTCCCTCTGCCTGGCGCAATCCGACGCCGCTTCCTTTGCCGCCGAACTCTTCCGTTATCGTGTCGAGCCGAACATCGTTTACCACACGGCAAATAACTACGAGAACAAGCTCGACGTTTATATGCCCGACGACGCGACCGCTCCCACTCCAGTCGTCGTGGTCATTCACGGCGGCGGATGGGTCGAAGGCACGAAAGAAGAACGCGCCCTTGAAATGATGCCTTACCTGCAGATGGGCTTCGCCGCGGTCAACGTCGAGTACCGCCTCGGACGTATCTCGCTCGCTCCCGCCGCTGTCGAGGACTGCCGCTGTGCCCTGCACTGGGTCTTCGCCAATGCAAAGAAGTACAACTTCGATCCCACGCGCGTCGTGCTTCAGGGCGGATCCGCTGGAGGCCATCTCGCTCTCATGACCGGAATGCTCACTCCCGCCGCAGGATTCGACCGCGAATGCCGCTCCAACGAAGATTATTGGAGCGCCGCTCCTGGTACTAGTAAGGACCCGCGAGTCGCAGCGATCGTGAATTGGTTTGGCATCGCCGACGTTCTCGATGAAATTCACGGGCCCAACGCCAAGGGATACGCCGTCGTGTGGCTCGGCGATCAGCCCAATGCCGACGAGATCGCCAAGCGCGTCTCGCCAGTCAATTACGTCACCAGCGATCTGCCCCCAATCATCACCATCCACGGAACCAAGGACGCGCTCGTTCCCTACGAGCAATCGGTGCGATTACACAAAGCACTCGATGCCGCCAAAGTTCCAAACCAACTATTCACGGTTCCAGGCGCAAATCACGGAGGCTTTACTTACGAGCAGAACCAGAAGTCCTGGGCTGCGATCCGCCAATTCCTGCAGGACCATGTGAAAGGATTGAAGACGACGCAATAAGTAAAGAACGACCGCGACGCCGCAATCAAGCCACAAACTCGCACTCATTACCACGCTTCAAATTTGTCATCCCGAGGGACGCGTCTTTTGCGTCTCTCGGGATCTATGCAGTCTGCCTGCAAAGTGCAAGAAGGTCGATCAGGGAGACGAGTATCGATACGTGCCAATCACGTGTCCACGATTATCGAATCTCACCGAGTAATACGCCGGAAGCAGTGGCGCGAAGGAATCGCGATAGATGTATTCGGAGCAGTTGGGCGCTGGACTCCCTAGAGATTTACCGCACGGCTCGATCCAAGAGGGTCTGCCTAAAAGTCCCTCGACCTCACGCTCCAATGCTCCGACATGTACGGCGCTGAAACCATTCTCGATTCGAGAGCCTCGAAAATACTCCCACGCCACCGCCAAGCCGAGTATGGCCACACCAATGAGCAGAAAGATCCTGTTCTTGTTTGATTTATTGGAAGACGGGCCCATCGTAAGTGACATCATACCCAACGAGCCTCCACGCGGCAGGTTGTCACCATGGAGGCAGATCAGCGGAAAATCGAAAGAACCTGATTCGACAAGTTTCGTCATCTGGAGAACTGTGCAGATTTATTCATCTTGACACTCCCATAACCTACTTACATATTGTCCGGCACCTGGAAGAGATCGGGCTGGAGGATCTATGCGAAATCGAGTTTCATCCCAGGGGAAGAAGACCGCGCTTCCTGAGACTGCGGAGCGTGGGTTGCGGTTCTACTCTCTGGCTGCGGCAGCCGCTTCGGTGAGCGCGTTGGCCTTGGCGCTACCAGCCGAGGGCGAAATCATCATTACCAACAAGACGATTCCCATCCACGTGAACAAGTCGGTTCTGCTCGACCTCAACGGGGATGGGATCATTGACTTCAATTTTTTCTTGAGCAATTACAACTTCGGAGCGACCAGCGTCAACAACTTATTTGTGTCGCAGGCACATCCGCCAAGCTTCGGAGACAATGTCATCGGCTCGGCTTACTCCGCTTCGGCGTTGCTCCGCGGCGCAAAGATCGGACCCAGCGACCGGTTCATTCGTACGTACGTCCACTACGGCATCCCGATCGAAGAATCGTTGCTGTGCACGCAGAATTGTAACGGCAAAACCGGCTACAGCTTTGTTCAGCGCCTCGGAGGAAAGTGGGGAGGCGGCCATCCGAACCGGTTTATCGGGATTAAGTTTCAGATCAAGGGGCAGACCCATTACGGATGGATACGTTTGACCGTGACGATAAAGCACAAAGGCAATGGCCACGGGCCGACGGGTTCATTCTCCGCGACGATCACTGAATATGGCTACGAGACGGTCGCCAACAAGTCCTGCGGGGCGGGGCTGCCCGGCGCAGCCGCATCCGACGTCGTTCACACCCGCGCGGTACCTAAGCAGGAAAGCGTCCGTAAGACCGGTCCATCGCTCGGCATGCTCGCGCAAGGCGCGGACGCGCTGCCACTGTGGCGCCGGGAAGACTGAAATCGAATCCAAGCAATACGGTGAGGTCTCGGGTGCGACCACGGTAGCCCAAAACTTATAGCGCGATCCGTCGCGAGTAAGGAACCGAACCACTATGAGCGCAGTGGTGCCTGTCTGAACTTGTGACGGATCGCGCCCCCAGCGTCGTGGATTAATCAGGAGACTGGAATCGGTCGTGTCCGCGTGCGAGCAGAGTCAGGCCGCTTCCACCCACTTCGTTCGTGGAAGCTATCAAGAGATACAAACAGTATCAAGCGTAAGAATGCGACAGGGTTGGTCTTTGCACGAGCAGAAAGCCGGCTGGCCTACAACGCCGCGGCACTTCCCTTCCCGGCATCCCACACCATCCTCTTGCCGCTCCGATACGAAAGATTCACCATGTGTCCGGCTGCCGCGGCGCGGTGTCCGACCTCGGCGGTTTCATAGCTTGGCTGCCGACTGCGAACCGCATCGAAGAAGTTCGCCATATGCAGGACGGTTGCATCCGGCTTACTGGCAAACTCCAGATTCTCCGGCGCTGGTTTGATCGATGGTCCCTGCGATTCCTCTCGGTGATTTCCTTGATTCAGGAATGTCTCCTGCATCGCCTTAGGCCAACTATCGATCGAATACTCGTAACCTTCCCGCTTGATCTCCGGCTGTTCGACCATCCCTGCGCCCAGCAAAATGGAAAGCGATCCTTCGGTTCCCAGGAATTGGATTCCCTGCCCTGCCGTGCTCGCGCTGTTAAACGTTCCCGCCATGTTGACGCAGAAGTCGCCGTAGTCGAAGAGCGCGTCGAGCGTGTCGGGCACTTCTCGCCCGTCGTGGCGGTTGAGAATTCCCCCGGTCGCCGCCACGCTCTTGGGCATCTCCGCGCCCATGATGAAATGGATCGAAGTAATAAGGTGAACGAAAAGATCGGTCGAGATTCCGCCGGAGTAGTCCCAATACTTGCGATAGCGAAATACTCGCTCGGGATTGTAGGCAACCTTCGGCGCCGGCCCCAGCCATTCCTTCCAATTGAAGTTGACGCCCTCCTGCAGGTCCGCGGGAACGGGATAGTTCCATGCGCCGGTCGAACTATTGCGGTTGTAGGACGCGGTCACCTTGGTGACTTTCCCAAGCTTCCCCGACTGCACGATTTCACGCGCCTTCTTGTGCTGCTCCGACGACACCCACTGGCTGCCCGCCTGAACGATGCGTTTTCCTTTCTGCGCCGCTTGAATCATGAGCGGGCCATCTTCAATCTTCTGGGTCATCGGCTTTTCGATGTAGACGTCCTTGCCTGCGCTCAGCGCGTCGAGCACGATGCGGAGATGCCAATGATCGGGCGTCGCTATGGCCACCGCGTCGATGTCTTTTCGGTCCAGCAGTTTCTTGTACTGCGCAAAGTTCGTCGAGATCTTGCCGTCCGTGCGCTCCTTGGCGCGGTCGAGGTGCCCTTGGTAGCAATCGCAGACCTCCACCAGGTTCGCCTGTTGAGTCTCTTTTGCTGATTCCAGCAGGATGTTGCCGCGAATCCCGAATCCGATAAACCCGAGGTTCACGCGATCGTTCGGGCCTGCGGGCTTTGGCAGAGTTGATGCCGGCACCGCGATCAGATTCCCATTCAGAACAAGTCCCAGGCCCGCCGCCTGAGTCGCACTGCGCAGGAGGAACTCACGTCTCGTGGAATTTGACATGTCGATTCAGTCCGATCTCTTCCGCCGACCAAGCGCTTACAGCGTGGCAGCATTCGGCAACGGAAGTCGAGGAGAGCATAGCGCAAAACGCGCAGTGTTCGAACAAAAGATGCTCAGCTCTTGCTCGGTTCATAGTATCTGCCATTCACTTCCTCGCCCATCACCGCGAAATCACACTTCGAAGAATCGAGTGGATCCGTCTTGAATGCAAAGTTGATGGATGGCACTCGCACATTCGCTTCCAGTTTTGCGATCGCCTTGAAGCCTTCAAACCGGTACTGCCGCATCGGATCCTCGTATTTCACCGGCTCGTCCGTGGCGGTAAAGACCACCTTGAAATCGAGAAAGGCCGGAGTAGTTTCGGCATCCATTGCGGGCCATCGAGGCTGATCAATAATCGGCACGTTGGTCATCTGGAGTGTGGCGGTCTTTCCGTCCGGGCTGAAAGTCAGTCCATTCGTCGGAACCGGAGTGACCCAATAAAGGCCTTCGGACGAGATCGGCGAATGGAAATCATGAACTTGATTCGCAGGGACAGCCTGTCCCTTGAAGAGTGTCAATCAAGTGTGGGCGAATATGCCTTGACGCGCCTGCCGTCCTGCCCAGTACTCACCCGCCATGTAGCTGTAGTCCGTCGTCGGTGTTCCCCATGCCTGCCGATTACCCGCGTTATCCGCGCCCATGCCATGGAAGCCGCTACAGCGCGCCAGCTTTCCCTTGAAGTGATAGATGCTCGAGAGCTCGACATTCGGCCCGGCCGGTTGATTGTGATTCCCATTCTTATCCAGCCATGGGATCGGATATGGACACGATCCACCATTCGAAGGCTCGTGATTTGGGGGAATGACGGGAGCGCAAGTTTGCTGCAGGTTTTGGGAATGAGCCGTGACTGCCGCAAGCGAGGCGCCTACTGCGGAGGCAATCCCAAGTCCGAGCCAGCGTCGGCGCGTGAGTCCAGTTCGATTTTCAGTTTGAGCCATGAATGCTTCCTTTTCGGTTGGCGTGAGGGTTTTCGTTTCCAGAGAGTCGGGACCGTCAGTTTAATCCCAACCGGAGCTTGACGTCATACTTAGATATCTATATAAAGACATCTAAATATGCCGAAGACCGATGCCCTGCAAGGCTCCCTCGATTTGCTCGTGCTCAAGATATTGTCCCGGCGGCCGCGGCTCCATGGGTACGCCATCATGACGGCTATCGCCAACGCATCCGGCGAAGTGCTCCGCGCAGAGGAAGGCTCGCTCTACCCCGCGCTGTACCGGATGGAGGAAGCGGGCTGGATTCGCGCGGAGTGGATCAAGAAAGACACCGGCCGCCGTGCTCGCATCTACGAACTGACCGCCGCAGGCAAAAAGCAATTGGGCGCGGAAGAGTCGCGTTGGCAGTCCGTCAGCCTGGCCATCAATCGCGTTCTCCGGGAGGCATGACATGTCGTGGTGGTCGCGAATCTCAAATGCCGTTCGCGGCGAGCGCTTGAATCGCGAGATTGACGAAGAGTTGCAGTCCCACATCGAAGAAGCGATCGCCTCAGGACGTGAGCCCAACGAGGCTCGCCACGCACTCGGTTCCGCGTTGCGCGTCCGCGAGGCGAGCAGCATCCGTGTGGCCGGGTGGCTTGAGTCGATGCTCTCCGATATCAGTTTCGGCTGGCGGCAGCTCTGCCATAACAAGCTCGCGTCCATGGCCGCGGTGCTTTCCCTCGCTCTCGGCATCGGCTCCTGTGTCGCCGCGTTCCGTCTGATCGACGCGCTGCTCTGGCGGCCCTTGCCCATCTCCGGGTCGAACCAGCTCTATGTCCTCTCCTACTCGTTGAGCGGTTTCGATGGCAAGCCCATCGAGGATGACCACTGGTCCACGCCGGAGTTCAAAGTCATGCGCGATGCCGTGAAAGACCAGGCGGATCTCATTGCGATCAGCGATGCCGACCTCACTGACATTACCTGGTCAACGGATGACGACGTGGAGAAAGCGCACGTCGCATACGTATCCGGCAACATGTTCCCGCTCTTCGGCCTTGAGCCTGCGCTCGGCCGCCTGCTGACTCCTGCCGATGACCGCGGGCCCGGTCTCAATCCCTATGCGGTCCTCTCCTGGGATTATTGGAATCACCGTTTCGGTGGTGATACGCACGTTCTAGGCCGCTTGCTCCACATTGGCGAGCAGACTTTCGAAATCGTCGGTGTCGGCCCTCGCAATTTCACTGGAACGGAAAAAGGAACGGTCACCGACATCTTTCTGCCCGTCAATATGAACGGCCTTGCCAGTCAAGACAGTTGGAGCTGGCACCGCACGTTCGTGATGTTGAAGCCAAGCGTCAAACCAGCCACGAACCTCGAGCCGCTGCGCCAGCATATCTCCGCTGCGAGCCGCGCCTTCCAACTCGAATGTGCCACCTGTTTCCGCGGCATGAAGCAAACGGACATCGACCGCTTTCTCCATAAGAATCTCGCCTTCTATCCTGCCGGCGCCGGCATTTCCGACCTCCAGAAGGACTATCGCCGGTCGCTCGGTATCCTCGGTCTGCTGGCCGCTCTTGTGCTGCTGATCGCTTGCGTCAACGTCGCCAACATGATGACCGCCCAGGCCGCCGCGCGCGCTCACGAGATGGCTCTGCGAATCTCGATCGGCGCCGGCCGGCGTCGCCTTGTCCAACTCATCCTGTGCCAAAGCGCACTGCTCGCGCTTCTAGCCTCCGTTCTTGGTGGAATTTTCGCGGCTTGGTCGGCGCCATTTGTGCTTGGCCTCGTCAACCCTTCCGACAATCCTGCGAGTCTCGACCTTCCCGCCGACTGGCGCGTGGCTCTATTCGGCTTCGGGCTCATGCTCGTAGTCGTTCTGATGCTTGGGTTGCTTCCGGCTCTCCGTGTCTCTGCCGTGCGGCCCGTCGCTGCACTTAAAGGTGGTGAAGATCCGCACTCGCCACGCCGTCTCATGCGGGGAGCCATTGCTCTTCAAGTCGCCTTCTGTGTCCTGGTTCTCTTTCTGTCTTCTCTGTTCGTCGCCTCCTTCCAGCGCTTGCAGAACCGCCCTCTCGGTTTCTCCACGGACCGTCTGCTCCTGCTCGAAACCGTTGCCGGCAAAGGCCAGCTTCCCGTCGTGTGGAATCAAACGGCAGAGGCGCTCCGAGCTGTTCCCGGCGTCGACTCGGTCGCCATTGCGCGCTGGCCACTTCTCGGGCACATCCGCATCAACAGCGACATCTCCATTAACGGCGCGCCCAGTCCGACACCCGGCTGGTTCATGATCGTTTCCCCGGGCTGGCTCTCCACGATGAAGATCCCGCTCCTCTCCGGCCGCGACTTTCGCCTTGAGGAAAGATCACCGGGAGCCGCCATTGTCAACGAAACCTTCGCCAAGACATTCTTCCCGGGCCAGAACCCGATCGGCCGCACCTTTGAACGCGGCGACAATCAACCCGTGAACAAGATCGTCGGCGTCATTCCCGACGTCCCATACGACGACTTGCGCCAGCCCAACCGCGCCACGTTCTACGTGCCCTTCGACGAGATCGACGACAAGTCCGCTCCGAAGGTCGTCGACTTCGCCACCTTCACTATTCATACCGACGCCCGGAACCCGCTCGCCCTGGCCGAGACGCTCCGGCAACTCATCGCGCAACGGCACAACGGACTTCGCGTCTCGAACATCACGACGCAGCTCGATCTGCTCCGCGACCAGACGATTCGCGAGCGACTGATCGCCATGCTCGCGGCCTTCTTTGCCGCCGTCGCGCTGCTCCTCGCCGGCGTCGGACTCTACGCTGTCCTCAACTACTCCGTCCTGCAGCGCCGCCGCGAAATCGGGATCCGCATGGCGATTGGATCGACTCGCACCGGCATCGTGCGCCTCGTCACTGCCGATGTTTTCCGGATGATCGCGCTCGGAGCATGCGCAGGCGTCGCGCTCGGATTCGGCGCGGCGCGCTATGTCGAATCGCTTTTCTACCAGGTCAAAGCAACCGACGCAGATATGATCGGCTTGCCCGCGTGTGCCATTTTGCTCACTGCTCTGGTTGCCACACTGCCCGTTGTGCTTCGCGCGCTGCGCACCGATCCGACTGAGATTCTGCGCACGGAGTGAACGGAGGGAGCGGGAATACCGAATAGAGGCGACTCTTTCTTATTGCATTGTCATTCCGACACGCGAGCGCAGCGAGCAAGGAGGAATCCGCTGTCTGTCCATGCCGAGGAAACGCCAACCATGCTCCACCGCCACCCACAGCTTGTCATCCGAAAATTGTCATCCCTGGGGCGCGACTTTGGGTGGCGCAGCGCCTTGGGCGCTGCGATCCAGCGGCGAGGATGACAAGCGGCTTCAGCCGCTGAGGTGCGTTCATGACGCCTCTTCGCAGCCATACCGAATAAAGTCGACTCGTCTTATTGCATTGTCATTCCGACACGCGAGCGCAGCGAGCAAGGAGGAATCCGCTGTCTGTCCATGCCCAGGAAACGCCAACCATGTTCCACGCCACCCACAGATTGTCAGAAGCGTTGTCATCCTGGGGCGCATCTTTGCGCCTCAGAGCCTGCCCTGAGCGGAGCCGAAGGGATCTATGTATCTTGCCCGTAGCAATGGACGCCGCGGAATGGGAACAATTGGCTGTCGTGCCCCTGGCCAGTGCCCACCCTCGCCATCGGCGCGGGAAGGGCGCGGCAACCCCTCGAATAATCTTCATTGAGAGGATGGGCCAGCCCGATACCATTCTCTGAATACTATTTGTGCGCTCACTCAACGCACAGGTGCCAGATAGGGTGTTCTATATCCTCGGGAACTGCTGGAGCCTGCATCCAGTTGCAAAAGTCTAAGTCATTCTCCGCGTCTCGCCAACGCGCCCACGCATAGATATAAATGCGTATGCTGCCCTGCATGATGCCGGTGTACTCATCCTGCGTTAGAGAATCTGAGATGCGCAACGTGAGCCACTCCCCGTGACCCGCACCGATCGATTTGCCTTTGATCCCAGAGCTGATGTCCTGCTCAAATTTGTGCAGTGCGTTCTTGAACATCTCTGAATGTATTTGTCGGTCTGCATCAGGCTCGGGGCCAGGCCGCACAAGTCTCACTTCAAAATAGTCGTATACGTTTGTGACCGGCATCTCTCCTAAGTTTCTGACCCATAAGTTAATCTCTAGAGGTTTATTAACGATCAAGACCTTCGTAGCAAACCATCCTTTGTTGAATTGCAAAAATCCCTTGCTTCGTATTTTCAGAGCCTCAAGTCCAAAACCGAGAAGGATGAGCAAGAGAGCCACAACAAAAGTCGAGATAACCAGAATTCGCACAATCTTGCCTGATGCCGCCCGGCTGACTGGAGAAAGAACCCCGGACTTAATCAGAGTTCGGTAGAACAGAAAAACAAGGAGAAGGCCAAAACCTATCAGGACTAACGGATTCGTAAGGTAAGGTGCGACTTTTGGAAAGGATTCGATGCCGCGAGTTTACCACGGGTGGTTAAACGCCTTCCTCAGTTCCTCTTGCGTCTAACCTATAAATTATGGGCGTCCGGATCTTGCGTCAGCAGATCCGGCACGATTTCGCCGATCTAAGGAGATCTGATCGCGGGTTCTGACTTTGTACGAAGCGCGAAAGGCCCAGATACCCCAATGTGATACGGATCACGGACAGAGGCCCGTCATCCTGATTCCAATGGCATATGGTGATGCTCATGAAATCAAATCTCGTGAAATGGTCGCTTATCTTTGCTCTAGGCGTCGCAATGGCACACGGTCAGCAGTTCAGTGCGAACTGTACCGACGTCAAGGTCGAGATGATTCCCGATGCATCCAAGCTGGACGAAGTATGCACAGTCACGCTTAACGGGAGCGCGACTTATCAGCGTCAGTACGTCGGCTCCGGCCAGACATTCATCGGCACCATCTCGCCTTCGGATGCTCAGAAGTTGCTGGACAGGAAGTTGGCGTGGGTTACGTTCGGAGTGTGTTATGAGGCTGCCGATCAGAAACCCAGAAAAGAACGAAAGCGCGCGCGCTTAGATTGCGACAACGCCTTCAGAACAGCGCAGCCTGAAGTAGTGGCCACATTTATGAGAACAAGGGCGCGGAGGGAGATACCATGAACGCCACTCTCTCTTGCGCCTACACCGATGATAGTCACTCTGAGAGGGAGCCCATTCCCTGTATCCATCCGGATCAGCCAGAGTCAGCGGTGAGTGATTAGTAGCAGGCTCGCCCAGAATGGTCGACGCCACTACTAACCGGCTGCCCCAGACTTCGCAATCCTCGAAGTCTGGGCACTCACGACGCGTGCAGCACTGGATCCTGACTTTGAAGTTGCTCCAGCCACCCTGCATCCCCGAACTCCATTCCCATTTTGAAACTCGAAACAGGAAACTCGAAACTCTCCCCCGAGACTTTTCCACAGATTTATTTTCCCCAATGTTCAGATGACCTTTACTCTGAATTCCCTCGTGCAAGAAACTGCGACCATGAGGCAATCAACTCGCGCACAACGTTGAAACCTCGAAACGTTGAAACGTTGAAACGTTGAAACCTCTTTCTTTTGAAGATTTTGCCCGTAACTGATAGCAGCTCATAGATTATTTCGAAATTTTCCTCTAGCCCGCTGATTTCATTACACCCGGGGGGAGGGGATACCGAGGCACTCATGGCGAATTATCCAGATCGTTGTCAACATATAAAGGTCAACGGCACGCAGTGCGGATCGCCCGCGCTCCGCCGCAACCGTTTTTGCTTTTTTCACAAACGTTTTCAGGACCAGCGCATACACCTCGCCGCCGACCGCAAGCGCCGCGGCCCTGCCGCTTTCGTCCTGCCGGTGCTCGAGGACGCCAATTCCGTCCAGATCGCCCTCATGCAGGTCATGCGCCTGCTCGTCACCCAGCAGATGGACCACAAAACCGCCAGCCTTCTTCTTTATGCGCTGCAAACCGCCAGCAGCAATCTCCGTCAGACCAATTTCAAGCCGTTGAAGCATGACGTCATCCTCGATCCGCGCGAAGCGGCCAACTCCCTGCTTGGCGAGAACTTGTGGGAAGACGAGGATTTTGAAGAGGAGGAAGAGAACGACGAACCCGAAAAATCCGACGATCCCCTCGAACCGCTCCGCGAAAAGCAGCGCCAGCGCGCTCTCGCCTGGGACCGCAAGGAGCAGGAAACGGTCACCTATTTTAAGGAGTGGAGCAAGAAGCATCCCAACTTTCAGATGATTCGCGACGAACGCGGATACCTGCAAATCATCCCGATTCCAGGCAACGAGTCCGCGGTCGCCCCGCTTCCACATCAAGTCGAATCCGCGCCTCAACCCGCACCCAAGCCGCAGACTCCGCCGCCAGCGTCGTCGACACCAGCCCCAAAGAAACCCGCATCGGCCGTACCAACAGAGGAAGAATTTAAAGCCGACATCAACGCTCTCACCCGCAAGCACTTCCTCCCCAACATGCCCGAAGAGGTCTACAAAGCGATCGCAAAAAAAGTCTGATGATCGTCGGAGGCAAGCAGGAATGGAACCCGACAGAAACAGGGCGATTGGCGCGGAATCATCGCATCTTCGGGCAAAATACACAGATCCTGAGACGCAAAGAATGTGCCCGAGGATGACATTCTGTGAAGCCGTCAAAGGCGAACAAAAGGCGAATTATAGTAAGATGCTTGCGCCATGGCGCGCCGCCCCGATTCCGAGAAGCCCGAGATTTTCACGGAGAAAGACTTGAAGGAATTGCGCTACAACCTCGCGCACCTGTCGATTGATGCGGTGCGGCGATTCTACGATCGGGCACACCAGGATTGCCGGATGATCTACGGCCGGCTTCCAACTCCGAAGCAAATGCAGACACTCGTGCAGGTATGGAAACAGCTATGGAAATGGCGCGGGTAGTCTCGCTCGCCTGGCACTTCCATGAGTGCTGCGTTTGCGGTCATCATCCACTCGTGCTATCTTGCCGCCACTTCGAGTGGGGAGGGTGTCATGCTGCACAAGCCGAATCATCACCATCATGTTCACTCGCATTCACACGGTCCGACGCGCCGCGATTTTATGACGTCCCTGGTATGCACGGCGATGGTGTCCCCGTGGATGTTCGGGCAGCAGGAAGCGCAATCGCCGTCAGACATTGCAGAACGTTTCCGAAAAATGTCGGAAGACTACGAGAAAGAAGGACTGGCGGCGCCGTTCAAGGGCATCACGACGAATGGAGAAGTCACGCCCGGGTTGTTCGAGATCAAGCCCGCCGGCGTTTCGACCGAACCGGTGCGCAACGCGGCGACGGCATTCATCAACACCCTGACATCGGTGCAATTGGCCAGAACGATTTATCCGGTGGACGACGTCGAGTGGCGGAAGTGGATGAACCAGCACTTCTATGCGCGCCAGGGAATCAGCTTTGCCGACATGAATGATCGCCAGCGCGAGGCGGCCTACGGGCTGATGCGGGCCTCGCTCAGCACGCAAGGGTTTGAGCTGACGCGCAACATCATGCGGCTGAATGAAACTTTGGCAGAGTTGTCGGGAGATCACGATTTTCTCGGCGAGTGGCTGTATTACATACAGATCTACGGCCGGCCGTCGGCGACCGAACCATGGGGCTGGAAACTCGAGGGGCATCACGCGATCATCAACTATTTCGTGCTCGGCGATCAGGTAGTGATGACGCCGTTGTTTATCGGCTCGGAGCCGGTGAAGGCGCCTTCCGGGAAATACAAGGGAATCGAGATTCTGCAGAAGGAACAGAACGACGGCCTGGAACTGCTGCGAGCGCTTCCGGAGGCGCAGCAAAAGAAAGCGGTTCTGAACTTCTCGAAGACCGGCAACAACAATCTGACCGAGGCGTTCAAAGACAACGTGGTGATCGATTACGCCGGCTTGCGCACGAACGAACTAGCCGGCCCGGCACGGGAGCGGCTGCGCAATTTGATTCATCTCTACGTTAGCAACATGGACGACGGACACGCCCGCGTGAAGATGGACGAAGTGGACCGCCATCTCGACAACACCTGGTTCACCTGGATCGGCGGATCACAGGCGGACAGCGTGTTTTATTACCGGGTGCAGAGTCCAGTGATCATGATCGAGTTTGATCACCAGCTTCCAGCGAATCTGCGAAAGTTTGCTGCGGATCCTTCGAAGCCGACGCGGCAGCATATTCACTGCGTGGTGCGCACGCCGAATGGGAATGACTACGGCAAGGATCTGTTGCGGCAGCATTATCTGGCACATCCGCATACGACATAAAGCTGAAATCATTTGCAGGAACCCACTCAACGGCAGTGGTGTCTAAGGCATCAGATTCAGGGTCCTCGTCGTCTCCGCTCAACTTGGTCCGCAATTCCGTCCGCTGGGAGATCCCTATGCTCGAAGCGGTACGCCTCACGAAAAGCTATGCGTCGTTGCCTGCTGTGCAAGATCTGTCTTTCAATCTGAAACCGGGAATGGTGCTCGGCTGCCTGGGTCCGAACGGGTCGGGCAAAAGCACAACCGTGAAGATGCTCACCGGATTGCTGGAACCGACGCGCGGATTGGTTCAGTTCGACGGGCGCCGTATTCAGGATGACCTGCCGGGATACCGGAAGAAACTCGGATACGTGCCCGAAGAAGCGCACCTCTATCCATATCTCACAGGTTGGGAATACCTGGAGATGGTCGGGACGTTACGCGCCATGGACCGCGGACTGATGGACGAAAAGATCGATTCGCTGCTGGATCTCTTCGCTCTCCATCCTCACCGGCACGTGAGCATCGGAACGTACTCGAAAGGAATGCGGCAGCGGATTCTGCTGATCGCGGCTCTCATGCACGATCCGGATATTTTCATCTTTGATGAGCCACTCTCCGGGCTCGACGTCACGTCGGCACTGATCTTCAAGAATCTGGTGCAGCAACTTGGGGAGGCGGGCAAGCTCGTTTTCTACTGCTCACACGTGCTGGAGGTGGTCGAGAAAGTTTGCTCTGATGTGCTGATCCTGAGAAAGGGAAAGGTAATCGCACAGGACTCCGTGGCAAATATACGAAAGATCATCGGTCAGTCGTTGGAGACGACCTTCCTACACCTCGTAGACGACGTCGACACGATGACGGTCGCGCGCAACATCATGGATGTAATGAGTGCAGCATGAGCGCCATCGCCGATTTCCTCGAGCGCAAGTGGGAGATCTATCGTGAGCGCCCGTTCTGGAGGCTGGTCGAAGTCTTTGTGGCGCGCATTTTTCGCGGCGCCGGAGACTCCGATTCCGAAGGTATGGACCTCGCGGTCGGGCTCGTACTGACTTTGCTGGCGATGCCCGGGGCCTTCGTATCGATCCTGCTGTTCAATACGTACGGTTCGTTGCTGCAATGGCTGCGTGGCCAGACCCATGTCGATACTCTGCTCATCGCGTTCCCGGATGAGTATTTCTTCATCGTGCTTTCCATGACGGTGACGGGCGCCGTGGCCGTGTGGCGATGGGATGCCATCTTTCCCGACCGTCGCGACTACATGAATCTGGTTCCGCTGCCGATCTCCACCCGCACCATCTTCTTCGCGAACCTCGTAGCGGTGATGTTCCTGGTTACTCTCGTCGCCTTTGATGTGAACATGGCCTCGTGCGTTTTGTTCCCGACGGTGGTTACAGCCGCACAACCTCAGCTCCTGTTTGCCATCAAGTTTGCAGCGGTGCATGCGGTCGGAGTGATCTCGTCGAGTGTCTTCGCCTTTTTGGCTGTCTTCTCGGTGCTGGGCCTGATGATGGCGCTGCTTCCTTTCAGAGCGTTCAGGAAAGTGTCGACTTACCTCCGCGGTCTCGTTGCGGTATATCTGATTGCGATGCTGTGCACGACCTTCGTTGTTCCGGATCTGCTGCGGAGAACCAAAGACACAGCGCCCATGTGGACTTTCTTCGTGCCTTCGTGCTGGTTCGTGTCGCTGTGCCAGGATTTACGCGGGCGCGCTACACCAACCCAGATTGAACTGGCGAGGCTTGTTTTCCCTGCGATCACGCTCGTTGCATTGCTGGCATTCGGCATGTATGCGGTCAGCTATCGGCGGCACTTCGTGCGGATCGGCGAGACATCTGAGGGAACAACGGATGACGGTTCGCGGAGTTCGCGGCCTGCTGCGTGGCTGGATCGGACCATCCTGCGAACGCCTTTTCAAATGGGTGCCTATCGATTTGTGAAGAGCACTCTGTTTCGTAGTGAGGCTCATCGCCTGGTTCTTACGGCAATTGGTGGGCTGGCCCTGGTGCTCGCGTCCCAGGCTCTGATGCAATCGTCCGATGGAGGAATTGTCGCGCGAAAGATAGCAATGACGCCAGCTGCGCTCTCGATTCCTTTTATCGTCACGTTTCTGCTTATTCTTGGATTGAGGATTCTCTTCGAGATGCCTTCGGAACTGCGCGCGAACTGGGTGTTCCAACTGATGGTCGATTCCGACCGGCAGGAAAGCGAGCCACTTGTAAGAAAAGTCATCCTTCTTGCGGTGCTGCCTCTGACGATCGGCGTTACGCTGCCCATCTACTTCTATCTGGAAGGAATCGCGGTCGCGTGCCTTCATAGCTTGCTTATCGCGGCGTGGGCGGCGTTGCTGACGAACATCCTACTGATCCGTTTCCGCAAGCTTCCGTTCACGTGCACGATGCCAGTGTTCAAACAGCATTCGATCGTGATATTGGTGTCGTTTTGCTTTGGATATCTTCTCTACGCGGTATCAACTCCTGAGTTTGAATCGACGGCGCTGCTCGAACCCGTGCGAATGCTGGAATTGATTCCAGTCGCAATCCTTGCGTGGTATGTCCCGCACTACCTCGGTAAGACGACCACGGAGGTTGAGCGCAGATTGATCTTCGAAGAAGGAGCGCCCCGGTCGATCGAGATTCTGCGACTGAGTGAATAGGCAAAAGGTCCGCGTTGCGATGCGCAGCTACTGAATCGCTACCATCGCAGCCAGCGGCAGGTCGCGCGACGAACTGCCGACCAGCACTTCGCGTAGACCATTCGGCTTGATCCACTTGTTCTGTGTCGAGGACCAGTATTCCAGCCGCCGCAAAGGCACGTGGAGGCTCACGCTCTGCGATTGTCCCGCTTCCAGGTGAATTCGATCGAAGGCAGCGAGCACGTGGACCGGAAAATCAACTCCCTCGATGCGGCTTGCTGGCGCGCCGAGATACACCTGCGGCACTTCGTCGCCCGCGACGGCGCCTGCGTTCCTCACTTCGAAGCGCACATCGAGACCTCCGTCGGAAGCAGGTGAAACCTTCAGTGCGGAGTAAGTGAACGTCGTGTACGACAATCCAAACCCAAAGGGAAAGATCGGGGTTATCTTCTGCTTGTCGAGCCAGCGATAACCGACATTCACACCTTCGGTGAAGGTAGTTGCGCCGTTGACTCCCTTGGCGGAACGCTCGGGATGAGAAGGATCGGTTGCGGCATAGTCTTCAAGACGTTTGGCCCACGTGAGCGGCAACCGTCCCGCGGGATTCGTCTTACCCAGAAGAATGTTGGCAGTCGCCCAGCCGCCTTCATCGCCGGGCCACCACATCTGCAGAACCGCTTTCACATGATCGAGCCAGGGCAAGGCGATCGGTTGGCTCACATTGAGGACGACGATTGTGTTGGGATTCACGGCAGCAACTTCTTCGATCAGTTTGTCCTGATTTCCAGGAAGGCCGAAGACAGGACTGCCGCGGGTCCAGACGAAGATGACCGCTGTTTTTGCGGACTTGGCGGCGGCAATCGAAGCCTCGTGATCGGCTTTGCGGTGATCGGGCGTCATCCACGCGAGACGAATCTGTTCAGCATCGTTTGAGGTGTCGCCTTCGACTGATACCGACAACGTGTGTGCGCCAGCCGCAAGGTCGACGGCCACGCGCAGATTGTCGAGGCCGTCGGTCGTGGGCAGCAGGCCGTCCTTGCCGCCGAGTACCGTGTCCCCGTGAACGCCACCGCGCATGCCATTGGCACCGGTCACATGTTTGCCGTCAATGCTGACGCTCCCGGCCGCACCGAGAAGTTGCAGATAGATCCAGTAGGATCCCGCTGACGGAACGGTGAGCGTGCCGGTCCACGTAGCCTCGGCGTTCGCAGGCAACGGGCTGCCGCTCTTCTTCGTGAAATCAAGAACGGAGTCGACATGCGTGGTTCCGGATTTGTCGGTTCGCAACAACCCAGGCTTGCCATCATGAGAAAGCGCCGCAGCGGGAATAGGCGCCCCGGTCATGTCGTCGTCCACTGCAAGAGCAATCTTCGCCTCCGGGGCCATCTTCCTTATGGCGTCGTACGGACCAACCTGGCGCCACGGAAATCCAACCGAACGCTCCCCTGCCGTGCCGATGGCTACGACTTGTGCTGCGCCCGGGCCGATCACGGCAAGCGACGAGAGATCGGCAGATCTCAGCGGCAGAATATTGCCATCGTTCTTCAGCAACACGGCGGCTTCTTCCGCAGTCTTTTGAATGATGCGCGCATTCGCCTCGGTTGCATGTTCATGAATCTGGTGATCGGGTGGATGATCGAGGTAGCCGAACTTGTCCATCTGAAGAAGAACGCGCGCAGCCGCCTGGGTGATCGCCTCTTCTTTTAACTCGCCCGAGTGCAGCAAGGTCCAGAAGTTGACGCGCGGGAACTTGCCAGAGATCGCGGCAAAGTCTGCCGGCGGCGCCTTTGGCTCTTCAGGAATCGTGGCGGTCTCCAAGATGGACAGGTCGGGTTTGCCCGCTGGTGGAGGCTGCGGTTTTTCGGTTGTGAAATAGGAAAAGAAGAAGCCGCTGGTCGGACTGTCTTTCGGCCCCGGTCCCGGCATTTCCATGTCGAGTCCCTGATTGATGTACGATGCCGCGTGGGTCGCACCCCAGTCGCTGGTGACGAATCCTTTGAAACCAAGATCCTTTCGAAGGATGTCGATCAGTACGCCCCGGTTTCCGCACGCGTATATTCCATTGAGCTTGTTGTACGAGCACATGATCGACGAAACGCCGGCATCGACCGCATCCACGAAGGGCGCGACATAAATTTCATGCAACGCCTGAGGGTTGATGAAGACGTTGTTTCCTTCAGTGTCGTAGCCGACGTAGTGCTTCGCCTGGGCCATCACACCTTGGGCCTGAATTCCGCGAATCACGGCGGCGCCCATCGCGCCTGTTAAGACCGGATCTTCCCCGTAGGTGTTGTATCCGCGCTCGGCCGTGATGTCGCGATCGATGTTGATAAACGGTTCCAGAACCACATCGATGCCGAGCGACTTGGCTTCGCGTCCGATGACGACGCCATTATCCTCACCAGTCTTTACATCAAACGTTGCGGCGAGGCCCATGGTGGCGGTTTCCGCTTGCGAAGGCTGGCGCGTCAACACTCCGGGAGGACCGTCGGACAGGCGAATTGGGGGAATGCCGAGCCGGGGAACGCCAGTGAGGTATCCGGCCTGTCCTTGATTCGTCGCAGGATCTTCGTACGCGCCGCGAATGAGAGACGCCTTCTCCTGCAGCGTCATCTGGCTCAGAAGTTTGT
>Ga0335080_10002242_pt1 | contig 19237 bp, 13 predicted proteins | sample Lox_Sample_34_FD_206720 | JGI IMG/M metagenome (GOLD analysis project Ga0335080, IMG submission 206720) | Soil microbial communities from Loxahatchee National Wildlife Refuge, Florida, United States - Lox_Sample_3.4 | ecosystem: Environmental > Terrestrial > Soil > Wetlands | place: USA...
AGGAAAAAGGCGGTCTGCGCGAGACCGTACAGGGCGATGATGACGAAGAAAAGCGGGCCGATGGCGCGCAGGTTCTCCTCGATCGCGCTCCAGCCGACCGTTCGGAAGAGCCAGACGAGGAGCGCGATGCCCGCGGCGGCCAGAATCAGCCGCAGCGCGCCCCGTCCCGCGGGGCGGGCCGGCCTCGGGGGGCCACCGGTTTCCATGCGAGCCTGCGGCGGGAACTCGGAGGGCGCGCCGGTCAAACCGCTTCCCGCGGAGCGGGCTTCAACAGCGCCTTCAGCTCCTGCGGCAGCGAGAAGCTCACGTTCTCCTTGACGGTCTCGAACTCCTCGACCTCGCGGACGCCGAGCTTCTCCCGGGCGTAGCGCACGACCTCCTGCACGAGGATCTCCGGCGCCGAGGCGCTCGCCGTGAGCCCCAGAACGCGGACTCCTTCCAGCCACTCCGGCCGGATGTCCTCCGCGCGCTCGATCAGATGCGACGCGACGCCCTGGTCGCGCGCGACCTCGCACAGGCGGAGCGAGTTGGAGCTGTTCGGCGCGCCGAGGACGAGCAAGAGGTCAACGAGCGGCGTCATCGCCTTCACCGCGTCCTGCCGATTTTGCGTCGCATAGCAGATGTCGTCCTTGGCCGGGCGGGCGAGCTTCGGGAAGCGCCGCCGGAGCACGGCGACGATCTCGCGCGTATCGTCGAGCGAAAGCGTCGTCTGCGTCAGGTAGGCGACCCGCTCGGGGTCGGGCACCTGCACGGCCTCGGCTTCCTCCGTCGTGCCCACGAGCCGGATCGAGTCGGGCGCCTCGCCGAGCGTGCCGATCGTCTCGTCGTGGTCTTCGTGGCCGATGAGGATGATCGTGTAGCCCTGCTGTGCGTAATGGATCGCCTCGAGGTGAACCTTCGTGACGAGCGGGCACGTCGCGTCGATCGTGCGCAGCTTCTTGCGGCGCGCGCTCTGGCGAACCGACGGCGCGATGCCGTGCGCGGAATAGATGAGCCACGCGCCGTCCGGCACGTCGTCCACTTCCTCGACGAACCGGGCGCCCTTGCTGCGGAGCTCGTCCACGACGTAGCGGTTGTGGATGATCTCCTTACGGACGTACACGGGGCCTTCGCACACGTCCAGGGCGCGCTCCACGACGTCGATCGCGCGAACGACCCCCGCGCAGAAGCCGCGCAGTCCGGCGACGAGGAGTTTCTCGATGCCGGGCCTTCCCGGCGAGGGCGACGGCGGGTTCACCACGTCACCGTCTCCGCCGCGATCGCGCGCGGCCTTCCACCGCGCGCCGGACGCGCCCCGGAACGGTCGGCCAGTTCCGGGTAGAGGGCCAGGGCCGTCTCGACGACGCCGGCGGGATCCAGCTTGAAGTTCGCGCGCTGCACCGGCGCGGGACTGTGCTCGACGAACTGGTCCGGAATGCCGTGGACGCGCAGGCCCTCGGTGTTCCAGCCCTCGCGGTGGAACGCCTCGAGCACGGCGCTGCCGAAGCCGCCGAGCGCGAGGTGCTCTTCGAGCGTCAGAATCCGCGGCGCCGACTCGTTCACGCGCCGGAGCAGCTCGAGATCGAGCGGCTTGGCAAAGCGGGCGTTGGCGACGCCGCAATCGATCCCGTGCTCGGCGAGCATGGCCGCGGCCTCCTCGGCCACCGGCACCATCGACCCGTAGGCGAGGAAGAAGAGGTCGCGCCCCGGCCTGCGGATCTCGCCCTTGCCGATCGGGATCGCGGCGAGCTCCTCATCGAGCGGCACGCCGAGGCCGGCGCCGCGCGGATAGCGGAGCGTGAACGGCCGGCCGGATTCGAGGGCCGTGGAGATCAGGTGCTGCAGCTCGTTCTCGTCTCGGCCCGCGGCGACGGTCATGTTGGGGATGCCGCGCGTATACGCGATGTCGTAAATGCCCTGGTGCGTCTTGCCGTCGTCGCCGACCAGCCCTGCGCGGTCGATGCAGACCGTGACCGGCAGGTTCTGCAGGCAGACGTCGTGAATCAGCTGGTCGTAGGAGCGCTGCAGGAAGGTCGAGTAGATCGCGACGACCGGCTTCCAGCCTTCCTTCGCCATGCCCGCCGCCATGATCACGGCATGCTCCTCGGCGATGCCGACGTCGTAGACGCGCTCGGGGAACTTCTTCTTGACCTCGATCAGGGCGGTCCCTTCGAGCATCGCGGCGCTGATCGCGACGATCTTCTCGTCCTTCTCCATGAGGCGGATGAGAGTCCGCGCGAAGACCTGCGAGTACGTGAAGCGCGGCGCCGATCCCGGCGCGCCGGTCGGGGTACCGGGCTGGTGAAACTTGCAGGGATTCTCCTCGGCGAGCGCATAACCCCGCCCCTTGTGCGTCAGGGCGTGGATGACGACCGGCGTGCCGTCGGCCGAGACGTCCTTTGCGCGTGCGAGCGCGTCCTCGAGCTCGACGAAGTTGTGCCCGTCGACCGGACCGACGTAGTGGAAGCCGAGCTCGTCCCACACGAGGTTCGGGAGGAAGAGGCCCTCGACCGAGCTCTTGAGCTTGCGCGCGAGCTCCCAGGCCTTGTCGCCGTGGGGCAGACGCTTGACGAACTTGTGCCCCTTCTCGATGAACTTCCCGTAAGCCGGATGCAGCTCGAAGCGGTTGCGCCAGTGCACCATCCAGCCGACGTTCTCCGAGATCGACCAGCCGTTGTCGTTGAGAACGACGATGAGGCGCTTCGGCTTGACGTGGACGATGTTGTTGAGGGCTTCATAGCTCGGTCCCGACGTCAGCGCACCGTCGCCCACGATCACGACGACGTAGGGATCGTCTTTGGCTGCCTGGAGCGCCATCGAGACTCCGAGACCGTAGGACAGGCCGGTCCCGGCGTGCCCCGCGGCGAGCGTGTCGTGCACGCTCTCTTTCGGCTCGGCAAAGCCGGACAGGCCTCCCGGCGTCCGAATCGACGCGAACTGCGATCGGCGGCCCGTGACGAGCTTGTGCGTGTAGCACTGATTCGAGGTGTCCCACACGAGGCGGTCCTTCGGGCTGTCGAAGGCGCGGTGCAGGGCCAGGGTCAGCTCGACGACCCCGAGATTCGAGGCCAGATGACCTCCGGTCTTGGTGATGGTCTCGATGATCGTGTCCCGGCATTCCTGGGCCAGAGTCTCGAGCTGTTTGTGGCTGAGCGGCTTGAGATCCCGGGGACCGTCGATGCGGTTCAAAACTTTCATGGCTTCGCTTTCTGCAACCCCACCCTACCAACCGCCGGGCGGCTGGCGCCGGCCCGCTTCATCGGCTGTAAAAGCGAGCAGTATATCAGGCCGAATCTCATTCTCGTGATAGGGTTTAGGGGCCGCGGGTTCTGCTCACGGTCCGCCCGACGTCGCCGTCGCGCCACTCGAAATTAGGAGATCGACACCGCATGGATTCCATTCGCATCGGTTCCGAGGAACACAAGCGCCTCTTCTGCCGGACGTTCATCGAGACGCACGACCCGTTCAAGCCGGAAGCGATCGTCTGGCCGGACATCGACGCCGAGAGCCTTGCGCGCCTGAAGTCCCTGCCCGTCTGGAACGAGGCGGCGCGCACCGAGGCGGCGACCGCGGTCAAGGTCCAGGCGCTCGGCCGCACGGAACAGGATCCGGTCCTCGCCGAGGCCATCGCGCTGCAGGGATACGAGGAGGCTCGCCATAGCGACGTCATCCAGAGGTTGACCTCGCATTACGGCATCGCGGTCAAGCCGTTTCCCGAGGCCGAAGTGCCGAAGAACCCGACCTGGACGTTCCTGAGAACCGGCTACGGCGAGTGCATGGATTCCTTCTTCGCGTTCGGACTCTTCTCGCTCGGCAGCAAGTCGGGTCTCTTCCCCGCGAAGGTCGTCGCGGTGTTCGAGACGATCATGCAGGAGGAGGCGCGACACATCCTCTTCATCGTCAACTGGGCCGCGTACCTGCGCGCACAGCGCTCGCTGCCTCTTCGCCCGGCCTTCGATGCCCGACGGGCATGGAACATCGTCGCGCAGGCCGTGGACCGCGTCCGCGGGGCGATGCAGCTCGGAGGCGGAAATGAGGACACCCAGTACGGATTCACCCTCTCGAGCCACACGAGCTTCTCGGACTTCTCGCTGCGCTCGTTCCTGGAGCTCTGCCTTTCGGAGAACGAGCGGCGGTTTGCACCCTACGACCCGCGGCTGCTGCGGCCGATCCTGGTGCCGTCGGCGGTCAAGGCGATCCTGAAGGTCTTACCGCGCGGGAAATCGGCGACGCCATCGAGCGCCGCGGCGTAGCGTACTGCCCGGAGGCGCGTTGGTGCCCGCGGGCTTCCGGCATCACTTCAGACCGAGGTCCGCAAGAATCTTCGGTTCCTTTTCCTCCATCGCCAGGACCTGGTGGCACGTCTCGCAATCGTCCTGGATGACGCGGCCATCGGAGCTCTTGTGCTTTCCGTCGTGGCAGCGGAAACAACCGAGGAAGTCGTCGTGGCCGATGTTGTTGGGATGCGATCCCCAGGTGACCTTCATTTCCGGAAAGATGTTGCGAAGATAGATGGCCTTCACCTGCTCTGCTGCCGTCTCGACTGCGGCTCGATCCTTCTGATAGACCGAGGGATACTTGGTCCGGTAGAATTCGCCGACTGCCGCGGGAATCCGCTCCCCCGCCGCTTCGCGGTCGGCATACGTTGCACGCAGGGCGGCCACTGCCTCGCGCTTGATATAGGGCAGACTCGTGCTGATCCGGCCGGCGGCCATGGCCTCGTCGACCGCCCGATCGGGCATCTGAAAGGCGTGCGTCGGCCGATTGTGGCAGTCCATGCAGTCCATTTTGCGGCGCTCGCCGCCGGCGAGCTCCGGGGCCGTCGCCTTCACGTCCGTCGAGAGGAACTGGATTTGCTTTCCGTTGTCGTCGATGTAGTTGACGAGGGGAATGACCTGCCGGTTGCCGTCCGTCGAGACGTATTCGATTCGCTCGACGGTATCCAGGTGACGGCCATGAATACCGACGCGGCCTTGCGCCGTGCGCCCGCCAATCTTCAGCAGCAAGACGCTCGTCGCCGGGGTGTTCTGCTCGTCGTCGGCATACTTCGTCCTCACCAGCAACTTATCGCCGGTGAATTTCTGGGGCCAGTGGCAGTGCTCACAGGTGTCGCGCGCCGGCCGCAGGGTCCGAACGGGAGAAGGAATCGGCCGCGAATAGGTCTTCATGGCGACCGCGAAGACCTGACGGACGCCGTCGATCTTGGCCTTGACGAACCAGGGCGCCCCGGGGCCGATGTGGCACTCGACGCAGGCAACCCGTGAGTGCGGTGAGTTCAGGTAGGCCGTGTATTCGGGCGACATGACCGTGTGGCAGGTCTGCCCGCAGAACTGGGCCGAGTCCATGTACTCCACTCCCTTGTACGAGGCCGCTCCCATGATCGCGAAGTTCAGGAAGGTTAGGCCCGCGACGAGAAGGGCCGCGCGCCGCAAGAATGTGCTGCGCAGGTCGACCTTCGGATACTCGCGGGGCAGCTCGCCCCGGGCGCGGAGCTTGCGGCGCCGCAGATAGCCTCCCAGCGGCATCAGCACGAGCCCGAGGGCGAAGAAGGCGGGAAGGATCAGGAAAAAGACGATGCTGGCGTACGGGTGAATGGGGCGGCCCTGGACGATCAGATATATCCAGAACACGAGCAACGTGACGGCCGAGCTCGTTGTCAGGATGGCGCCGGCGAGCGAGATCTTATTCTGGCCGAGAAAGACAGCGAGTCGAAACACCGTCGAGACACGTTCGCGGGCTCCCCTGGCCATGAATCGACCTCCTTGCGCCGGATCGGCCGCCTCGACGGCGCCGCTCTAGCGTAACAGCGCCCAGATCGTCAAAAGAACGAGGACGAGACCCAGCGCCACGGCGAGGAGCGTCGAGACTCGGGTCCATACCAGCGTCGCGGACGTCGGGGGAGACGAGACGAGACGCTCGAGTTGACCGCTCGCGGCGATCCGTTCGTACTCGGCCGGCCGCTCGTGCCGGAGCTCCTCTTCGGGGAGAACACCCGTGAAGATGACCTTATCGACCGGAAACTTCTCCGGCCTCAAGTGGCTGTTGAAGAAGTGAATCGTGAAGATGAAGCAGACGGCGAGCAGCGCCTCTTCTCCGTGGATGAGGAGTGCGAGGTTGAACACGGTGCCGGGGAGGAACCGGGCAAAGAACTTGGGGAACCAGAGCACCAGGCCCGAACCTCCGATGATTCCCATGCCCCAGAAGACCGCCCAGTAGTCGAACTTCTCCCAGTAGGCGTAGCGGTCGAACTCGGGGCGCGGGCCCCTCCCGATGAACCAGCGGAAGTTCTGCAAGATCTGCACGACGTCTCGAGGCTGGGGCACCATGGAGTGGGGACCCCAGAGAATCCCCCAGTCCTTCCGAACCACGAGGCGGTACCCAAGCCGCGCCAGGTGCATCCCGAAGCAGGCGAGCATTCCGAAGGCGAAGGCGCGATGAAACAGCGCGGCGCCGCGGAAACCGCCCAGCAGGCGCGACAGGACCGCCGCCCAGGCGTGGGTCGAAAAGAGCAGCGGCAGTCCGGTGAGCGCCAGCCCGAGGAACGTCACCATCAAGAGGAAGTGCAGAAAACGGTCGAACGGGTCAAACCGCGCGACGTAGCGGCCGACGGGGCTGGCCGGTTCGCTCGTCATCTCTTCTCTCCCTCGCGCGGCGGGGGCTTCTCGGCGTTTCCTTCGCGCCGGGCCCGCCATGAGCGCGGGAACCAGAGAACGGTGTGCAGACCGAAGAACGCCATGACCCCGACCAGGAGCCACTTCATGAAGATTGCGGCGTAGAAGAGAAGCGGATTCCGCGCGCGGCGCTTCGGGTCAGGGTGCGGATCGTAGCGGGCGAACTTCTCGTTCGTGCCGGGGTGGCACTTCTGGCACGTCGCGACACGCCCGGTGGTGGAGACCGTGGAACGCGGGTCTGCCGCGGGATGGATGTCGTGGGCCCGGTGGCAGTCCGAACACGTCGCGATCCGCGCAAAGCCGAGGTTGGTCACCTGTCCGTGGTACGTGTCCCGGAACGTCTCTCGAGACTCCGCATGGCAGTTTCCGCACTCCTTGACGACATCCAGGCGCCAGGCCTCCACGTCCGCCTGTTGGATGTGGTGCGCCGTGTGGCAGTCGGTGCAGACGGGGGCTCGCTTGTCGCCTTGGCGCAGGAGCGTTCCATGGATTCCCTCCTGGTAGAGCCTCTCGATCCCCTGGTGGCACGATCCGCAGGTGGATGGGACGTTGCCCCGGAAGATCAGCGAGGCCGGGTCCGAGGAACGCCGAATGTCATGCATGCCATGGCACGTCTTGCAGTTGGGTGCCGTGACGAGCCCGCTCTTCAAGACCGCCCGGCCGTGGATACTGTCCTCGTAGAGGGCCGCGACGTTGCCGATCGCGATGTGTCCCCTTCGAATCACGTCGGGATTGCCATGGCACCGCGCGCAGGTCGCGGGCAGGTTCAGGGCATAGGTCGGAGAAGAGGGATCCTTCGGGGATCGGATGTCATGCATCCCATGGCAGTCGGCGCAGGTGGCCGCGAGGCTCGCTCCCTCGCGCCGCCTCGCCTGAGCGTGCACGCTCCTGGCGTACTCGGACGCGACGTCGGCGTGGCAGCTCGCACACTGGGCCGGAGCGAGCTTCTCGGGGTGCGGGAATTCGGTCGACGCCGCCAGGGCCGTGTGACAGTCGACGCAGGCGAGCCCCGCCTGTCCGTGGACCGAGGAAGCAAACTTCTCTTTTGCGACGAAGATCGGGCGACCGTCGGCACGCTTGGCGTCGGTCTCCCCGTGGCAAGTGAGGCAATCCTCATTCGAGGGGGAGGGGACCGTCGGCGCTCCGCTTGCAATCGAAGCGCCGACGACCAACGACGAGGCGAGGAGGACGGCCCCAGGCCTCCTTCTCGGCGCTACTTTTTGTTGCCGGGGTAGTCCTTCAGCCAGGCGCCGTCGACCTTGGCCGCCTTGCGCTTTTCCTTCTCCGCGATGAGCCACTTGCCGACCTCGTTCGGCTCGTGCGCATCCTTCTTCGGAAGCTTGTCGACGTGGCAGGTCGTGCAGTCCTTGACGGTCGCGCCCGCCGCCTTCGCCTGCTTCTGGATTTCCATGTCCGCCGACGAGGTTCCGGAGAACGCCACCCAGCCGCCCCAAAAGAGAAGCGCCGCAATCGTCGCCAGACGCGAACCTCTGGTCTTCATCGAGTTCCTCCTTGGGAGGGATTCTATCCACCCCTCGTCTCAGGGTCGCCAGTGCAGATAGACGCCGTATCGATTCGCGTTGTAGTCGGCGAGTGATCCGGCCTGGTCGAAGGCCGGCTTCTCGCCGTACTGGTCCCGGATCCACTCGCCGACGACGCCGACGTTCGCCCCGAACCCGTACTCGGCCCGCGCACGCACCCGATTGATCGTGAAGGGAACCGACCCGTTGTTCTGCATCCAGAGGTAGGCCGCGTCGACGGTCAGGCTCTTCCAGAGCGCGCGCAGGCCGCCCTCCCACGTGTGCCCCATCTCCCGCTGGGCCGACGGGACGATGTCGAAGTCCTGGGGCTGGCGGATCAGGATGTCCCGGGTCGTCTTGAACTCGCCGGCCGACGCGTGGAAGGTCAGGATCTTCGCGACCGGTCCGACCTCCAGATCCGCCAGGAGCTCGCGGACTTTCGTGCTGTAGCCGATCTCCGGGGCGTCGCCATGGGCGTGCGTCTCCTGCCACGTTGCGCCGATCTGGACGAGGTCCTTCCACTTCCAGCCGCCGCGCAGCTTGAAGCGGTCACGACCGGTGAAGTCCGTGCGGAAGATCGGCTGGTCGCCATCGTCCCGGCGGTAGTCCGCCGAAAACGTCAGCCCCGATTGGGCGTAGCTGACGCCGGTGCCGTAGGTGTTGACGGTCCGCGTGAAGTTCTGCCCGGGCTCCGCCGCGAGAACTTCCGAGCTCTGGTCGGAGAACGTCACGTCCTGGTGGGTCTGAGACCAGCCCGCGTTGAAAGCGAAGGGCCCGAAGAGGCGTGCCGTGACGGTCGCGTCGAACGTGCGATCCGTCCGGTCGATCGCCGTGTCGTTCTGAACGAGCTTCTGGAGGTCGCCGACGCTCACGCCGGCGTAGGTCACCGTATCCAGATACAGACTCGTGACGAGCGCCATGCCGTCGAGCGTCCGGCTCTTCTCGGTCCAGCCGCCGGTCAGATCCACGTTCGGCAGGAGGTTGATCTCGGCGCGAACCGAACCGCGCCAGTAGTCCGTCTTGGCCTTGGAGCTGATGGAGTCGTCGAGGCCCGCGAAAAAACGCGCGATCTGGAACGAGACGAAGCTCCCGTTGTCGGTCTCCGCGGACTGGGCGTCGCCGTTGGCGTCCGCACGGACGTAGCTGCCGATGAGCTTCACGCGGGAAAAGAGCTGCCCCGTGATCCACGCGCTCGTGACCGGCGTGTTGACCTTGCTCGTGGTCGTCCGGGCGATCCCGTCGGCCGTGATCGGCTGGCCCAGGATCGGGAAGGTGATGTTGCCGTCGCCGGCACCCGGCTGCAGCGACGCCGTGTCCGACCAGCGATAGCGGCGCCAGCCCTGGATCACGGCGCCGCGAACCGGTCCGACGTCGAACGCGAGCCCGATGCGGTACTCGTCGTCGACGGACTGCACGCGGTCGTCCAGCGCGAATTCGTTCTCGCCCACGTGGTACGTCGTCGTCCCCGGCCCGCGGTAGATGTTGCGCGTGAAGCCGAGAATCGGCGTGAACTTCTTTCCCGGCAGGATCTGGAGCTCGGCGTCGTAGATGTCCCGGGATCGGTTGTAGGTCTGCTGTCCCGGGACAATCCCGTCGTCGAGGAACGGATTGGCGAAGGCGGGAAGCGCGCTGTAGAGATTGGTGCGCCGCCAGGTGAAGTCGAGCCGGTAGATGTTTACCTGGCCGGCCGAAAACCGCAGCGAGCCCGCGGGCCCGGCACCGACGTCGTCGGCATCGAGGTGAGCGTAGTCGAAGAGGCCGTCGACGGGCGCCGTGGAGTTCCAGGACAGCATGTGCAGGAGGAATCCCGGGCGATCGTTGATCTGTGAACGGTACATCTGGTCGTTGCCCGAGACATCGACGAACCGGTAGCCGAGCTCGAATTCGGGCACGGACGGCGGCGGCGGCGTCTGCGCGAGCGCGGCGCCGGCCGGAATCCCGATCGTCAGGACCGCGAGCGCGAGACGGAAACTCTTTCGCATGCCGCGCCTACTTCAGCAGCACCGGTGAGAGATTGGAGCCGTGCACGGCGACGTGGCAGCTCGTGCAGTTGCGATAGCGCGGAAGCGTCAGGTCGTGGAAGGACGGCGGCTGGGCTCCCGCCGTGGCCGGACCGCCCGTCTGCGAATGGCAGGACAGGCAGAGCTGGTCGACGCGCGCCCAGAGGAGCATCTTCGGATTGTCCGACCCGTGCGGCTGATGGCAGGAGAGGCAGTCGCCCCCGGTCCCGGTCACGTGATCGAAGACGAACGGTCCGCGCTTCTCGGTGTGACAGTTCAGGCAGGCGAGCTCGCCCTGGCGCGTGAGTTTGACCGTCTGTCCCTTCCGGTCGTGCGGGTCGTGACAGTCGAGGCACGTCATGCCGCCGCGGTCGAGGCGATGGGCATATGGCTTGTTGCGGAATGCGGCCGAGATTCCCGCGTGGCACGTCTGGCAGAGCTCCCCGGGCTTCTCGGCGATCAGGAACGGCTCCGTCTTCACGGCCTTGTGAATCGAGTGACACGAGAGGCAGTTCACCGCCGCGGTGTTGGAGTGGAAACCCGTCGCGAACGACGCGTGCTCGTTGGTCTTCTCGTGGCACGACAGACAGAGCTCGGCGCCTTCGGCTCCGTGGAACTTCTGGATCAGGGCCGCGTCCCCGCCGCCCTCGATGTGCTTGGTGCCGTCGCCGTGGCAGGTCGAGCAGTACTCCTCGATGTCCGGCGGCTTGCCCTTGTGCGACCAGCGCGCATGGGGATTCGCGGCAAACGCCGCAACGAGCTCGGTATGGCAGTCGGCGCACTTCGGAAGCTCGCTCGACTTCGCCGCGGCGGGAGCCGGTGTGGTTTCCGCGGCCGGCGCCATCGCCGGAGTCGGCGTGGCGGCGGGAGCCGGCGTGGGGCTCTCCTGCGCCGGAGCCAGAACCCCGGCGCCGAACAGGATCCCCGCGAGCACGAGCGCGGTCCGTCCGCGAACCATCACACCCTCACTTCCCTGCAAAGGCCGGGAGGAACGGCCCCTCGGCACCGCTCCCTACCGGGCGTGAACCTTGTCGACCGCCACTTCGCCGTCGGCGCCGTGGCACACCGCGCACGCCTCGCCGAAAGGAGCCGTGTTGAGGAAGGCGTGCGCGGCGGCGGCCTGCGTGTCGTGGCAACCCAGACAGGCCGTGGCGTTGTGGAGCATCGGCGTGTACCAGTCGCGAGGCGTGTTCGTCGCCAGCCATCCGGCCGGCGGCGTGCCGATGACCTCCTCGGTGCCGGCGATGTGGCACGTCTCGCAGTCGCGCCGGTCGCCGGGGAAACGAATCTCGTTGAAATTGTTGACGCTCGGCGGCGTGCCGAACCCGTAGATCGTGAAATCGTGCGTCAGGTTCTCGCCGGTGTGGATGCGGTGGATCATCCGCTTGAAATCGATCGACTCGACCGGCAGCTGGTCGGCCGGCCGCCTCGAGACGTCGCTGGCGTTCGGGTTGTGGCACATGACGCATTCTTCCGTGTTCAGGCGCTGGCCGCCGTGGAGCGCCAGCCGGTCATGGCACCGGTTGCAGTTCGCGAGGTCCACGACCTTGCGCCGCGACGCGATGGCGCTGCCGTCGACGGAGGCATAGGCGACCGGGTTGAACGCCGCTTCGGTGAAGCTCGGACCCTCCGGCGGCGCGGGGTCGAGGGTCACGGTCCGGCGCGCCTCGATCGAGAATGCCCAGGTGCCGGTCGCGCCGGCGGGAATGGCGTTGGTGAAGGTGTACGTCGCGATCGTCCCGTTGAAGCTCGCCCCGTCGGCGCGCTCACGGAACGGATCAACCGCGTAATCGACCGTCGGACCGCCCATCAGGAGATTCAGATTCGAGCCGAACGTCGACGGGTCGACGGCCGAGCCGTCGTTCTGCGTGAGCTGGAAAGTCACCGTGGGCTTCTGGCCGGGCTTGGCGTTCGTGATCGACAGAATCTGAGCGTTGAGGCCCTTCAGCTGCGCCGCCTTGTACGGAACCGTGTGCGCGCCCATCACGGACGCGTCGAAATCGCGGTCGCCCTGAGGACGGTGGCAGGTCGCGCACTGCGAGTCGTCCGCCTGCACGCCGCCCGGATGGTTCTCACCCGTCGCGAAATTCACGTCGTCATGGCAGGACTGGCAGGCCGCCCGGTTCGGATACGTGAACCAGTTGGAGGCCTGCGTGGCGGGCGCCGCGTGGCAGGTCGTGCAATTGCGGATGTCCTTCGGGAACGCGACCGTGGAGAAATCGTTCACGCTCTGGTTGAAACCGATGATCTGGTAGGGCGTTCCCGCCTGGACGCTCGGCAGGTTCTCGCCCATGTGGATCTTGTGGACCAGCACCTTGAAGTCCACCGTGTTGCCGGTGTCGGGATCGACCGTCTGCGGGTTGTGACAGGTCACGCAGAGCTTGACGTCCTGGCGCGAGCCGCCGTGCGCGGAGAGCGGGTTGTGGCAGGTGTTGCAGGCCGTGTTCGCGATCATGTCCCACGTCTCGGTGACCGGCGCGGCGTCGGGACGGAAATCCTGTTCGACGTTCGCGTAGTAGTCCTTGCCGAGGATGGCGGCCGTCGCCCGTGTCGCGTAGATCGCGAGCGTGTGCGTCTTCGTCATGTCGTACCCGGCGGGCACCGCCGTCTTGAAGCGATACGTCGAATGCCCCACGGCGAGGTCGGTCCACGTTCCACCCGAGTCCGCACCGGCCTGGATCGCCGTGACGCCCGTGATCGGGCTCTTCTGCGATCGCGTCGTGTACGCGGTGTACTGGCGCGCGCCGGCGTCCCACCACGCGAGAATCGGGCTCACGGAGAGCGCACCCGGCGTGATCTGGCCCAGGCGGTCGAGCGGCTGATTGCCGTCGTCCGTGAAGGACAGATCCGCGATGGCCCGGCCGTCCGCCGGAATCGTGACGCTGTTGACGGTGATGTGAAAGCCCGGCCGGATGAAGTCGAACTGGTCCTCGGTCAGCCAGAATTCCTTCGAGCTCGAAGGGTACTTCGACTGCGGCGAATCCGGCTGCGCACCCGTGACGGCATCGCGCGTCCCGACGACGCGCGTCGTTCGCGAGTCCGCCGGCGAGAGCGGAACCAACGCCATGAGCCCGACGGCGAGTAAGGCACCCCGCTTCGCCAACATGGTCCACCTCCCTGAATCGCCACTGCTATGTCTACTACGTCTTCGACATCTCATCTAGTGGGACTTTGGTTTATTTCGAAGCGTGACGGAATGATGAATGTGCATCAGGCTTGCGAGGGCGCGCCATTGCACCAAGGTCTTAGTCCTCGAAAGGAGTTCCCGGGCGATACTCGAAGGCGAGGACAGATCGACCGAGGAGTTGCCTGTCAAACGGCAGGCTCACCCCGGTCCAGAGACCGCTTGAGCCTCCGGGTCAGGAGATAAACGTCCGGCCGGCTGACTTTGGAGCCCGGGCCATGCTTTTCGATGCGGTCGAGCGACGCCCGGGCGAGCAGGACGGGGAGGGCGGTGAACTCCACCAGGCCGCGCGGCGCCTCGGCCGACTGCAACGCGCCGATGTAGGCGCCGGCCGTCTCCAGGTCCCGGCGCGCCATCGAGAAGACCTCGGATCGGGAGACCGCGGGCGGCAGATACGTCCTTCCCTCCGCGGCGTCTCCGGCCGAGTCCTTCAGAATGTTGACGAGCTGCAAGGCCTCGCCGAACGAAGCGGCCCGCTCGCGCAGGTAGGCGGCGATCGCCTCGAGCTTCGGTCTCCCGATCAGGAAGAGCTCCGTCAGCATCTCTCCGACGATGCCGGCGACGAAATAGCAGTACGTCTTCAGGTCGGCCAGGTCGTTCAGGACCAGGCTCCCGTCCTTCGTTCGGCCGACGTAACCCGCCATGCCCTCCGCGGAGCGCTCCACGTGCGCCCGAACCGGACCGACGGCGTCCGGCGAGAGCTCGAAGAAGGAATCCAGAACGAAGGGGATGTCCGTCATGAGCTCGCGGTAGCCCGCGTGCGACGTGATACCGGCGGCGACCCATTCCGCCGCGAGGCGCTCGGCCCTCGGACGCGAATAGCCGTCGAGAAGCGCGCGGAACTCTCCGAGCGCCTCGATCCGCCGGGCGGGTTCCCAGTGCGACGCGTCCTCGAAGGTGTCGGCGATCCGGAAGAGCAGGTACGCGATCATCACCTCCCGGCGCGTGGGGTCGGGCAGCACCGGGATGGAGAGCGCGAAGGTGCGGCTCGTCTTTTCGAGCAGGTGTTCGAGTGACGGCATCGGCGGGAGCATAGACGCAATCCGTTTCTCGAAACGGGCCGGGGGTTTATAGTGAGAGACAGCGCCCGCGGCCGAATGGAGGCACACCGATGAGCGGACCTTCGGGATCGGATTCGGGATCGGGATCGGCCGTCAATCGCCGCGACCTGGTCAAGATCGCGCTCGGAGCCGGCGCCGGGCTCGCGCTGGATGGCCTCATCGACGTCCCCGCGATGCGGGCGGCGACGAAGGATCTCAAACTTTCCGAGATCTCCGAGTTCACGACGTCCTGCAACTTCTGCTCCTGCGGCTGCGGCATGATCGCCGCCGTCCGCGACGGGAAGCTCATCGCGATGGAGGGCGACTACGACCACATCGTGAATCGCGGATCGCTGTGCGTCAAAGGCATCTCAATGTTTGCGACGCACTCCTCGCCGAAGCGGCTCACGACGCCTCGGTACCGGGCGCCGGGAAGCGACCACTGGGAAGACATTTCCTGGCAGGATGCGGTGAACCGGGTCGCGCAAAAGATTCGCAAGACGCGCGACGCGACCTGGATCTCGACCGAGAAGGTCGGCGACAAGGAAGTCCCGGTCAATCGCACCGATGCGATCGCCTTCCTGGGCGGCGCCCAGAACACCAACGAGGAGTGCTACCTCTTCCAGAAAGCGGCGAGGCTGCTCGGCCTCGCATACGTCGAGCACCAGGCCCGACTTTGACATAGCCCCACGGTCCCCGGTCTGGGGGCCTCGTTCGGGCGCGGGGCGATGACCAACCACTGGATCGACCTGCAGAACTGCAAGACGATCCTCGTGGAAGGCAGCAACGTGGCGGAAAACCACCCCATGGCCTTCAAGTGGATCCGGAAGGCCCAGGAAAATGGGGCGAAGATCATCCACGTCGACCCTCGATTCACGCGGACGTCCGCGACCGCCGACGTGTACGCGCGTATCCGGCCGGGCACCGACGCGGCGTTCCAGAACACGATGATCAACCACATCCTCGTCCAGAAGCTCTATGACGAGGATTACGTCGTGACCCACACGAACGCGCTCTACCTGAGCGATGAAGCGTTCGACTTCAAGGACGGCGTCTTCAGCGGGTACGACGAGGAGCACCACAAGTACGACACGAAGAGCTGGGGATACCAGCTCGATGCGAAGAGCAAGCCGCGCGTTGCCAGGAGCCTGGATGACCCGCACTGCGTCTTCTCACGCCTGAAGACCCACGTTTCGCGGTACACGCTGGAGGTCGGCGAGCAGATCACCGGCATCCCGGCCGCGCAGATCCGAGAGATCGCGGAAACGATGGCGAAGAGCCGGCCGGGATCCATCCTCTACGCGCTCGGGATGACCCAGCACACGACGGGAGTTCAGGGCATCCGGTCGTTCACGATCCTGCAGCTCCTGCTCGGCAACATCGGGAAGCCCGGCGGCGGCGTCAACGCGCTGCGCGGCGAGCCGAACGTGCAGGGCGCCTGCGACATGGCGGTGCTCTACAACTACTACCCGGGCTATCTCAACTCTCCGTCGAACCTCGAGCCGACCATCCGCGACTACGTGCGCAAGAACGGGATCGCCGACAGCCGGTACCTCGTCAACATGCTCATGGCGTTCTTCGGGGACGCTGCGACCGCCGAGAACGACTACGCCTATGCCTGGCTGCCCAAGCGCAACGCCGCCAAGGACTACGGAACGCTGCCGATGTTCGAGGACGCCCTCGCCGGAAACCTGAAGCTCCTTTGGATCGTCGGCCAGAACCCCGCGGTCACGGTGCCCAACCTCAATCTGACGTTCGACGCGATGGCGAAGCTCGAGACGCTCGTGCTCCAGGAGATTTGGGAGACGGAGACCGCGGCGTTCTGGAAGCGGCCCGGCGTCGATCCGAAGACGATCGCGACCGAGGTGTTTCTCCTGCCGGCCGCATTCTTCATGGAGAAGAACGGAACCATCTCGAACTCGGGAGGCATGGTGCAGTGGCGGCACGCAGCGGTGAAGCCCCCGGGGCAGGCCAAGCCCGACGGCGAGATCGTGGACGCCGTGTTCCGGCGCGTCCGCGACCTGGTCCACGACTCGAAGGACCCGAAGGACGAGATCGTCAACAAAGCCTTCTGGACCTACACCACGGCCGAAGACGTCCTGCGCGAGATCAACGGCTACTCCTTGCGCGACAACCCGGAAACGGGCCTCAAGAAGGGCGATCTCGTCCGCAAGGTCAGCGACCTGCGGGCCGACGGTTCGACGTCGTCCGGCGCCTGGATCTACGCGGGCGTCTTCGCCGGCGGCGAGAACCTCTCGAAGCGCCGCGATTCCAAGACCGACCCGGGAGGCCTCGGCCTCTATCCGGGCTTCGGCTGGACCTGGCCCAACAACATGCGCATCCTCTACAACCGGGCCTCGTGTGACCGCAACGGCAAGCCGTACCCGGGCTCGAAACCCATCATCTGGTGGGACGAGGAGGCCAAGCGCTGGACGGGATACGACGTGCCGGACGTCCCCGTCTTGACCGACGGGCCGAACACGCCCAACGGGCAGCGGGCGTTCCATCTGGGTGCGGAAGGCGTTGGGCGGCTTTTCGCTGCCGTCTACTCGGATCCGGACGAGAAGAATCCGGGGTATCCGCGCGACGTGGCCTACGTGCCGAAGGACGGCCCGCTGCCGGAAATGTACGAGCCGGTCGAAAGCCCGGTAGAGAACCTCTTGCACCCGAAGGTGAAGAGCAACCCGATGCTCCATTACCCGCGCGTCAAGTCCCATCAGCCCATCGGGACCGCCGACAAATTTCCGTACGTCCTGATGACCTCGACGGTCGCCGAGCACTGGTGCGCCGGCTCGACGACGCGCAACATTCCGTGGCTGAACGAGCTCGTTCCGGAGCCGGTCCTGGAGATGCCGCCGACGCTCGCGGAAAAGCTCTCGGTCAAGTCGGGAGACTGGGTTCGGGTCTCGTCGGCGCGAGGCGAGCTCACGGTGAAGGCTCTCGTGACGCCCCGAATGAAGGCGCTGAAGATCGGCGACCAGGAGGTCACGATCGTCTGGATGCCCTACAACTGGGGCTTTCAGGGCCTCTCGACTGGCCCGAGCGTCAACCACCTCACGATCGACGCCTCCGATCCCGGAGCGGGAACCCAGGAGACGAAGGCCTGCCTGGTCAACGTGGTCAAGGCGACCGCGCCGCGCGCGGAGGCCGGGAGACGGACATGACGACGCCGAGCGCTTCCGCTTCGGCTCCGGTTCCGATCCGGACGACTCTGATCGACATCACCAACTGCATCGGGTGCCGGGCCTGCCAGGTGGCCTGCAAACAGTGGAACGAGCGCGAGGGGGAGGAAACGGAGCTCCAGGCCCAGCTCGGATTCCAGAATCCGGCGACGCTCTCCGCCAAGACGTACACGCTGATCTCGTTCCACGAGAATGTGAATCCGGACAAGCCGGGCGGGCTCGATTCCAACTTCGTGATGCGGCGCTGCTTCCACTGCCTGGAGCCCGGCTGCGTCTCCGCCTGTCCGACGACGGCGCTCTACCGGCAGCCGGACGGTCCCGTCTCCTACGACGTCGACAAGTGCATCGGCTGCCGCTACTGCATGCTGGCGTGCCCCTGGGACGTGCCCACGGCGGAATGGGACAAGCTCGCGCCGAAGATCGAGAAGTGCACCCACTGCGCCGACCGCACGGAGCAGCCCGCCCCGGTCCAGTTCAACGGCGTGGCCGCCTCCGAATACGAGACCAAACGTTTCGTCGACACGATCATGACTCCCGCGTGCGTCAAGGCCTGCCCCGCCGACGCGCTTCGCTACGGGACCCGCGACGAGATGCTCGCGCTCGCGAAGCAGCGGCAGGCCGATCGTCCGAAGCGATACGTCGATCACATCTACGGCGAAAAGGAGCTCGGCGGGACGAGCGTGCTCTACCTCTCCGGAGTCCCCTTCGAGAAGATCGGCTTCCCGAAGTTCGGCGAGAAGCCGTTTCCGCGGTTCACCGCGGCGGCGCTCGGGGCCGTGCCGCCCGCCGTCATGGCGCTCGGCGCCCTGCTCGGCGCGCTCTACGCTTCCTTCCGCAAACGAACTCTCGCGGTCGCGGGCGCACCGTCGGAAGACCAACACGGCGGCCACGGCGGCCATCATGTCGAGTTCGAGCGTCTGCCCCTGAAGATGCTGACCCCGTTCAACTGGGTCCTGATCCTCCTGATGGCTTTTTGCGGCCTCTCGATGGTGATGCGTTTTGCGCGAGGCCTCGGCGGCAGCACCCACCTGTCCAACACGTATCCCTGGGGTCTCTGGATCGTCTTCGATCTCGTCTGGATCGCCGTGGCGGCCGGCGCATTCGCGATGGCGGGGACCATCTACATCTTTCAGCGAAAAGACCTTTACGGGCTCGGCCGAACGGCCGTCCTGATGGGGCTATTGAGCTACTCGTTCGTGACGGTCACGCTCGTCGCCGATCTCGGCCTGCCGTGGCACTTCTATCAGCTCGGCTTGCAGTCCCCGGAGCACTCGGCGATGTTCGAGGTCTCCTGGTGCGTCGGGCTCTACGTCACGATTCTGGCGATGGAGTTCCTGCCGGTCGTGCTGGAACGCTGGGGCCTCGCGTGGGCACTGCGGCTCTGGCAGCGCTGGTCGGGCGCCTACGTGGCGTTCGCCGTCACGCTGTTCGTCTACATGCTCTCGCGCAATCCGGTCTACACCGCGGCGACGGCCGTGATCTTCGGAGCGCTCGCGTGGATCTTCCGCGGCCGCGAAAGGTCGTTCGAGCCGATTCTGCTCGCGATCGCGGCCGTCACGCTCTCGACGATGCATCAGAGCTCTCTCGGATCGCTGTACCTGCTCATGCCGAACATGCTCGCGTCGCAGTGGTGGTCGCCCGTGATGCCCGTCTCCTTCTTC
>Ga0335080_10002244_pt1 | contig 19215 bp, 15 predicted proteins | sample Lox_Sample_34_FD_206720 | JGI IMG/M metagenome (GOLD analysis project Ga0335080, IMG submission 206720) | Soil microbial communities from Loxahatchee National Wildlife Refuge, Florida, United States - Lox_Sample_3.4 | ecosystem: Environmental > Terrestrial > Soil > Wetlands | place: USA...
AACGCCGCGCACCCCGATGCACAGCTCAGCAAAGAGAATATCTACGTGCTCGAGAAGGCGCGCGAGGTGGGGCAGCATTGTCTTTCCGGTGCGCTGCTCGATCCGCGGTCGATTGCCGAGTTGCTCCCCGACTTCAAAAAAGATGCGCCGCTCGATGCCGAGGTCACGAAAGAAGCTGTCTACTTCCTGACGAAGAATTCGAAATTCAAATTCCCGATCACTCCGCCGTTCCTGAAGGACCACGGCAATTATGTCATCTCGCTAAACAAGTTTGTGAAGTGGCTGGGCGGCAAGGTCGAAGAGGCCGGGATCACCATCTTCACCGGATTCGCCGGTTCGGAGCTCTTGTTCGAGGGCGACCGCGTAACCGGCGTGCGCACGGATGACAAGGGCGTCGACAAGGAAGGCCAGCAGAAATCGAATTTCGAGCCCGGTTACGACTTGCAGGCTAAGGTTGTGATTCTTGCCGAGGGCCCGCGCGGATCGCTGACCAAGCAGCTTGTTCAGAAATTCGACCTGGCGAAAGACGCGAATCCGCAGACTTACGGCGTGGGGATCAAAGAGCTCTGGGAAGTTCCCTCCGGCCGAATCGCCCCCGGGGAAGTCATCTACACGATGGGTTGGCCTCTCACGACGCGCGAATACGGCGGCGCGTGGATTTACGGATCGAAGGACAACGTCGTGTCGCTCGGATTCGTGACCGGCCTCGACTACGCCGATCCGCGGCTCGATCCGCAACGCGTTTTGCAGCAGTTCAAGCAGCATCCGTTCGTCGCGAAGCTGTTAGAAGGCGGAAAGATGATCCGGTACGGAGCGAAGTCGATGCCGTACGGTGGCTGGTGGGCGATTCCGCCGGTCGCGGGAAATGGCTGGATGATCCTGGGCGACTCGGCCGGCTTCCTGAACTCCGCGCGCCTCAAGGGAATTCACCTGGCGATCAAGAGCGGGATGCTAGCAGCGGAGACGGCATTCGAGGCGCTGAAGAAAGAAGATTCCTCTGCGGCGGCTCTGAGCGAATTCCAGAAGAAAGTTGAATCCAGCTGGATCAAGGAAGAGCTCTGGAGAGTTCGCAACCTGCACCAGGGATTCGAGCACGGCATGTTTGCCGGGATGTTCCACACCGGGTTGCAGATGCTTACCGGCGGCCGCGGCGTGCGCAACCGTTATTCGGCGCACGCTGGATACCAACGCATGCAGAAACTCGCGGAGTTGCCCGCGGATGGCGGGCCGGAAGCACACATGCTTGGTCCGGCAAAAGGCGACGGCAAGCTGACATTCGATAAGCTGACCGATCTTTATCACTCGGGTACGAAGCACGAAGAGGATCAACCGGCGCACCTCGTCATTCACGATACGAAAGTATGCAACGAGCGCTGCGTGAAGGAATACGGCAGTCCGTGCCAGAATTTCTGCCCGGCGAATGTCTATGAGATGGTCGACGACGCGAGCCAACCGAACGGCAAGCGCATCAGCCTGAATCCGTCGAACTGTGTGCACTGCAAGACCTGCGACATCGCCGATCCCTATCAGATCATTACGTGGGTTCCGCCAGAGGGTGGGGGCGGGCCGAACTACGACGGCATGTAAGGAAAAACCTTCGCCGCTGATTCACGCGGATCTTCGCTGATCAAGAGCGATGGGAACTCGGCTACTCCGGCCGTCCAGTGTAGTGCTCGGTGGTGTGAACGTTCTCGTGGTCTTCGAGCGATTCGAGATGCGTGATCACTTCCGCGGGCTTGCCTAACTCGCGTGGGAGCCGCTCCTCCAGTACAGTCGCGAGGCGATGCGCTTCTCCGACTTCCGTTGCCTGCGGGAAGAGCAGGTGGACCTCGATGATCTCGCGGTATCCGGTCGTGCGGTAGCGAACTCCGTGGTAGTGCAAGCCGAGGTCGTTGCAGATCGCGTCCAGCTTTTCGCGGATCATTTTGCCCATGCCCGGATCGGAGTAGTCGAGCAATCCCACGGCAGAGCGCCATGCCAGCCGCCCTCCCGACCAGAGAATGTTGACCGCGATGGCGATGGCCACCAGCGGGTCGAATGGCTTCCACTTCGTCAGCATCACCAGGCCGAGTCCCGCAACCACCCCGAAGCTGGTGTAGCTGTCGGTGAGCACGTGCTTGCCGTCGGCCTCGAGGATGAGTGAGTTGGTGCGCTTGCCCACGTGCAGCAAGTACCAGCCGAGCCAGGTGTTCAACACCCCCGCGGCCAACAGCAACAGGGTGCCCGAGCCGAGATGTTCGAGCGGCAATCCTGCAATCCACTTTTCGATTGCTTCCACGAGAATCCAGATGGCGGCGACGATGATCATGGCGCCTTCGAATCCCGCTGAGAAAAAGGTGATGCGCTCGAATCCGTAGAGGAATGTGGGACCGGCAGGCTTGGTGCTCAGGCGCAGGCTGAACGCCGCGAAGGCGACGGCGATGACATGCACGACGGACTCGGCGAAATCGGAGAGGATCGCAGCCGATCCGGTGACGTAGTACGCCACTGACTTGCCCAGCAGCATCAGCACGCCGACCGTGAGCGACAGTCGCATGGCGAAGCGTGCGTCACGCAGTTCGCGCTCGTCGCGGAGGGCGGCGCCAGACTGAGACGTGGAAGTTGTGGAGGTATCCGGCACTCAGAAGACCCCGATGCCGCATTATGCTCACACGAAGCGCATAAACAAAAAGTGATTTCAATCACCGTTGTGCAGTTGTGCGAGCGACGGAAAACCGTAACGGCGGGCAGCGAGCAGGTGCGAGTACTGGGCTAGTATTGAAACTAGCCTTGTCTCGCTAGTTGAAATGATCGCCGATGCAATCCACCTACGGAGTTGCGACAGTGAGCGTCGCCGTGCCGACGACGCCGTTGTAGGTGGCTTTAACGGTGTAGGGTCCGGTGGCGGTCGTGCTGAGTGCGGCAATTCCTTCACCGCTGCCTTGCAAGAAGCTCAGGCTGAAATTTGATGTCTGGTTCGTCCCGCCGGCATCGACCACCGTCCATGTCGCCGTGTTGGTGATATCGATTGATCCATTGGCCAAGGCAGTGAAGTAAGTGGGATCACCGGTCGAGGTGTGCACCGTCTGGCCGCCACCGTTGACTGTGACCGACGTGACGCCCTGCAGTACAACCGTGACGGTGGTCGAACCGGAGCAACCGGAGCAGCTACCCGCGCTCGCCGAAATTGTCGCCGAGCCTGGAGTCGTGCCGGCCGTTACCTGCCCAGAAGTCTGGCCGACGGCGACAATGCTGGAATCGCTGGTAGACCAGGTGACACCGGACGTCAGGGTTTTTTGGTTGCCGTCGCTATAGGTGCCCGTCGCGGACATTTGCCACTGCTGATTGAAATTCAATTGCAGGTTCTGAGGTCCCACCGAAACCGCGGTAATCGTCGGATTGACAAAAAAACCGCGACAGCTCGCGGCCAGAGCCAGGAGTAGAAGTGCGGCGAACGCGCCAATCAGTTTCAATTTCTTCGGGAGCATGTCTCTGGAACTCCTTTGGGGCCCGCTTACGCGCGCTCAGTTTCGGTTTTGCGGAAATTGTAGCAGAGACGAATTCAGCCCGGATCACACATCGGGGCATCGTCGCTGGATCGTCTGTCCACTTTAGAACGCCGGCTCAGCGCCAACTTGCGCAAGATCAAGCAATCCATCGAAAGAAGTTTCACAGACGGAAGGGGACAGCTATGCTAGCTGTCCCTGTTCGATGCGTCAGCCGGTCCTTCCGCTGCCCAGACTCCCAAGCGCTAAAACCCTTTGCCATGGTGTGCCGGAGGCGGAGGAGCCTGGTGATGGGGCGCCGGCGCGCTGGGGCGTGGCGGCGGCGTGTTATGTTGCACCGGGCGCGACTCCTGCCGCGGTGCTACCTGGCGCGGCTGCTGCATAGGCCTGCTCTCAGTCGGCCGGTTCTGATTCCCGCGATTGAACGTGTTGTCAGGTCTGCGGCTGTAATTCTCGTTACTCCGCGGAGTTACAGGATTGCCCTTCGCCGGAGGCGTGAAGGGACGGAAGCCTTCATTCGATCTGCTGCGATTTTCCATTGCCGGATTCGAGCGATTGGGCCCGCCAGAATTTCCCCGCGCCTCGCGCGGCGACATGGATGGCGCGTGATATTCACCACCCGCGGCACGTGCTGCGACCGCGGAACGATGGCCAAAGTCCCCCGGATGCGCCGTGGCTGCGATCGCAGGACGCCCATGGTTCTGCGACGCGAAGTTCTCTCGATTCTGGCCAGCTGCATGCTCGTGCTGGCTCTGGACCGCAAGCGGCGCGGTGTGGCGCTCGCGCCCCCAAGCTTCTTCCTGATGCGTTGGGCGAGCCTGAATTCCGCCCGTTCCGCCGTTGAAGCTTGTCGTGGACCTGTTGTTGACGATGACCGTCCGGTTGTAGACGTTGGTCACATTGGTGACGCTCACATTGGTCACCGAGCGGTTGTAATAGAAACCTCCGTGGCGCCACTCGCCGCCCACGAAGCCGACGCCGCCATAGCCGTATCCGTAGTTGATGCCGCCGTAGAAGCCGACGTGCGGTCCCCAATACCCGGCGTGCCAGACGTAGAGTCCGCCGCCCCATCCCCAATAGCCGGGTGTCCAGTACATGCCGACCGGTGCCACGACCCAAGTGCCCGGCACCCAGTAGTAGCCGTCGTCATCATTCCAGGCCCAGTATCCAGGAGTCCAAATGTAGCCCGGACCGGGGCAAATCGGCTGCGCATAGACCGGCAGCGCCGGCGGGCCAACGCGAACCGAAATGCCAACCGCGATTTGCCCGAAGGACGCGACCGAGAACCCAAGAACCACTACACCTAACGCGATCCACCGCATGATCGACCGGTTCATAATGAAACCTTCCCCGAAGAATCCCCATTCGTGAACGGGGTTGACTCCCGTTCCAGACCCCATTCTTACGCCAAAAGTTGGATAAGGCGCAAATTACGTTCCTCTTCTATAAACACAGAACCGGGAGGGATGTTTCGGCGCAGAAAGGCAGTCGAATGTGATGGTTAGCCCATGGAATCCACGGGCCATGTCTAGTTGGCTTTCTTGCCCTTGGCGATCCGCTGGTCAATGGGTTTGCGCCCCGCAAAACCCTCTTGCACGCCGTGCCAGTGGGTGATGCTTTTTTCGCCGAGTTTCCAGCAGAGGAGGATGATCTCTCCTTCGACATCGCAAGGAAAGTCGAGCAGACCGATGTTCAGGTCTTTCATCTGAACGCCGATCGAGTCGATTTCAGCCAGGGCGTCTTTGGCGTGCTGCTCGGCCTTGGCGCATTCGGCTTTGCGCCGCGCGAGTGGCACAACGTCGAGGAATATCCCGCCGGCCAAAAAGACGCGGTGTTGCAGGGCCTGCTGCGCGGCTTCGAATTCTTCGACGACTTTTTTGGCTTTGATCGCCGTGCGAAGCAGCGACTCCAGCACAGGCAACAGAGATTGAGCTTCTTCCAGGGTGAAGGTGCGGTCAGACATCGCCTTTATTTTACCGCACCGGCACCTTGAAATTACTGCTTGGGGGGCGTATTCGAGGCCGCCGCACGCGTTGCCAGAGACTGCGCGTCAGAGGCGATGCGAGCCGCGGCTTGATCGAAATTCCGGTCTCGATTCCCCTTCAACAGCGCCCATTCCATGTGCTCGCTGTAGGTCCAAAGAAGTACGTTGGTTTTGGGATCGCGGATTTCCAGTCGGAACACCGCATCATAGGCGTCGCCGGTGCCATTGGGGCCCCAAATACCGGTCGGCCTTCTATCGGGAACGACCGTAAACCGGATCTCAAAGAGCAGATCCGCTTCCGCGGGCGTGCCGACCAATTCGTACTGTCCGGCGCTCTTCATGGCCGCATAAAACTGGTTGTAAGAACGGTCCGGCCCTCCGCTGAACAGCGGATCAGGCATTCCCGGGTCATCTCCGCCGCCGTTGGCGATGAAGACTTTCTTCGCCATCAGAATTTGCGTTGGGAGCGGTGCAGACTCGACTTGCTTTTCCTTTGCTGCGGCAATGGTTACTGAGAATGAGTTCAAAACAAATGCAAGAGCGGCTACTGCGATCGTTTGTCTGGTCATGATCATTTCTCCAGTACCACTCGGACCGGCATTCTGAACATATCGCGGGTCCTGATGATTGGACGAGCGGGGGAGGCTCGCTACCGTAGATTTTCGCAAATCTCGTGTAAATTCCAGTCAAGAATTGTCATTGGTTACTACGGATGAATCACCGGCCGTGGGAGGGATCAGGAGAATTCGCGGTGTTCAAGTCCAAGTGAAGCGCCTGGTTTGGCTTGGTGCCCGGGGAATAGCAGTTGCCGTCCCGGCTGTAATTGGTGCAGCGTCCGGCGACGTCTTTGCGCTGCGGCGACTGCGCGAACTGCCAGACCTCGGCGAACGTGACGCCGCTCCGTGACGGGCTCGGGGGCTTCTGTGACAGCGCACATCCGGGCGACGGAGGACAAGCGTCATTGATTGCCCAGTACGTGATGTCGCGCGAACCGGCGCTCTGGCGAATATCGTTGGCCGTTACGACATTGTCGTCGTCGGAGGCGGGAATTCCGGAGCAGTAGATTCCGGCGCGGAAGCCGCCAGCGGCGACGGCATCGACCCACGCATAGATGTAGGCCTTCTGCTCGGGTAACATGCGCCCGCCCTGCTCCTGATCAAGAAAAATGATTATGCCGTGCGGGAAGCCCTCACGTTGCGCAGATGCGATGGCCTTCTGTGCATCGGACTGCCCGAGTCGCTGGGCATTCGCGACCGTTTTGAGCTCAGCGTAAAGGCGTCCGTTGAACAGGACCAGAAAACCGAATCCCGCAGACTCGACAGCGGCGCGGTGTCCGACCCAGGAATTCGAACTTGCTCCCGGAGGATTGTTGAGCCAGTAGCCGGTATAGGAAAAGGTCTCCCGCAGAGTTGTGAGGCTGGCATCGCCCGGGTAGTCGTTGCGGTCAAAGCCGAGGTAGGTGGTCTGCGCCGCTGAACTCACTGACACAAGACCGAGGAGGGTCCAACAACAGAGCCGGCAAAGAAGCCCCGAAGTCACCGCGCACCCTTATAGAAATATTGCCCGAGTCCGATGGTGAACATCCAGCAGCCGTAAAGCGCGTGCTCAAATGAGGATGTGAACAGCGAGCCAGTCGCGGAGTAGCGCCAGGCGAAGAGTAGTCCGCCGATCAGCGTGAAGCTCAACGCAATCGGGTTGCGAAAGATGATGTGTGCGAACGAGAACGCGATGGCGCTCATGACGATGAGTACCACCGGATTTGAGAACAACGGCCGATAGCGTTCGAAAAAGAAGGCGCGATAGATAATTCCCTGCGGATAAACCGACAGCACGGGATAAAGAACCATAATGACTCCCCAGAATGCCGGAGCACGCTTCACAAAACTGAACAACAACTGGGGAGCAAAGAAATACACCGCCGCGGCAACGGCTAACGCGGCAACCGCGAAGACCAGCAGAATCTGCGCGGCCGCTCCCGGCAGCACCTGCCGATTCCACAAAAGATTCCGATCGAAGGACGCATCGTGGTACAGCCGGTAAAGGCAATAGCCCGCCATCAGCCACAATGCGGGAATCGGCGGGAAGGGGAACGGTTTATACCGGAAGGCGAGCGGAAAGGCTACGAACAGCAGGATCAACTCAGCGATCAGTGTCCCATATGACGGAGCGGCGGCTGGTCCGGGCATCTTCTGGCTTCATCCCCCGATATGCACCATGGTACGCGATGCGGGGACGAAATCCGGTTCACCGATGTGATGCCGCTCTTCCTTCTTCAGCACGACGCCTCGGATAAACTCGGCCAGCTGCTCATCGCTTGCCCCGCGGCGCATCTGGGCGTGCAGATCATGGTCCCACGCCGAGAACAGGCAGGTGCGGATCTTGCCGTCGCTGGTGATGCGAATCCGGCTGCAGTGCCCGCAGAAGGGATGCGAGACGGGGGCGATGATGCCAATCTCGCCGATGCCGTCGTCGAAGCGATAGCGCCGCGCCGTCTCCGATGGTCCGCGCGGACTCTCGACCAGCGGCCGGAACTCCGCCATACGCGCCAGAATCTCTTCCAGCGTCACGACTATCGACCGAGACCACACGCGATCTTCTTCCAGCGGCATGAACTCGATGAAGCGCACAACGACATCCTCCTCGCGGGCGAACAGCCCGAAGGGGATGATCTGATCTTCGTTGAATCCGCGCAGCAGGACGCAATTCACTTTGACTGGGCCGAGTCCAGCGCTGCGCGCAGCGCGGATTCCCGCCAACACGTGGTCGAATCCGTTGCCCACCCGTGTGATGCGCGCGAAACGGTCGGGATCGACGGCGTCCATGGAGACAGTGACTCGGGTCAGGCCGGCGTTTTTCAGCGGCTGCGCAAGGTCTGCCAGCAGATGCCCGTTCGTTGTGAGGGCGATGTCGAGCTTGCTATTCTCCGATGCCACTCGGGGCCGCAAGCTTGCCAGCTCGCGCACGAAATCGACGACACCGTTACGCAACAACGGTTCGCCGCCCGTCAGGCGAATCTTGCTGATGCCCATCCCGACCAGAACGCGCGTCATGCGCAGATAGTCTTCGAAGGGGAGATCGCCGTACAGCGCACCTTCGTTGCCGGTGCGGCAATAAACACACTTGTAATTGCAGCGGTCGGTGATGGAGATCCGCAGATCGGTGATAGCGCGCCCGAATTTGTCGTGAAGAACAGCCATTGGCGAATGGCAACTAGCGTCTGGATGGTTCGAAGGAATGCCCAGAACGATCGGAACTGCTATGCATTATAGAGTTGCAAACGGCCCGAAAGTTTCATGCCCGAGCCTATTTCAGGGCTTTGGCGATCGCCGCCTCCGCGAGAGGGGCCATGACTTTGTATCCTGCTGCATTGGGGTGCAGTCCGTCGTCAGCCAGATCTTTCTTCATCATGCCCGTGTCGTCGACCAGCGCCGAGAAGTAGTCGAGATACACGATGTTGTTTCTGGTGCAGTAATCCTTCAGCCAGGCGTTGAGTTCGAGAATCCTCTTTTGCGGACGCTGTGCGAAGAAATCCTTCGAACGCTCGGTGTAGTTGTGTACGGGCAGGACGGACGAAAAGACAACACGGATGCCATTGGCTTGTGCCAGCTCTGCGAGCGAAGAGTAGTCCGCTTCGATGTCATCGTTGCGCATGGGGCCGGTGTTGCCCGCGATGTCGTTCGTGCCGGCCAGGATGACCACCACCTTCGGGCGCAGGTCAATGACATCCTGCTGGAAGCGGACGAGCATCTGCGGCGTGGTTTGTCCGCCGATGCCGCGGTTGACATAGGGCTTGCCGGGGAACGAATTCTCCAGCTTCCAGCCATCGGTGATCGAGTCTCCGAAAAAGACGACGCGGTTCTCTCCGGGCGCGGGCGGCGCCAGCTTCGTGTTTGCGTCGCGGTATCGGGCCAGCTGTCCATAATCATCGGTGAAAACCGCGATGCGGGACGCGCGGTATTGATCGAGCCCGGCGAAGCCGGTCGAAGGAATCGAAGGTGGCGACTGCTGGGCGAGCGCACAGGCCGTCAGTGCGAAGACGCAGGCGATAAGGGAAGGAGAGTTGAGCTTCATAGGGTCCTCGCGGGACAGCATAGCGCAGACGGAGTCCGGCGCGGGCACGAAACTCAAGGTGGGAGGGTTCCCGCTCTTTACTCTTTACTCTTTCATCATCGCGTCGATGGTCGAGTAGAGCTGGGTATTCTCTTTGACTTCGACGTAAGGCCGCTTGGGATTGCTGCTGACGATAAATACGGTCGGCGTGTGTTCCAGCTTGATCGCCTTGCCAAGATCGCGGTCGGCGTTGACCTGGGCGGCAAGTTTGCCGTTGGGATCGACCACGAAGGGAACATCCACCTTGTGGGCAGCGGCGAATTTTTCCGCGTACGAGCGCAGGTTCTGCCGATTGACCTCGAGCTGGTTGTCGAAAATGTAGTCGCGGAAATCATTGCCCAGCTGCTTGGAATGCGTGTCGAAATATCTCGCAAACACGGCGGCGTCGAACGACCACGGATGCGACGGCCCCAAAGGAAAGTCATGCCTCACGACCGGAATCTTATAAGTCTGGGATGCCTTCTGCAGAAGAGGCGCCGTCCGCTTGCACATCGGACACTCCAGATCCTCGAACACCACGATGGCGAACTGCGCTCCCTTCGGAGGCCGCAACACGGTGTCGGCAGTATCCTGCGCCTTGGCTTGGAAGCCGGTAAGAGCCGCAAAAACAAGGATGAACGACAGAATTGCGAATCGATTCCAAGTCTTGTTCATAGCCATGATATGTTCTTCAACCTTGTTGAACTCGGGAACTCGACGCATCCCCACTTGCTTAGACGCTGAAACACGCAGCCGGGCAGCCTGAAGCTGCCCTGGTGCCTATTTGTCTATGGTAACCGAGGCACAGGGCCATTGTCTCGCTGCGGTTCGGCCATGTCCGAGGTGCATCATCCGTAAACTTTCGTGTTGCTGGGGCTTGTCGGGAAAGCGCTATAGTGAAGGGTTCTCCTGCCTTCTCCTATGAACCCGGGCCCATGGCGGATGAAGTGGCTGGTGCTGGCTCTTGCCCTCACTGTGACTTTCGCCGGATGCGGTCGCGGCCGGCGCCGCGTGCTCGACGTGGCTTACGTTTCGGCGCCGCAGGCAACGCTGCGCGATCAAGTGGCGGCCATCTACAACCGTGTCGGAACGGTGAAGAATGGCGAGCGGGTGGAGATCATCGATCGCGAGAAACGGTTCGCTCGAGTGCGCACGGCCAGCGGCATCGAAGGATGGATCGAGCAGCGCAATCTGGTTGATCAGAAAACTTACGACGGCCTGCAGAAACTCACCCAGGAAAATCAGAGTGCGCCCGTGCAGGCTCCCGGGATTCTGCGCAACGAAACGAATCTGCATATCTCGCCGGGCCGCGACACCGAGCACCTCTATCAGTTGGCCTCAGGGGCGAAGGTGGCGATACTGAAGCGGGCTACGGCCGAGAAGCAGATTGGCGGAACCATCGGGGCCAGACCTACCACCAAGCCTGGATCCAAGTCTCTGCCCTCCGCGACGCCGGTTCTGGAAGACTGGTGGCTGGTGCGCGACGATCAGGGCCGCGTAGGATGGGTGCTGGCCCGCATGGTGGATGTCGACGCGCCACTGGATATCGCGACCTACGCCGAGGGCCAGCGCTTCGTCGCGGTCTTCGTGTTGAACGAAGTTCAGGACGGAGACAAGAAGGTTGCGCAATACCTCTGCCTGCTGACCGAGCCCCACGACGGCTCTTCCTACGATTTTGACCAGGTGCGCGTGTTTACCTGGAACGTCCGCAAACACCGCTACGAAACCGCCTACAAAGAGCGCGGACTCGATGGCGTCCTGCCCGTGACCGTAACCCATGAAACCTTCGACAAAGAGGGGACACTCCCCGTATTCATCCTGCGAGTTCGCGGGGATGATACCGGCAACCTCGCCGAGCGTAAGTACAAGCTGAACACGCCCATTGTGCGGCGAGTACTTGCGCCCGGAGAAGCAGCAGCGCGACAAGCCAGACATCGGTAAAGACCCTTCGTCCTAAATCGTTTAGCCAGCCACTAGTGAAATTGCCAGCCTATTGAATGTCATAGCGCGCCACCGTGGGTGTCTACAAAATTTGGTACCGCGACCCGCTGAATCAACACCAGAGCTCTGAAAACAGGATGTTTGTTCTGATAGCTGTTTGGAGAACCAGTTGCATTGGAGTTTGTTTTTAGGTATCGTGTCAGCTTCTTTTGTGGCCTATGTTCGTTAGGCGCCGAAGAAGCGCTTAGGGGTCATCCAGTTTCCTGTTTTTGCTGCTGTGGGCAAGTTTGGGGTCTCACCGGGTCGCATTCTTCTCAGACCACGAAGCTTGGGGCTTTGTTCGGTTTCTGAGTTCTCAAAATGCAAGCGACGTTCTAAGGAGGCAGGAATGCGTTTCACACGAGGAGTGGGGATTATTGTCTTTGTTGCGGCGATGATCTTCTGTTTGGCGTCAGCGACCTTGCTCGCTCAAGAGACCACCGGCGGGTTGCAAGGCTCGATTAAGGATTCCAGCGGCGCGGTAGTTGCTGGCGTACACGTGGTAATCAAGGGATCCACTCTAGCAGGAGAAAAATCTCTCGACACCGACTCAGCAGGCTACTATCGCTTCGCGAATCTGCCTCCCGGTGTTTATTCCATCACCGCATCCGCGAAAGGCTTCAAGACCGCTAAACGGGACAACATAGCCCTCGAAGTCGGCCACCTGCCGACTCTGGACGTCATGCTCGAGGTAGGTACGAGCGCAGAAGTCGTTGAAGTGACTAGCCAGGCGCCGACGATTGACGTCACGACGAACCACACGATGACGAACGTCTCAGCGGAAGAGATCAACAATCTTCCGACCGGACGTTCGTTCCAATCTGTGATCCAATTCGCGCCCTCGGCTAGCAATGAGCCTCTGGCGGGAAGCATAGGCACAAGCGGGGGTATGGGGACCGGCGGACAGTCTCCCGGCAGTAGCGGCAACGGCAAGGGTTTTGGCTATTCGGTCGCTGGCGGCTCCGACTCGGAGAACGCGTATCTCATCGAAGGCCAGGAGTCTGCCGACGTCATCGGTGGCTTCTCCCATACCAACGTGCCAATGGATTTCATCCAGGAGGTGCAAGTGAAGACCTCCGGCGTCGAAGCGGAGCACGGGGGTTCGTTGGGTGGCGTGGTTAACGTCATCATGAACAAAGGCAGCAATGCGTACCATGGTTCGGTCTTTACCGAGTTTGAGAACGATGGTATGGACGCGAACCAACTGAACGCCACCACGCGCTACAACCCATTGGACGGGGGGAATGGTATTACGGGGGTTGATCCGTCAGCTCAGCATTTCCAGCCAATCAAAGACAAGACCAGCGATATATTCCCAGGCTTCAAATTGGGCGGCCCCATTCTCAAGGATCGCCTTTGGTTCTTCGTGGCGTTCAATCCCGAGTTACAACGAGATGAACGCAAGTTGGACTACGCTCAGAGCCTGGACCCAACTTTTCAGAGTTTGGGAGTACAGCATTACGCCCAGAATACGAATACGTATTACACCAACGCGCGGATCGACGCCACGCTCTCACAGAAGGTACGTCTGTTTGGTTCCTGGCTGTACCAACTGCAGAAGCAGTACGGCGAGTCGCTGCCGGGCTCCGATGCGGTTGGCGGCTTCAATCCCAACGCAAGCTCTGACTGCCAAACTAGTTCCTACTGCGCCGGATTGAACAACGTTTCTAACACGATCCCTGTTATAGCGTTCGGTCACCAACTCGGCTACACAGCGCCCAATATTGTGACCAATTTTGGAGCGGATATGAGTCTGACGCCGCGCCTGGTTCTGACGACGCGCTTTGGTTATTTCTTTCAGAACTACCATGATTTTGGTTACCCAACGACCGGGGTGATCGATTTCTGGGAAGGCAGCGGTATCGGCGCTCAGTCCGTTGACGGTAGTGCCTTCCCCACCAATCTCCAACAGGGGAGTGGCTACTTTAATGCACCGGAAAACCAGAATTATACCGTCAAGAATGCTATGAAGCGCCTTCAGTTCGACCAGGACGCTGCGTTTTTTCATAGCGGATGGGGTGGGACACATAACTTCAAGTTCGGCTATCAGCTGAACCGGTCTTCCAATGATCTCAACCAGGAATGGAATGCGCCGTTTGTCGAAATCTTCCCAGGTAACACTCAGTTCTACTCTACGGCGGGTTCGGTGGGCGTGGCGAACTGCTCGGCTCTGGTAGCGACTTACGGTGCAGCGTACGGCGACCCGGAGGGTTCCAACTGCACAGGTACTTATGGGTATGCCGTGCTGCAGGACTACGGATCACTTGGCCAAGCGATCAGCTATAACCATGCGTTCTTCGTGCAAGACTCGTTTAACCTTAGACACGGGCTGACGATCAATGCTGGCATTCGCCTGGAGAAAGAGTATCTTCCCGGCGAGAAGGCAAACCTGACGGCTACGTTGCCAACGCATCCCATTAGTTTCGGCTGGACTGACAAGATTGCCCCGCGAGTCGGCGCCGCATGGGACGTTTTCCGTGACGGAAGGATGAAGGTGTTCGGAAGCTACGGCGTCTTCAACGATACGATGAAGCTCAACTTGGCCATCAGCTCCTTTGGCGGACAATACTGGGATAACTGCGCCTACGCGATGATGGATCCGAATTCCATTTCGTTGCTGGCGGCCGCCCGCGACAGTGCGGGTCATTACTGCAGTCCCGTAGGCGGCTCCTCAACACCCGGAAACTTCAATCCTGCTCCGCCCCCGGGCAGCGAAATCTTCCTGGAGAATTCCAACGAGCGCACGACGGAGACGGTAACGAACGATCTCAAACCGTACCGCCAGCATGAGTCTGTGTTCGGTGTGGATTATGCGCTGGGCAAGAATCTCGCTCTGGAAGCTCGTTGGGACCGCCGTCGCCTCGACTACGTAATTGAGGACGCGGCGTTGTTCGATACATCCGGAAACGAGATATTCACGATCATTAATCCCGGCTACGGATTTAACGCGACGAATTCTACCTGCGCCACAGCCGGTGTCAGTCCGTTCACCGGGGACTCGTATCCGGCATGTCCTCGGAACCCAAAGGCGGCTCGGAGCTACGACGGTGTTGAGTTCCGGCTAACCACTCAAGGGGCGCATAAGTGGCATGGGATGTTCTCCTATACCTACAGCCATTTCCGTGGCAACTACACAGGCATTACCAGCACGGACCAGGCTGATGGCGGTGGCGGCCGCAACGCCCCCAACAACAGCCGCGCTTTTGACGAAACCTATTTCTCGTTCGACTCGTATGGAAACTCTGCCAGCGGACTTCTGCCTACCGACCGGCCCAACAAGTTCAAGGCATACGGGTATTACACAATCAATGAAGGTAGGAAGACGAGCACTGACTTTGGGCTCTTCCAATTCGCCTATCAGGGATCGCCGGTCGCCAGCTTCATTGACGTGGGGTACAGTGTGCCTCCCGGTGATTTTTTCGAGACCTACGTCGAGGGGCGCTCGCACTGGGTTGATGTTTCCGGCACTACCGGCAATCTGAGTATTAGCAACGCCCGGGTTCGCCGGACGCCCTGGTTCACTCAAACCGACTTCAATTTGACGCAGAGCTACAAGATTTCCGAGACCAAGGCCGTCAGTTTCTCGGCGATTATCCCCAACGCATTTAACCAGCGCTCGGTGACGGCGTATAACTCATCGATCGATAGCCAGCAGTTTGCGAGCTTTCTCCAACCGGGAGGACTTCCGTTCTACTATGGAGGCGAAGCTTACTCACTGTACGAGCACCCGTACGATTGGAAGTCGTTGGTTAACAACCCCGCCACGGTTGGTGGATCGAGCGGGATCATTCTCAACAGCAAGTACAATCAACCGTACCTTTACCAGTACGGTCGCACGATTCGTCTACGGGTTGCGTTTACGTTCTAGCGTGGACTGCGCATGCTTAGATCAGGAGGCTCTTCGGAGCCTCCTTTTTGCGTGTGTCAAGAATGTTTGACAGTCAATCTGATTCCAAAAAATCACCGTCCGAAAATCACCGTGCTTGAGAAGTGGGCGGCTGCGGCCATGTAGAACAACATGGGCACCGACAGGAAGAAATTCGTCCGCGAGGCAAGGAATGCTTGTCTTGCCAGTGCGACCGCGTTCTCTGGGGGCTTGCCCGCCAGCGTCCCGCGGATGATCTTCTTATTATTCGGCCAGATGATGCCCCACACGTTGAACAGCATCACGATGCCGAAGCCACCTCCGATGCCGATACACAACACGTGGTTGTCGTCTCCGCCGACGGGCGTGTAGTGTACGAACAGCCATCCTGCCGCATAGACCACGACCGCCGTGATGACTCCGAGAACGTACCCGTTCGGATTCGCCTTCTTGATCACGAAATACAGCACCCAGAACACAGCGATCCAGATCAGCAGAAACAGGCCGACTGTCTTGCCGGCGCTGCCGCCGTAAAGCTTTGCGTCTTCGCCCACCAGAAATTGTCCCCAGTACCAGAAGCCGACGAACACCGTCACCAGCGAACTCCAGCGGAACCAGTTCAGGGCAGGCAGGGTGAGGTTCTCGAAGATCTTGGGCTTGGCCGCGGCGTCCACTTGCTTCATGAATCGAGCGTTCACCAGGTTGAAGAAATACAGCATGCCGACCCAGGTGATGCCAGCGATGAAATGAAACCAGCGCAGAAGCAACTGGACCGCTTCCTCTCCGGTAATCGTGGGCAGGACCAGGAAAGCGGGAGCGAGGTGGTGCATGAAAGTTTTCCTCCGGACACTGGCGATGATTGGATGCGATGCCGCCCCGGCGAGACCCGAGACATGCGGAAAAGCGGGCAGCGATGATTCGACGCCAAGTCTGCTCTTGGCTTGAGCGTCCTGTCAAATACTGTGCGTTTTTCGGATAACTTTTGGTTGAAAAGCGGCGCCGTTCGCCGTATCGTACTCACATCTGCCCGCTGGAATACCCTTTTGTGCTTCGGGTCCGGTGGGATGTCCCCCCTTGTTCCTGTCGGCGGAGGGAAGGCTTCCGGGAACATGCTGTTGCATTGAGCCAGCCTGGCAGCGGTTTGGCTGGCGTTCGGAAGGTCATAGTTCGCAACTCTGAGGAGATCGGCTATGGACAGCAACAAGCCGGCGCAGAACATTCAGGATTCCTTCCTTAACACGGCCCGAAAAGAGAGAGCCAGCATCACCATCTACCTGCTCAGCGGTGTGAAGCTGACGGGCCGCATCCGCTCCTTCGACAAGTACTCCGTAGTTCTGGAGGCCAACGGTCAGGAGCAACTGATCTTCAAACACGCCATCTCCACCGTGGTCATGGGCAGGGTGGCTGCGGCGCATGTGGGCCACTCCATGCATGCGGAAAGATCTCCCTCTGCGGCATCTGCCGCGGCGGGTCCCGCCAGCGCGTCCGGTACGGAAGGCTAAAGAAAAGGGCAGGCTCCTCGGCCTTGGGAAGTTCCATTCGCACGAAATCCCGCGATGTCATGCGCGACACAGGACGTGTGCCGTTGAAGGCCTCCTCTGCGCCGCAAGAGGCTGAGCGCGAACGAGCATTTCTGGTTGGTCTGGATGCGCGCTCACGCGGCCGAAGCGGCAAGGGAGCGGTCACCGCGCAGGCGGCGGCCGCCCGCGACGCGACTCGGCTCGAGGCTGAGGATTCGCTCATTTCGCGCAAGGACGTCCCACCCGCGGAGGTCGTGCGCCAGACCGGAAAGCCCGTCATTCCTGAATTCGATGCGGAAGAATCGCTGGCGGAATTGCGGACGCTCGCCGAGAGCGCCGGAGCCAAAGTTGTCGGCGAGATTCTGCAGCGCCGCGATCGTCCGGATCCGGCCACGCTGGTTGGAGCCGGGAAACTCGAAGAAATCGCGGGCGCCGCCGCTTCCGTCGATGCCGATGTGCTGCTCTTCGATCACGATCTGAGCCCGTCGCAGCAACGGAACATCGAGAAGATCATCCAGCGTCGAGTGATCGACCGCACGCAACTGATCCTCGACATCTTTGCGCGCCATGCCCGGACGCGTGAAGGACAGTTGCAGGTCGAGTTGGCGCAGTTGCGTTACATGATGCCGCGTCTCGCCGGCCACGGCGTAGAGATGTCTCAACTTGGCGGCGGCATCGGCACGCGTGGTCCCGGTGAAACCAAGCTCGAGACCGATCGCCGCAAGATTGCACGCCGCGTTCGTCACGTCGAAGAGCAGATCGAAAACGTGCGCCGCATCCGCGCGCAACAACGCCAGCGCCGCGAGTCGGCGCCGGTCGCGACGGTTGCTCTGGTCGGATACACGAACGCTGGCAAGTCGACTTTGTTCAACGCGCTGACCCGCGCGGGAGTGCTTTCATCGCCGCGAATGTTCGCGACTCTCGATCCGACGCTCCGCGCGGTGACTCTGCCATCGAAGCGCAAGGTCCTGTTGTCCGACACTGTGGGATTCATCCGCAACCTGCCGCACACGCTAGTGTCGGCATTTCGCGCAACGCTCGAAGAAGTGCAACGTGCCTCGCTGGTCCTCCATGTTTCCGATGCGAGCAGCCGTCTCTCGGCAGAGCAGGACGCGCAAGTTGAAATCGTGCTCAAGGAACTTGAAGCCGAGAAAAAGCCGCGCTTGCGGGTGATGAATAAAGTCGATCTGCTGGACGAGGAAGTCGCTCAAAGTCGCATCGCCGACGCGGCACGCGAGGGCTCGAACGCGGTTTACGTCTCCGCGGTCGAGGGCACTGGGTTGGATCATCTCCTCGAACGCATCGACGCCATGATCGAGGAAGATCCAGTCAGCCGCGTCAAGCTGCGCATCCCGCAGAGTGAGGGCAAGATGTTGGCACTGCTTGAGGCACGCGCGCGCATCCTCACGCGCAAATACACCGACGGCGCTGTGTCGCTGGAGGTCGAGGCGCCGGAATCAGTTGTCCGGAGAACGCGCGAGTGGCTGGTCAAGAGCCGCGCTTGACGACGCGCCTCAACCTGACCAGCATCGCCTTCGGTTTTAGAAACAACTAAAAAGTCGCGGAGGCCTTTCCCACCCAGACAGGTGCTCCGATGGGGTATGACAGTTCCCCGTAGAACGTTCTGCCGGACCCGGTGCTCAGTAGCGGAACCGTGATCGTCTGAGCGGTCATGCCGGGAGAAAACGTGACCGTCTGCGATGTGGCCATGTAGTCGGTCCCGGCCATCGCTGTGCCATCGGCCGTCGCGAAATCCACAGACACGGACGTCGCACTGGAAGGATTCAACGTCACGGTGAAGGTCGCAGACGATCCGCTGACCACCGCGTCGCTCACTGAGAACTGTTGCAGCGTGGTGTGGTAACGAAGCCAGCCAAATAGGGCTGGAGTGGACCCCTCGCAATGTTGCTCGAAGTTCGCGGAAAAACTCTGCAGGACGCTGCTGCTGTTGTAACCGGCTTTCAGAACCTGGAAGTTTCCAGTCAACGTATTGCATCCCCGGCCCGCGCCATAGACGCTTAGCCCTGGAGTGCCCGCGGGTTGAAAGGGATAGCGCTGGGCGTTCTCATAGTCGCCAAGGCCCAGCCGGGTAGTCGTCGGCCCGGCAAAGTCTGTAGTCCACCCATCTCCATTGTTGATGAAGAAGCTGACGACGTTGGCCGAGTTGCTGAGACCGAAAGCTCCGTCGGAAAGGGTGGTCAGATATTGTCTGCCCTGCCCTATGTAATCACCCTGCTGGCTGCTCATCGCCAGAACGGTCTGCGTGACGTTAGGGTCGCGAATCAAGACACT
>Ga0335080_10002245_pt1 | contig 19211 bp, 14 predicted proteins | sample Lox_Sample_34_FD_206720 | JGI IMG/M metagenome (GOLD analysis project Ga0335080, IMG submission 206720) | Soil microbial communities from Loxahatchee National Wildlife Refuge, Florida, United States - Lox_Sample_3.4 | ecosystem: Environmental > Terrestrial > Soil > Wetlands | place: USA...
ACTGGGAAGGCGAGCGGGGGCCGCATCGGCTGGAGCGGCTGCTGCCGAACGGCGAATCGTCGATCATCTTTAACCTGCGCGACGAGCCGATCCGCCTCTATGACGCCGCGGATGTGCGCCGCTTCGAGACGTACGGGCACGCGGTGCTGTCGGGCGCGCGATGCGATTGCTTCGTCATCGACACGAACCAGCAGGAGCGCGTGATCGGCATTCAGTTTCGCGCGGGCGGGGCGTTTCCGTTCTTCCGCATGCCTGCATGGGAAGCAGAGGGCTCGTCGATCGCACTGGAGGATGTGTGGCCGGGGCGAGGGCGGGAGATTCGCGAGCGGCTGCTGGAGGCGGGTGCTCCGGAGGCGATGTTCGCGATTCTGGAGGAGGCGCTGCTGGCGCAACTGGTGCGGGCACCGGAGCTGCATCCGGCGGTGACGTATGCGGTGGCGCGGTTCGCGCGATGTGAACTGGGCGGTACGGTGGGGGCGGTGACGGAGCGGATCGGGCTGAGCTCGCGGCGCTTCATTGAGCTGTTTCACCGCGAGGTTGGCCTGAAGCCGAAGACGTTCGCGCGCGTGCGGCGATTCCAGAAGGCGCTGCGGACGGTGCGCGCGGCGCGACGCATTGAGTGGGCGCAGGTGGCGCTGGAGAGCGGTTACTACGACCAGGCGCATTTCATCCACGATTTTCAGCGTTTCTCGGGCTTCACGCCGGCGGTGTATGCGACGCTGGCGACGCCGCATCTGAATCACGTGCCGTTGCCGTGAAAAGGGGGAGACAGCGCAAGGCGCTGTCCTACGCGCGGCCGGTGAGGGCGAGGTCCAAACCGCTCCGTTACCGTCGCGGCTCAGTTCAGATGCGGCCGGTGAGGAGGCGGGCGGCCCAGTCGCCGCGGCCGTTGTCGGCGGCGCAGGCGGAGGCGGTGACGTGGTCGTAGGGGACAGCGATGTGGTCCACCACCCAGCCGTTCTTCGTCGCGGTGACAATGGCGTAACGGGCGTGCGGGCTGCCCGATTCCATGCCGTGGGGCCACGGGGCGAGGTCGGTGAAGGCCTGCAGGCCGACGCTGCCGGGGTTGACCACCATGCGGCCGGTGTCGCGCCAGATGAGCCGGGGCACGTGCGAGTGGCCGCAGGCGATCAGCGATTCTGAGCGCCCGAGCAGCAGCAGGCGAAGGCCGGGGATGCTGCGAAGCTGCGCGCCGGTGCGGGTGACCTCTTCGACGAGGTACTGGGTGTCGGAGTCCGGCGTGCCGTGGCAGAGCAGGATGTCGTCGGTGATCTGGCGCGTCATCGGCTGCACGGCGAGCCAGTCGATGTGGCGCGGCTCCAGGCGCTGCAGCGTGAAGCGGGTATTGGGGGTGGAGGCGTTGCGCTCGATGAGGATGCGGTCCTCATTGCCCAGCAGGCTGGGGATGCCGAGCTCGATGAAACGGTCGGCGGTTTCGACAGGCTCAAGGGGGCTGCAGAGGGAATCGCCGAGGTCGTAGATGGTCCTGATGCCGCGGCGTTCGATGTCAGCGAGGACGGCGTCCAGCGCCCATATGTTGCCGTGAACGTCGGCGATCAGTGCGAAGCGGTCCAAGAGCACATCATATCGAGGACGCGCGGCGAAGGCACGGGCTGGTCAGGGGACGGGAGGGCGGACGCGTGTGTAGCGGGCTAGTCAGGGGAGGCAGGGCAGTGGCCCTGCCCCGTGTCAGAGCTGGCGGATGACGTAGAGGAACGGGTAGACGAAACCGCTGCTCTTGTGCGACTGCACCAGATAGGAGCCGGGCGAGAGGTTGGCGACGCCGGTGCCTATGGTGGTCTTTTTGTTCAGGGCGAACAGAAACTGCGTGTCCACTCCTTCGCCGACGTGCGCGCTGGTGGCGGCGGAGTTGAACACGGTGCGGGTGCCGCCGGAGTTGTAGAGGCCGTCGGCGGTGGTGGCCAGCCAGTAGTCGCGGAAATCGACCTTTACGGTGAGCTTCTTCAGCGGCTTGAAGTCGGCCCCGGCGCGCCAGTCCCTGATGTTGCGCCAGCTAAAGAGGCCGGTGAGGCTGGTGGCCGGCTGCTGTGCGCCATAGAGGAAATCGAACTGCTGGTGCACGCCGTCCTTCTTTCCGCTGTCGCCGGTGGCCCCGGTGTATTCGGTAGTCAGATGCAGATTCCAGAGGGCGGGTGAGACCAGCCAGCCACCGCCGGCAATCGCACCCCAGGCGCGGATGCTGTCGTGCGCGTAGCCGCCGGTCTCGCGCACTCCCTCAAGGCTGTAATCGAGGCGGCCTTTTGTCTTCCCGACGAGGCGCGCGCCGAGATACAGCGTGTCGGCGTTGCCGAGGACGCCATCCTTGCCTTTCAGCTTCAACTGCGTGCGCGCCATCAGATACGGCTCGAAGCTGGCGTCGGGGATGAGCTTTTTGAAAGTCGAGTAGGCGACATAGAAGTGCTCGCCAGGCTTGTGGCGGTCCATGCGGGTGGAGTCGGCGAGCATGGGGGAGCCGGCGATCAGATCGAGCGCGAAGGGCGCCGCGGTGAAGGTGGCGCGGGCGGCGTCGTAGGTACGCGTGGTGTTGCTCCAGTCGCCGGTGGTGAACAGACGGCCGGAACCGATGAACAGATCCTGGCGTCCCAGGCGCACCTTCACTCCGCGGCCTTCAAGCGCGCCCGCCTCAACGTAGCCCTGGCGGAAGTCGAAGGGGTTGGCGACGGAACTGGACGGTTTCGTGCGATAGAAGAGGACGCGCGAATCCTGCGTTTCCGCAAAAAAGCGCAGCCAGGTCACGGGCTTGAAGGCGACGCCCAGGCGGATGCGCGAGACGATGTAAGAGTCTGCCGGGGTCACGCTGAAGTCGGAGCCATCGGTGGCTTCCCAGCGTTCGCGCATCTGTCCGGTAAGGGTGACGGTGCGCTCGAGGTAGTTCCTCGGCTTTGGTTGATCGCTCTGTGCGGCGGCGAGGCCGGCGGCTGCAATCAGGGTGGCGATGACAACTTGTGGGCGCGTGCTCATGTCCGGCTTTTCGGCGAGAGAGTGCCGAATGAGGGCAGGCGAAAGCCGAGGAACGCACCGGAGGAGTTGCGTAGCACCGCGAGGGAGACGGGGAGGTAGAGGGAGATAAATGGAGGTAAAGGGTGAGCTTATAATGGCCGCGATGGATCGCCAGGTACTCGAATACGTCGAGGGGCTGCCGCATGGGCGCGCTTCGTGGAAGCAGCTTGTGCGGGAGCTGGGCTCGCGCGGGTTCTCAAAGGAGGAACTGGAGCGGGCGATTGAGCGGCTGGCCGAGCGCGGCGAGCTGGTGGAGCTGCGATCGGGTCATTATGTCTCGACGCGGGCGAGCCGGCAGTACGCGACGGGCCGGTTGAATATGCATCGGGACGGCTACGGGTTCGTTGTCGCGGACCAGCCGATTGAGGGGATTCGCGGGGACATCTTCCTGCCTCCGGACGAGGCGCAGAAGGCAATGCATGGGGATCGGGTGCTGGCGCGCATCGGGCGGATTGAGCGCGATGGCCGCGCGGACGGCGAGATTCTCCGGGTGCTGCGGCGAGCGCATCCCCACGTGGTGGGCGAGTTCCGTTTGAAACGCATGGGCTCGTTTGTGATTCCGCACGACGACCGCATCCGGCAGTGGATTGAGATTCCCGCGGGGCTGGAGGTGCCTGAGGCGGGCGCGGAGCACGATCGCGTGGGCGTGAAGGCGATTGAAATCCACGGGCCCGCGGATCTGGACGGCATGATCGTCAACTGCGAGATTCTGGAGTTTCCCGAGGACGACGACAACGCCGTTGGGCGCGTGATTGAGGTGCTGGGGCATCCGGACGATTTCGGAGTGGATGTGGAGGTGGTGATCCGGAAGCATCACATTCCGCATCGCTTTCCGGCCGAGGTGATCGCGCAGGCGCAGGCGATTGCGGCGGAGATTCCGGTGGAGGAGATCGCGCGACGGACTGATTTTCGCGCGTTCGACATTGTGACGATCGACGGCGAGACGGCGCGCGATTTCGACGATGCGGTGTGGGTGGAGCGGCTGGACAACGGCAACTACGCGCTGCAGGTACATATCGCGGATGTGAGCCACTATGTGCGGCCGGGGTCGGCGATTGACGACGAGGCGCGGCTGCGGGGGACCAGCGTGTACTTCCCGGATCGCGCGGTGCCGATGCTGCCGCTGGAGCTTTCCACCGAGATCTGCTCGCTGAAGCCGGGTGTGGATCGGCTGGTGCTCTCGGTGCTGCTGGAGATCGATCACGCGGGCGAGGTGGTGGGGCAGAAGTGCGTGCGCGGGGTGATTCGCAGCGCGGAAAGGATGACGTACACGAACGTGCATCTGCTGCTGGAGGGCGACGCGGCGTTGCGCGAGCGGTACGGGCGGCTGGTGGAGCGGTTCGATTTGATGCGCGAACTGGCGCTGGTGCTGAACCGGCGGCGGGTGAAGCGCGGATCGATCGATTTCGATATGCCGGAGCCGCTGATTGAGTTTGACGAGTTCGGCGAGATGACCGGCGTGATTCGCGCGCCGCGGAACATTGCGCACCGCGTCATCGAGGAATTCATGCTGGCAGCGAATGAGGCGGTGGCCGCGCACATCGAGGGGCTGGGGGTGCCGATGATGTTCCGCATTCACGAGAAGCCCGATCCGCGGCGGGTGATGGAGTTCGAGCAGATTGCCGCGACCTTCGGGTATTCACTGGGCGTGGGACCGATTCCCGCGCGCAAGTTCGCCAATACGCAGCGGCGGCGCGATGGCACGAAGGTGCGGCGCGAGATCGAACTGCCGGAAGAGGTGGCCATCACGTCGCGGCACTACCAGAAGCTGGTGGCGCGGATCGAAGGCAAGCCCGAGGAGCGCATTCTCAGCTATCTGATGCTGCGGTCGTTGAAGCAGGCGCGGTACAGCTCGGAGAATCGCGGGCATTTCGCGCTGGCGGCGGAGAGCTACACGCACTTCACGTCGCCGATCCGGCGGTATCCGGATCTGATTGTGCATCGGATTCTCTCGGCGTGGCTGGACGGCACGACGGCGCGCGAGCTGACCGAGGCGGAGGTGACGCGCATCGCCGAGGAATCATCGCAGAGCGAGCGGCGGGCGGCGGATGCGGAGCGCGAGCTGGTTGAGTGGAAGAAGGCGAAGTTCATGGAGGACCGCGTCGGCGAGGAGTTCGACGCGCTCATCATCAGCACGGCGAAGTTCGGGTTCTTCGTGGAGCTGGAGACGCTGTTCATCGAGGGGCTGGTGCCTGTGGATACGCTGCCGGGCGACCGCTACGTCTATAGCGAGAACACGCGCAAGATTGTGGGCGAGCGGACGCGGCGCGAGTATGCGATCGGGCAGCGGGTGAAGGTGACGCTCGACCGCGTGGATGCAATGCAGCGGCAACTGCAGTTCTCGGTGGTGGAGCCGGTGCGGGAGAGGCGGAAGAAGAAGCACTGACGCGGCTTGCGCCGCGCGTCCGATGAGCGTATAAACAGGGTGGCGGTGGATGCGATGGGCGCGAACGTCCAGGTGCTTTCGCATGCTCCGGAGGAACTCACGCGCGGGCGGCTGACGCGGCTCGGCGAGGGCATCGGCAAGGTCGTGTACGCGTCAGACAGCTGGGTGGTGAAGCGGGAGCGGCATCCGCGGGAGATGATTGCGCTCATCCTCCTGTGGAAGTCGCTGCGCGCGCTCGATCGGGTGGTGCCGGGCGGAGTGGGGCGGCGTCTGATGCGGCGGCCCTCGAAGCGGATCCGGCTGTTGCGGCTCTTTTTCGAAGCAGTGGTGCTGGCGGCTCCGCGTGGGAAGTGGTTCACCACGCACGCCGGCCGGATGTGGCGGAGGCACGTGAAGCGCGAAGCGCGCGGGGCAGCGGTGGAGCGCACGCGTCTCAGCGGCACCAGCTTCGTCCCCCAGCGCGTGAGCTTTCCGCCGGTGCGCGTGAAGGTGGACCGGTGGCCGGGCTGGATGGTGGTGTCGGAAGCCGCTGAACGCGTGGAGACGACGCTGCACGACCGCATCAACGAACTGGCGCGGGCGCAGCGGTTCGACGACATCGAGGTCTGGCTGAACCGCTTCGTCGAGTCGCGCAGGGCAGCGTGGCGTCATGGCGTTTTCTCGCTGGATGCGCACCTGAAGAACTACGGCGTCACTGCGGACCGCATCGTGCTGCTGGACGCCGGCGGGCTGACCAGCCGCTGGTCGGACATCGAACGGTACCCGGGGTTCGATTACGATTTCGCGAGCCCGCACGAACAGCTCGGACTCGAGTGGACGCTGCGGGACCGGCCGGACATCGCCGATCGCTTCAATGCGCTGTGGCGGGCGAGCGTGAATCCGGAGGCGATTCGCGAGCTGTGGCCGGAGAAATAACGCGCGCCACCACCAGCGTCATGTCGTCGTGCTGGGGCGCTCCGGCGGCGAAGGCATCGGCCGCCTGCATGAGATGCTCGATGATCTGCTGGGGTACGAGTTCCCGGCAGCCGCGCGCGGCCTCGATCAGCGCATCCTCGCCCCATTCTTCAGCGGCGGGGTTCTCGGCCTCGCTCATGCCGTCGGTGAAGAACACCAGCAAATCGCCGCACTGGAGCGCAATGGAATCCTGCTGGTAAGCGCAGCGCGGAAAGAGGCCGACTACGGGGCCGCCGGTCTCAAGGCGAATCACTTCGCCATCGCGCAGCAGGATCGGCGGGTTGTGCCCGCCGTTGGACCACGTGAGCACGCGCGTTTGCGGATCGTACTGCGCATAGAAGAAGGTGGCGTAGCGGTTGGCGGGCGAAGCATCGTAGACGAGACGATTCACGCCGGTCATCAGTCCGGCAACGTCACCCGATTGCGCCTGGCCGCGCACCGACGCCTGGAGGCTGGCCATCAGGAGCGCCGCGGGGATCCCCTTACCGGAGACGTCGGCGATGGCGATGCCGAGCTGGCCGCCGGGGAGCGCGAGGAAATCGTAGTAGTCGCCGCCGACTCCGAGCGCGGGGCGGCAGTGGCCTGCGTAGTCGAGCGAGTCCAAATGCGGCAGGTTCTGCGGGAAGAGGCGTTGCTGCACTTCGCGCGCGATCTCAATCTCGCGGTGGAGCAGCTCGCGCTGCGTTACCTCATGCGCGATGGCCTCCGAGAGACGGCTGTTCTCCAGCGCAAGGCCGGTTTGCGCGGCCACCATGGAGAGCAGGCGCGTGTCGCTGGATGAGTAAGGCTCCTCGGAACGTTTCGGACCGAGGCCGATGAAGCCGATCAATTCCTTCTTCGAGGTGAGCGGAAGGAGAACCTGGGTTCCGAGGCCTTCGACGTCGGAGGCAACCGGCGCGCGCGATTCGCGAAGGCGCATCACAAGGGGCGCCTCAACCGGGAGCGCGATGTCGAGCGGAGCATTGTAGCCGGTGGCCAGGGCAGGCCGGAAACAGGGGCCGTCCCGCAACATCACGGCGATGCGTTGCACGTGCAGCGATTCGGCGATCCTCTGCGTGACGGTGTTCAGCAACTCCGTCGTGTCGAGAATGGTGCGAACCCGGTCGCTGAGCTCGCTGAGGATGAGCTCGGCATTGTAGGCCTCGCGGAAGAAGCGGCGGTCGAGCCAGCGGCGCACGCGATCGCCGACGTCGCGGAGGCGAAGCACGAGCAGGATGCCGATTCCGAGGAAGCTGTAGCGAATGAGATCGGAGAAGCGCCCGCCGCCGAAGAAGCGAATCGAGAGATCGATGGACAGATAGATGACGCCGAAGCCGACCGCGAGTTGGATGACGCGAATGCCGCCGCGAGCGAGGGCGTACTGAAGACCCTGGCGGATGACGACACGAACATCCAGCGCACGCTCCACCAGGATGACGTAGGCCATGGTGATGGGCAGCAGGATGGTGGCCATGAGCGCCACGCCGAGCATTGTTCCACCGTGCGGGAAATCGTGGCGCACAAAGAGCGTGTAGAAGAAGACGAAGGAGAATGGCGTCAGCGCCGCCTGGGCGCCGCCGTGCAGCAGCCGGACGCGGCGCAGATCGTCGGGCGCGAGCGGCGCTTTGGTGTCGTGAGCCCGGCTGCCCAGCGCCAGAAAGAAGCCGCTGATGGCGAGGGATATGAGGGTGGGGTCGAGCCAGACGGGAACCGGATTGGGCAGGCGAGCGGCCGCCGCGTAGTTCACGGAGGCGACGCCCTGGCGAATGCCATCCCAGATGCCGAACACGGCGAGCGCCAGCAGCACAACCCACTTCACCCAGGGAGCGCGGCGCTCCAATCGCCAGCGCTGTGGGAAGTAGATACCGAACAGCAGCATACCCGCGGGCCAGGCTCGCAGCGCGATGTGTTGATAGAAGATGGACAGGAATGAGAGCGCCGGCGGCCAGCCATACTGAGCGGCTGGATAGATCTGGCAGACGCCGACCAGGATGCCGAGGACGGCCCAGGCGCGGACGTCGCGCGAGCGAACGGTCACCACCCAGAAACCGAGCGCGATGCAGAGCCACGGCATGGTCAGGTGCCAGACGATGGTGTAGAGCCACTGCTCGTGCCATGCGAGGAGTCTGACGGCGCATTCGACGCGCTGCCCGTTGCGCAGGACGGTGAGGTGCAGGACGTCGCCGGGTTGGCGGGCGCGGAGGGCGCGGGCGAGGTCGCGATCGCCAACCGGCGCGACGCCTTCGATAGCGAGAACCCGGTCGCCCGCGCGCACGGAATCGCCGTAGTCGACGCGATAGACGGTGGGCCAGGGGCCGCCGATGGCGACGGGCGCTGCTGGGTAGGAGCCAGCCAGCTCGCGGATGACGTCAACCGTGTAAGTCGCCTGGCTGGTGAAGACGACGAGGAAGAGTATCGCCAGCCAGAAGCGCGCCTGCTTCATTCCGACTACGGTACCAAAGAGGCGCGCGATGCGTTATTCGCAGCGCAGAGCGATCACGGGATCTACGCGAGTGGCGCGCAACGCCGGCAGAACACTGGCGAGAACGGCGACGGCCGCGAAGAGAGCCGTCACGCCCACGAAGGTAAGCGGGTCCGTGGGCTTCACGCCGAACAGGAGCTTCGTGAGCAGCCGGGTGATTGCGAAGGCGCCCGCTAGGCCGACGAGGATGCCGGCCGTCGCGAGCACCAGCCCCTGACGCACCACCAGACGAAGAACTCCGAGAGGACGCTCGCCGAGCGAGATGCGAATGCCGAACTCGCGCGTCCGCTGACCGACGCTGTAAGCGATGACGCCGTAGATGCCGATGGCCGCGAGCAGCATGGCCACCAGAGCGAAGCTGCCGAGCAGGGACGTAGCGAGACGCTGCGGGGCCTGGCTCTTCTCGCGCATGGCTTCGAGCGTGCGCACATCGAAGACAGGCTGATCGATATCCACAGCGCGCACCAGGGTGCGTACGGCGGGAGCCAGGCCGTCGGGATCGCCGGCGGCACGCAGGATCACGGCCATGGCAGGCGCGGGCATTTGCGCGGCAGGCAGGTAGATCTGGCCGACTTGCCCCTTGAGGAGCTTGACCAGGATGCCCTGATCGACGTTGCCGACGACTCCGACAATCTGCACCGGTGGCTGCGTCCTCCCGGGGCGGAAGCTCTTGCCGACCGCGTCCTGACCGGGCCAGTTAGCGTGCGCAGTGAACTCGTCGATGACTGCGACTTTGGACGATGTGGCCGAGTCGGTCTGGTCGAGGTAGCGGCCGCGCAGCAGCGGAATGCGCATCGCCTGGAAGTAACCAGGCATAACGGAATCGCGCAGCACTACCTTAACCTCCTCAGGCCGAGGCGCCGGGCGATCCGTGGGGAAGATGCCGGTGCCGTGCAGGTTGTCGCTGGCGGGGAGGTCGTCAACGGCGGAAGCGCCCACCACGCCGGGCAGGGCCTGCGCCTCGCGCACGACGCGCTCGAAGAAGGCGACCTGCTTTTGCGGCGTGGCGTACTGCTTGTCGGAGAGGGCGACGCGGACGGTGAGCACGTTCCGCGGGTCGAAGCCGGGGCTGGAGTAGCGCACCTGGGCGAAGCTGCGCAGCATCAGACCAGCGCCCACCAGCAGCACCAGCGTGAGGGCGACTTCGCTCACCACGAACAAGCCGCGGAGGCGATGGTGGCTGGCACCGGTAGAGGAGCGCGAGGCCTCCTTCATGGCGTCGTTTACGTTGGTCTTCCATGCCTGCCACGCGGGCGCGAGGCCGAACAGAAGGCCGGTGGCGAGCGCAAGGATCAGGTTGAAGACCAGCACACCCGAGTTCAGCGAGATGGCGTCGGCGTTGGGGAAGTCGAGCTGGAACGAAGTGATGAAGCGAATAGCGGCGAGCGAAGGAGCGACGGCCACAATACCGCCGAGCAGCGCCAGGAGGACGCTCTCAGTGAGAAGCTGACGGCACAGCCGCCAGCGGCCTGCTCCCAGAGCCACGCGCAGGGCCATCTCCCGTTGCCGCGAGGTGCCGCGCGCCAGCAGAAGGTTGGCGATGTTGGCGCACGCGATGAGCAGGACGAAGCCGACCGCGCCGAACAGAACCACCAGCAGACCCTGCGCGTCCTCCACCCAGGCGGAAGCCACGGACTGAATAGCCACGCTGTTCCCCGCATCCTCAGTGAACTGCCGGCTGAGGCGTTGCTCGAGCTGTGCCATGCGCTGCTGCGCCGCCACAAATGCCAGGCCGGGGCGCAGACGGCCGACCACCTGGAAGTAGCGAGCGCCGCGATTGGCCGCGGTCGCCGGGTCGAAGATGAAAGGCGCGTAGATCTCTTCCTGGCCGATCTGCGGGAAGCTCTTCGGCAGCACGCCGACGACGGTGCGGGGTACGCCGTCGAGAACGATGCTGGAGCCGATCACCGACGGGCTTGCGCCGAACCGCGAACGCCAGAGCGCATCGGTGAGGACAGCGACCTGGTTGTGGCCGGGCTGTCCGTCTTCCGCCTCGAAGAGACGGCCGAGGTGGGGAGGCACGGCGAGCGCAGCGAAGAAATCGGGGGTGACGCTGAGGCCGTTGATGCGGTCGGTACGATCGCCAAGACGCAGGTTGAAGCCGTTGTCGGAGACCGCGCCCAGAGCGGAGAAGACACCGCTCGCTTTCCAGTCCTGGTAATCGGGCACGGAGGAGGGGAACTGGCGCCAATTGCGCTTGGCATTCTCGGTCCAGACCATGACGACGCGATCGGGCTGGGGAATGGCGATGGGCGAGAGCACGGCCTGGATGACGCTATAGATGGCGGTGTTGGCGCCGATGCCGAGCGCAAGGGTAAGCACCACGACGACGGTGAAGCCAGGGTTCTTGCGCAGCATGCGCGCGCCATAGCGAACGTCCTGCCAGAGGCGCTCGAGCGCGCCCCAGCCCCACATATCGCGGGTGACCTCTTTGACCAGGTCCCGGTTGCCAAACTCGGACAGCGCGCCGAAGGTGGCGTCCTCGCGCGACTGGCCGCGGTCGATGCGGTCCTGGATGGCCATGTGGAGGTGGGCTTCCACCTCTTCGTGCAGTTCGCGATTGCGCTGGCGACGGGTCATGACGATGTCTCGGGGTTCATGATGCTGGCGATGGCGCCGGAGAGCTGCGTCCAGCGGGCCGTTTCGGAAACAAGCTGTTTCCTGCCGGCGGGCGTGAGCCGGTAGAATTTCGCGCGCTGGTTGCTCTCGGTCTGCTTCCATTCCGAAGCGAGCCAGCCCTGGCGCTCCAGCCGGTGCAGCGCCGGGTAGAGCGAGCCGGTTTCCACCTGCAGGACGTCGCTGGAGCCGGCGCGGATGGCGTGGATGACGGCGTAGCCGTGCTGCGGGCCCCATTGCAGGGTCTTGAGGATGAGCATGTCGAGGGTGCCCTGCAGCAGCTCGATGCGGTTCTGGTAGCGGTCTTTGGCGGCCATAATGAGGCTGTAGGTATTCTACAGCATTTGGATGTAGATTGTCTACAGGGTGGGAGAGCTATGCGGGGATTCGTTCGGCCGGCTTCAATCGCGGCAGGGAGTTGATGGATTTCCCCGCTTTCTGTCTCGCGATGCGCAAATCGTAGAGGCTCTGGAGGTTCAGCCAGAACTCCGCGCTGGTGCCGAAGTAGTGCGCCAGGCGCAACGCGGTGTCGCCGGTGATGGCGCGCTGTCCGTTGAGAATACCGGTGATGCGGTTGGCGGGCACGTCCAGCCTGCGGGCCAGTTCTGAAGCGCTCACACCGAGCTCGCGAAGTTCCTCGGCAAGGTGCTCTCCGGGGTGAATTGCGGTTACCGACATCTGCGTCCTCCTGGCGATAGTCGACGATCTCCACGTTCGAAGGGCCATTTGCCCCGTCGGGCCACTCGAAGCAGATCCGCCAGCGGCTGTTGACACGGATGCTGAACTGGGCCCTGCGATCTCCGGCCAGTGCTTCAAAGCGATTTCCAGGCAACGCCGCGAGGTCCTGGATGGAGGTGGCGGCCTCCAACCGATCCAGCTTGACTCGCCGCCCGATCGAACCCGGCAAAGGCTTTCACCCGGTTCCCGGCCGCGAACTCCCTGGTACGCTTGTCGCGGTAACCGAGTATCATCCACCAGCGTATTCCCTGTTATGCGTTACGCCAAGCGTAATGGCAGGCGCCGCCGGGGGGCGCTACAATGGCCGGTCATGCAGGAACATGCCGACAGCCTCGTCCCGCCGCCGATGGAGAACCGGCGGCAGTTCATCGTCACGAAACTTGCCGCGGGTTTTGCCGCCGCGGTCTGCCCGATCGCCGCCGAGGCGATCCACACCGATTCGGACGGACTGGCGGCCAGCGAAATCCGGGTCGCGGTGCGCGACGGCGAAATGCCTGCGTATCGCGCGATGCCGGCGTCCGGCGGTCCGTTTCCGATGGTTCTGGTGGTCCAGGAGATCTTCGGCGTGCACGAGCACATCCGGGATCTGTGCCGGAGGCTGGCAAAGCTCGGCTACTTCGCCATCGCGCCGGAGCTCTACGCGCGCCAGGGCGATGTCGCGGGGCTCGCGAACATCCAGGAGATCATCTCCAAAGTTGTCTCGAAGGTGCCGGATGAACAGGTGATGGCCGATCTGGACGACACCGTCGCATGGGCGGAAAAGCACCACCATGCCGACACGTCGCGGCTGGGCATCACGGGCTTCTGCTGGGGCGGACGCGTGGTCTGGTTGTACGCGGCTCACAGCACGAAACTGAAGTGCGGCGCGGCCTGGTACGGACAGATCAAAGGCGAGGTGAGCGCGATGCGCCCGCGGACGGCGCTGGAGCTGGCGCCGGAGATGAAGGCGCCGGTGATCGGCTTCTACGGAGGGAAGGACCAGGGCATTCCCGTCGAGCAGGTAGAGCAGATGCGCGAGGCGTTGAAGGAGGCGAACAAGCCCGCGGAGATCCGTATCTATCCGGACGCAGGGCACGCTTTCAACGCCGACTACCGTCCGAGCTACAACGAGGCGGCGGCGAAGGACGCGTGGAGTCACATGCTGGCATGGTTCCAGAAATGGGGAGTCAAGTGACGCGCACGATCGCGCTGGTTGCGTTGCTGCTGCCGGTGTGTCTGGCGGGCGCACCGAAGGCAGAAAAAGCGAGCCTGGAATCGGGCGGTCAGAAACACGAGTACTTCGTGTTTGCGCCGAAGGCGGCGGAGGAGAAGCCGGGCGCGCCAATGCTCGTGCTGCTGCACGGCTCGGGGCGGGACGGCATGTCGCAGATCAACGAATGGAAGGATCTGGCCTCCAGCGAGGGCATTGTCCTTGTGGCGCCGAATGCGGTGAATTCGCGGATGTGGCAACTGCCGCAGGACGGGCCCGACCCGATGATCGCGATTGCCGACACGGTGCGGGAGAAGTATCATGCCGACGCGAATCGGGTGTATCTGTTCGGGCATTCCGCGGGCGCGGTGTTTTCGCTATTCATGGCGTGCGAGAAGCCGCACTACTTCGCGGCGATTGCGGTGCACGCGGGCGCGGTGCGGGAGAGCGACGAGGCGGACGTGGCACGCGTGGCGAAGGAAGTGGACCGCAAGACGCCGATCTTCGTGCAGGTGGGTTCCGACGATCCGTTCTTTCCTCCGGCCGCGGTGCGGCGGACGCAGACATTGTTTCAGGAGGCGGGCTTTCCCTTCGACGTCAAGGAGATTCCGCATCACGACCACACCTACTACGCGATCTCGAAGAACGTGAATCGCGACGCGTGGGCGTTTCTAAAGGACAAGACGCTGGACGGCGAGGCGAAATAGGACTGCGGGCTGCCGGGCCGTCGTAGCCGCGGCGTCCGGCGTGCGTTCCTGCTATACTCGGTCCCACTCCGCAGCAACATCGAACCACCGGATCACTCTCCGGGCGGGGCGCCCCGGCAAGGGGCAGTGCTGTTTGTCGGCCACAAAAGGGGAGAACCAAACATGAACAAGATGCTCCTGACACGCCGCTGGTGGATGCTTGCGGCAATTCTGTTGACGGTTTTGTCGGTGCAGCTACCGGCACAAGACAAGAACATTCGGACGATCTTCATGGTGAAGGTGAAGCCGGACCGGGGAGGCGACTGGAGGGCGGCGGCGAAGGATTTCACGGCGCTCAAGAAGAAGGCCGGGTCGGAGGAGTATTACACGATATGGTCGTCAGAGACCGGGCCCGACCAATATGCGGTGGTGTGGTATTCCGCGAAATGGAAGGAGTTCGACGAAGAACAGGATCCGAAGACAAAGGATGTGGCCGGGGAGCTGGCGCGGATTATCAGCCGGCTGAACGGGGCGAGCGAGAGCTACGAGACCTGGATCGACGTGGTCCAGCCGGATCTTACGTTCCGCAGCGGAGCAATTCCGAAGATGGTGCGAACCAGCCGGACGCGGGTTGCGGCGGACAAGATGGACGCCGTACTGGCGGTGTTCAAGAGCGACCTGATGCCGGCAATGAAGAACTCCGGGCTGGGCACGTTCGGCGTGGCGACAGCCAGCTACGGCACGGCTGTCAACGAGATCCACACCTTTGCGTCGATGAACGCATGGGAGGATTTCGATTCGCCGTGGGGCGCGGAGAAGGCACTCGGGGCCGACGGGTACAAGGCGTTTCTGGCGAAGGTGCGGCCCAATGTCGTCGCCACGCAGTTCGACGTGTGGCGATATCAGCCGGATCTGAGTTATCAGCCGGAGGCGAAGTAGAGAACCGCGGGCGCGGGGCGGCGTGGTCCTATTCGCCGTGAAGCGCCCGCTCCACCCGAGGGCGGCAACGCTCGCAGAAGCTGGCCGTGCGGATATCGAGGCGCTCCACGCTGCTGGTGGAGGCCATCACGCAGGTCCAATCATCGCAGTGACGCAGGCCGAAGGTGTGGCCGAGTTCGTGGACCGCTTCCTTTGTCAGGCGGTCGAGCAGGATGTGCGAGTCGGCGGGCAGGCCATAGAGCTCCTCGCGCAAGCGGTGCGCGGAGACCAGCGCACTGAGGCCGCTCACCTGCGCCTCACCGAAGACAAAACTCAGCACGGGGACGTACAGATCGTTTGTGGTGACGCCGAGGATGCGGAAGCCGGTGGCAAATTCGCGCGTGAGGCGCTCGAGCAGGCGCGTGGAATGGTATTGATTACGATCCGGGTCGAAAGCGAAGGCGTCGTCGAGGCAGTCTTCGGAGACGGCGCAACGCACGCCCAGGCCATGGGTGAGCGAGGCGGCGAGCGGCTGCAGCGGCAAGGTCCCGGCCGCGCGCCCCACGGGAACGATCAGAAGCAGTCCGGCCGGAGTCACACGTTGCCGGGTTCAACGGTAGAGCGGTACCGTTTCAGCTTGTGATAGAGGGTGGTGCGATCGATTTCGAGAACGCGCGCCGCGCGCGACAGGTTGCCCTCGCACTCGGCCACCACTTTTTCGATGTGCGCGCGCTCCACCTCGTCGAGGGAACGGCCGCCGCTGGAGGCCGCTTCAGCACGCACGCCGAGGGCGAAATGAGCCGGGCCGATCTCGCCGTTGCGGCCCACCACGAGGGCGCGCTCGACGGCGTTTTCCAGCTCGCGCACGTTGCCCGGCCAGTCGTGCGCCATCAGCAGGTCGATGGCCTGGGGAGTGAGGCGCGGGGGTTCGCGGTTGGTAGAGGCGCAGAAGCGGCGGATGAAGAAATCGGCCAGCAGGGGAATGTCCTCGCGGCGCTCGCGCAACGGCGGGATGTTAATGGCGAAGACGTTCAGGCGGTAGAACAGATCGGGGCGAAATGTTCCGGCCTTCACCAGATCCTCGATGCTGCGGTTGGTGGCGGCGATGCAGCGGAAGTCGACTTTCACGGAATTGGCGCCGCCCACGCGCACGATCTCCTTCTCCTGAAGGACGCGCAGCAGATCGGACTGCGTGCGCAGGCTGATGTCGCTGATCTCGTCGAGGAACACCGTGCCGCCATCGGCCACTTCAAACTTGCCCTTGCGGCGTTGCTGCGCGCCAGTGAATGCGCCGCGCTCGTGCCCGAACAGCTCGCTTTCCAGCAGCGTCTCGGTGAGCGCGCCGCAGTGGATCACCACCATGGGCATGTTGCGGCGCGGGCTGTTGGCGTGGATCGCGCGCGCGACCACTTCCTTGCCGGTTCCGCTTTCGCCGGTGATGAGCACGGTGGCATCGGCGGGCGAGACCATTTCCACCAGTTCGGCCACGCGCTTCATGGCGGGGCTGCGGCCGACGAGCTCGGTTTTCGGGAAGATCTCCTGCATGTTCTCGCGGAGGCGCGCGACCTCACGGCGGGCGACGCGATGCTCGATGGCCTTGCCGACCAGATGGATGAGCTCGTCGGGATCGACGGGCTTCACGATGTAATCCCACGCGCCCTTCTTGAGGCCCTGGACGGCAGTTTCGACGGTGGCGTAGCCGGTCATAATGACGACCATCAGCTCGGGGTCGGCGTCATGCAGGCGCTGCTGCAGCTCCATGCCGTCCATGCCGGGCATGCGGATGTCGATGAGCGCGAGGTCGTAGTCGCCGGGAGTGACGCGTTCCAGCGCTTCGCGTCCGCTGGCGGCGGCCGTCGTCTGGAAGCCTTCATCTTCGAAGAGGCGGTTGAGTGAATCGCGAACGACGTTCTCGTCGTCCACGATGAGGATTCTGCCATTCATAGTTTCGCTCCTGCCATATGGGGGAGTGTCACGGCCGGGCGGGCGGAATCCACCGGAAGACTCACGATGAACTCAGCGCCCGCGCCCTCGACCGATTCGGCGACGATGGTTCCGCCGTGCTGCTCGACGATGCTGCGGGCCACCGCCAGTCCGAGGCCGGTGCGGTGCACGTCGGGCTTGGTGGTGAAGAACGGTTCGAATACCTGGGCGAGGACATCCTTCGGAATGCCCGGGCCATTATCGCGCACGCGGATCTCGACGGTGTGAGACGCGCTGACGTGGCGCGTGGAGACGTCGATGCGTCCGCCGTTGCCGAGGGCCTCGGCGGCGTTCACCATGAGGCCGAGGGCTACCTGCTGGATCTGATTGCCGTCGCAGGGGACGGCGGGCAGATCGGGCGCAAGATCGAGCTCGAGGGCGGTGCCGCTGAGCTCGAGACGATGGCGCACCAGACTGACGGCGCGGCCGATGATTTCGTTGAGGTCGGCGGGCTCGATGGAGCGCGGCGACTGGCGGGCGAACATGAGCAGGTTGCGCATCAGTTCGCCGCAGCGGCGGCTCTCATGCTCGATGATCTGGAGCTGCTCCACCATGCGGGCCTTGTTGGGCGGCGGCGGGGCGACGCGCTCCACGTCCTTGCGGGTGAGGCGGGCGTAGGTGAGGATGCCGAAGAGCGGGTTGTTGACCTCGTGCGCCACGGTGGCGGCGAGGCGGCCGAGCGAAGCGAGACGCTCGCTGGTGGCCATGAACTTGTGGGCGCGCTCGAGCTCGCTGGCTTTCTGCTCGACACGCTGTTCGAGGGTGCGGGTCCAGGCAGTGTTCTCGTCGTTGGCCTGAGCGAGCGCGGCGGCCATGCGATTGAAAGCGCCGCCGACCTCGCCGAGCTCGTCGTCGGAATGCACGGTGACGCGCTGATCAAGCTTGCCGCTGGCGATGCGGCGCATGCCGAAGACCAGTTCATGAAGGGGGCTGGAGACCAGCCGCCATACGAAGACCATGCTGATACCACAGACCAGGGCGAGAGCGAGAGCGGTGGCCTGGGTGAGCTGCGCAAGATGCTGGGCGGCGCGGGCGTCCACACGGGCCAGGGAGAGGTGCGTGTCGATGACGCCAAGGACGCGCTGATCGGGGGAGTGGAAGTGGCAATCGGCGTTCCAGCAGGAGGGCTCGTTGCCGATGGGGCGGATGACACCGAGCACGCGCTCGCTGCCGACGAAGAAGATGCGGGAACGGTCTCGGCCCTGCAGGTGCGCGAGCGGCTTGCCCTGCTGGTGACAGGCGTAGCAGGCTTCGGCGGCCTTGTCCACCACGCGGCCGGTCTCGGTGGAGTCGGTGGAGAAGCTGACACGGCCTTCGTTATTGAAGATACGGATGCGCTGGATGCCGGGTTCGCTGCCGATCTCGCGGATGGTCTGGAACATGGCCTCGCGGTCGTTGTGCAGCATCTGGTAGCGGGTGCTGCGCTGGATGATGTCGCCGATGCGGTCGGCGCTGTCGAGGGCGGTTTCCTCGAGGTGGCGGCGTTGCAGGCGCAGGTTAAGGTATCCGAAACCGGTGAAGATGACGGCCGCGCCGGTGACGAGACTGAGGGTGAGTTTACGGGCGAGGGTCATAAAGAAGAGGGGAGGTAAAGGGAGGTAAGAGGAGACAAAGGGAGGTAGAGGGAGGGGGCGCACACGGATTGCGCCGCGCTCCGTGGGGGAACGCCGGATGGTCCTGCCTATCGAGAATGACCTTTATCTCCTTTTACCTCCCCTCATCTCCCTTTATTCCTTCTCTTGAAACACCGGCAGGTTCAGCACTGCCCAGCGGAAGACGGCGAAGCCAGCGGCACAGATGGCCAGGGTGATGGCGACCTCGGTCCAGCGCGGGATGTAGTGCACGCCGGAGCCTGCTTCCATGCCCGTGATGCTGATGTTCAGGCGGTTGGCGATGAAGCCGAACAGGACCATCAGCGCCATGAAGTAGAGCGCCGTTGGATTGTGGCGCACGCGGCGGCTGAAGAGCAGGACAGTGGGGACGATCATCAGCACGCATTCGAGCCAGAACAGCCAGGTCTCGGTGCGGTTCACCAGCAGCAGGCCGAGCACGTCGCGATGCAGCAGGTCGAGGAAGCGGATGGTGAGGAACACCGCCATGAACACGGCCAGAAGACGGGCCATTCCGTTCAGCAGGGGCATCTCCAGTTGGCGGCCGAAGGCGCGGCTGGAGTGCCACGATTCGAAGATGGTCATCGCCAGGCCCGCGCACACCGCGGAGACGAAGAACATCACGGGCAGCATGGGCGAATACCAGAGC
>Ga0335080_10002246_pt1 | contig 19208 bp, 17 predicted proteins | sample Lox_Sample_34_FD_206720 | JGI IMG/M metagenome (GOLD analysis project Ga0335080, IMG submission 206720) | Soil microbial communities from Loxahatchee National Wildlife Refuge, Florida, United States - Lox_Sample_3.4 | ecosystem: Environmental > Terrestrial > Soil > Wetlands | place: USA...
AGCACTGCCTGAGGCAGAACAAGTCCAATCTCAGCGACGCCTGCCGATTGGTTTTTGTGCAAAGCGCCGGCCCGATGGCTGGCAGAAGTAAATTACTGAATCGGGCTGCCGCCAGGGCCCCGGCCTAAGTCTTGCGCAAACGCGGCAGAGACGCCGTGTGAGCCGGCATAAGGAGATAGCGAAATGGATATGTTCTACATTCCCGCGCTTGCGTCGTTTTCGGGATCGGCCTCCGGAACGCTCGCGTCGATTGTCACCGGTTGGGTGACCCAGCGTCGCAAGGACCGCGTCCGTCGTAGCCTGCGGGCCACGTCACAACGCGAAGAGCTCTACAAGGACTTCATCGAGGAAGCATCAAGGCTGTACGCCGATGCACTCGTGAACGAAAAGTCCGAGATTTCTAAACTCGTCGATCTCTACGCCCTCATCGCGCGAATGAAAATCCTTTCGAGCGATGCCGTGATCGAAGCGGCCGAGAAGGCGGGACGGTTGATCCTCGAAACTTATCTTTCCCCGAACAGGACATTCGTTGACCTGCCCGAGTTGATCAACGAGATGGACCCGTTGCGCGATTTCAGCGAGGCTTGCCGTCGCGAATTGCAATCGGCGGACCGGCGCTGAGGCTCTCTGACCATGCGGTTGTTGCAGTATTTCGGGTGGGTCGGGAGCTTTCTGCTTGCTGCGCTGTTGGCCGCAAACTGGTGCTTCTCCTCGCCGATTGCCCCTCCACCGCGTTCCGATGTTCCGCTCGATCTGAAGATCAATATCCGAATCCATACAGATCACAAATGGCCTGAACGGGTGGTCTTCGGCACGACGCGTTCGACGTTGGCGCAAAAAGCCGACGCGCAGACCTACATTGGCCGAAGCCAGACTCCCGTTCTGGCGGAACGCCAACCGTCCGACGCTTTCGCCGAGATGACGACTATCCCCGTCAAGCCGTGTTTTCGAGCGCCCTGCCCCGCCGTTCATGCTGCGGAGCGGGATGCCTCGCCGATCGAAAGAGGCTCGCCATCTCAAAATCGCTCACGCCCGTCAACTGTGGCGCGCAACGGCCTCACTTTCCCCAATCGGCTTCACAAGCCGCAAGGAAGAAGTTGACGCGTTCGCGCACGAACGCTGGCAACTCGCTGCGGAGTTCTTTCGCTCCCTCGCCCATCAAAGCCCGCATCATCATTGGCAGCAGAATGAGATCCATGAAAATCTGCGCGGTGGCGAGACTTCGTTTGGGACCGAAGGGCCCCTTTGAGCCGCGCGACGGCGTGTGGGTCGCATCACTCAAGACGTGGGACACGGCAGCGGCGGCCCGGTCCCGTCCGTGTTCATGGACGTGGCGGCTCAACGCCGGGAACCTGTCTGCCTCGGCAATTGTGGCGCGGGTGATGCCGATCGTCTCATCGATGAATCGTTCCACGACCTCCGTGCCGAGACTCGCGAGTTTGTCCGGTACCGTGCGTCCCTTGGGCTCAAAACCCTTGAAATTCGTCAATCCGTCGAGGACCCGGGCAACGACCGCCTCGAACAGCGCCTCCTTTCCATCGAAGTGGGCATAGATCGTCGGCTTGCTTGCTGGCGCCACCTCCGCAATCTCGTCGAGACTTGCGCTTTGATAGCCTCTTTTGAGGAACACCCGCTGGGCCGCATCGAGGATGCGCGCTTTCACGTCGCCCGCCATGTCTTTGGGCGGTCTTCCGACCCGAGGTCGCTTCAGATCCTGGTCCTTGGTCACCATTGGCTTTCACCCTGTATTCACGATGCTGCGAGCGCCCGGGCTCACTGATGATCCCGGCTTGACACGACCGCCGTCAAAGTGCAAGCAAAATGAACTATACGGTATAGTTTAAATTACTCAGGAGTCTGCTGTGCCCCATTCCATCGCCCATCCAACCGCACTGGAGGGACGAACCCTTCTGGACGAGCTGAATCACCGCATCAAGAACGAGCTCGCCTCGGTCATCAACGTCGTCTCCTTCAAGGCGATCTGGACCGACAACGTCGACGCCAAGGAAGAGCTGAGCAATGTCGTCGACCTGCTTCACCAACATGTCGAGGTCCACAACATTCTGACGATGCCGGATCGCGACGCGCTCGTCGATGCCGGCGAACAGCTTCGCAAGCTCGGCCTGGCCATGAGCCGGTGCAAGCTGGATCGCATGAAAATCCACCTTCTGTTGTCGGCCGACACGTTGCCGCTGGAGTCGGAGCGGTGCTGGCGCCCGGCATTGGCTGTGTACGAGCTGGTGACGAACGCGGTCCGTCATGCCTGCTTCGATGGCCGGGACGGCGAAATCAAGATCAAACTGATGTGTACGCGCTCCTGGGTGAACTGCTGGGTCTCCGACAACGGATCGGGCCTCGGAAGAATCAAGCCTGGCCGCGGCCTGCGGATCGTCAGCGAACTCGCAAAAAGCCTGGGGGGCAAGATGAGTCACGCCTTCAGTACGACGTCGACGTCTTTCAGCCTCGACTTCCCCCTGACGCAGCGCGAGCAGCACGCGAACCGCGCGGCCGCTGCCCGCCGACCCAGAACCCGTCGTCGATTGAAGGTTGTGCCGCCACTGCCTTCCGTGACGGCCGCCGGCGAGCGGGCGAATCACCTCGTTATCCAATCAAACGTGTAGATCAAAGGAGATACACAATGTCGACGAAGGCTCTTCTTACCCTCTCTGCGAGCGTGTTGCTCAGCGCTGCGGCGTTCGCGCCAAGTGCAGCGCTTGCACAGCTGCCCGGCCCGCCTCCGGGCCCTCCGCCTATGCTCGCTGGTCCTCCGCCCGGCCTCGGGGCCGGCGGTCCTCCTCCGGGTCTTGCGGGTGGTCCTCCCCTCGGTGGTCCTCCGGCCGGACTTGCCGCGGGCCTTCCGCCACGGGGGCCCGCGGGCGTACCTCCGCGTGCCATCGCGGGCGGTGCGCCTCGGCTCGATGGTGCTGCCGGGCTGCGTGGGCTCGATCGCGGCGGCCAGGCCAACTTTCGTGGTGTCGAAGCTCGCGCCGCGAACTACAGCGCCAACAGCTACGCCCGCAACAGTTACGCCAGCGACGGTTACGGCCACGGCTACCGGTACGGGCGTTATGCAGAAACGGCTGCCGCTTACGCCTATGGTAGATCCTACGCCTCCTCTGACGACGGCTGCTACTACGTCTCCGCCTATCGGCGATATGGCTACAGGCGGGTTCTTGTCTGTCATGGAGACTGATTGAGGCGAACGGCCGGATGGCGTCCCGATCTTGCATCGGGGCGTCTGTTTTTAGCCGAACGCCACTTGCCTCTCAGTCCGATTTCGGACTTGACGGCCTAATAAATAAACTATACGGTATAGTTTATTAAATAGGAGACCACCGTGTACTGTTCCCTTCCCCATGTGCTCGCTCAGGCAATTCTGAGGCACGTCAGTATTGCGCTCGCACTCGCGCTTCTGGCGCCGCCGCTCGCTGCCTGCAATGACCGCGCCGCCAGCACCCTTGAGCGCGCCGCGTTCGTGCACACCGAAGTCGTGCAGCCGCGGGACGGCCAAGCCTCCCTCACCTTGACCGGCGAGGTCCAGGCCCGTTTCCGCGCCGACCTCTCCTTTCGTGTGAGCGGGCGCGTGCTCGCGCGCCTGGTGGACATCGGCGCCCACGTCAATGCCGGCGACCTCTTGGCGAGGCTCGACCCGGCCGAGCAGCAGGCTGATTTTGACGCCGCGACCGCAAGTGTGGCTGCGGCGGAAGCCCAGCTGCGCGTGGCGCAGGCGACGTTCGATCGGCAGAATCAACTTCTCTCGAGCGGATTCACCACCCGCGTCGCCTACGACCAGGCGCAGGAGCAATTGCGAACGACCCAAAGCACGCTTGAATCGGCGAAAGCGGAGCTGGGAAGGACTCGCGAGGCGCTCGGCGATACCGAACTGCACGCCCGCGCCGCCGGTGTGATTACCGGACGAAACCTCGAGGTCGGACAAGTCGTGCAGGCCGCCCAATCGGTCTTCACGCTGGCGCAGGACGGCGAACGCGACGCCGTCTTCGATGTTCCTGAATCCATGTTCTTGGGCGATGTAGAGAGCGGCAGCGTCTCGCTCGCGCTGGTCTCGGTTTCTGACGTGACCGCCACCGGCTACGTCAGGGAGATATCGCCTGCCGTCGATCCCAAGAGCTCCACAGTTCGCGTGAAAGTCGCGATCCAAAATCCACCAGCTGCGATGACGCTTGGAAGCGCCGTCGCGGGCACCGCCGGAACGAAACCCGCAACCGAGATCACCGTGCCATGGACCGCCCTGATGGCAGTGGGGTCAAAGCCCGCGGTCTGGATCGTCGACCCCAAGACCAGGACAGCGTCGCTGAAGCCCGTGACTGTCGGCGCTTACGAAGCAGGAGCAGTGCAGATCAGGGAAGGACTCGAGGCTGGAGACCGCGTCGTCATCGACGGAGGCAAGCTGCTGAGCTCCGGCCAACCCGTGACATTTAGCGAGGATCGATCATGAGAACGCGTTATTTTGTCATCGCAAGCACCATCGCTTCGGCCTTGGCGCTAGCCGGATGCAAACAGGAAGCGAAGACGCCAGAGCCCGTCCGGCCCGTTCTGTCCACCGTGATCGAACCGGCCGCATCTGGCAGCACTGTGGCGGTCGGAACGGTCCAGCCGCGCTATGAGACCACTCTCGGCTTCCGCGTGCTTGGACGCATCATCGCGCGCCCGGTCAATGTCGGAGATCTGGTGGCCGAGGGGCAGACGATTGCCGCAATCGATCCGACTGCCCTCGAGCTCGCCGTGCAGTCAGCGAAAGCGGACCTTTCGAAAGCCGAGGCCCTGCTTGAAAACGCAATCGGGACCGAGGAGCGGAAACGGATCCTGATCAAGACCGACGCCACGACAAAACAGATGGTTGACGATGCAGAGCAGGTGCGCGCGGGTGCGCAGGCTTCAACCGCTCGCGCCCGAGCCAACCTTGCGAAAGCGATCGAGCAGCTAGGTTATGCCCAGGTCAAAGCTGATTTCGCGGGTGTCGTTACGGCTGTAAGCGCCGAGGTGGGACAGGTCGTCTCGCCGGGTCAGAGCGTCGTCACCGTGGCGCGACCGGACGTTCGCGAAGCTGTGGTCGATATCGGCGCGGACTTCCCCGTGCCCTTGACCGTCGGCTTGCCGTTCACCGTCGGCTTGCAGTTAGTTCCTGCCGATCAAGTCCAAGGCCAGATTCGCGAAATCGCGCCGCAAGCCGATTCTGTGACGCGCATGCGCCGCGTTCGTATCGCCTTGAATGATCCGCCTGAAAGCTTCCGGCTCGGAAGCACCATCACTGCAAGACCGAGCAAAGCCTACGGCCGGATTCTGCGGGTGCCCCCGTCCGCTGTGCTCAAAAAAGGCGCTGAGACTTTTGTCTGGGTCGTCGACGAGCCCACGAGCACGGTTTCGCTGCACAAGGTCGACCTCTCCGAAGACGAAGGGGGCATCCGTGTCACCGGCGGTCTCGCCGCCGGGACGCGCTTCGTGACTGCCGGAATCCACAGCCTAGAACAAGGACAACAGGTCCGCATCCAAGAGGAATCAACGCCATGAAGTCGTTCAATCTTTCCGACTGGGCACTCCGTCATCGTTCGCTTGTCTGGTATTTCATGCTCGCCTTCATGGCGGCGGGTCTGTTCGCATACCTGCAGCTGGGCCGGCAGGAAGATCCTGATTTCACCATCAAGACCATGGTCATCGGGGCGCAATGGCCGGGTGCTTCGCCCGAGGAAATGACACGCCAGGTTACCGACAGGATCGAGAAGAAGCTCGAAGAGCTGGAGTCGCTCGACTATACCAAGAGCGTTACGGTTGCGGGCCAAACGACGGTCTTCGTCTATCTGCGCGACACCACGAAGGCCGCCGACGTCGCGCCGACCTGGGCGCGCGTCCGTAACATGATTGCGGACATCAAGGGCGATTTCCCCCAAGGCGTGATCGGGCCGGGCTTCAACGACCGCTTTGGCGACGTCTTCGGCAACATCTACGCCTTCACCAGCGACGGCTTGACCCAGCGGCAATTGCGCGATCGGGTCGAAGACATTCGTGCCAAAGTCTTGACCGTCCCGAACGTCGGCAAAGTCGACATTCTCGGCGCCCAGGATGAAAAGATCTTCCTCGAATTTTCGACCCGGAAAATCGCGGCGCTCGGGCTCGACACCCGTTCCATCGTTTCCTCGCTGCAGGCGCAAAATGCCGTCGCGCCCTCAGGCGTGTTCCAGGAAGGACCGGAGCGCATCAGCGTGCGGGTCAACGGTCAATTCGCGTCAGAGGAAAGCCTGAAGGCGATCAATTTGAGGGTCAATGACCGCTTCTTCCCGCTAACCGATGTGGCAACCATCACCCGCGGCTACGAAGATCCGCCGGCGACACTGTTTCGCTTCAACGGCCAGCCCGCCATCGCACTCGCAATCGGAATGAAGTCGGGCGCGAACTTGCTGAAATTCGGCGAGGCGCTCAAGGAGGAGATGTCAAAGATCATAGCCGAGCAGCCGATCGGTCTGGGCGTTCATCTCGTCGCTGATCAGCCGGTCGTAGTTGAACACGCCGTGTCTGGCTTCACGGAAGCCCTGTTCGAAGCCGTCGTGATTGTGCTTGGGATCAGTTTCCTCAGCCTGGGCCTTCGCGCCGGCCTGGTTGTTGCGATCGCCATTCCCCTGGTTCTGGCGATCACGTTCGTGGTGATGGCGTATGCCGGTATTTCGCTACAGCGCATTTCGCTCGGCGCCCTGATCATCGCGCTCGGCCTTTTAGTCGACGACGCCATGATCGCCGTCGAGATGATGGTGGCGAGGCTCGAGGTTGGCGATCCCCTCGATAAGGCGGCGACGCACGTTTACACCTCCACAGCCTTTCCCATGCTGACGGGCACGCTGGTCACTGTTGCCGGCTTCATCCCGATTGGCCTCAACACCAGCAACGCCGGTGAATTCACCTTTACCTTGTTCGTGGTCATTGCCGTCTCGTTGCTCGTGTCGTGGGTTGTCGCGGTGCTCTTCACACCTTTGCTCGGCGTGACGATCCTCCCGGCCAAGATGAAGGGTCATCACGAAGAAAAGGGACGAGTTGCGCGGGTCTTTGAGCGTATCCTCCTGGTCTGCATGCATCATCGCTGGATCACCATCGGGGTGACGGTCGCTGCCTTCGGTCTCGCTCTCTTCGGTATGAAGTTCGTGCAGCAGCAATTCTTTCCGTCGTCGGACCGTGCCGAGTTGGTCATTGACTGGAATCTGCCTCAGAATGCCTCGATCACCGAGACCAATGCGCAGATGGCCCGCTTCGAGCGCGAACAGCTTGAGGGCAATCCCGGGGTCGACCATTGGTCGACTTATGTCGGAACCGGCGCGCCTCGCTTTGTGCTGTCATTCGACGTGCAGACGTGGAACACATGGTTCGGGCAGATGGTCGTTGTCACCAAGGGCGGAATTTCCGCGCGCGATCATGTCAAGGCGCAATTCGAAACCTATCTGAAAAAGACTTTCCCCGGGACCGACACCTTCGTCAAACTGCTCGAGGTTGGACCTCCCGTCGGGCGTCCCGTGCAGTATCGGCTGAGCGGACCGGTCATTGCCAAGGTTAGGGAATATTCCCAGGACTTAGCCGCTATTGTGCGAACCAATCCCCACCTCGATCACGTCGTATTCGACTGGATGGAGCCGGCCCGCGTTGTCAAGGTCGACGTCCTGCAGGACAAGGCGCGTCAGCTTGGCGTGAGCTCTGAGGACATCGCGACGACGTTGAACGGTGTCCTTGCCGGCTCCTCGATCACCCAGGTGCGCGACAGCATTTACCTGGTGAACGTGATGGGCCGCGCAACCGCCCCGGAGCGCGCCTCGATCGATACGCTGCGCGACCTGCAATTGACGGGCTTGGGCGGCCAGTCGGTGCCGCTCGGGGCAGTCGCTAATTTGCGCTATGAAATCGAGCAGCCGACCATCTGGCGGCGATCGCGGCTTCCCACGATCACGCTCAAGGCGAGCATCCTCGACACCGTGCAGCCGAAGACGATCGTGGACCAACTCGCGCCGAAGGTGGACGCGTTCGCAAAGCGACTGCCGGCCGGATACTCGGTCGCGATCGGAGGCTCGGTCGAGGAGAGTGCGAAGAGCCAGGCCCCGATCGAAGCGGTTGTTCCGCTGATGCTCTTCGTCATGGCGACGATTCTGATGATTCAGCTGCAGAGCTTCCACCGGCTGTTCCTGGTGTTCGCGGTGGCGCCCCTCGCCTTGATCGGCGTGGTCATGGCCTTGCTGCCAAGCGGAGCTCCTCTCGGCTTCGTAGCGATCCTCGGTGTGCTGGCGCTGATCGGCATTCTGATCCGCAATTCGGTGATCCTGATTGTGCAGATCGAACACCTCAAGGAGGAAGGACGGCCGGTGTGGGACGCGGTCGTGGAAGCAACTGAGCATCGTATGCGGCCGATCATGCTGACCGCGGCTGCCGCAAGTCTCGCCCTCATCCCGATCGCACGCGAGATTTTCTGGGGACCGATGGCCTACGCGATGATGGGCGGCATCATCGTAGGCACCATGCTCACGCTGTTGTTCCTGCCGGCGCTCTATGTGGCGTGGTTTCGGATCAAGGAGCCGGACTCTGCTGCGGACGACGAACACGTCGAACCGAACGTCTGTGAATTGCAAGCGGGTTTACCCGCGGAAGCGCACGTCGCGCGCGAAACCGAGGCTGCATAGGAGATCGATGTGAAAGACGTCATGAGTGTCGCTACGTTCGCCATCGCAATGATGTGCTTCGTGTCGTTCCTGAATATCGTAAGGCCGGAAGCTCCGTTTGCTGTCCACGCAGCGAGTGCGGCCGACCCCTGTCAGTCTAGCCCTTCGGGCAAGCGGGGGTGCGGCCTGCACCTCTTCGCCGCGGTCTCAGAAGCAGTTGTCCGGCGGCGGTGACAACAGCCGATGTACAAGTTCGTGAGACGTCGGCCGGGGACTGAGAGCTCCCGAAGAGAGCCTGGACGGAGAGCCTTGGCGATTCTCCTGGAGCTTGCCAAATGGATTCGAAATTGCGGTCCGGACAGGAACGATTATCGGGAGATTTTGAGCGAGGAGCATTTCCCGGCCGTAACGAAAGGACGCTGCATAGTCGGCCATCAAGGGGTTGCTCCGATCCTGCCCTGATTGAGAAAGCCTATATTGCCCGGGCCAATTGTCCGGAGGAAGTCATCGTTCTTAGGAAGCGCTAACTGAGGAATCCGTTGAGGAGCTGTTTGCGGTCGTGAGCATGTGAAATCCATTCTCGCAAGCGTGATCAAGTGGTGCCCGGAACGCGCGCGAGAAGATCCTTGAGATTCTGCCTGATTTGCGCCACAGCGTCACTCACTGACCACAAGGCAGCCAGTTCTGCAGCGGCCACGTGAGCCTCGGGCCTTTGATTTAGCCGCGACGATTAGCAGCGTAGGAAGATTTAAGTGAATCAAAAAACGCTGCGGCGCAAGCGCTTCTCGGATTCTTCTAAAGGTGCGCCTCGCAAAATCTTTGCGTGTTAGTAAATTATGATGCAACCTTTGGTGGCTGGGGCGGGAGGGATCGAACCCTGCATTCATGCAGTTCGACTTCAATCTGAGCGGCAAATGGCTGGAGCTCCTGAAGCAAAGATGGGGTAATCGGCCGGCCCAGCTTGTGGATAGCTGAAGATTTAAGGTGCTGCGCTTCACGAGCGGCTCTGACCCCATTCAAATCGGTCTCGTCGCGAGCTTCAACCGCCCAGAGGGCAATATCACGGGGGTCTATACTTTTTCGACTGAAATGCCGAATAAGACCCTTGAGCTGTTGCACGAGCTGGTCCCTGCGGCCGCAGGCATTGGCTTGCTCATCAACCCGACGAGTCCCATTGTTTCCGAGCCGGACGTTGTGATGGAGGTGGAGGCGGCAGCACGCCCCCTCGGCAAGCAAATCCACGTTTTGGAGGCCAGCACCGATGCCGAGATCGACGCGGCGTTCTCGACATTGGCGCAATTGCGGGTAGGTGCGCAGCTCATCGTGTCCAATCAGTTCTACAACGATCGACGCGAACGAATTGCCGCACTGGCACTACGTCACGGGCTGCCGTCGGTCTATACACGACGCGTGTACGCTGTGGCCGGCGGCCTGATGCGTCGAGGACGACGACCGAGCCGGAATAAAGGTTCGACTGTGTGTACCGAAAACTTAAGCTCGGGCGTAGTGGTGATGAAGCCCGCCCAGGCTGGCGCGTGACCTGACCACACCGGTTCGCTGAACCGGACGAGAAACGGGCGCATCCTTATCCAAGGCCAAGTGGGTCCGCGTCCGATTATAGTAGCGAGCGTAAGATTTGAGAATCCGCCGCGGAGGTGCCTGGCCCAGGACAATGATGTGGTCCACACATTCACGCCGGATCGATCCGATCAACCGTTCGACAAAGCCATTATGCCAGGGTGAGGCCGGTGCAATAGGCTTGTCGCGGATGCCCATGGCACGCAGTCGGCGTGTGACGATCGCGCCGTAGATGCAATCCCGGTCCCGGATCATGTAGCGCGGAGCCTTATCCCAAGGAAATGCTTCCGTTATTTGACGTGCAACCCATTCGGCCGTTGGATTTGCTGTGACGTTGATCCAGACGAGGTCCCTGCGGTCAAGCCGGACAATGACGAAGGCGTACAGCAGGTCAAAACCGATAGTTGGAACAACGAACAAGTCCATGGCGGCAATGTCTGGGGCATGATTGCACAGGAAGGTCCGCCATCCCTGGCTGGGTGGCCTCCGTCGCTTAACCATGTACTTGGCGACGCTCGACTGAGCGATCTCAAACCCCAGCTTGAGCAACTCGCCGTGGAGGCGTGGCGCACCCCAAAGCGGATTTTCGAGGCTCATCCGCCGGAATAATACGCGTAGCTCCGTGTCGATCTGCGGTCGCCCTCCCCGTGGGCGCGACTTCCAACGCCAGTAGCAGCGAAATCCGGCTCTGTGCCAACGCACGAGCGTCTCGGGCCGGATGATGGTGAGAACTTTCAGGATTTCTGGGAACCAGCGATACAGCTGGATAAAGAACAAGCGATCACGGTTCGTGAGCTGGACGCGACCATGCCGCCTCCGTCTCAAGACAATCAGCTGATGTCGAAGCACCCTGTTCTCGGCTTCGAGCCGTAACTTCGACTTGAATGGCGAGGCCAGGACGGCCAGAGCAAAGCAGAATAGCTCGATCATCCTGCCAGCTTAGGCGATTCCATCAAAGCATCACACTTGGATGAAGTTTTCGGTGCACACAGCCCAACAACTCGTACTTTCGGCCCACGTCCGCGACAAAGCAATGCCGCCTCTCGTAAGCTATGGCTTATGTGCCCGGCCACCGGCTTAGTTAACCGGCTGATCGCTCAGCCAAAAGGGGGTTGTTCGGGGCGACGGTTTACAAGTAAAATGAATATTGTTGCAGGGACCAATCGATGGCGCTCCAGGGTACGGGGATGCGTGACACCAACCCAGTGTCTTGATTATCGATAACGATCCCGAGTTTCGCGACTCGGTGGGGCGACTATTGCGAACGGTCGGGCTGGACACTCAGCAATTTTCGTCAGTTTCCGAATTTTTCGATGCCGATCCCCATCCTGATGGCCCGACCTGCCTGGTGGTCGACGTGAGATTGCCAGGGCGAAGCGGTCTCGAGCTTCAACGCGAGCTGGCTACCGCAAAAAGCCAGCTCCCAATCATCTTCATCACGGCGCATGGCGACATCCCGATGACTGTGCAAGCAATGAAAGGGGGAGCCGTCGAGTTCCTCACTAAACCGTTCCGCGATCAGGACCTTCTCGATGCGATCGCAATTGGCCTGGCACGCGATCGGTCTCGTCGAGAAAGTGAGCAGGCGTTGGCTGCTCTCAGAGAACGTTTCGATACGCTTAGCTCCCGTGAGCGCGAAATCATGATGAAGGCCACGACCGGCCGCCTGAACAAGCAAATTGCCAACGATATGGGTATCGCTGAATCCACGGTGAAGGTTCATCGAACCAATCTGATGCGAAAGATGAAAGCCCGTTCGCTCCCAGAACTTAGTCGGATGGCGGACATGCTCAAGTTGACGCCGGAAAACCCGCAGCGCTCTTGAGTTTCCCTCTCTGTCCGGCGGTTCGCTGCGGGTCTCTGGGCGAGCAGCAGTCCATGCACCAACAGTTCCCTTTCAACCTACCCAGAGGAAGCAACGGCCCCGCGGCGGCAGAGGTTTCATCTGGCCCGCCATGCTTTTCCGAAATCCGCAGCAGACGATTGCAGCAAAGGGTCACCACCCGATCTCAAGTTGATGTTCATGCAGGAGAACGCCAAGCAGACTGTTGCCGAATTTCTAGTTTCCCAATGTGCCGGGTTGTTGGTTCGCCGGCCGGCCCAGGGAGTTGGGTCGCAGACATCAGCGGACGCACGCCGGGCTTTCGCTCGTTTGAGGGGATGAAGCGGTGCACGCCGTTCTCATCGAGCACAAATTCCGGGGTGGCTCTGATCATGTCGGTATCGCGTACCAATGTGAGCCAACGATTATCCAGAATCAGCCACTCTTGATTCAGGCGTGCCGCAGCGACCGCATGGTATTCCTTTGGAAAATGGCTTCGCACGATCACGATCTTTACATCCGCCGCGGATAGTCCCGCCTCGCGGAGCGCTATATATTTGACGATCGCATAATCCTCGCAGTCGCCGCGATGGCTTCGCAAGGTTTCGAACGGAGCGCTCCAACGATCCTCAGTGCCCCATTGCACCACGTCAGAGGTTGGGGTAATCGCGAGATCAGCTGCCCTATTGATCAGACCAATGCGCGCTCGGCCGGTGTGGCCGCCGGCTTCGGCGACAATGTTCAGAAGGTCTCGCGCGGGTTCGGGACAAGGTTTTTGGGACCGACAGTCCGCGAGCACCTTCACTTCGCGATCGATTTCCAGCTGCACGCTACGCCATTTCGCAGCCAGCATTCCGCCGACGGCTTCGGTTTCCATTCCGAATAGTGGACGTTCGGCGCGAAAGTCAGCCGTCGTCGCACGCTCGCTGAAGTCAGCGTTGGCCAAAGACGCGCCTTTCCGGACGCTGCTCGTGCTAGACGCGTCTAATTGGACAGGCGCCGGCGCTTGCCGGAGACAAACTAGGCATGCGCAAGCGATGAGACTAATCACGCCAATACGCTTCAGGCACGCACGCGCGGCGTCCGCCATCTCTCCATCCATCATGGAATCAGTTTTTCACGGAGTCGGTAGAGGTGAGTGCGACCTACTGGCCTCGTTGCGCTGTCCAGTATCCAGAGCAGCGCTCACTCCCCGCATGTCCGTTCCAAGTTCCTCGGCCAGAGGCGCCCGAAAGCCTTCCATAGCCTGTCGCGTATTTTTCGTGCACAGAGACCGATGCGTGAACCACGCCGGACTTTGCGACATTGCCCCTGAACTTCACGAGATTGGGATGAGTTACAATTCCGTCGGTTACATTGACGGAAAACGTGTAGGTCGGATCACAGCTTCCGCGTTGCGTGACAAAAACAAGCTTGCCTTCACAAACCGCGCACCGCGTGGCGTTGCCGTGTCCAAGACGTCCAGAGCAGCTGAGCATTGCGGTCTCCTCTCGGTTTTATCGTCGATCATCCCTTTTCATTGTTGCACGTGATGAGCACGCGTATTTTTCAGACGCATGCAGCTTAAGACAATCGAGATGAACGGCTCAATTGCACCTAGGTAAACGCCGGTCATACAAAGGGACCGCGGACCCATACAAAGGTCTGAGGCAATCACTGTGTGTACTGAAAACCTAAGCCCGGAGGTAGTGATGATGAAGTCCGCCCAGGATGGCACGTGACCTGACCACACCGGTTCGCTGAACTGGCCGCGAAACGAGCGCGTCCTTGTCCAAGGCCAAGTGCGTGCGCGTCTTATTACAATAGCGAGCGTAAGATTTCAGAATCCGGCGCAGATGCGCCTCGCCGAAGACATTGATTTGGTCCGAGCACTCGCGCCGGATCGATCCAATTAGCCGTTCGGCAAAGCCATTTTGCCAAGGTGAAGCTGGTGCAGTGGGCTTGTCCCGGATGCCCATGGCACGTAATCGGCGTGTGGCGACCGCACCGTAGATGCGATCCCGGTCCGGGATCATGTAGCGCGGAGCCTCGTTCCAGGGAAATGCCTCCGTGATTTGACGCGCAACCCATTCTGCCGTGGGATTAGCTGTGACGTTGGTCCGGATGAGCTCTCTGCGGCCAAGCGGGACGATGACGAAAGCATAAAGCAGGTCGAAACCGATGGTCGGAACAACGAATAGGTCCATGCCGGGCAACGTCTGGAGCATGATTACACAAGAAGGTTCGCCATCGCTGGCTTGGCGGCCTACGCCGTTTGACCCATGTACTTGGCGACGCTCGGCTGCGCGATCTCAAACCCCAGCTTGAGCAACTCGCCGTGGATGCGGGGCGCACCCCAAAGCGGATTTTCGAGGCTCACCCGTCGGATCAAATCGCGCAGCTCCGTCTCGATCCGAGGTCGCCCTCCCCGTGGGCGAGACTTCCAACGCCAGTAGCAGCGAGATCCAGCCCTGTGCCAACGCACGAGCGTCTGGGGCCGGATGATTGTGAGAACCTTCACGATTGCAGGGAGCCAGCGATACAGCTGGATAAAGAACAAGCGATCATGGCTCGTGAGCTGAACGCGACCATGCGGCCTGCCCCTCAAGACAATCAACTGATGTCGAAGCACCGCGTTCTCAGCTTCGAGCCGTAACTTCGACTTGATGGCGAGGCCAGGACGGCCAAAGCGAAGCAGAACAGCCTGATCATCCTGCCAGCTTAGACGATTCCATGACGGCGTCACACTCGGATGAGGTTTTCGGTACACACACGACTACTTACTGCCGCAACCAGGCATCGCCAGACCGCCTCAAGTATGGCAAACTCTCTCTGAAAACCCGGTTCAGTCGAGTGGTTGGATGCAGTTCTTGGCCTCGGCTACTGGGGTCGACGACGGAGGCCGCGGTGAACCTAGCCCCTGACGCTCGCAAAGAAGAGAGCGGCCTCAAAGTTCTGTGGGAGGACGACGAACGTATTTTCTGTCGAGGTTGGCGCACGGATGACGCCGGCAACATGAGGGCGGTTCTCGTGCTGCTGCCTGCAGGAGAGCGTCCGGCTCCCGCTCTCCTCGATCGTCTCATGCACGAATTTGGGTTGAAAGACGCCCTCGAGGCCGCATGGGCGGTGCGACCGCTTGAGCTCTGGCGCGATCACGGGCGAACCATGCTAGTGCTCGAAGATCCAGGCGGCGAACCACTTGGCCGATTGCTCGGCGCGCCGATGGAAAGCAGCAGCTTCTTGCGTCTTGCTGTCTCCATCACGGCGGCCATCGGCAAAGCCCACCAACACGGACTCGTGCACAAGGACATTAGACCGCACAATATTATCGTGAGTCGCACGACAAGCGATATCAAACTGACCGGCTTTGGCATGGCCTCGCGACTCGCGCGCGAACGCGCAAGCCCCGAACCGCCCGAGACGATTGCCGGCACGCTCGCCTATATGGCGCCCGAGCAGACTGGCCGGATGAACCGCTCGGTCGACTCTCGCAGCGATCTCTATGCCCTTGGCGTCACATTTTACCAGATGCTTACCGGCCAAATGCCGTTTACCGCCTCCGATCCTATGGAATGGGTGCACTGCCACATTGCAAGGCGACCAGTGCCCCCCGCCGAGCGAATTGGGACTGTGCCTAGCGCCGTCTCGAACATTATCATGAAGCTGCTCGCCAAGACGCCCGAGGAACGCTACCAAACTGCGCTTGGCGTCGAACGCGATCTTCGCCGATGCCTAGCAGAATGGGATCTTCGGGCTCAGGTCAAAGACTTCCCGCTCGGCGAGTACGACACGCCAGACCGGCTGTTAATTCCCGAAAAGCTGTATGGACGCGAGCGTGAGATCGAAAGCCTACTCGCTGCCTTCGATCGCATCGTCGAGAGCGGAATGCCGGAGCTTGTGCTGGTCTCTGGCTATTCCGGCATTGGCAAGTCCTCGGTCGTCAATGAACTGCACAAGGCACTGGTGCCGCCGCGCGGCCTCTTCGCCTCCGGCAAGTTCGACCAGTACAAGCGCGACATCCCGTATGCGACCCTGGCGCAAGCTTTTCAGGACCTCATCCGGCCACTTCTCGGGAAGAGTGAATCCGACTTAGCGACCTGGCGCGACGCGCTCTGCGAGGCACTGGGTCCGAACGCGCATCTCATGGTCGATGTCGTCCCGGACTTGAAGCTCATTATCGGCGACCAGCCACCTGTCCCCGAGCTTCCGCCCCAGGACGCGCAGCGGCGTTTCCAGCTGGTGTTTAGGCGCTTTATCGGCGTCTTCGCTCGACCGGAACATCCGCTGGCGCTTTTCCTCGACGACCTCCAGTGGCTCGACGCGGCAACCCTTGAGCTGCTTGAGGACCTATTAACGCGCTCCGACGTCGCGCACCTGTTGCTGATCGGCGCTTATCGCGAAAACGAAGTTGATGCCACCCATCTTCTGAGGCGCAAGCTCGACGCCATCAGGACCGCTAGTGGAAAGGTAGCGGAGATCACGCTTGGGCCCCTCACCCAAGAGCATTTGGAGCAGCTGATTGCAGAAACGCTTCGCTGCGGGCCAGAGCGGGTCGCGCCGCTCGCCCGACTGTCGCACGAAAAGACCGGTGGCAATCCGTTCTTCGCCATCCAGTTTATTTCTGCGCTCGCTGAAGAGAGGATGCTTTACTTCGATTATGATGCTGCGCGCTGGTCCTGGGATATCAAGCGCCTTCATGCTCAGGCCTACACCGATAACGTGGTGGATCTCGTGGTCGGGAAGCTCGCCCGCCTGCCGACCGAAACGCAGGATGCGTTGCAGCAGCTTGCCTGCCTTGGAAACGGCGCCGAGATTAGCACCGCTTCCATAGTTCTCGGAATTCCGGAGGAACAGGTTCACAGGGCTCTATGGCCCGCAGTCCGCCAAGAGTTGGTCGAGCGCCTATCGGGCGCTTACCGGTTCGTCCACGATCGCGTTCAGGAATCGGCCTATTCATTGATTCCGGAGCAACAACGCGTCGAGGCGCACCTCCGCATAGGAAGACTGCTTGCGGCGCACACACCTCCCGATATGCAGGATGAGGCAATATTCGACATCGTCAGCCACTTCAATCGCGGCGCCGCTCTAGTCACCTCGCAAGAGGAGCGCGAGCGGCTCGCCGAGCTTAATCTAATTGCCGGCCGGCGTGCAAAGGCGTCAACAGCCTATGGATCGGCGCTCAAGTATCTTGCCGCAGGCTCAGCATTGCTATCGGCCGACTCCTGGGAACGCCAGCATCGGCTTGTCTTTTCTCTAGAGTTGGATTGGGCAGAATGCGAATTCGTTACCGGCGCCTTGGCGCAAGCGGAGCAGCGCTTATCGGCTCTGGCAGAGCGATCCGCGAATGCCAGTGAGCGGGGCTTCGTCGCGCGCCTGCAGGTGGACTTGTATTTGGCGCTCAGTCAGCGCGATCGCGCGGTCAGCGTCGGTCTCGGCCACCTCCGACGGATCGGAATTCATTGGTCTATCCATCCAGGCGACGACGACGTGCGACGCCAATATAAGAAAATCTGGTCTCGAATCGGTAGTCGGTCGATCGAGGAACTGTTCGACCTGCCGCAGATGACTGATGCAGGTGCACTGGCAACCTTGGACCTTCTGACCGCCCTCATGCCGCCGGCGTTCTTCACTGATGCAAACCTTCGCGCGCTGGTGGTCCTCAAAGCAGTGGAGCTAAGTCTCGAGTGGGGTAACAGCGAAAATTCGTGCGTGCATTACGTCATGTTCGGTGCGATTGTAGGTGCGCTTTTCGGCGACTATCAGACGGGGCTTCGATTTTGCAATATCGGTATCGAATTGGCCGAACGGCGCGGACTTTCCCGCGTCCAGGCAAGGACCTATTTGAACTATGGCAATCTCGTCCTGACGTGGACCAAGCATTTTCGGCACGCCCGCGATGCGTTTCGTCGCGCATTCGAGACCGCGAACGGCAATGGCGATATCACGTTCGCGGCTTTCAGTTGTGCTAGCCTAAATGTGAATTTCCTTGCGGCGGGCGATTCGCTTTCAGAAGCGCAGCGTGAGGCGGAGCAAGGCTTAAGATACGCCGAGAAAGCGAATTTTGCGTTCCTGGCCGACATCATGACGCCGCAGATCGGCTTGATCCGGATGTTGCGGGGCTTAACGTACCGATTCGGCTCATTCGACGACGAACGATTCGACGAGCTTGCATTTGAGCGGCATCTCTCTGCCGATGCCGCGTTCGCGCTGCCCGAGAGTTGGTATTGGATTCGCAAGCTGCAAGCTCGGTTCTTTGCCGGTGATTATGCGTCGGCCGTCGATGCGGCACTGAAGGCGCGACGGCTGCGGTGGTCACCGCCGCAGCTGTTCGAAACGGCGGAGTACGAGTTCTATGCCGCACTGTCTCACGCCGCATGCTGGACTTCGGCAACGACCGACCGGTGCCAGCAGCACCATATGGCGTTGTGCGCCCACCACGAGCAACTGGAAAACTGGGCGCAGAATTGCCCCGACAATTTCCGTGATCGTGAGGCGTTGGTGGCGGCCGAAATTGCTCGCATCGAAGGCCGTGACGTCGATGCGATGCGCCTCTACGAGCAAGCCATCCGCGCGGCCCGCGCAAGCGGCTTTGTCCACAACGAGGCACTCGCCAATGAATTGGCCGCGCACTACTATGCAGGACGTGGGTTCGAGAAGATCGCGAATGCGTATATGCGTGATGCGCGTTATTCTTACGGCCGATGGGGTGCGGATGGCAAGGTGCGGCAACTCGATGATATCTATCCGCACCTGAGGGAAGCAGACTCAGCGGTCACTCCGGCTGGTGCGATCGGTACCTCCGCCGAACACTTCGATCTCGCGACCGTGATCAAAGTGTCCCAAGCAGTATCGGGTGAGATCGTTCTCGAACGATTGCTCGACACGCTTATGCGCGTGGTCATGGCTCAGGCAGGTGCCGAACGGGCCGTGCTCATTCTAACCTCAAAAACTGAACCACAAATCGCCGCAGAAGCAATGACGAGCGGCGATGCCGTGACGGTACATTTCAGCGACGAGCCCATGACGGCGGCCATGCTCCCGGAGACTGTGCTCCGCTATGTCCTACGCAGCCGGGAGAGTACAATTCTTGAAGATGCCATGGCCCAATTCCCCTTTGCCGCGGATCCGTACATCCGTCAGCACCAAGCCCGTTCGGTTTTGTTCCTGCCGCTGCTCAATCAGGC
>Ga0335080_10002247_pt1 | contig 19206 bp, 19 predicted proteins | sample Lox_Sample_34_FD_206720 | JGI IMG/M metagenome (GOLD analysis project Ga0335080, IMG submission 206720) | Soil microbial communities from Loxahatchee National Wildlife Refuge, Florida, United States - Lox_Sample_3.4 | ecosystem: Environmental > Terrestrial > Soil > Wetlands | place: USA...
CTGTCCCACATCCATGTTGCCGACCGCCTTCCCCTGGACAATCACCTGGCTTCCCGTGTCCGTGTTCGGTTTCAGGAGGATGGGGTTCATATCGGTATGTGGAGGTATGCCGCATGCTTCGGCCTGGACCGCCTGGGCGCGACCGATTTCGCCCCCTTCCGGCGTGACGCAGGAGTTGAGCGCCATGTTCTGAGACTTGAAGGGTGCCACCGACATGCCGCGCTTCATCAAGATCCGACAGAAACCGGCGACCAGCACCGATTTTCCCACATCCGACGCGGTGCCGCAGAACATCACGGCTCTGCCGTGAAGGTTGAAGGTTGAAGGTCGAAGGTTGAAAAACGTCTTGCGTCCTGTGCCTTTTGCCTGATACCCTCTAGGTGTGACCATCCTCCCCCTGTCGTCCACAAATGTCTGCGAGTTGCCGATAATGACCAGTGAGAACATGTCAACAACCGCGTCATTCATGGTTCCCAGGGTGGTGACGACCTTCTCCTCGCCTAGGCGGCAGGCATTGCGCACGATCCCGACGGGGGTGGAAGGTGCGCGTGATCCCATGAGCACTTGTCTTGCCCGATGGAGCTGGGCGGTCCTCCCCTTGCTCCGCGGATTATAGAGAACAGTGACGAAATCCGCGGCGGCGGCGGCCGCCAGACGCCTTTCTATGGTGTCCCATGGGGTGAGAAGGTCGGAGAGAGAGATTACGGCGAAGTCGTGCATGAGCGGCGCGCCGAGGACCGCTGCGGCCGCCTGGACCGCCGAGACGCCGGGGATGATGACGATCTCCGGAACTTGTGTGGGCACTGCCATGGGCGCAGCAAGCGGCGCCCCTACATTTTCAAATTTTCCCGCCAGCTCCAGCACCAGCCCCGCCATGCCGTAGATCCCGGCGTCACCGCCGGAAACCAGTGCGACGTTTTTCCCGGCGTCTGCCAGTTCGAGCGCCTCACGGCAGCGCTTGACCTCTCCGGTCATGCCGGAAGAAACGACTTCCTTGCCCGCCAGGAGCGGCCTGATGAGGTCGAGATAGGTTTTGTATCCTATTACTACCTCGGCGCTTTCCAGCGCCTCCCGCGCCTCGAAGGTCATATGTTTCAGGTCGCCCGGACCGATGCCGATGACAAACAGTTTACCCATCAAAACCTCTAAATTTGCCTTTAGCCCGTCTCAGCTATTGCCAGGGTCACGTTGCCGCTCCTGATCTTTTTCAGAAGCAGGCTCCCGCAGCCCGAGGCGAGGATGGCGGCGGGCTCGGCCACGCCGGCAGCACCGATCGCCTCCAGGGCATGGGTCGAGGGAGGGGATGGAGCGGGCACCTCGTTCAGTTGCACGCTTTCAAAGAATTCTAGCGGTATCCCCCATTGCGCGGCGAAGGTAAGAAGCCCTGCCTCCTCCCGCTTGGCGGAAGCCGTTGCAATGCACCTGACGCTTTTTATGGAGAGGAATATCCGCCTCATGTTCACACTGATGACCTCCTCTATCTCGGCACAGGATGTCCCGCTGTTGCAACCGATGCCGAGCACGAGATTTTTCGGGCGGAGCACCAGCAGGTTTTTCGACTGGGCCTGGGGAGGGAGATGGCGGTTGGTGACGAACAGATACCCCGCGGCCTCGCTCTTGAACGCTTCCATGAAGGTTTCGCAAAAAAAGAGTTTCCCCTCGCCGTGGAAATAGGGACGAACCCGGTCGGTCGGGTCCACCACGGCAATATCCTCGTTATCCAGGAGGAGGGCGTTCAGGGTCTTGACACGGGAGATGTCATCGATCACCCACCCTTCTTCCGCGGCCAGCATGTCGAAAGATGGGAGTGAGTTGGCGTCGGTGGCGGTAGTGATTACCTCACGGCTGCCGATGAGGAACGCACACTTGCGGGCAAGCTCGTTCGCCCCACCCAGGTGCCCGGAGAGAAGCGAGACGGCGAACCTGCCGGCATCATCCATCACCACCACCGCCGGGTCCCGTTCCTTGTCCGAGAGAAGGGGCGCGATGACCCGCACCACAATACCGGCCGCCATGATGAAGATGAACCCTTCATTTTCCTGCCACAGATCCCTGATCAGCTCATGCAGTTCGCCGGTGAAAGGGACGGCACCCTTCCCCGCCTGGCCGGAGTATTTCTTCAGTACGAACAGCTCCGCGCCGGCAAAGCCCTCCTTGAGCCTTGTTCCGAGTCTTGCCCCGTTGCGGGTTATGGCAATGATGGCGATACGCATAAGTGGTTCGAATCAGGTTACGATCCCTTTCCGGTATTCATGGGAAAATTCCTTGTCGTAGAGGAGCGATTTAGCCTTAATACCTTCCCGGCGCGCCCGCAGAACATCGCCGACGATAATCAGCGCCTGTTTTCCTATTCCCGCTTCACGGACCTTCGCGGCTATGTCGAGGAGGGTCCCCTCAACCACCTGCTCATCTGGCCTTGAGGCCCGGCAGACAACGGCTGCCGGGGTTGCCGGGGTATAGGCACCGGCGAGCAGTTCGGCCACCACCTGTTCGATCATGGCAACCGAGAGGTAGATGACGAGGGTTGCTCCGATCCGGGCGATTTCGTCAAGCCTCTCACGCTCCGGCACCGGCGTCTTCCCGCCGATCCGCGTGAATATGACCGTCTGGGAAACCTCCGGCAGGGTCAGCTCCTGTCTGAGAGTCGCCGCGGCGGCAAAAGCGCTCGTTACGCCAGGGACGACTTCATAAGCGATGCCGAGTTCGTCGAGCGCCGCCATCTGTTCCTGGATGGCACCGAATATGGCGGGATCGCCCGTATGCAGCCGCGCCACGCGCTTTCCTGCCGCAATCGCCTCCGCCATGACCACAATGGTCTCCTCCAGTGTCATGCCGGAGGAGTCCCATTCCTCCGAAGCCGGCGCATATCTCCGGACCAGTTCAAGGTCCACGAGGCTTCCGGCGTATATCACCACCTCCGCTTCTGCCAGAAGCTGGGCGCCCTTGACGGTTATCAGTTCCGGGTCGCCGGGACCGGCACCGATGAAGTAAATGATCGACAAGATCAACCTCCAATTACTTTTTAACAATCAATAGCGACAGGTAATCCAGCTTCCGCCCCAGGAGCAACTCCAGGTCGAACACGACCTCCTCGTCCTTGGTTCCGACCCGGCTCACGAAAACGGCTTTCCGTTCCAGTCCCAGTTCCCTGAGCAGCGTGTAAATGCCGTCGAACACACGGCTCACCTTCATCAGCACCACTGTCTCGAAGTTCTCGATGACTTGGCGCAGGTCCTCCTCCTTGAAGGCGGCGGGAATGATGGCGATCCGCTCGGAGGCCTGTCCCAGGGGGATGCCGGCGGCCACGGCCGCGGCGTTGATGCTGGAGATGCCGGGCACCACTTCGATGGGTATCTCAGCATATTTCTCCCGGAGGATACGGTACAGGTAGAGAAAAGTGGAATAGATGAAGGGATCGCCGATGGTGACGAAGGCAACGTCGCTCCCTCCCAGGACCCGCTCGGCAACTGTCGCCGCGGCTGTTTCCCAGTACTCGTCGAGCCCGTCCTGGTCCTTGCGCATGGGGAATACCTGGATGATTACCTCCTGTCTCTCGCGGTCCAGAAGCGGCTCGATGATGGAGAGCGCATAGCTCGATTCACCTGGACAGGCGGTCGGCGCGCAGACGACCGGTACCGAGCGGAGAATCCGTTCAGCCTTGGCCGTCAACAGTTCCGGGTCGCCGGGGCCGACCCCTATGGCATAGATTCGCGCCATTTCATCACTCCCAGGTCATTATGCTGACAGGAAAGGTAAAAATAACTACTGAAACCGTGACGCCTGAACGCCAGAGCGCGCGGTATGCCGGGGTTCCAACGTCGTTTTGGCCGCTGCATACCTTCTTTCCCGGGTAAACTTCGTCGGAGAGCCGCATATCGCCCGAATGCAGAGAACCGAGGCGTTCCGCGCCAGTGGAGGCGTGAAGGCGTCACGGTTTCAGGTAACGGGAATGAACAGGATAAAGAGCTATCCGCGTGAAAGCGGATTCGCTCTTACTCTTCGGTCTTGCGGGCGCCGATAATATACACCGGATTCTGCGCCTCGAACATCTTGAACTCGGTCAGCCCGCGGGTCCTGGCGATATTGACGCATGTCACCTCCACGGTGTAGCCGTGGTCTTCCAGGAACTCCACTGCCTTGGTGAGAGTGTCGAGTGTCACGGCATTGAGGACGATCACTCCATCCGGCTTGAGCCTTTTATCGACCGCTTCGATAATCTCTTCCAGCATCCCGCCGGAGCCGCCGATGAAGACCCGGTCCGGATCAGGGAGGTCTTCCAGCCCCTCGGGGGCATATGCCTCGATGAGCATGACGTTCCTGGCCGCGAATTTTTTCAGGTTGCCCAGGATAAATGCCAGATACTGGGGGTTCTTTTCCAGGGCAAAAAGCTTGCCGTTCGGCATCAGGTTGCTTGCCTCGATGGAGACCGAACCGCTCCCCGCGCCGATGTCCCACATCACCAGATCGTCCTGCAGCCTGAGCTTGCCCAGGGCAACCACCCGCACCTCCTGCTTGGTGATCAGCTTCTTGGCCGTGGCGAACTCCTCGTCATCGATGCCGATCACCGGATAATGCTGCAGATTGGGCTCCCAGGTCTTGATCAGGATCAGGATGTTGAGAGGGGCCGCCTTGATATCCGCCAGCCCCCTCACATCGGTCCTGGTGAATTTCTCGGAGGGAAGCCCCAGGTCCTCGCAGAGCCAGGCTTCGTAGCCCTCCGCACCCCTGTCCATGAGCTCGCGGGCGATCACGGCCGGGGTGTTGATTGAATCTGTAAGCACGGCGGCCTTCTCCGCGGCCACGATCCTGTCGATGGCACCCTTCAGGCCACGGCCGTGCACCGAAACGAAAATGGCGTCGTCCCACGGCTCCTTGATGCGGGCGAAGGCGTACTGGATGCTGGTGACATTGGGAAATATCTCGATTCTATCCTTGGGGAGGTTGCGCAGGAGAAAGCGCGCCACACCGAAAAAGTTCGGGTCGCCGGAGCCGAGCACCACCACCCTTTTCTCCGTTGTCTTCAGGTAGTCGAGCATGATGGAGAGGTCATCGAGGGGGAACTTCTCCCCGGCGAAATCTGGAAAGATGTCGAGGTGACGCTGGTGACCGGCCAAGACCTCGGCCTTGCCTATCACCTCCAGGGCCTTTGCGCCAAAACCTTCCCATCCTGCGATCCCCGCGCCGATCAGATAGATTTTTTCCTGCGGCATGGCAGCTCCTTGTAGTTTCCGAATTGGAAACTAGTTCTATACCGGTTTGCATTCAAACTGAAGCCAATGAACTTAGCGTTTGAATGCGACCCGGTATCACCCGAAATATAGCACTTCTCCCCCGTATCCTGCCAGCAAAACCTTGATATTGGCCCCCGGCGCCATCGTTTTCCCATACTGCCCGGCCCTGTCGCAGACGATCCTCACCAGGGAAGGGTCGTTTCCCGAATCCTCCAGGACCTGACGGGCGGTGTTCGCCCTTGTCGACAGATCTGCAAGGTGCGAGGTGCCGGGCGCAAGGGTAAGCCACTGCACAAGTGTCTGCAGATCCAGGGTGGACGAGGATGCATGGGTCTGTTCGTGGCCGCAGGCGATCTTCAGGAGCTTGGCGAACTGCCCGGCCAGGATGACCTTTTTCACCCCCTTGCGGACGCACGCGCGGATGGCGAAACCGACGTGGTCACCCATCATCACGAACGATTCTTCCCCGAGCCCCGTGCCACTCGCCCTCTCCCTGAAATACGCCTGCGCCGCAAGCTCGCTGGTCCTGCCGCCGGAGAGGACCAGTGTCTCCCTTCCGCAGGCGACGGCCACGTCGATGGCGGCGTTGATGGTGTCCGTCCAGGCCTCAGCCGAAACCGGTCTTACAATGCCGGTGGTGCCGAGGATGGAGAGCCCGCCGATAATGCCGAGACGGGCATTGAGGGTCTTTTTCGCCAGTTCCTTGCCGTTGGGAATGCTTATGGTTACGGTCAGGGCCATGGGGATGCAGCGCATGGCGAAAACCTCCTTGAGCACCTCCCGGATCATCCTGCGCGGCACCGGATTTATCGCCCACTCACCAACGGGAACAGCCAGACCGGGCTTGGTGACCCGCCCCACACCTGCTCCCCCCTCTATCCGGATGCCCCGCGCCGCAAAATAATCTGCCCTGACCGAGACGTGAATCTCGGCTCCGTTGGTCACATCCGGGTCGTCGCCGCTGTCCTTTATCACATAACAGGAAGCGCTGCCCTCGCCCAGTTTCTGGCCATGGAGGCGGAATCGTGCGAAGACATCGCCAGGGAGGACAAGCTCGACCTCTTCGACTATCTCCTGTCCCCGCAGCATGAGCGCCGCCCCCTTGGCCGCGGCGGCGGCGCAGGCCCCGGTTGTGTAGCCGTATCGCAGTGCTGCTTTACTCATCGTTCTTTCGTCTGCTTCGATGTTTAACTTTTCAATTCATTCAATCACAAACGGCATATGGACGTTTTCTGCCAATGCCCGCAACGCCTGCTCCCTTATCTCACCTTTTCCCAGCTCTTCCTTGCCTGACATCTCTTCGATATCGATACGGACGATGGCGGTCAGCTCCAGCTTTTCCTCCGCATAGTGACCGTATCCCCCTTCCGGCTGGTATTTGGCCATGAGGAGGTCGAGCGCCAGGAGCCGTTCCGCCCGGTCATGGACGATATGCGCCCGGCCCCGGACAATGACGCTCCGGTAGAAATATTCCGCCCGGCAGGGATTTTCCGGGGTCCCCTTGACGTAGGCGACAGGGAGATCGACCTCGAAACAGACCCGGTTGTCGCGCCCGATGTCATCCAGCTTTTCACCTTCACGGGCGCAGTGGAAATAAATGCGCCCTTCGTGAAAGACGAAATTGAGCGGCTTGATCATGGGCCGGCCGTCCCGCCCCACCGTGCCGAGGCGGCCCACCTGGCAGGTGTTCAGGATATCGACAATCACAGCCTGGTCGGTAATTTTTTTGTTAATCTTTCGCATGGGAGAAAACCTCATTTATTTGAATCTTCCGCCAGTATCAGCAGCGCGTTGACCACCGCCGCCGCCACGTTGGACCCACCCTTGCGGCCCAGGTTGGAGATGAACGGAAGATTCAGCCCGGCGGCCTCCCCGATGAGCCTCTCCTTGCTCTCCGCGGCACCCACGAAGCCGACCGGCAGTCCGATGACAAGATCGGGGCGCACTCCCTCTTCCTTTACCAGGCGCAACAGCTCGAACAGTGCCGTGGGCGCATTGCCGATAACAAAAATTCCATTGTTCGGATCGGCCGTCCCTTTGCGCATCGCCTGTATCGCCCGGGTGGTCCCCTCTGCCTTGGCGTCCCGCATCACCCCGGAATCGGCAACGAAACAGGCGGCGGCAATGCCTAACCTGTCCAGGCGCGAGCCGGCTATCCCCGCCAGGGCCATCGCCGTATCGGTGACGAGGCCGCGCCCCCGGCGGATCGCCGCCACTCCGCTGGCCACGGCCCCGGGCGAAAAGACCATGGAGCTGACATAGTCAAAATCGGCGCTGGCATGGATGGCGCGCCGCACCACCTGCCACTCCGCAGGGGGCCAGTGATGGCTGTCCACTTCCGCCTCGATGATGCGGAACGATTCCGCCTCGATCTCTTCCGGCCGCATATTCAATGTCATTGCCCACGCCCGCTTCCCGCCATCGTTTCGGCAATCCGCTCCGCCACAACTTCCGCCAGCTTCCTGTGCGTACCCAGATGCCCACCCATGAAGAACTCGATGCCGGGGTAGCGCTGTTGTGCCACCTCCATCTCTTTCGGGAGGTCTTCCCGGACGTGGGCGCCCATGTAAAGAAAATAAGGCATCAGGATGATCCGCTCCGCCCCTTTGGCCGCACAGGCATCAATCCCTTCCTGGATATTCGGCCGGTGCTGCTCCCGGAAAGAGACCTCCACAATCTCGTAACCAATCATATCCTTCACCATGGCGGCGATCTCCCGGACGGCGTCGTTCGCCTCGGGGATGCGGCTGCCGTGGGCCATGAGTAATACTGCTGTTTTCATAAAAACTCCACTAAAGGGAATCCCCCCCTTTCTCAAAGGGGGACTTGGAGATTATTTTATGCTCTCCATCAAATTGAGTATCTCCCGCCGGGCTTCGCCCACAGTCAGGGGAACCCGTCCGACGGGCAGTTCGTCGCCATGCTTCAATTCATAAAGCAACTGCGCGATATGGGGCAACCTGAGCTTCATCTCCTCCATCTCTGCCGGCGCTGTGAATACCTCTTCCGGCTCACCGGAGCGGGCAATCCTCCCCCCGCTCAGGACATGGAGGCGCCGGAGGAAAAGGGGGACGAGGTCCACGCTGTGCGTGGCCATGACGATGGTCACCCCCTCTTCCCGGTTGAGCCGGTAAAGCAGCTCCATCATCCTGTATTCACCCACGGGGTCGAGCCCGGCGGTCGGCTCGTCAAGGAGAAGTATCTCGTGCCCCATGGCCAGGAGCCCGGCGATGCAGACCCGCTTTTTCTGGCCGAAGCTCAGGGCGCTTATCTGCCTTGTGGCATGGCCGGCCATCTCCACGCCGGCGAGGGCCGCCTCGACACGACCTTTCACATCATTCTCGCCGAAGCCCATGTTGCGCGGACCGAACGCCACATCCTCGAACACCGAAGGTGCGAAGAGCTGGTCATCGGGGTTCTGGAAGACCAGCCCCACCTTCCGGTAGATATCCCGCGGCTGCAGTCCGCGTATCTCCTCGCCGTCCAGGAGGATCCGGCCGGTATAATCCCTGATGAGGCCGTCCATGACCTTGAGGAGCGTCGTTTTCCCCGACCCGTTGGCGCCCAGGATACCGCAGAACTCGCCGCGTTGCACATCAAAACGAATCTCCGCCAAGGCTTCCGTGCCGTCCGGATAGCTGAATCTGTCAATTTGTATGGAAAGGCGGATTGGGCACATCAGCTTGAACCCTTAAAACTGGACACGGATAACCGCCATTATTGCCAGAAATCCCATGGAGCAGAGGATTTCCGACGCGCGGAAAGGCCTGTGCCGCAGAAGCGGCATGGTCCCGTCGTAACCGCGCTGGGCCATGGCTACGGAGACGGACTGGCTGCTGTCGAACGCCTTTATCACCAGCGCCCCGGCAAGGGTCCCGAAGGAGCGCGCTCCCCGCACAAAGCCGGCATAGCCGAGGCGATTTTTCTGGGCCGAGTATATGACCAGGGCGTCGTCGAAGAGGAGAAAGAGGTAGCGCCAGGCAAAGAGCGCAACCTCGATGAAGCAGGCCGGCACCCGGAACCAGGCAAGGGCCCCCATCAGATCGGTGAAGGAGGTGGAAAAACCGAGGAGCGCCGTGATCGATACCGCCCCGACGATGCGGGAAGCGATCAGGAGGCCGTCCGTAAGTCCGTCCCCGTGCCCCGTTACAAGAAAACCAAAGAGCCGGAAGGAAAAGAGCGGCACCTGCCCGCTGAACAGGAATTTCAGCAGAATCACCATTACCGCGATGAAGAGGGGCTCGGCGAAGCGGAGCAGCAGATGCTTCGACCGGACGCCCAGATAGAGACAGAGTGCCAGGGAAAGCGTCGTCACCAGAACGGGAAAGAAAAAACCCTTGCCGCTTATCACCATCACGAGAATCGTAAGGGCGGAGATGAGCTTTACACGCGGGTCGATACGGACCAGCGGGTGATTGGTTCCAACAGTCTGTCGGGTAAGGTGATGCATCGTCTATCCGCTCAATGCCTGCCGCAATGGCTATGGTTGCGGTTTTTTTCACTCACCAGTTTTCTCCAGGAATATCCTGCCGTGAAACCGCCAACGGCGCCGGCGCAGAGGAATGCAAAAAGGAGCAGGTCCCCTTCGCCCGGGTCAAGCAGCGGCCTGCGCGCTTCACGGCCATGCTCCCTGGCGATCTTCTCCACCACCGCTTCATCCACCCCCTGCCACTGACGGGGAGCGAGCGTGAGATAAAAAACCCCGAACAAAAGGGGAACGAAGAGAAGGATGTGAAGGGCCAGGAATTTCCATTTTCGGCGACGCTCAGGCATGGCTGGACACCTCATCAACTTTTATTACCCCCATCCTGACAAGCAGATCGGGGCGTTTTCTGGAGAGCAGCACCACCATGCCGGCGGTCATGGCCCCTTCAAGGATACCGAGGGGGAGCTGGGTTGGTACAAAGGCCATGAGAATTTTTGTGAATAGCGGCAGGAATGGCTCATTCCCTCTGATTCCCGACGCAAGTTCCACCGATGTGGTCAGATAGGTTGCCCAGTCGGTCAAAAGCCCCGCCAGAAAACCGGCAACCGCCAGGTTCGCGCCGCACCCGCGAAGAAAACGGAACACGAGCCAGCCGGTGAAGGACCCGACAACTCCCATGGAGACGATGTTTGCGCCGAGGGTGGAGAGCCCCCCGTGGGCGAGAAACAGGGCCTGGATGAGGAGCGCCACTGCGCTGATTACGACGCTCACCAGGGGACCCAGGAGGATTGCGGCGATGCCGGTACCGCAGGGGTGGGAACAGGTGCCCGCGGTCGGGACCGGGATCGGCATGCAGGAGATGACGAACACCACGGCCGCCATCAGTCCCGCCAGCGGTTTGCTGGAAAGGTCTTCGCGGGCGAGAACGTTGATCCGCCTGATTCCCAGGGCCACGAACGGCAAAGCCGCCGCGTACCAGAAAGCCGCCCATTCAAAGGGGAGGATCCCTTCGGAGATGTGCATGGCATGGGCCGGCGCGGCAAACAGTAGAAAAATTGTTGTCAGTATGAATATGCTCTTCATGTCTTCCTTAACCAAAACCTTTTTCAACGTAGAGGATAAACCATATAGGCCAAAATAATCGACTGTCCTTCAGGAACGCGTATTTTTAGCAAGTTCAAGGCGCGCGAGGACCGGGAGGCGAGGCGTACTTGAGGTACGTCGAGTCTCACGGCCCGGAGCGCAACGCCGAGATTGCGGAAAAGACGCGTTCCTCATTTATATCTTGTCTCCCCGCAGATCCGCCGCAAACAGTCTCCCCGCGCTCTTCGAGGCGCAGAAATCGCCGCACATTGTGCAGGTCGCCTCATCCTCGGGCGTGCGGCTGGCGCGGATGGCGCGGGCGTCTTCCGGGTAAAGGGCGAGCTTGAACTGCTTGGCCCAGTCCAGGTCGCGGCGTGCCTTGGAAATCGCCATGTCACGCGCCCGACCCTTTTCCGGGTATTTGTTCATGTCGCCGATATAGGCGGCGATCTTTGCCGCCTTAACACCCTGGCGCACATCCTCCTCGTTGGGGAGCGCCAGGTGCTCGGCCGGGGTGATGTAGCAGATGAGATCGGCGCCGTAGCGGGATGATTGCGCCGCGCCGATGGCCGCGGTGATGTGATCGAAGCCGGGCGCCACGTCGGTGGCGATGGGGCCGAGCATGTAGTAGGGCGCGCCGCCGCTCATCCGCTTCTGCAGCTGGATGTTCCCTTCGATCTCGTCCAGCGGCACATGCCCCGGCCCCTCCACGAGCATCTGGCATCCCATTTCCCGGCCTTCTTCCGCCAGTTCGCAGTTGATGAGCAGCTCCTGGATCTGGGCCCGGTCGGAGGAGTCGTGGATGGCGCCGGCCCGCAGACCGTTGCCCAGGGAGAGGACCGTGTCGTATTTTTTGAGGATGGCGACCACCCGGTCGAATTTTTCATAGAGGGGATTCTCCCGGTTGTTGGCGAGCATCCAGGCGACCATGGAGACCCCTCCCTTGGAGACGAGCCCGCCATATCGGTAACCCTGCTTCTTCAGCCGCTCCAGGGTATAGAGATTGATGCCGCAGTGGACCGCCATGAAGGCGATACCGTCGCTGCACTGCTTTTCGATCAGGTCGAAGAGCATCTCCTCATCCAGCCGGTTGGGGTCGCCGTATTTGCGTCCGGCCTCGCAGAACGCCTGATAGAGCGGTACGTTCCCCACGGGGAGATCCACGGCGGCTATCACCTCGCGCCGGACCCGGTCCAGGTCGCCCCCCACCGAAAGCTCCATGAGGGTGTCGGCCCCGGCCTCCACCGCCGCCCTTGCCTTGCTTACCTCCGCGCCGTAGTCGATAATGTCCGAGGAGGTGCCGATGGAGGCGTTCACCTTGGTGCGCAGGCCCTTGCCGACGCCGACGGCTTTGGGCCGGCGGCCAGCGTTCCAGGGAATGACGATCTTCCCCTCGGCGACCATCCGGCGGACATATTCAGGCGAGACCTCCTCGTCACCGGCAATGGCAATCATCTGCTCCGTCAAGACACCTTCGCGGGCAAGCTCGATCTGAGTTTTCATAATGCCTCCTCGAAATTTAGAACCTTTGTTAACGTATTTTTGGTTTTCGACCGGACTTTGTGCCGTTATTGCTCGCCCTGAATTTCCTGCAGCTTTTGACGAACTCCGCGGCCATCCCCGGACAGCTCCCGAAATGGAGGTGGATGTACGATGCCAGGCAGTTCCCGCAGCGATACCCCTCGGTTCCAAGCTCGGTCCCGTTGCTGTCAACACGGAAGGAGTGCCCCACGTGCTCCGGCATGGGCTCCATCTCCGAATAGTGGAACTCATGGCCGCGGGCGATCGTCCCGGCAGGGCCGAAGATCGAGTTGACACTGAAAGCCACCTCCCGGTAGCCGAGCGCCTTGCGGCGGGGGAGCATCCGGGCGGTCACCGGGAAAATCCCGACGAACGGTGCCGTGACCTTGTTTCGGTCCGCCTCGTCCGACGGTTCCACCAACACTCCCTGGGTCAAATAGATGAAACCGCCGCATTCGGCATAGACCGGCATCCCGCCATGGACCGCCGCCGCTATTTCGCTCCTGACGGCCGTGTTCGCCGCCAGGGCCGCCGCATGAAGCTCCGGATAGCCGCCGGGCAGATAGATGCCGGCGATGCCCGCGGGTAAAGCCTTGTCCCTGAGTGGCGAGAATTCCACTACCTCCGCACCGGCCTCCCGCAACAGCCGCAGATTGTCCTCATACACGAAACAGAATGCCTCGTCGCGGGCAACGGCGATGGCAATCGGAGTCCGGCCTCTCTTTTTCACAGTCCGGGTAATATCAGCGCTGTGGCCTGCCGCGAAAGGTAGGCCCGGTTCCATGAAATGGGGCGTAGCCACCGACCAGAGGAGACCCAGATCCAGGTTGCAGCGGATGACTTCCGCCAGATGGTCCAGGAATTCTGCCGGGAGGGGATTATCCCCGGCGGTCACGAGCCCCAGGTGGCGTGACGGGATATGCAGCATTTCGTCGCGTGGCAGGCATCCCAGCACCTTGATTCCCATGCCCAGGTGTTCCACCGCTTCCCGCAGGATACGGCCGTGCCTGTCACTCCCCACGTTGTTGAAGATCACCCCGGCAACCCGCACCCTGTAATCGAATTCCGCAAACCCCATGACCAGCGCCGCCGCGCTGCGCCCCTGGCTTCTCGCATCCACCACGAGCACCACAGGCGCACCGATAATCTTCGCGATCTGGGCCGTGCTCCCCGCGTCCTGGACCCCGCCGATGCCATCATAGAGCCCCATGACCCCCTCAATGACCGAAATGTCGGCTTCCGCCGCGTAATGCATGAAGGTGTCCCGCACAAAATCAGGGCGGCACATCCAGCCGTCGAGGTTTATGGAAGGCCGTCCGGTTATCAGCCGGTGATAGCCCGGGTCGATGAAGTCCGGACCTACCTTGAACGGGGCGACACTGAGCTCCCGCCGCTTCAGGCATTCCATGATGCCGAGGGTAATGGTGGTTTTACCGGAGCCGCTCTGGGGGGCCGCAATAACAATAGATTTCATTGAGGAATCCTTTTCACCCGTTCACTAACTTGACAACGGCCCTGCCATCCTCGTAATAGTCAATTATGTTGAGGCAACCGTATCCCTGCTCGATATTGAAGAGCGACTCTAGGGGCGCACCGATGGCGGTCATAAGCACGACACGGTTCGCTCCGCCGTGGGCCACGACCAGCGCCTCTTCCCCGCGGTGCCGTGCGACGATCCGGCCGATGACCGGCATGATGCGGTCCCGCAGGTCCGTGAGGCTCTCGCCCCCAGGCACCCGATAATTGGCGATATCGTCGAGGCGGGCCTGCCACTCCCGCGGGAACTTCGCCTGCAGTTCAGCCCAGGTCATCCCTTCCCAGGCACCGATATCCAGCTCGCGCAGGTCGCGTTCCTTGATAGGCATCATTCCTCGATCGGCACAGATAAGCTCCGCCCCGACCGCGCAACGGGATAGGTCGCTCGTGTAACAGGCGCTGATTCGCGCGCCTGCTAGCCGCTCCTTCATCCGCTGATACTGGGCAATTCCCTGCGCGCTCAGGGGAACGTCGGCATGGCCGTTGTAGCGGCGTGTCTCCGACCCCTCGACTTCACCATGGCGGATGAGATATATGCGGGTCTTCTGTGTCACGGTTTTCCAGTAGGGGCGCTGCTCGCCGCGCCCCGATTCGCCGATGACGCAAGGGCGCAGCAAGCGGCGCCCCCACGGTAATTCAATGCAACAGCGCCAGCATGATAAGCAGGCACAAAACCTCGTTGAGCTCGCTGACAAAGCCGATAATATCGCCTGTGATCCCCCCCAGTTTCCGGTGAAACCACGCCTTCAATCCCCAGGTGCAGAGATAAAGGAGCATGCAGCAGAGAATTCCCTGCAGGCCGAACAAAAACCAGGCAAAAACCCCTGTCATCGCGCCCGCGACGGCAAACTGCCACGTACCAGCAGCGGCGATGAACGTGGCGCCGAGCCCGTCCTGCCGTGCCCGCTCCGCCCACACGGCCATCTGCACCTGGCTGAAGCGGGCCGCAAGCGGAAACAGGAGAAGGGCCGGCCGCTTTGCTTCCGCCGGGATCTGCAAAAGGGCCTGGTATTTGAGCATGAGCGCCAGGACAAGCCCCGTTACGCCGACCGCGCCGATACGGGGATCTTTCATCACTTCCAGGAACCGCTCCCGGCTGCCCCGCGCAGCCAGGGCATCGCAGACATCGGCCAGCCCGTCTAGGTGGAGGGCCCCGGTCAGGGCCGAGAGGATGAGAATGAGCAGCAGATCGACCACCGGCCGGGGCAGGCGCAGACCGAGGACATAGTCCGCCACTGCGAGCAGCGCGCCGATGGTCAGCCCGACCAACGGGAAAAGGGCCATGGCGCGCCCCAGGTCCCGCTCCTCGCAGTGGACGCTGAAAGGGAGCGGAATGATGGTCAGAAACTGAAAAGCGATCAGGTAGAGACGCATGGTTCTCCGTAGGGGCACCCCCGCGTGGGTGCCCTTATGCGGGCGGCCACACAGGGCCGCCCCTACATTTCCTGTTCCGCCACCCCCGCCTCGTCGAAAGTCGCCATCTCCTTTAATACTTTCACCCCCGCCTCGATCAGTCCCATGGCCAGGGCGGCGCCGGTCCCCTCGCCGAGGCGCATCCCTAGATCGAGGATCGGCTCGGCCCCGATCCGTTCCAGCATGAAACGATGGCCGATCTCCACCGAGCGGTGGGCGGCAAAGAGATAATCCCTTGCATGGGGATGCAGCTCGCAGGCAATCAGCGCTCCCGCCGTAGAGATGAAGCCGTCCACCACTACTGGCAGCCGGTTGGCGGCGCAACCCAGGACCAGGCCGGCAATGGCGGCGATTTCCAGCCCACCCACCTTGGCCAGCACATCGACGGGGTCGTTGGGGTCGGGACTGTTGATTGCCAGCCCCTGCTCGATCACGCGGATCTTGTTCGCCAGGGCGCTCTCTGAAATGCCCGTGCCCCGATGGGTCAGATCCTTCACCGGTTTTCCGGATATGGCGGCGATGATGGCCGATGAGGGGGTGGTGTTGCCGATCCCCATGTCACCGGTCCCCACCATGGCGACCCCGCTTGCCTTGGCCTCGCCGGCCAGACCGATCCCCACGCCGAGAGCGGCCAGCGCCTCGGAGCGTGTCATGGCCGGGCCTTTGGCGAAATTGCGGGTGCCACGCGCCACCTTTTTCCCGATGAGACCTTCCAGCTCGCCGAAATCGTAGTCCACCCCCACGTCCACCACCCGTACCTTGCACCCGCAATGGCGGGCCAGCACATTGACCCCGGCGCCCCCCCTGAGGAAGTTGAAGACCATCTGCGGCGTGACTGCCCGGGGGAAGGCGGAGACTCCCTCCTCGGTCACGCCGTGGTCGCCGGCAAAGGTGTAGATGACCTTGTTTGCAGTCTCGGGGGCCAGGCTGCCGGTTATGGCGGCGAACCGACGGGCCAGTTCCTCCAGCCTTCCCAGCGAGCCGAGCGGCTTGGTCTTCCTGTCCAGCTTCGCCTGGGCGCGCTCCAGCATGGCGGCATCGACGGGCTCAATGGCGGCGAGGGTTTCGGTTAATGTTTGCATTGTATACTCCTGCGTCCTGTCCAGTTTTCGGTTTTAACCCTTTAACTTCAAAGGCAGCCCGGAGAACATCACGTACACTTCGTCCGCGGCATTGGCCAGAATCTCGTTCGCCTCGCCGGCCAGGTCGCGGAAAGCCCTGGCCAGGGCATTCTCCGGCACGATTCCCATGCCGACCTCGTTGGAAACGATAATTAGCGGAGTCTTCAGCTCTGGAAACAAGGCGGCGAAATCCTCAACATCGGCGAGGACCTTCCGCGGATCGCCGTATTTCCCGAACAGATTGGCAAGCCAGAGAGTAATGCAATCGACAAGGAACCCATTGAAACTGGAATCGTTATCTCTCAGGGCCTTCGCCAGACCAAATGGCTCCTCGATGGTCAGCCAGGCGGGGCCACGGCGCTGTTGATGTCTCTCGATCCGCGCCAGCATCTCGGCATCGCACGGTGTGCCAGTGGCGACATAGCCGAGGGGCGCGCCAAGGCGCTCCGCCAGATCTTCTGCCAGGCGGCTCTTGCCACTCCTGGCCCCCCCGGTTATGAATATGGTTCTTGACATGAAAAACCCCGCCTCAGAAAGAGACGGGGTCCGGGTACGACAAACGGATCAGGGCCACGGCGCCTCTCCTGCGGAGGTCGATGCAGCTTCAACAGGGCAGGTTTCCTGACTTGCGGGTCGTCTTACTCGCCGCGCCTTCCCGTCATGAAAACGAACGCTTTTCCGCCCTGGCGGTGTCACGTTTCGCCTCGGCTTGTGCGACGTACCGATATGTACGCCTCCGCGCCTCGGCTCACGTTCCTTGCCAGGACGAAAAATCGTTCGTTTTCTTATCCCAGTGGCGTTGTTGCGGCTTTCATCACCGTTCACAGTTGCGGGACAGTGGGGGAGTCGCACCCCCTTCCCTATTATCTCCGGCCTTGCGGCGGAGCACCCGGTTTAAGAGCTATTCGGTTATAGGAAATTTTTAGCAGAGGAGTGGGGGAAAGTCAAACGTAATATCGTCAAGCCTGGAAATTCGCACTGCCTGCCTTGGACATCATTCTCCATTGTGTTATTATTGCAATGGACCTGAATACGTGAGGTGCCTATGCGCGACTGGAACGTGGTGGCAACGGTCCACGAAGGCGGCTTCAACAAAGCTTTGCGGCTGCTCAGGCAATTCGGCCTCGTGGAAAGGACCGATTTCTTCAATATCCTCGTGATGCAGACAGCGGTGGGGCCCGTTGAACTTCTGGAAAACCTGTGGGAAGAGGCGGAGCGCGCCGATGACGGCTTTTCATGCCTGTCGCGGGTAACGCCGGTCGTCCAGACCTTCACTTTTCAGACACCGGCGGAATTCGACGAAAAGGCCCGACTGGCAGTCTGCGCCTGGCTCCCGACCCTGGCCGGCAAGGGGTTCCATCTACGCATGCACCGGCGGGGTTTCAAGGGGAAGCTATCCGGCATGGATGAAGAAAAGTTTCTCGACACCTACCTTCTGGAAGCCCTGGAAACGGCCGGTACGCCGGGGCACATCACCTTCAGCGACCCCGATGCGATAATCGCCCTGGAGACCATCGGTCCCCGCGCCGGGCTCTCCCTCTGGAGCCGCGAGGAGCTTCAGCGATTTCCTCTGCTGCATTTGGATTGAGGCTCTTACTTCAGCAGGCTGTTGAAAAACGTTATGCAATAGTTTTTCAGAACTCGGCGTGGCGCGGTGTGCGCGGGAACGGAATCACGTCCCTGATGTTCTCCATACCGGTCAGGTACATGATGAGCCGCTCGAAGCCTAAGCCGAAGCCGGCATGGGGGCATGAGCCCCAGCGCCGCGTTTCCAGGTACCACCAGAGGCCCGCCGGATCGATACCCGCCTCTTTCATCCGCGCTGTCAGGAGATCCTGCCGCTCTTCCCGCTGGCTCCCGCCGATGATCTCGCCGACCTTGGGAACGAGAAGGTCCATGGCCGCCACGGTGCGGCCGTCGTCGTTCATGCGCATATAGAATGCCTTGATTTCCTTCGGGTAATTGATGATGAAGACCGGACCGCCGACCACCTGCTCGGTGATATAGCGCTCATGCTCCGACTGGAGGTCGAGGCCCCATTCGACGGGAAATTCGAAGACCGTCCGGGCCTTCTGCAGCTCCTTGACCGCCTCCGTGTACTCCATGACGGCGAAGCGAGACTCCGCGACCTTTTCTATGCGCTCGATCAGCCCCTTGTCGATTTGTGAGTTGAAAAATTCCATATCCTCGCGGCAAGTGTCAAGGGCATGGCGACAGAGGAAACGGAAAAAATCCTCGGCAAGGGCCGCGTCCGTCATGAGGTCGGCAAAGGCCATCTCCGGCTCGATCATCCAGAATTCAGCGGCATGTCTGGCGGTATTGGAGTTCTCGGCGCGGAAGGTGGGGCCGAAGGTGTAGATATCGGAAAAAGCCAGGGCGAACAGCTCCCCTTCCAGCTGGCCGCTCACCGTGAGCCCGGTCTGCTGACCGAAGAAGTCCTGGTCAAAGTCGACCGAGTCTTCGGCCAATGGCGGGTTAGCCGGGTCGAGGGTGGTCACCCGGAAGAGCTCGCCCGCCCCTTCGCAGTCGTTGGCGGTGATGATCGGGGTATGGACGTAGAGAAAACCCCGCTCGGCGAAAAACCGGTGCACCGCCTGGGCCAGCGAAGAGCGGACCCGGAACACGGCGCCGAAGGTATTGGTGCGGGGGCGGAGGTGGGCCACGGTGCGCAGGTATTCGAAGCCGTGGCGCTTCTTCTGCATCGGATACTCTTCGTCGGCCGGCCCAGTGATCTCCACGCGCTCCGCCCGCAGCTCCAGCTTCTGTCCCGCCGCCGGCGACTCCACCAATCGGCCCTCGATAATCAACGCCGCGCCGGTACCGAGCCGGCAGACCTCGTCATAATTGGCCACACCGGGCTCGACAACTACCTGCA
>Ga0335080_10002248_pt1 | contig 19201 bp, 14 predicted proteins | sample Lox_Sample_34_FD_206720 | JGI IMG/M metagenome (GOLD analysis project Ga0335080, IMG submission 206720) | Soil microbial communities from Loxahatchee National Wildlife Refuge, Florida, United States - Lox_Sample_3.4 | ecosystem: Environmental > Terrestrial > Soil > Wetlands | place: USA...
GTGTTCGCTACGGAGGCCTCGCCCAGCACAATGCTGCGCACGTCCATCAGCGGATGCTCCCCAACCGAGGTCGTAAGCACGCGCTGGCCGAGGCCATGGAAGACATCGGGAGACATCTCCTCCCACACCGTTTTGCGCGCCAGGCAGATCGCGCCATCGGCGCTCGTCTCCGAACCCGGATAGCGGGATGGGATCAGGCCGACTGCGTCACCGCCGTTGCTGAATTCGAAGTGAGCCGGCATCCAGACGACGTCGCGCAGGTCTGCAGGCTGGTCGATATCGATGCGGCTCAGTCGGCTGAAGGGAATCCAGTAGTAACGACCGTTGACGATCGCCTCGAGGATCGGTCCGAGCCGCATGTCCGCGTCCGCAATCCAGTCGAAGGCGACGCCATCGATCCTGCCCGGCGATCCCGGAGCCGAGTCGAAGGCATCCGCGCGCAGCTTCTGCGCCTGAGCGAACTGCCCGCGCCCCGTCAGGAGCAGCGATTCCACCAGCAGCGCCAGCCACTGCTCCGGCTCCCCGAATATCATCGGCGAGCGCTTGCCCGCGAATACTTCCGCACGCAGCAACTCGCAACGCAACGCTTCCCGGTACATCTGCGCCATCGCAAGCGCACTCGCATCGAGGGTGGCGGCGACGTCGAGCTGATTGAGCGCCCGCTCCCACTGACCCATCACGGCAAGAAGCTGGAACAGGAAGATGCGCGGTTTGGCGTCCGCAGGTACGGCGCGCACCTTATCCTGCAGAAGCTTGAGGGCGGTCGCGATCTCGCCTTCGCGCAGGTTCTCTTCCGCAGTGGCGATGGCAACCATATCGCTCTCCTCCCTTGCTTGTGTCGAATGCCTCGCGCAGGCGCTGACGCCTGTGCGGGTTGGTGCGGTTAGACTTCGGTTTCGAACGTGGTGCCGCCGCGCGCCTGACCGTCGCCGCCCTGCGGTGTGTACTCCACCGTCATCTGCTTGAAGGCGAAACTCACCTCTTCCGTTACCTCGGGGCCGGCATCTGCACTTTCCGCGGATGTCGAGTAAGACACGATCCGCGCCTGCTTGAGCGTGATCTTCAAGTACTCGAGGGGGTTCTCGCCGGCCTTGCGCACGGTGAGCGTCGCCTGCTTGATGACCTCGTTGGTGCGCAGCGACGACATGATTCCGGTCGAAGCCTTGTCTGCGCGCTTGGTGATGCGCAACTCGTCGATCGAGGTCTTGCCCGCGGGCAAGCCCGACTGCAGGCTGGTATGGGATTGCATACCCCACGACCAGGAGACCACGTCGATCTCATCCGGATGATCAGAATCGCGGGACTCACCCTTGATGGGTCCCTGCTTCTGACCCTCGATCTTGAGAAACATGTCGCTGCGGGCCATGGCGATCCGTCAGCCACGATGCGTCAATGCGGGTGAACCCCGGCGCCGGGACCGAAGCCATTGCGCCCTCAGCGACAACGCCGGTCCCCTATATCTTGGTGTTCTGCGCGATGTTGTACGCAGCTTCGACGGCCGCGTCGCCCGAACCGTCCGGCTTCTGAGGCGTGTACTCGGTCTTGAACTCGGCGAAGTTGAGCGTAACGTTCTCGGTCAGCCGATCCTCGCCGCCGCTGCCACCGGTCGATATCGAAGTGATGATCACCTCTTTCATGGTGATCTTGAGGTACTCGAGCGGTTTTTCGCCGGCCTTGCGTACCGTCAGCAGACCCTGATCGAAGTGCTTGCCATTGCAGCACGCCAGCTGGAGCATGGGCGATGCCTTGTCGACGTACTTGGTGATCGACAAATCCTGGACCGAAACTTTACCAGCGCCGCCGCCGGACCCGGTGTGCGTCGTACCGGACTGGCTCATACCCCAGCTCCACGCCAGCACTTCGGTCTCGTCTTTGTGGTCCTTGTCGCGCGATTCGCCTTTGAGATCGGCGAGCTTCAAAAACATATCAACGGCCATGGCTAGGTCTCCTGTGACTTGGAACTTCCGGTTGCATTGCCATCAAGTTGCCGGCTCGAGGGTGCCCACCTGCACTCGATTCCATCGCTACAGGTGGGCCTACCGCCGCGACTCCCCTTAGGTCGGGCTGCTGGTTTCCAGTGAAGTCAGATTAAATCCGTCGCCACCTGTCGGACAACCTGCCAAAAGGCATAGAGTGCCGAGGCGGTGCGCCGACGCTCAAGCTGCCTTGACAGACGGCAACTTGGAGACAAGGCGCAACGACACCGTCAATCCTTCCAGCTGGTAGTGCGGGCGGAGGAAGAATTTTGAGGTGTAGTAGCCGGGGTTGCCTTCGACTTCCTCGACAGTCACTTCGGCTGCGGCAAGAGGTTTGCGCGCTTTGGTGGTCTCGGACGAGTGCGCCGGATCGCCATCGACGTAGTTCATGATCCACTTCTGCAGCCAGATCTGCATGTCGTCGCGTTCCTTGAACGAGCCGATCTTATCGCGCACGATGCATTTGAGGTAATGCGCAAAGCGGCAACATGCGAACAGATACGGGAGCCGTGCCGAGAGGTTGGCGTTGGCAGTCGCATCCGGATCGTCGTACTCGAAGGGTTTTTGTAGCGACTGCGCACCAATGAACGCCGCGAAATCCGAGTTCTTGCGGTGTATCAGCGGCATGAATCCATTCTTGGCCAGCTCGGCCTCGCGCCGATCGCTGATCGCGATCTCCGTCGGGCACTTCATGTCGACTCCGCCGTCGTCGGTAGGGAAGGTGTGCACCGGGAGTCCCTCCACGGATCCGCCGGACTCGATGCCTCGGATTCGGGAGCACCAGCCGTAAAGCTTGAACGAGCGGTTGATGTTCACCGCCATTGCGTAGGCGGCATTTCCCCAGGTGTATTTGTTGTGGTCAGCCGCACCGGTTTCTTCTTCGAAGTCGAACTCCTCGACCGGATTCGTCTTGGGTCCATAGGGCAGCCGCGACAGGAAACGCGGCATGGCCAACCCGATGTAGCGCGCATCTTCCGATTCCCGCAGCGACCGCCAGGAAGCGTACTCGGGCGTAGTGAAGATCTTGGTCAAATCCCGTGGATTGGCGAGCTCCCTCCAGGAGTCCATCTGCAGGCCACGTGGAGACGCGCCCGAGATGAAGGGCGTATGAGCAGCCGCCGAAACTTTGCTCATCTCGGTCAGCAGTTCGACGTCCGGTGGTGTGTGGTCGAAATAGTAGTCGCCCACCAGGCAGCCGAAGGGCTCGCCCCCGAACTGACCATACTCCTCCTCGTAGATACGCTTGAACAGCGGGCTCTGATCCCAGCTCGTACCTTTGTAGCGCTTCAGGGTTTTGCCAAGATCCAGCTTCGAGATGTTCATGAAGCGGATCTTCAGCATCTCGTCGGTCTCGGTGTTGTTCACGACGTAGTGCAGACCCCGCCAGGCTCCTTCCAGCTGTTGAAAGTCGGAGTGATGCAGGATCAGGTTGATTTGCTCTGACAGCTTCCGATCCAGCTCGGCGATGATCGCCGAGATCGACTTGACGACATCGGAGCCAATCAACTGGGTCTGAGACAGGGCCTGTTCGGCGAGCGTTCTGACCGCCTGCTCCACCGCGGCTTTCGCTTCGTCGGTCTTGGGCCTGAACTCTTTCTGCAGCAAGGAAGAGAACTCGCCTGCCTCCAGGGCTGCGGATTCCGGCTGTGCGACTGAGCTCTGCGGTTCAGCCATGGGTCATTCTCCTGATCGTGAGGTTGATTTATGAGGCAGCGCTGTCGGCGGGCTTCTGTGCCGCCGCGAGCGTCTTGAGCAGCGCGGGATCTTGTAGAACTTTCGCCACCAGCTCCTCGGCGCCGCTCTTGCCGTCCATGTACGTGATGAGATTGGACAGTTGCTGCCGCGCCTCCAGCAGCTTGTTCAACGCATCCACCTTGCGCGCGACTGCGGCCGGCGAGAAGTCGTCCATGCTTTCGAAGGTGATGTCCAGGCTGATGTTGCCCTCACCGGTAAGCGTGTTGGGCACCTGGAACGCCACCCGCGGTTTCAACGCCTTCATGCGGCTGTCGAAGTTGTCCACGTCGATGTCGAGGAACTTCCGGTCGGCCACAGGCGGCAGCGCTTCGGCGGGTTTCCCAGACAGGTCAGCCAGGATTCCCATCACGAAGGGGAGTTGAATCTTCTTCTCCGCTCCGTAGAGTTCGACGTCGTATTCGATCTGCACACGAGGTGCACGGTTGCGTGCAATGAACTTCTGGCTGCTCTGTGCCATGGTTGGTGTCCTCTGTCAGGTTGAGTAGCTGTGCCGTGTTCTCACTTCGAAGGTTGGCCGTCCACGCCTCCGATCTTCGCGACGGCGCTCAGCGCATCGGGGGCCAGATCCTGGATGATCTGCAGGAAGTCCTTCACCATGAGACGCTTGGCTCGTTGCAGAAGAAGCGGGACGGGGCTGGAGGGTTCATGGCGCGCCAGATAGTCACACGCAATGTCGAGGACTCGGATCACATCCTCCCGGCTGCGTATGGCGCCCGTAAACGGCGCGACGCCTGGGGAGCTGGCGTCTGCACCCTCGGTTTGACCCGAAGCCGAAGCGATGTCTTCTGCCACCGCGTCGGGATGGCCCGCCAATTTGGGCTGGAGCTCCTTGCGAATCTCTTGTAGCACACCGGTGAGTTGGTTCACTGCCAGATCCCGCGAGCCCGCATTGTTCGCCCAGAGGGAGTCGATGTCAGCCGCGCGCTGCAGCGACTGCTCCACGGCTTGCATCGCCGACCTGAGCTGCGCGATCCCGCATTCCCGAAACGCGGCTTCGATGGCGGCCGGTTGCGGGATCTTTTCGTCCGGACCTGCTTTCAGCTTGCCCCCGGCAATCTGAATGTCGCGCAAGCTGAACCGACCCTGCGCCGGCGTGGCTACCAGCTCCGCCCGACGGATTGGATTGAGCAGACTTTGCAGATTTTCCAGGAAGGTGAGAGCGCTGAGGCGGATCGTGAAATCGCTCGGTGTCTCAGGATCCGGTTGTGGATGCACGCAGGCCCAATGGGAATCGAGGAGCTGGGCCAACACGCCGAGCCCGTAGTTGAGCCCCTGGAGTCCGTCCGTGCGCACCAGGGCTTGAGTCAGTAGCGCCGCGACCCGGAGGTCCTTGGTCCGCGAAAGCAGCTCGGTCGCATGCTGCTTTACTTCGGCCCAATTAGGCTCCTCGGCGGGAACGATCTTCTCGCCTTGCTGGCGTTCCGGCTTGCCCGCAGCCAGCGTCTCGAGTTCACGAACATCTCGATACTCGAGGTTCTCACCGCAAGGCGCGTCGTCAGATATGGGCTGAAGAAGGGACTCGATTACAACCGCGTTCATGACTGTGCCCCTTCATTGCGTCCTTTCTTCCGGCGCGGACTGACAGATGCCCGTCGTTCAAGCAGAAAGCCCCCGACGTTTGCTCTTTGCGCGCGACCATCCATCAGGTCCCTTGATTTTATGGAGGCAAATTATGCCATTATGAGAAGTATTCTCACCCTTCCGGGGCAAATTGCAAGACCGACCCCTCCGTGCTCGCGGTTGCCCGTTGGTGCATTAGATCCAGCCTTCTCATCGCAGGCAACCTTTCCGAATGGCATATTCCTTTAGACCTATGGTTCAAGTTGCGGACGCCGCGTATACGGTGCGCTTTCCGGCAGCATTCCGCCGATCGACCGAATCCGTTCCGGTCGAGAGACAAAACATAATCGGACATCGGGTTGAATCGCGCCGTTCGCCATTCCTAGACTAGAATGAGCGCTACCCTGAGCAGGCGGAGATGCCAGATCCTCGCTTGCGGGGATGTTCTCCCCCAAAGCTCAACAGCTGGTCCCGTCGCCTTATCGCGCCGTCGCGCAACGCGCACGAAGGCGGGCGGGCAGGAAAAAAGCCGAAAGCATGCGGTCATGGTTCCTGGTGATCTCATCCGTTAGCACGCTGCTGCTCGCCGCGTGCGGCAGCCACCCGTCCTCGTCGGGGTCGGAGCATGGCAAAGCATCGGACAGCCCCAGCGCGGAGTCCCAGCCCGCGGAGAAGAGCAAGGCGTCCGACAATTCGAGCCCTAAGCCCAACCCCGATGCGTCCCCGAAGCCTGCATGTCCACCTGACAAAGCGCAGGCACAGGAGATTGCCCAACATGTGGCAGTCAATCTGCTCGATGAAGGCAAAGAGGCGGAAGCAAAGGCCGAGCTGATGAAGGCCCTGTGCATGGATCGCAGCAATGCTCTGGCGGAAAACCTGCTGCGTCAGATCACGATGACCCCGGAGGCATACTTTGCGGAAAAGTATGGGGGCAAGTGGTTTTCGTACAGAGTCAAACAAGGAGACACACTGTCGAAGATCGCCGCGGCCCACCTCGGCGACCCGTACCAGTTCTATGCACTAGCGCGATACAACGGGATCGCGGTTCCGAAGAGCTTGCACGCGAACCAGGTCAAGGTGCCCGGTGTTGCCTCACTTGCCCCGTCTTCGGCCCCAGTTTCTCCTCAGCCCCCAGTGGCCCCCGGTGGACCCAGTCAGGCCGAGCGGTTCTATCAAGGCGGTCAGCAAGCCCTTCTGGTGGGCGAGAAAGACAAGGCGTATGACCTCTTCACGCAGGCAGCGAAGCTGGATCCAAAGGACCCTCGGGCACGCACCGAGGCCGATAAGCTCAAGCCCGACCTCCTGGCGTTGCACGATCGGAAAGCCAGAGAAGCATTCCGGCGGCAGGACTTGAACACCAGCATCAAAGAGTGGGACAGGGTGCTGGAGCTGGATCCCAACAACGAAACCGCGCGGCTCGAGCGGCAAAGAGTGGAGGAGCTCAAGAAGCGCCTCGAAGGCGTCAACTAGCTGCGACGCTCGCGCACGTGAGAATAGATCAGAGCTTCCCTAGGGCTTGGCACCGGGGCTCTGGATCGAGCGCAGGTTCTCCTCCATTCGACGCGCACGCTCGAGGCGTTGAGCAGCCTGTGCGTGGTCGGGGTCGTATTTCAAAGCCTTTTCCCAGGCGCTGATCGCCTCGCTCAGGTCCGTGCGTTGCACCCGTACTCCCTGTTGGTAGTAATCCTCCGCGATTTCCTTGCGCAGCGACTGGATCGAACGTGTCAGGTCCTGGTTGCCTTTGCCGTCCCGCGTTGTCTGGGCTTTCTCCAGATACGTCAGCGCTTCTTCTTTTTTGCCCTCTTGAGTCCGCTGCCGGGCCAGGTCCAGATAGGCGTCCAGGTCGTGGTGCTCAGTGCCGGAAGACGGCTGAGCGTTCGATCCTTTGCGCGCGTTCATTGCTGGTTCGCCAGTTCCGCTGCGGCTCGGCGCGTTGACGCGCGCCCTTCGCGCACCCTCCCGCTCGATTTCACGTAGCGCCTGAGCTGGCTCAGCGTTGGTCGGATCGCTGCTCAGCGCTTTGAGATAGAGCACGAATGCGCGATCGGTCTGTCCTTGCTGACGGGCTTGCCGTGCCTGCTGAAGATATTCGGCCGCGGCAGCGCTAGCGCGAGACCTGGCCTCAGCCAGCTTCTTCCCGTAGGCGGGCTGGTCCGGATTCAGCAATTCGAGCAGCTCCCAATGTGGAATTGCTTCCGCCCAGCGGCTTTGCTGCATCAGACGCTCTGCGCTTTCCCGCTCGTGTTGCTCTAGAGGAAGCTCCGCTTGGGGCGGCGCGCGGGGGCGGGCAACGTGAGCGGACGCAGGGGAAGCTCCGGGATGCTCCGGCGGCTCGGCAGGCTCCGGCGCGGATGCGCATGCGGCGAGCAGAACGGCGCCGACGGGCGCGACTAGGCGACCCGCCCCGAACCAACCTCTCATCGCAGGTCCAATTCCCGGAACACCTGCAGCTTGGCTTTGAACGCTTCCAGGTCTTGGTCACCGAGGACCATGCTGCGCTGGAGCAGCAGAGGCTCGGCGAAGAACGCATTGCCCCCCGGGCTTACCGTTGCTGCCAGCCGGTACTCTCGTTTGCGCAGGCGCTCGATCAGGACATCGCTTGCATCGCCGTATGGATAGGCGAAGGCATCGACTTTCACCGACAACATGCGCTCGAGCAAATCGCGCGGTACGCGCGCCTCCGCGTCCATTCGTTCTCGATAGCGTTCGTCGCTTTCTCCAGGCAGGCGAGAGGACAGATTTGAGTGCGTCTTCGAGTGCGCCTGAATGTCGACCAGCCCCGAGCCCACCATTTCCCGCATCTGCGCCCAGGTCAGAGCGTCCCTGGCACCGATGAAATCGGTGTAGACGAACACGGTTGCGGGAAAGCCGTGCTGCTTCAGCAGAGGGAAAGCGTACTTGTATGTGGATGCATAGCCGTCGTCCATGGTGATGACCACTGCGCGTCGCGGCAGTGCTCGTCTGCCGGCCAGGAACTCTTCGATGTCCCGTAGCCTCACGACGCGATAATCGTTTTCCGCGAGATACTCCAGCTGCGCCGCGAAGTCGGCGGCAGGCAACTCCATCTTCGAGGCTTGGGGACCGAAGCGGTGGTACGCCAAAATCGGAACGGTCTGGTATCCATCGCTGAATACACCCACAGGATTACTGGGCTGAAGCGGTATAACCAGGGCCTGCTCCGGCTCGGCCGCGTTCACGCCGTTGAAGTCGGCGATTTCCCAATAACGCTCGGGGTCGCCGAGGTAGTCGCGAGCGAGCGAGCGTAACGTGTCGCCCGCGCGCGGGTTGTAGACGACGAAACGTGCGTCCCTGGCAATGACGCGTTCGGGGCTTGCCTTCGGAGGTGAAGGTGGCGGTGGCGGCTTGGCACCCGGCGGAGTAGGGGTCCGCGCTATTGGTGCCGGAGCCGGGACGGAGGGGGCGGGTGGCGCAGTGACGCAACCCGCCAAAGCTGCGATCCCGAGAGCAAGCGCGCACCCGAGGACGCCACAAAGGAAACGCCCGGGGGGCACACCGCTCACTCTCCCGCGCATCCTCACTGCCGAAGCGTCGTCTCTCTGTTTATACCTTTGGATCGGAGTCAGGTGGCTCCGTCTGTTTCTGAACTGCGTTTGCCATGTTGTCGAACGCCCGATACAACTCTCCGAACTCGTCCTTGCGTTGTTCGGCGATACGATAGTCATAACGACCCTTGCCGATCTCCGCCATCGACTCCGTCAGGAGCCTGATCGGCTTGGAGTATTTGTCCGCAATCAGGTAGGTTGCGATGACCACTGCGGCTACTGTGATCAGAACCAGCAACGTCATCATGAAAGAGCTGAGACGTGCAACCTTCGAGAGCGGACGCTCCAGTATGCCGAGATGTACCCGCCCGATCTCCTTGCTCTGAAAGGTGATGGGCGCTTCAAAGTCTAACACCGTCTGACCGTTCGAAGCCGAGTAGCTGCGGACGCTGACGCCATTCTCGCGGGACGCAATCGGCGTAGCGCCGGCAGGTGGCTGGTAAGGCTGCCCAACGGTTGCCGCCTCGTTGCTGACCTGCACAACGCCCTTGCGGTCGACGATCGTCACTGCATGGAAATCCTGTGTGCGCAGCATCTCCTGGACCGAGACGTCGATCGCCACCCATTCGCCCGCCAGCGCGGGGACGGCGTTCTCTGCGGCAAGAAATTTCGCGAGCGACGCGCCGTAGTCGATCATCTGACCCATCATGGCCGCATATTGCCGCTGGATCACGATCGTCGCGGTCAGAGCCATTGTTGCTGCCACGACGACGGCCATCATGATGGTCCACTTCACGCGCAGCGGAACGATGCGTGGCCTGCCCTGGCTATCGGCATCGTCGTTGATCTCGCGGATGAACCTCGCCAGTGCTGTGGCCAGCTCCCGCCCGGTCTGGAAGCGCTTGTCGGGCTGCTTTTTCAGGCAGCGCTCGATGACGCGACGCAGTGCCGGCGGCGTGTCGCGGCGCTGTTTTTCGATCGGGGTCGGGTCTACTTTCGCGATCCGATGCGCGAGCGTCACGATGCTGGTCGCCTCGAACGGGGCTTGTCCAGCCAACAACTGGTACAAGACCACTCCCACCGAGAAGAGGTCGGAGCGCCCATCCACTTTTTCGCCCATGGCCTGCTCGGGCGACATGTATTGAGGTGTCCCAAGCACCGTACCTACCCGTGTGTGCTGGGTGTCCTCGCCACCGTCGATGCGTGCGATCCCGAAGTCGGTCACCTTGATGGTGTTCCCGTCCTTGAGGCGCATGATATTGCTGGGTTTGATGTCGCGATGACAAATGCCCTTGCTGTGCGCGTAGTCGAGTGCTCGCGCCAGCTGGATTCCGATCTCCACGACGTCGCGGATAGGCATGCCCGCGCCGGGTCGCATGATCTCGCTGAGCGGCGTGCCCTCAAGCAACTCCATGGCGATGTAAGGCCGCCCTTGAATCTCGCCGACGTCGAAAACGGTCACGATATTTGGATGCGACAGACCGCCAGCTGCTTTGGCCTCCCTCAGAAACCGGCTGCGGTGCTCTTCGTCTACACACAGGTCTGGCTGCAGAAACTTGAGGGCCAATGTGCGGTTGATTTCCGGGTCGTATGCCTTGTACACGGTGGCCATCGCGCCGCGGCCGATCCGCTCCAGGATCTGGTAGCGGCCAACCTGCTGGAACGTCGGCGGCTGCGTCCCCTCGGACAGCTCCTCGGCGGACATGCCCTTCGGAAGCGAATCACCGAACGCCGCCAAAATGCGCGTGCGATCGTCGTCTTCCATTATGGCTTCATGCATTTCGCTGTCGTCTTTCGTCGGTTTACCGTCGGTGGCCCGTTCGGGCCCGCTGGATTGCGCCATAGGTTGCCTTCTCAATGCGGGCGCGAACATCAGACGAAAGTTAAGGATGCCCGAGCTGCAACGCCTCCCCGCAGGCGTCATCGGGGCTTGAGTTACGGAGCTACAGCCAGCTAGCCCATCCCCACCGGGCCCAATTTCCGTCCAGAAGCGCGGCAAACGCCGCACTGTTCGGCAGGCCTCTATAGGTCAGCATACACGGTCCCACTTTTTCGGAGCCGGACGTCCACCAGAATGTCTGGCGCTCGAGCCGGCCGTCCAGCAGCGACTCGGCGATGGCGGGAAAGCTTTGCATGACAGAGGCCCCGGCGGCAAGGCCGAAGCACCACGAAACGGCGTCGTTGTGAGTGCCTTTCATTTTGTTGGCCAGAATGCCAACCGTCAAAACCGGTCGCAGTTGTTGCAACTGCGCGTCGAAGGCTTCCAGGTTGAACGGTTCGTCCAGCGTCGACAGAGCAAGCTGCTCGAGATGTTCGAACCAGGACGTTTCTCCGATCATCGGCAGCAGCCCAATGTCGACGGATACTTCTGCCGAGAGCGTAAGCGGGAAATGGCGTCCCACCCGATCGACACTCGGCATCAGGACTCCTGCCCATGCCAGGGGACCGCAAACCCCCGGAGCGAGGAGAAAGCGCCAGATCGGGCTTGTCAGATAGGTGTCCAGCCAGCTGACGCCCAAGCGTTCGCGGCTGCTGACAATCCCCTGCTGCAGCCATGCGTCCCATGACTCCAGGAAGCTCCGCGGCAATCGACGCGACAGGAAGTCGGAGAACTCCGGCACCTTGCCGAAGAAGCCCGGCGACTCCGGGGGTTTTGCGGCTACAGCCGGTCCGCGCATTGAAAGCGCTCCAGGGCGGCGAGCCGGAACGGGTTGAAGACGCTGCTGGCGCGCAGTTCGAAGGTGGCCGTCCTGCCTTCGATCTGAAACGTCACGGTGAACCGATCGGGTAGATTCGTCCCCTGAATGTCGGCCTGGTCGAGCAGCTTGTTCAAGGCCCACGGTCCGTCCTCAGAAATCGCCGAGCGACCGCTTGGCGCGGGCGGCGAAATCTGCATGCGGACCTGATTGCTCCCCTTGGGACCTGGCCAAGTCAGCCTGGATACCGTGGCTGGTCCGTGCTCGTAGCGCACGATCTGGCCATCCACGTCCAGTATGAATTGGTTGATCTGTGCGTCCATCCGCAACGGCTTGAGCTCGAAGCTCAGAGCCGGCGTCGGCCCTCCTGATCTGAAAAACACATCGCGCACTGTCTTCGCGTTCTGCAGCATGACCATCGTGTCGCGCGAGATCGGGAGATTTGCGTTGCTGTGTGGAGCGCTGTATGGACCCAGATACTGCTGCAACTGGTCGCGGTAGAACGTTTCGACTTTGCCGCCGGGTCCGAAGAAGGCGCCGAAATCCGCCTGCGTCGCCTCAATCGTGCTGCCGCGCGATAACGGATAGCGGCCCTGCAGAGCGCTCTTGCAGAACGCCACCACTTCCTCGCTCCAGACTTTTTGAATCTGGCCACCGGCGGTTCGGCCCATGATGCGCCGGACTTCCGCGATGATGTTGTTGAGCATGGGCCCCAGCGGTGCTGGCGCGCGGAGGGATTCGCCGGCGACCTTGCTGAACACAACGTCGTCGGCAGGGCTAGGGGGAGCTGCCATGCCGTCGTCGAGCAGCCGCTTCTTCGCTATGACGATCGAGTAGACCTCGCCGAGCAGGCCGAGCGATCCATCGATGGGGGCTTTGCCCGAGTCGTCTTTTTTCAACGCCAGGCGCAGTCCCGCGAATCTCTGATCGACCGGGGTCTCCTCGCCCTGGCCGAAGGGTGTCCGTTCCAGCGTCTTGCCGACGATTTTGGGGAGCTCGATGCCGCCGACCGGTTGGCGCGATGAAAGCGACGTCTCCTTGGCCGCCGCTTCAAGGAACTTGCGCATCGCCGAATCCGGTCTCGCGAGGAGATTGAGCACCTTCGCGGCGCTGTCGAGGTTGTCCATCTGGGCCACGGTAACGTCGCTCAGCAAGGCTTCCCATCTGCTGATGTATTCGTCGAAATAGAGCTTTCTGACTTCGTCCATCACCTGCGGCGTCTGTATTGCCGACCCAGCGGACTTCGCCCCCAGCACCCAACCCTCCTTCAGATCCTCGGCCAAGGCGAGGTCGAGCTCCGTCTTGAAGACCTCGTGGTAGCCACGATAGGTGAACAACCCCGGTATGCCGGCCGTCAATGGCTGTCCGCTCTTGCGCACGAGGACAAACCGTGCTTCGTCACCCGCAGCCTTGAGCACGGTAAATTCGTCGAGCTTTGCAGCCTTCGGATTGTGTTTGATGCGTTCGAAAATCCGCTTTGCCGGCGAGGCAGTAACCAGCCGGCGCTGGGCTTCATCGACGAGCTTATCGTCCAGCGCGATGGACTGCGTCAGGGAGGCGCTTTCGAACAGCGCTTCGGTGTGTCGTTTCAGATCGTCGCGCTGCTCCGGCGAAATACCCTTGGCTTGCTCCACCCAATCCCGATGCGCCCATTCCTGTACCGTGGCCGGGTTGAAGCGGCGCGGATCGTTGAGCATCAAATAGACTTTGAGCGTTTCGAACTGGCGCTCGAAATCCCCTCCCCCGGTGCGAAGCTGCTCTTCCAGACGTTGCACCACACGCGGCAACAACATTTTCTCCAGTGAGCGTTCATACGCAGCCTGAGCCTCGCTGCCGAGCTTCGCACCCTGGTAAAGGCCGAATCGCATCGTGATCGGGGCGGACACATCGCGCTCTTCATAGCCGCTGGGAAGCTGCCGCAGCAGACCGAGCACCGGCAGCGCAACTGCGAACCCAGGCTGGTCCCACGCCAGCGTCTGAAGCTGCGCTCGAGCCTGCTGCGTCTGCCTGTCGAGCTCCGCGATGTAGGCTCGATTGCGCCCGTAGCTGACCAGCCATGCGAACACCAGGAGGAGGGACAGGGCTGCGATGCCGACGTAGGCTCCACGCTGGAGCCATGCGCGCTGGCGCTCGAAGCGCAAATTCGTCCCGGCAAGATTGGCCTCGGGAAAGATCACATTCTTCAGCAGGCGCGTGATGAAGTAGCTTTTTCCGCTCGCCACGTTGTTAGGCAGAGGGCTCTGCTGCAGGCCATAGGCGCGCGCCAGGGAAGTCATGACGCGATCCAGAGGCGTGCCTTCCTGCGTTCCGCTGGTGAAGTAAACCCCCCGCAGCATCGCGCGCTCCTCGAACCGGCTGGCCTGGAAAACGTCGCTCAGGAAGCCGGTCACCGCAGCTTTCGTAGCGCTGAACTCTTGCGGAAACGCATAGATCAGGGCACGGCGCTGGATGTCCCGCTCCTGCTCCAGCCGCATCAGCAATCGGCTGTTCAAGCGCTTCTCCAGCGCATCGAGCTGGGAGCCGATCTCTGTCGGAGCGGCGCCGGGCTCCGGCTGATCCGTGACGGGGAATGTCGCGCCCCAGACCTGTGCTCGCTGCTCCCGGTCCAGATCCGCGAAGAATTCGATGAAACCAGCCAGCAGATCGCACTTCGTAAACAGGGTGTACACCGGAAAGCGAATCCCCAGGGAATCGTGCAACTCTTGCAGGCGCTGTCGGATGTCGCGCGCGTGGCGCTCCCGCTCGCTAGGCGTCTGCCGCAGCAAATCGGGCAGACTCACCGCAACCAGTACGCCATTGATGGGTCGACGGGAGCGCTGGCGTTTCAGCAGACCGAGGAAACCATTCCAAGCGGCCTGATCTACTTCCTTGTCGCTATCCTGCGTGGTGTAACGGCCAGCGGTATCGAGGAGAACGGCATCATCGGTAAACCACCAGTCGCAGTTGCGGGTGCCGCCCACCCCGCGGATGGCTTCCGGCCCGAGGCGCTCGGCGAGAGGGAAGCGCAGGCCCGAGTTCAGCAGGGCGGTCGTCTTTCCCGCGCCGGGGGCGCCGATGATGATGTACCAGGGAAGTTGATAGATGTATCGGGCACCAAGAGCGCCCTTGACCCGCATTTTTTTCAGGATGGCGAGCGCCTCCTGCATCCGGCGCCGCAGCTCGGACAATTCCTCGACCGAGGCGCGCTCGCCTTCATTGGGTGCCGCTGGCGGTGCGGCCAATCCGCCGAGCAGTTGGCGATTGGTTTGCAGCGCCTTCACCCACTTCCAGACCCGTCGACCGATCCAGATGGCGACTGCTACACCGATCAGGATCCAACGCGGTAACTCGGGCTCCAAAGGTGCGTAGCCCGCGAATGCAAACAGAGGTCCGACGAACCAGATGATGAGGCTGAGCGCAGCCAGGCCCAGCAGGCTCAGAACCCAACGCTTGAGGAAGAAGCCCAAGATCTTGCGCATTCCGAGGAGCCTGCCTAACGTTTGTTCGCCGGTGGCTGGGGGCTGGTCTCGAAGCTCGCCGGGAACGCCGCAATATCCACCCGACGGTTCAAGGCTCGATGCTCTGCGGTGTCATTCGCCGCGACGGGCTCAGTGTCTGCCCGACCCTCGGCCCGCAATCGCCCAGGCCTGCTTAACGCAGGCTGCAGCAGAGCAACCACGGCTTCAGCGCGCGCTTTGGATAGATCCCAGTTCGACGGGAACCGCGGCGAGAATATCTTCCGGTCGTCGGTGTGGCCGCTCACAACTACTATGCCAGGTACGCTGTTCAGCGCTTCGCCCACGCGGGCCAGCACGGGTTGGAAGCGAGCGTTGACCGTGGCACTTCCCGACTCGAATAGATTGTCACCTCTGATCCGGACCAGGGCTCGATCCGCCAGCTCCGTCACGCTTACCCACCCCGCTCCAATCTCGGGCTGTAGCAAAACCGAAAGCCGTGTCGGCGCGATGGGAACTGGTGGTCTGGGCTGGGCCGGCGTGAACTTCTCAGGGATGTCGTGCAGTGCAGCGAAGGTTGGGTCCGACGCGCGACCCAGAATCCAGCTGAACCCCAGATAAACGAGCAGCAAGCAGCCCGCGGCGACAGCCCCGCCTACCCACAAGGGTACCCAGTTTGTCAGCGATACCTTTTTCGTTGCCGCGCTTTGCCAGCGCGGGGAGAGTTCATTCTCCGGCTCACCGCGCTGGCCTCGAATTGCGTGATAGAGCCGGTCGCGCAACTCCTCCGCTTGGGAACGCCCGCCCTCCAGCACCCGGTACTTCCCCTGAAAACCGAAAGCCAGGCACACGTACATCAATTCCAGCAGGTCGATGTTGTTGGCGGGATCCTCGCTGACGCGCTTGAGCAGGGCATAGAATTTCTCGCCGCCCCAGCCTTCGTTGTGGAACGTGACCAGCAGACTCTTGTTCGCCCACTCTCCCGCCGCCGCCCAGGGTGCGGTGGCGATGACTTCGTCCAGGAATGTGCACAGGCAATAGCGGGCCGCAACGACGACTTCGGGGCGAACCCCGCGGTTGCGCGCATTCGCTTCGAACTCTCGGATAGAGCGCACCAGTGTTTCCCGCAGGCGGTCCAGATCGCCCACACTGGGAGAGTTCCGCAACTGCAGCGCCAGGGTGAGCAGTGAATTCGCAGCGCCGAGCAGCGGATTCAGGGCGCCCAGACGACCCAGGTCTTCAGAGCTCAAGGGAGGAGCGTAGCCGGCCATCGGTGCGCTGGACACCAAAGGACGGCGCCCCCCTGGCGCAGGCCGGATGACGGTCCGGTCCTCTTCCGGGACGGCGAATGGATCGTCCAGGCTCACGCAATCATCCTCGGATCGCCCACAGCTCGAGAGTGAGCTCGGGGAAATCTCCCGCAACATGGATTGCCATCCCTCCCGAGGCTTCCAGCTGCTTCCACATCTCGTTGCCTTGCTCCATCTCGAAGTAACTCACGCCTGCGTGGTAGGGGATCTGACGCGGCGCAACCGGAATCGCATGGATCAGAATCCCTGGCAGTTGGAGGTTGACCAGATCGCGGATTCTCTCCACCGGCCCGATCTTTACTTGCGTCGGCAAGCGCTGACGCAGCGTTTCGGCTGGCACGCGAGCGCCTGCGGCGAGGATGAAGTTCGCGTTGCGGAACAACTGGCGGTCGGGAACACGAGCCACCCTCAATCCGTACTGCCGTTCCTCCAGGGGGATCGGGATTGCATTGCGCTCGATGACCAGACTCAACGAGCGGCGCAGGTCTTCCATCACGGGCGCGAAGCTGCCCTGCAAGTCATCGTGCCGGTAGGGCGCATACTCGCTCGGGCGCTTGTCTGCGTGCGCGAACGTTGCGAGATCCCCGGCCAGCACCAGACAGAGTCGGAACAGCGATTCCGGATGCAGGCCTCTGATCTGCTCGACGTGAGCGAACATCGGCTCCGCACGATTGACGCATTGTAGAAGGAGAAAGTCCGCAATCTCCGCAACTCCGCTGTGCGCCCTGCCCGCGACGATCGACGCCAGCTCCTCGCCGCGGTGGTGGAGAAGACCTCTGATCTCGGCGATGAACCCGGCGAGCGGCGGTGCGGCCTGGCAGTCCAGGCAGGGTGGGACGAAATCCTCGTCGAGCAGCAGCCTGCCGTCGGCCCTCTTCTCCACCACCCGCACCAACGGCAAGCAGGTGTAGGCGCTCAGCGGCTCGGATTCAAGGCTCAGTCGCAGTCGCAGTTTTCCCACCTGCACCAACGCATCGGTCGGAGTGTCGGCGTTCGCGTCTCGAGCCTCGTATTCCTTGACTAAGAATCGGGCGAGGCTATCGTTGCGTTCCTGCGTGTCCACCTCCGCCATCGCCGGCCGACGCAAGGGCAATGCGAGGACCACAACCTGGTTCTTCGCCGCGTCGGGAAATTCGAGGGGCGCGGGCGCATCGTCATCCGAGGGAATATGAAATGGAGCCCCGTCGGCGCACACTCCGGTGGCGGATGCGATGCCAACCTTGCCCAGCGCCAGCAGCTGGTCGTCGAGCTTGAGCTGAGCGAAGCCCCAAGGGTAGGGTCGCAGCGGCGCCGATCGCCGCTCGACGAGATTGGCGAAGTAACGCTCCTGCTGCTGGAAGTGGTGCGGGCGCAGGAACATGCCTTCGGACCAGATGATCTTGTTGTTCCACATCGTTTTGTGTCAGAGCTTCGGATGGTTGGCGTGATCGGTTCGCGGGCTTGGCTGTTATCCGCGGGCAGGCATTTGCAAATGGTCCTGGTCGACAGCTATTTCTTCTTCGCTGGCGGCGCCAGCGACACAGCAAGCGGCTCCAGCTTGAGTTCGACTTGGGTAGCCTTGTTCGCCGGGATTTCCATTGTCGCACGCCATTTCGCATGGTCGAGATCACGGTAGGGCGCGAGGACCGCGATGAACTTGGTGTCGGGGCCGGGCTTGCGGGTGAAATTCTTCTGCATTCCCGGCTCGACTTGAATTTCCTCTCGCACCACGATGTCGGCACCTAGCACTTCCTTGTCGCGATCGTATAGCGAAAAGAAGTCGGCACTGTTGAACACGCTCACCGATTTGAGTTCGTAGAACCGCAGACGCAGAGGCGAAGCGCGCCCGCCAGCGTCGGGATTCAAGCCGGGCGAGGCGTGCAGATCGATATCGACGACGGTCGCGCCAGGTCCAAAAAGCTTCGCGCATCCGACTACGCCGAACACGATCGTTACGATTGCGGCAATGCCGATCAATCGACGGATACTCAACATCGACTGCGTGCGCAAGGATGCGCTCTCGCCTCTGTGATGTTTTACAGCGATGGTCTTACGCGTGGGCATATTTGGGGTAGAAGAGATCGAGGTTAAATCGAAGAAGATCTTCCCTTTCCTGTAGCCGCGCGAATCTTCTGCAACTGCTCTTCGTAGGCGCTCCGGAATGCACGACCGAAGATTCGGTCGAACTCATCCTGTGCTTCTCGCATCAGGTTGTCGTGCTGTTCGGCGACCATGTCCCACATGCGCGCCTTTCGGTTCTGAGGCAACAGTTTGTCGAGCAACGGCTGCGATGCAAGTCGCTTCTCCAGCTGCGCTGGGTCGAAACGCTGCAGAACGCCTAGCAACGCCGCCCGCATCCCCGCCATCACAGCCAGGTTGTGCGCCTGCAAGTCTTCGTATGCTTCGCGCACCGCACGCATGGGCGGGAGATATCCGGATTTGGATCTCGGTGCCAGCAGATGCGTGAGCGCCTCTGTGGGGTCGGGACAGAACTTGAGCGGGTTGTTTTCAGTCGCGGCGAGCATAGTCATGTCCACTCGCAATTCTCGTTTGGTCAGCGCCCTCGCCAACAACGCCTTCAGCAGACCGCCGACAATTTCCCGCAGCAACTCTCCAACGTTACGCATGAGCTCGCGATTTGCCAACGCGCGGTCTTCCAGTTCAGGGATGCCGGCTGCCCGCAGAAACGTACGCACTGCCTCAGCGTACGCATCCTGCGTGTCGACGGTTTCCGGCGACGCAGGCGCCGGTCGCGGTTGTGAGGCAGAGACTCCGCTCCGCTCACCGCTTCCGTCGGTGGGGCGAGCAGTCCCGATGATTTCGGCAACCCCGTTCTGTGCCGACGAGGGCGAAACCGGCGGGAGTTCGTCGCGCTGCACATCCGCAAAAGGGTCCTCCCAATCGGGCTGGGGTCCCTGTCCTTCGATCTTGGAAATTGCAGGCGGCGCTACAGATGGTTTCGACGCTCCGCTCTCTTCTTCCAGGCCG
>Ga0335080_10002249_pt1 | contig 19198 bp, 16 predicted proteins | sample Lox_Sample_34_FD_206720 | JGI IMG/M metagenome (GOLD analysis project Ga0335080, IMG submission 206720) | Soil microbial communities from Loxahatchee National Wildlife Refuge, Florida, United States - Lox_Sample_3.4 | ecosystem: Environmental > Terrestrial > Soil > Wetlands | place: USA...
CCTTGAGCTGCTCGGCCTGGAAGTAGGTCCGGCAGGCGACGACGACGTCCTCGATGTCGCCGGCCATCCGTGCCGGGAGGTTGTGCCAGGTCATGCCGATGCGGTGGTCGGTGAGCCGGTCCTGCGGGAAGTTGTAGGTGCGGATCTTCTCGCTGCGGTCGCCGGTGCCCACCTGGCCCCTGCGGAGCGAGTCGCGCTCGGTGGTGATGCGCGCCTGCTCCAGCTCGTAGAGCTTCGAGCGCAACATGCGCATGGCCATCGTCCGGTTCTTGGTCTGGCTCTTCTCCTGCTGGCACTTGACGACGATGCCGCTGGGCTTGTGGATGAGGCGCACCGCCGAGTCGGTGGTGTTGACGCTCTGGCCGCCGGAGCCGGTGGAGCGCATGACCTGCATCTCGACGTCGGCGGGGTTCACCTGCACGTCGACGTCCTCCGCCTCGGGCATGACCGCCACCGTGATGGTGGAGGTGTGGATGCGCCCCTGGGCCTCGGTGGCCGGGACGCGCTGGACCCGGTGGACGCCGGACTCGTACTTCATGGAGGAGTAGACCGCGTCGCCGGAGAGGGTGACGGTGGCGTCCTTGATCCCGCCGGCGTTGCCCGGGCTCGAGTCCACCAGCTCCGACTTCCACCCCTTCCGGTCCGCATAGCGGAGGTACATCTGGAGGACCTCCTCGGCGAACAGACCGGCCTCGTCGCCGCCGGCGCCGGCGCGGATCTCGAGGATGACGTCCTTCTCGTCGTTGGGGTCCTTGGGGATGAGGAGGATCTTCAGCTCGGCCTCGAGGGCGTCCCGGCGCTCGCGCAGGCCGGGCACCTCGTCCTTGCCCAGGGCGCGCTCGTCCGGGTCCGAGCTCTCGAGCATCCGCTCGGCCTCGGCGAGGTCCGCCCGGACCGCCTTGAAGGCACGGTACACGCCCACGATCCGCTCGAGGGACGAGCGCTCCTTCATCACCTTCGTGAGGCGTGCGCTGTCCCCCAGCGTCTCTGGATTGGCGAGGTCAGCCTCGAGGCGGTCGTAGCGCCGCTCGACTTCGTCCAGCTTGTCGATCATCTGCGGGAGGAGGCTCTACATCGACCGGGTCCCCACCGCCACCCGGAGGCGGGTGGAGGGTGCTATGAGGCCTCGCCCATGGCCAACCGGATCGGAAATCGCAGCAAGAGGAAGCTGAAGAACCGGGCGAAGGTGAAAAGGCGCGCTCTCCGCAGGAAGCGCGTCCGGCATCAGAGGGCCTCCGGCCGGCGGTAGCGCCGGTCTCGCCCGGGTGGCGGGCAGCCGCCTGAGGGGGCCGGAGCTTCACTCCGCTGTGCTGGCGCGGGGCGGGGCAGCCGCGCGAGAAGGTGCAATGGACAATCGCCCCCACCGCCTCGTCGACCTGAGCCACCCGATTCGCCACGGGCTGGTCACCTACCCGGGGCTTCCGGCGCCGGAGATCAGCGACCATCTGTCCCGCGAGGCGTCGACCGGAAAGTACGCGCCCGGGGTCACCTTCCAGATTGGGAGGATCAACCTGGTGGCGAACACCGGCACGTACCTCGACAGCCCGTGGCACCGGTACGCGGACGGGGTGGACCTCGCCGGGCTGCGGCTGGAGTCGCTGGTGGACCTCGACGGAGTGCTGCTGCGAGCGGCAGGCACCGGGCGGCGGGGCATCGAGGTTGCGGAGCTGGCTCCGCTCTCGGTCCGGGGCAGGGCAGTGCTGCTGCACACCGGCTGGGACGTGCACTTCGGCACTCCCCGGTACGCGAAGGACGCTCCGTTCCTGACCGACGCCGCCGCGGCCTGGCTGGTCACGCACGGCGCGGCGCTGGTGGGCATCGACTCCATCAACATCGACGACATGGGGGACCCGGGTCGGCCCGCGCACTCGCGGCTGCTCGCGGCGGGCATCCCGATCGTCGAGCACCTCCGCGGGCTCGAGCAGCTGCCACCCGAGGGCTTCCGCTTCTCGGCCGCGCCGCCCCGGATCGAAGGCCTCGGGACGTTCCCGGTCCGGGCCTACGCGATCGTCGGCGGGTAGCGCGCCCGTGGGGCAGCGCGGCGGATAGCCTGCGCGCGCCGCGGAGGTGCCGCATGCGGAGCCTGGCCATCGTGCCGTTGCTCGTCTCCTCGCTGGTGGCCGGCGAGGAGCGGCCGACCTGGGCGAGGTCAGCGCGGTGGCCCCGTCGGCGGAGCTCGGAGTCGCGACGCGACCGGGGATGCCCAACGGCACCTCCGGAGGGCCTCGGTGTTGCGTTGATGGTTTGAGCCAGCCCCCGTTGGGGAACCCGCTTCCGCACCGGGCTTCCGGCGGAGCGCCGCGAGATCGCGCAGGCCGGCCGGAAGTGCCCGCGCCCCTGACGCCGTCCGCGACTCCCCTACGAGCCGGGTGCACCCGCGGTCGAGACCGGCGCGGCGGGTTTGGGCGGCGCCAGCTCCGGAAGCGGCGTTCCGAACGTCGCCGAGGCGTTCCGCAGCCGCTGCAGCACCGCCTGCCCCTCCGCTCCGGTCAGCGGATACGGCTGCACCGGCCGATCCGGATAGCGATCGGTCTTCAGCGGAAACAGCTCCGCCCCGAGGTACCCGCTCCGGTCGAAGCGCGCCTTCACCAGTACCGAGTCCTTGTCTCGCGGATTCCAGTTCCCACCGAAGACGAAGTTCCCGAGCGAGTAGAACACCGGAACTTGGCCTTGCAGCTCCATCCCGTGCAGCACATGCGGGTGCGAGCCCAGCACCGCCGCCGCGCCCGACTCGACTGCCGCCTTCGCCAGGGCCCGCTGGTAGTCCTCCGGTCCCTTGCTGCCCTCGCGCCCCCAGTGGAAGAAAGGGATGACCAGGTCGGCCTCCTTGCGCGCGGCCGCCACGTCCTCGCGGACCATCCGCTCCACGACGGTCCAGTCGCTCGGGTGCCCGGCGACTCCGGCAGTCGTGTCGGTGGCCCAGATCACCGCCGGCTCGGGGTGCGCCGCACCGAGGATGAGGTAGCCGAGGAAGGCGATCTTCAGCCCCGCCACATCGACGATCGCCGGCCGCCGCGCCTCGGCCAGGGTCCGGCCCGCGCCGAAGTGGGCGATGCCTGCGGCGTCGAGCGTGGCGATGGTGTCCGCCACGCCCTCCGGGCCGTAGTCCATGTTGTGGTTGTTGGCCAGGCTCACTGCCCGCACGCCGGCGTCGACCAGCACCTGGACCGTGGAAGGTCGCGCACGGAAGTTGAAGTTCTTCGGGATCGGCGCGCCGCGGGCGGTGAAGGGGCACTCGAGGTTCACCAGCACGAGGTCGGCCCCGTCGAACAGCGGCTTCACCTCGGAGAAGCCCCAGCCGTCCACCGCCGGGCCGGCCCGTCCCTTCGCTCGCAGCCCGTCGATCCACTCCTCGTAGTGCGCACCGAGCGTCACGTCTCCACCGACCACGAGGCTGATCGGGCGCGGCGGTGCCGGCGGCGGTGTCTCCGTCGGCGGTGGAGCGACGGCGAGCGGCGGCTCCTGGCGCGTCTCGGTCTCGGGGCGCACGATGGCGCGCGGCGCGCACGCGCCCATGACCGCGAGCGTGCAGACGAGGGCGAGCGACCGGAAATCGTGGTGCTGCGCGGGGTTCACGTGGGCCGGGGAGTGTAGCTTGCGGAGCCGGTTTTCCGCTGAATACAGTGCCCTGGTTCCCCCCATGGCCCGAGAGAAGGACAACATCGCGCTCTCCGACGAGCACAACTCCCGTGGCATCGAGCTCGCCGACCGCGGCTGGCTGGACGAGGCCATCCGTGAGTTCCGGAAGGCCATCGACCTCGATCCGGACTCGGCCCACGCGCACGACAACCTGGCGACCGTCTACGCCGAGAAGAAGCTCTACCGGGAGGCGCTGGCCGAGTACCTCACCGCCCTCAAGCTCGAGCCCGACAGCGCCACCGCGCACTACAACCTCGCCTGCTTCCTCTCCACCCACGGACCGGAATTCGCGGTCGCCGCGTACAAGCAGGCGATCGAGCTCGACCCCGAGTACCCGGACGCCCACCTGAACCTCGGCCTCACCTACGCCGATCACGGCCGGGTGGAGGAGGCCATCGCCGAGCTGCAGACCGCCATCGAGCTCGACCCGGCCGATGCCTTCCCGCGCCACGAGCTCGCGGCGCTCCTGATGGACGAGGGCGATTACCGCGGGGCGATCGCCCAGCTGAAGGAGGTCGTGCGGCTCGAGCCCGAAGACTTCGAGGCCCACCTGGACCTGGGCATCTGCTACGCGCAGAAGGGCTTCTACGCGGAGGCCGAGCGGGCCTACCAGAAGGCCCGGGGCCTGAACGCCGACGATCTCCTGCTCCACTACAACCTCGCCGCGCTGTATGCGCTGTGGGGGAAGAAGCCGGAGTCGCTCGAATGGCTGAAGAAGGCGCTCGACGCCGACCGGCAGAAGGTCTCCGGCTGGCTCGCCACCGATCCGATGTTCGACGGCCTCAAGGGCGATCCGGAGTACGAGGGTCTGCTGTGAGGCACCCGCCTTGAGAAGCGAGGCCTGGCACATCTCCGTCGCGGTGCTGCTGGTGCTGGTCAACGCGTTCTTCGTCGCCTCCGAGATGGCGCTGGTGCGGGCGCGGCCGACGCGCTTCCGGACCCTCGCCGCGCAGGGGGACCGCGCGGCCGAGCGAACGCTGGGGCTCATCGGGAACCTCGGCCCCTACCTGAGCACGGTGCAGTTCGGCGTCACCCTCACCTCGCTCGGCATCGGCTGGGTGGGCGAGCCGGCCTTCGCCGCGGCCATCGAGCGGGCGCTCCACGCCTCCTTCGGCGACCGGCGCGGCCTCATCGCCCTGGCCCACACGCTCGCCTTCGTCGTGGGCTTCGCGATCATCACCATCCTCCACCTGGTGATCGGCGAGCTGGTGCCCAAGAACCTCGGGCTGCAGCGGACCGAGTCGGTGGCCCTGGCGGTCTCGGGGCCGATGCGGGCCATCTACGTGATCACCTATCCCGCGGTGACGCTCATCAATCGCATGGCCTCGGCGGTGTCGCGCCTCCTGGGCCTGAAGCCGGCCGCGCCCGAGGAGACCGCGCTCAACCCCGAGGAGCTGGCGTTGCTCGTGGACAGCTCGGCCCGCGCGGGGAACATCACCGCCGAGCGCGCGGAGCTCCTCGCCCGCGCCCTCTCGGTGTCGGAGAAGACGGCGCGGCAGGTCCTCGTTCCGCGGCAGCAGGTCCGCTACCTCGACCTGGACGAGCCCCTGGAGCGGAACATCGCCGAGGCCCGCGCCGCCGGCCACACCTGGGTCCCGGTCGCGCGCGGGAGCCTCGACCAGGTCGAGGGCGTGGTGAACGTGAAGGACCTCTTCTTCCTCCTCGCCAACGGGCAGCTGAAGAGCCTCGCCCAGGTCCAGCGCCCGGTGCTCTTCGTCCCAGAAAACGTCACCCTCGAGCAGCTGCTGGTCGAGTTCCGGAAGCGGCGCCGCCAGCTGGCGGTGGTGGTGGACGAGCACGGAGGCACGAGCGGCATCGTCAGTCTGGCCGACGTCGTCGCCGAGGTGGTGGGCGACGTGGCCGAGCTCGGCCGCCGCGTGTCGGAGGTGAAGACGCTGCCCGGCGGCCGGCTGGAGCTGCCCGGCACCACCCAGCTCTCCGACCTGGAGGACCGCCTCGACGTCCGCTTCGACGTCGACCCGGCCGAGGTGAGCACCATCGCCGGCTTCCTGATGGCGCGGCTGGGGCGGGTGCCCGAGCCGGGGGACCACACCGACGTGGACGAGTTCGAGATCCGCGTCGCCGAGACCGACGGCCCGCGCGTCCTGAAGGTCCGCATCGAGCCCAAGCCCGCCGCCACTCCGCCTCCGCCGCCGGCGGCGTCGGCATGAATGCTCACGTAGTGTCACGCATCGTCATGCACTGCTTGCCGGGGAGTTCACCGAAGCGGTAAACAGTGGCGGGCAGCCCGTTCTCCCGTACTTCCCCGGCAGGAGCACCGACAAACCCATGCGGATCCGGCGCCTCGACATCACCGGCTTCAAGTCCTTCATGGACCGGGCGGTGTTCACCTTCGACGAGGGCATCACCGGGATCGTCGGCCCCAACGGATGCGGCAAGTCGAACGTGGTCGACGCCATCCGCTGGGTGATGGGCGAGCAGAGCGCCAAGCACCTCCGCGGACGGGGCATGGAGGACGTCATCTTCAACGGGAGCGAGAGCACCGCCCCGCTGTCGATGGCCGAGGTGTCGCTCACCTTCGAGGTGGACCCCCGCGACCAGCTCTCCCCCCAGTACGCGGGCTTCGGCGAGGTGACCGTCACCCGTCGACTGTTCCGCAACGGCGATTCCGAGTACCTCATCAACCGGACGCAGTGCCGGCTCCTCGACGTGGTGGAGCTCTTCCTCGGCACCGGCGTGGGCACCCGGGCCTACAGCATCATCGAGCAGGGCCGGGTGGGGCTCATCGTCTCCGCCAAGCCAGAGGACCGCCGGAGCATCATCGAGGAGGCGGCCGGGGTGACGAAGTACAAGTCGCGCCGGAAGGCCGCCGAGCGGAAGCTGGAGGCGACCGAGGCCAACCTCCTCCGCGTCGCCGACCTGGTCTCCGAGCTGGAGAAGCGGCTCGACTCGCTCGGGCGCCAGGCGCGCAAGGCGGAGAAGTACCGCACGCTGAAGGGCCGCATCCGGGAGATCGAGCTCCACCAGGCGAGCCACAGGCTGCTCGGCCTTCTCGCCGAGCAGAAGCACCTCCAGGAGTCCATCGCCTCCCTGGGCGAGACCGAGCGGGCGGCGCTGGAGCGGGTTCGCGCACTCGAGAACGACGTCGAGGCCCGCCGGTCCCGGCTGGAGGCGGACGGCGAGCGCCTCCAGGCCCTCGCCGACGAGGTGCATGCCCTCGACACCCAGACCCGCGAGACCGAGCAGGCCCTGGCCTTCTGGCGGGCCGACCTCGGGACCGCCGAGGCGGCCGAGGCTGCCGCCGCCGCCGAGGGCGAGGTGCTGGCCGGGCGGCTCGCGACGCTGGAGACGCGCCGCGCGGCCCTGGAGGCGGAGCTGGCCGGGCTCACCGGCGCCGCTGCCACCGACGAGGCCGCTCTCCGCCGGGCGCAGGAGGGGCTGGACGCGGCGCAGGGCCTGCAGCGACAAGCGCAGGAGCGGCTGGAGCAGGAGCGCCTCGCGCTGCTCGGTCTCGCCGGCCGCATCGCCAACCAGGAGACGCAGCTCTCCGCCCTCGCCGCTCGCAAGGAGGAGCTCCGCGAGCGTCACCGGACGTCGGCCGCCGAGCTGCAGGCGGTCCGGGCGCAGGAGTCGGCGCTCGACCGGGAGCGGGGCGAGGTGACCCGCAGGGTCCAGCAGAGCCGCCAGCTCACGCTCGAGCTCGCCGAGCGCCGCGGCGCCGAGGAGGACGCGCTCCAGCGGGCCCGCGCCGCCTTCGCCGAGAGCGAGGTGGCGGTCATCTCCCTCCGCGAGGAGCTGGCGGACCGGCGGAGTCGCCTCCACTCCCTGGAGGAGATCCAGCGGCACTACGAGGGCTTCGACCGCGGGGTGCGGGCGGTCATGCTCCGGGCGGGCGCCGATGCGCGAAGGCAGGGGATCTTCGGCCTGGTCGCCGACGTGCTGGCCACCTCGCCGCGGTTCGAGCGGGCCATCGAGGCGGCGCTGGGGGCGCGCCTGCAGAACGTGCTGGTGGAGAGCCGGGCGGTCGGCCTCGAGCTGTCGCGCTACCTCGCCTCGGTAGCCGAGGGGCGCAGCTCCTTCCTTCCGGTCCCCGAGCTGGCGGCGGTGGCGGTGCCCGCGCTCCCCGAGGGGGTTCCGGGCGTGCTGGGCCGGGCCACCGAGGAGGTGCGCACCGCGCCCGAGTTCCGTCCGGTGGTGGACCTCCTGCTCGGAAACGTGCTCCTGGTGGAGGACCTCGACGCCGCCGTCCGGGCACGGGAGCTCCTCCAGGCTTTCACCGTGGTCACCCTGGCCGGCGAGGTGCTCTCCGCCGACGGGACGCTCACCGGCGGCGTGCTCGAGGGCCCGGGCTCGGGCGCCCTGCAGAAGAAGCGCGAGATCGCCGAGCTCGCCGAGACCGTGGCCGCCACCGAGGCGCGCTACGGGGAGCTCCTCACCCGGCACTACGCCCTCCAGAAGCAGATCCTCCAGACCGAGGAGGTGCTCAAGGGGCTCCAGAAGCACCACCACGAGGAGGAGCTGGTCCGCTCGGCGCTGGAGAAGGACCTCCACCAGGCCTCGGAGCAGCTGGCCCGCCTCCGGGATCGGATCGGGCAGCTGGCCCGCGACTCCGAGGCGCTGGAGGAGTCGCTGAACCGTGTGGACCGCGACGAGGAGGCCGCCCGGGGCGAGTCGGCACATGCCCAGGCCGAGCGTGCCTCCCGCGAGGAGCGAGCCCGTGACCTCCAGGAGCGGCTCGAGGGGTTGCAGCGCTCCGCCGAGGCGCACGGCGAGGAGCTGATGAGCCTCCGGGTGAAGGTGGCCTCGCACGCCGAGCGGGCGGAGGCGGCGCGAGCCTCGCTCGGCGAGGTCGGCCAGGCGATGGCCGAGCTCCTCGAGCGGCGGTCACGCGCGGAGGAGGCGCGGTCGCTGGCCGCGGCGCGGCGCGAGGAGCTGAAGGCGCGGATCGCCGGCTCGGAGGAGGGCCATGCCGGGCGCCTCCAGCGCCTCGCGGCGGGGACGGCGGAGCTCGAGGAGGGCCGGCGGGCACACGCGGAGGAGCTGGCGCGGGTCCGGGCCGACGAGGCGGGGCTGCGCGACGAGCGGACCCGGCTGGACGGCGTGACCGAGGGGCTGGGCCAGATCACTCTCCGGGAGCGGTCCCTGGTGCTCGAGGTGGAGCACCTCGTGCGCTCGGTCGAGGAGAGGCACGGAACCGTCCTGGGCGAGGAGCTCCACCGCTTCCACACCCACCGGCGGCTCGAGGCCTTCGAGGAGCAGCAGCTCCGGGAGCTGCGGGGTCAGCTGGAGCGGCTGGGGGAGATCAACCTCACCGCCATCGACGAGCACCGCGAGGTGGCCGAGCGGCACGGGTTCCTCGCCGGTCAGAAGCGCGACCTCGAGGCGAGCATCAAGGCGCTGCGCGATGCCATCGCCAAGATCGACCGCACCAGCCGCGAGCGATTCGCCCGCACCTTCGAGGTCGTGAACGACCGGTTCCAGCGGGTCTTCCCCCGGCTCTTCGGGGGCGGGCGCGCGGGCCTGCTCCTCACCGAGGATGGGGCGGGCGGCGAGCCGGGCGTGGAGATCGTCGCCCAGCCCCCGGGGAAGAAGCTGCAGAGCGTGACCCTGCTCTCCGGCGGGGAGAAGGCCCTCACCGCGGTGGCGCTGATCTTCGCCATCTTCCTCATCAAACCCACCCCGTTCTGCCTCCTGGACGAGGTGGACGCTCCGCTCGACGAGGGCAACGTCGGCCGCTACAACGAGCTGCTTCGCGAGATGGCGAAACAGTCGCAGTTCATCCTCATCACCCACAACAAGCGGACCATGGAGGTGGTGGACACGCTCTACGGGGTGACGATGGAGGAGCCGGGCATCAGCAAGCTGGTCTCCGTCCGGCTCCGGGAGGCTCTCGCCGCCAACGACGATCGGGCGGCGTGAGCCCCGGGGGTCTCTAGAACTTTTCCTTGGGACAGGCCTTGTCGTTGGCCGCCCGCAGCTGCTTGGCGGCGTCGATCTGCTTCTGGGTGTCGGCCAGCATGCCGCCGGAGGCCTTCTCCGCGTCGGCCCACGATGGGTCGGTTGCCTTGAGCGTCTGCGCCAGCTGCAGCGCCTGCTGCTCGATCGCCGCCTCGCCCTCCAGGGCCCTGGCGTACTCGTCGTCGGCCTTGACCAGCGCCGCGCAGCCACTCTTGAGGTCCTTGATCATCGCGCCGGCGGCATGGCGCTTCTTGGGGTCCTTGGAGTTCGACGCCGTCTGGTAGGCCTGGACCTGCGCGTCGTAGGCGTTGGCCACCGTCTGGCGACGGGTGAGTGCGGCGAAGGACTCGGCCTCCTTCTGCTCCCGGGCGGCGTCGAGCTGCTCGAACTGCAGGGAGGGTGGGGCGGAGGCCGAGCTGCCCGCGGGGGCGTTGGAGTTCACGAGCAGCAGCTGCACCGGAACGGTGAGGATATCGGGGGTGATCTTGAACGGGGGCAGCGTGTTCACCCGGTCGTTCATGCACGCCGCAGCCTGCGCCCCGGAGGGGTCGGTGGACTGGAGCGCGGAGGTGACCGCCTTGGTGATCTTCACGCCACCATCCTTGGGGTCCGGAAGACGATCGGCGTACTGGACGTAGTCCGGACGGAGGAGCGTCACCGAGCCAGTCAGCTCCGGCGGGGCCTGCGTCTTGAACGAGTCGAAGCAGGCACACCACTGGGGAAGCGCCAGACGGATGGTCCCCACCACGTCCGAGGACTCGTTGACTCCGAGGCGCACCATGTTCCTCGGGTCGCGCTCGAAGGGCGCCTCGAGGGTGACCGGCTTGCCGCCGGCGGGAGCGCTGACGCCGTCCAGCTGGGCGCGGATGGCCTTCTCGATGCAGCTCGCCCCGGCGGGCTGGAGGCCCTCCCCGGCGACCGCGACGGTGGTCCCGGTCGAGTCGATGGACATCGTCGCCTTGCCCCGGGTGGGGGCGCTCGGGTTCTGCACCCGTCCGTCGGCGAGGCATTCCTGGACGGCAGGGCGGGCCGCGCGATAGGCGGCCTGCAGCGTGTACTCGTTCGCGGTCTTGCCCAGGTCCACCTTGGTGGTGAAGCAGTTGGCGATGTCGAACGGCACGAGGTTCACGATCCGCTGGCGGTCGGCGTCCGCACCACCCCCGCCGGTCTGACCCCCGGCGCATGCCAGGAACGTCGCGAACGTCGCGGCGACCGCGGCGCTCCACAGGGAATACTGGCGTCTCATCGGCGCTCCTCCTCGAAGGCTCGTCAAGCAGTGGCGGGGCGATTACCAGAGAATGCCCTGGAGGTGCACTCCTGTTTGCGCTCCGCCCACGAGCGGTGCTGGAGGTGGTCGGATGACGCAGGCGCTCGGCGGGTGGACGGGGGAGGGCGGGACGTGGACCGCGCTGGCCTTCCTCGCCTCGGTCGGGGTGGCCGGGCTGCTCGAGCGCGTGCAGTACCGGCTCCGGGCCGACGAGGGTCGCGCGTGGTGGGCATCGAACGGGCGCGACGTGGTGAACGCCGTCGCCCTGGGGACGGTCAGCGCGGGCCTGTGGGTGTACGGCTTCCGCGGCCCGCTGGTGGTGTGCCTCGCCGGAACGCTGGTCCTGCTCCTCTCCATGTCCCAGATGCGGCTCGAGTCGCGGCCGCGCTCCACCCTCTGGTCCGTCCTGGTGGCGCTGGGGCTGGGGATGCCGGTGCTCGCCGCGCCGGCGGCGGTGGCCCGCGTCCTCGAGCGGCTGGTGGTCGCCCTCGGACCTTAGCTAGGGCCAGCGCACGCGCCGTGCGGTGCCGCTCGCCGGCTCGACCTCGAGTCGCACCTCGCGCGTGCCCTGGCGGGCACGGTCCAGCGACTCGGGGGTGGCGAGGATGCCGTCGATCGCGGTGACGACGTCGCCGGCGTGGAGCCGGGTGGTCACCTCGGCGGCGCGGACGTAGACCCCCGGCGGACGCCGCATCAGCCGCGCCGCCTCGTCCTCGCCCAGGCCGGGGTTGGCCAGCCGGAGCTGCGCCAGGCGCCGGACCTCGCCCTCCAGACCCCCGCCAGAGGAGGGCAGCAGCCGCCAGCCATCCACCGCGGGGCGCGGGGCCCGGGCCCAGCGGCCCTCGAGCCCGGCGACGGCGTCGTCCAGGACGCGGTCGAGGAGCGGTCCGGGACCCTCGCTCTCGGCGCGGAAGGGATCCACCCGGACCTCGGCCACGCTCTCCACCACCACCCGGCCGGTGCTGGGGTGGATCAGCTCCACCCGGGCGCGGTCGATCCACTCCGCGCTGGCCCCGACACCTGCTCCACTGCCGTGCCCGGCCACCTCCTGGCGGCCCTCGGCGGAGCTGCGGTCGAGTCGGGCCCGTACCAGGAGCACCTCGGACGGCGGCACGCCCGCGGCCTTGATCGAGGTCAGCGCATCGCTCGCGGTCCAGTCCGTCCGGTCCGGGTGGAGGGGATGGACCTCGCTCGCGCCCCAGACCAGGGCGCGACTGGACGCGGCGCCGACCGCACGGAGCCCGAGGCGGGCAGAGAGCGCCAGCACCTCGTCGTCGCCGACGCCGCCGGAGACCCGCAGCTGCTCGACCACCAGCGCCGAGACGCGCAGGTCGGGGACGGACTCGGTCCGGCGGCTCGGGCCGCCCGCGCAGCCGAGGAGGCAGAGCACCACGAGCGATGACGCAAGAGCGAGGCGAATGCCTCCGAGCGTACCGCAGCCCGGCGAGCCGCCCGAGAAACCGGGGCGCCTCCCCACGGGGGCGTACCTGCTCCGCCGATGTGGTGAACGGCCGGGCTCGAGCTAGCCCGGGAAGCCCGCGCGGTTGCTCCTGCCCTCAGGAGGCAGAGAGCAGCGGGCGGAGCTTCCCCTCGCGGTCCAGCTGGACCAGGTCGGTGTAGCCGCCCACGTGGACGTCGCCGACGAAGATCTGCGGCACGGTTCGCCGGCCGTGGGCACGCTCCGCCAGCTGCGCCCGGGCCGCATCGTCGTCGCTGACGTCGATCTCCTCGAAGTCCACCCCCCGGGACTGGAGGTAGTCCTTGGCGCGTAAACAGAAGACACAGCAGTTGGTGGTGTAGATGGTGACGGCTGCCATTTCCGTTTCCTGCACGTTGGACGTCCCGCTCCCGGCGTGGTCAACTTCGCGGAGTCCGGTTCGTCACGGTCATGTGACACCGGACTGCTGGTTGCCAGTCAATTCGGTCTTGGGGGTGGGACGACGGTGCAGAACACGCGGGTCCTCGGCCGGCAGCGTCGCCGGTTCAAGGTGCAGATGGGGGCCGCGTCGGGCTTCACCGTGGACGTGTCTTCAGGTGGCTTCTGCGCCGAGCTGATGCGCGTCTTCCCCAAGGGCACCGCGGTCAAGGGCTCGCTCCTCGTGGACGGCCAGGAGTTCCCCTTCTCGGGCCGCGTCGCGTGGGCCAAGCAGGGCGATTTCCGGCTCAACATGCGGGGGCGGATGGGAGTCACCTTCACCGACGCCCCCGAGGAGCTCCGGCGCACCTTCGGCGTCGGGCCGGGCGGAACGCCGCTCCCGGCGCCGGGGCCCTTCCCGCACGGCCGGGGCTGAGGCCTGGAAACGGCGTGGCCCCCGCCCCGGACCCCGAGGGGACCGGAACGAGGGCCACGATGCTCCGCAGGAGAGGCGGAGCGGGGCGCTTACATGCCCATCCCGCCCATGCCGCCCATCCCGCCGCCGGGGCTCTTGGGCTCCTCCTCCTTCGGGTGCTCGGCCACCATCGCCTCGGTGGTGAGCATCAGGGAGGCGACCGAGGCCGCGTTCTGGAGCGCGGTGCGGGAGACCTTGGCCGGGTCGGCCACGCCGGCCGCCAGGAGATCCTCGTAGGTCCCGGTCGCCGCGTTGAAGCCGAAGGCGCCGGTGCCCTCCTTCACCTTGTTGACGATGACCGAGCCCTCCTGGCCGCCATTGCCGACGATCTGGCGGAGCGGCTCCTCGAGCGAGCGACGGACGATCTCCACACCGAAACGCTCACCCTCGGTGAAGGTCCCGCCCTCCAGCGTCTTCAGGCAGCGGATGTACGCCACGCCACCGCCGGGGACGATGCCCTCCTCGACCGCGGCGCGGGTGGCGTTGAGCGCGTCCTCCACCCGGGCCTTCTTCTCCTTCATCTCGGTCTCGGTGGCTGCGCCCACGTTGACCACCGCCACGCCGCCCACCAGCTTGGCCAGGCGCTCCTGGAGCTTCTCCTTGTCGTAGTCGCTGGTGGTGTCGTCGATCTGGGCGCGGATCTGCTGCACCCGAGCCTGGATGTCCTTCTGGCTGCCGGCCCCGTCGATGATGGTGGTGTTGTCCTTGTCGACGGTGATCCGCTTGGCGCGGCCCAGGTCGGCGAGGGTGATGTTCTCCAGCTTGATGCCCAGGTCCTCGGCGATCATCTTGCCGCCGGTGAGGGTGGCGATGTCCTCGAGCATGGCCTTGCGCCGGTCACCGAAGCCCGGAGCCTTCACCGCGCAGGTGTTGAGCACCCCGCGGATCTTGTTCACCACCAGGGTGGCCAGGGCCTCGCCCTCGACCTCCTCGGCGACGATCAGCAGGGGCTTCCCCGAGCGGGCCACCTGCTCGAGAACGGGGAGCAGGTCCTTCATCGAGGAGATCTTCTTCTCGTGGATCAGGATGTATGGATCCTGGAGGACGACCTCCATCCGCTCCGCATCGGTCACGAAGTAGGGCGAGAGATAGCCGCGGTCGAACTGCATGCCCTCCACCACGTCCAGCGTGGTCTCCAGGCCCTTGGCCTCCTCGACGGTGATCACGCCCTCCTTGCCGACCTTCTCCATGGCGTCGGCGATGATCTGCCCGACCGTCGCGTCGCCGTTGGCGGAGATGGTGCCGACCTGGGCGATCTCCTTCTTGTCCTTGGTGGGCTTGGCCATCTTCTTCAGCTCGGCCACCACCATGGTGACTGCCTTGTCGATGCCACGCTTGATCTCCATGGGGTTGTGACCCGCGGCGACCAGCTTGGCGCCCTCGCGGAAGATCGCCTGAGCGAGCACGGTGGCGGTGGTGGTGCCGTCACCGGCCACGTCGGAGGTCTTGCTGGCGACCTCCTTCACCATCTGCGCGCCCATGTTCTCGAACTTGTTCTCCAGCTCGATCTCCTTCGCCACCGTCACGCCATCCTTGGTGATGGTGGGGGAGCCGAACGACTTCTCGATCACCACGTTCCGCCCCTTGGGGCCGAGGGTGACCTTCACCGCGTCGGCGAGCGTGTTGACCCCACGGAGGATCGCGTCACGCGCGCGGACGTCGAAAATGATGTCCTTGCTCATCTTGGTGTCTTCTCTTTCTCTCTTGTGAAAGTCGTAAGCGGATTACTTCTCGATGACGCCGAGCACGTCCTCCTCGCGGAGGATGAGGTGGTCCTCCCCTTCGATCTTCACCTCGGTGCCGGCGTACTTGCTGAAGAGGATGGTGTCGCCGGCCTTGATGTCGAGCGGGCGGACCTTGCCGTCCTCGAGGATCTTGCCGTTGCCCACGGCGATCACCTTGCCCTCGAGCGGCTTCTCCTTCGCGGTGTCGGGGATGATGATGCCCCCCTTGGTCTTGTTCTCCTCGGCGACGCGCTTGACGATCAGCCGGTCCTGCAGCGGGCGAATCTTCATCTTCGTTCCCTCGTGCATCGTGTGGGTGTGAGTGCGAGGGCTGGCACTCGGACTACATGAGTGCCAGGCCCCAGGCGCGGCGGACAATAACCGCGGAGCTTCCCCTGTCAAGGCGCCCCGGAGCCCGTGCAAGTGACTGTTCCTGCTATACTTTTTGCGCGCAAGGGGTGCGCCGGCGAGCACTGTCGCCGCCCGAGTGCCAGCCCTCGGCCTGGCAGAGCTGCCCGCCGAGTGCCAGCGCAACCCCCCGGAATTCCTGGGCGCCCGGATGCATCTCCGTCGCGACCGTTGCTACCCTTCGTGATCGATGGACGTCGTTGCGGTCGCCTCGCTGAAGCAGTTCTTCAAGTCGCTCCTGGACGAGGCACTGGGACAGACCGGGCTGGATGTCGCCGAGGTGACGGAGTTCTACCTCGCCAACCTCCTGGCCGAGTTCGCGGCCGCGGACCGGCTGTTCGCTCCCGATGCGCCGGGCGGCGCCGAGGAGCCGCTCGCGGTGCTCTACCACCGGGCGCAGTCCGCCGAGCGCGAGGAACGGATCCGCATCCTCCGCCGGCTCGGCGACGTGTCGCTCTACAAGGCCGGCTTCTTCGCCGGGGCGCTGCGAGGAAGCGTGGTCGGGCAGGGCTACACCATCGACATGGGGCGGGCGGCGTACGCACAGGTCGCCGCGCTCGCCCGCGGCGGCTTCGCCCGCGTCTACGACGAGCTGGGCCGGAAGTTCCGTCCCCTGGTGGAGGTGCTGGAGGGCATCGCCGCCCGCTCCTCGGCGCGGAGCTCCCCCGCCGGGGTGCTGCGCGTCTACGAGTCGTGGCGCCGCAGCCGGAGCGACGCGCTGGAGGGCGTGCTGGTCGACGCGGGCCTGCTCCCCCCACGGGGAGGGCTTCCCAACTGAAGCTCGTCGACGAGGTCCAGGATCAGCTCCAGGCGATCTACGACATCGAGTGTCCCCGGGCCTCGGCCTTCCTGCTCCGGCCAGAGGACGCGGTGCTGCTCCGCGCGCCCGACTCGGACGAGGAGCTCTGGGTGCACGAGGCGGAGGACGGGCTCGAGCTGGGGCTGTACTACTCGGCCGCGCTCCGGACCCACCTGGCAAAGGGCTCGCTCGGCGAGGAGGGATGGATCGCGACCCGCCTCGACGCCTATTGCCGGCTGGCCGAGGGAGTGAGCCACTTTCTCTACCTCGTCCGCAGCGCGACGCTCGGCCGGCGACTGTCGATGCTCGAGCTGGAGGCCCAGGCCGAGGTGGACAAGTTCGCGAGCCTCGCGCTGCAGCGCTGGCCCACGCTGCACGGCGGCTCGGCGCGGGAGCTCCACGCCCGCCTCTTCCGCGATGTCTCCTACCGGTCCGGGCTCGCTCCGGACGAGCAGGCCCGCTACGCCGAGGCCAATCGCCTGGCGGCGCTCTTCACCGCGCGCCTCCTCGCCCACGTCGCGAGCCGCAGGCTGGACCGGCTCCTCGAGGCGCTGAGGTACGCCTACCGGCTCGGCGCGGAGGCCAAGCTGCATCACCTGGCGCGCGCGGCCTGAGGCTCCTGGTACAGTCGGTCCGTTGACCGTGACGAAGCTCTTCCTCCTCGCGGTGGACCCCGACCTCCAGTCGGCCCGCGCGCTTTCCGAGGCCTTCACCCGGGCGGACTTCGAGTTCCGGGCGGTGCCGGACCTGCGGCGCGCCCTGGCGGTGCTCCGCTCGCCCACATCGGTGGACGTCGTCGTGGCGGTGGGGAACTTGGATACCCCGCTGGTCTCCCAGCTCCTCGGGACCCTGGCCCGCGATGCGGCGCTGTCCCGGCTCCCGGTGGTGCTCCTCGGCGACCAGGCCCTCGACGCGCCGCTGGTCGGCCAGATGCGGACCGGCGTGGTGGAGATGCTGCTCCGGCCGCTCCAGCCCTTCGAGCATCCGGACCGCATCCGTCAGCTCCTCGCCGAGCTCCCCGAGCGCACCGGACGGGTGGTGGGATTCGAGGCGATCCGGATGGTGGAGCACATCCAGCGCACCTTCCGGTCCGGAGCGCTGAAGCTCAACCCCGGCACCGCGGGCGAGAGCCAGGCCCTCTTCACCCATGGCGTCCTGCGCGGGGCCAAGCACCGCGAGGCCCGCGGGGAGGTCGCCCTCGCGGCGATGCTGGCCCTGCCGCGCGCGCCCTGGGCCTTCCTCGAGCTGAGCGGCGAGGGAGGAGAGGGGACCGGCGTCGCCATCCACCTCGACAAGCCCGAGCCTCCCCCGGCGATGGAGGAGAGCGGCTACGACATCCTTCCCGAGGACGCGCCCGAGGTGCTGCTCGCCGAGGGGAGCGCGCCGCTCGACGCCTCGGGCGAGCAGCTGCTGGTCATCGAGTCGGTCACCCCCACGCCGCCGCCGCCGCACGTCCCCATCCTCCTGGTGGACGACGACGAGGAGCTGTGCCGGATGTTCGGGGCGCTGTTCCGCCGGAAGGGCTTCGACGTCACCGTGGCCCAGGACGGCCTGGCCGGCTACGAGGCGGCGACCTCCGGCGCCTTCGAGCTGCTCATCGCCGACCTGAACATGCCGAAGATGGACGGCTGGGGCCTGCTCCGGCTCATCCGCGACGACTACCGGACCCGCGAGCTGCCGTTCGCGATGCTGAGCTGCCAGGACCACTACCGCGAGTCGCTCAAGGCGCTGGACGCCGGGGCGCAGGCCTACTTCCCCAAGACGCTCCGGCTCGAGGCACTGGTCAGCCAGGTCCAGGGGCTGCTCCAGCCGCGGCAGCAGGCGAGGGCGGAGATCGCCCAGGGCACGCTGCGGAGCATCCCGGTGGGGCAGCTCGGGGTGCAGTGGGTGCTCCGCGAGCTGGCCGCGGCCGTCATCACCGGAAGCATCCGGGCGCGCGACAGCTGGGCGACCTACGAGGTCGCGTTCCGCCAGGGGCGAGCCATCCACGCCGCGGCCCAGACCGGCTCGCACCAGGCCGTGGGCGAGCGGGCGCTCAACGCCTTCGTCGCCAGCCGGTGCACCGACGCCAGCTGGAACCCGGCCGAGCCCGGGCCCCGCCAGACGCTGATGCTCCCCGTGCCCGAGCTCCTGGTCCGCGCGACGCAGCTCCTGAACGACAACGCACGGCGGCTCCGCGACGGGCTGATGGTCAACCCGCTCGAGATCCACGTGAACCCCGAGCTCTACGAGGTCTACGTCCGCAACGGCCCGCAGCAGTGGCTCCCCGCGGCGCGGCTCCTCTGTGAGCAGGGCCTTCCTCCGCGCGAGGTCCTCGCCCGGCTGGACGAGTCCCCGCTCGAGCTGGAGGAAGTGCTGCGGGACCTCATCCGCCGGGGTGTGGTGTCGCTGAGCGCGCCGCCGGCCTGAGGCGATCTACAGGGCGGGCTTGGCCGCCGGGGCGTCGTACTTGCCCGACAGGGTCTCGCGCACGTCCCGGTCGAACTTCACCCGGCCGGTGGCCACCTCGCGCAGCGAGAGCACCGGAGGCTTGTTCTTCGAGGTCTCGAGGAGGGGCCGCGCTCCGGCCATCAGCTGACGTGCCCGCTTCGCCGCCAGGAGCACCAGGGCGAACCGGTTGTCGACGAGGGGGAGACAGTCTTCGACCGTGACGCGGGCCATGCTCGGGGATCCTCCGGAAGAGTGGAACTAATGGGTGCCCCCGGGGGGTGTCAAGCCGGCTGACCCTCCCTACCTTCGACCTTCCATGGTCGAGGAGCGGCACCCGAACCATCCGGGGGAGCTTTCCACCGAGGCATCGGCAGCGGAGCGCATGCGCGACGGGGAGGAGCTCGGAGCCCGGGCCCGGGCCATCCAGGTGCTCCAGGAGGCCGGAGTGCCATTCCTGGTGGGCGGGGCCTACGCCTACGCCCACTACACCGGCATCTACCGGGACACGAAGGACCTGGACCTCTTCCTGAGGGCGTCGGACGTGCCGCGGGCGCTGGAGGTGCTCGGCGGCGACGGCTGGCGCACCGAGCACCATCCCGACGGCTGGCTGGCCAAGGGCTACCAGGGCGAGTACTTCGTCGACCTCATCTTCAGCTCGGGGAACGGCGTCGCGGTGGTGGAC